>MTKY01055784.1_pt1 | contig 15695 bp, 16 predicted proteins | sample 1042731 | NCBI WGS metagenome assembly MTKY01 (sample SAMN06212206, study PRJNA360538) | anaerobic digester metagenome | biome: Wastewater treatment plant; material: sludge; isolation source: anaerobic digester fed with sludge from wastewater treatment plant | place: Denmark: WWTP Soeholt ... | reverse complement strand
GCGGTGCGTAGAGCGGCACTGCCAAACCGACACCTGCCAAGGGCGCGACGCTGGTCGCGTCGACGGCTGGATAGGGCGCCCAGCCGATGTCTGCGGCGATTGGCGCGATCGCCGGGTCGGAGATCACTGAGCTCGCGGCGAGCAGGAATCCGCCCGTCGGTCCGGCGAATGCCTTGAGCGCATCACGTGAAGGACCAGGTCCAAGCTTCGACTCGCTGTAGAACTCCACCACCCCGGCAGCGGCTCGACCTGCATCAGTGTCAAGTCCCACCTTCGCGTTGCGTCCCGCCCCGGAGACGAGCTTTCCGTCGCTGCCTGCCACGAGTGCGCTGACCCACTCCGACACCCCGGAGCCATCAGGGTCGTCGATCTGCACAGTCAGACCCAGGCGCTGGGCTCCCGCTATCACGTCATCCCAGCTCGACGCCTTGGTCGTGTCGAGCCCGGCGCGTTCAGCCGTCTTGCCGCGATACCAGAGCAGCTGCGGATCGAACCACCACGGTGCAACGACGAGAGCGCCCTCGTAGGTCGCCGCATCGAGCGCTGCCGGCAGGATGTCCTTGCTGTACGCAGGGGCGAGATCGTCCGGCACAGGCGCGAGGAACTGCGCCTCGGCGAACTCGGCGGTGAACGCCGAGTCGAGGCTCAAGATGTCGATTGAGGTGTCCTTGGCGACGAGTCGTCGTACGAGCGTCTCGTGCCGCTCGCCCACATCTGTCGGGAGCTCCTTGACGACGATGCGGTAGTCGGCGCTGCCGCACGACTTTGCCAAGGCTGAGGTGTCAACGCGGTCGGGGCCGACGTACCAGGTGAGGGTGGCCGTTGACTCCTGCTTCGGGTCACTTCCGCAGGCTGCGAGCGTGACAAGGGCAAGGCCGATGGCCGCGAATCGTCTCCCTCGAACGCTCACGCGGCAACTCTGCCACAGGACCGAGGTCGGTTAGGGCGCTACAGGGTCACATCTTCCAGCATTTCGGTCACCAAGGCCGCCACCGGTGAACGCTCCGAGCGGGTCAGCGTGACGTGGGCAAAAAGTGGATGGCCCTTCAACTTCTCGACCACGGCCACGACGCCGTCATGGCGACCCACCCGAAGATTGTCGCGCTGGGCGACGTCATGGGTGAGCACGACCTTGGAGTTGGCGCCGATGCGCGACAGGACTGTCAGCAACACGTTTCGCTCCAGCGACTGCGCCTCGTCGACGATGACGAACGAGTCATGCAGTGAACGGCCGCGAATGTGGGTCAGTGGAAGAACTTCGAGCATGCCTCGGTCGAGGATCTCCTCGATCACGGCCGGCGACGCCACGGCTCCGAGCGTGTCGAAGACCGCCTGCCCCCACGGTCCCATCTTTTCGGACTCGCTGCCCGGGAGGTAGCCGAGCTCCTGCCCCCCGACGGCGTACAACGGGCGGAAGATGACGACCTTCTTGTGCTGACCGCGTTCCATCGTGGCTTCGAGTCCAGCGCACAGCGCCAGAGCTGACTTGCCGGTGCCGGCGCGGCCGCCAAGGGACACTATGCCGATATCGGGATCGAGAAGCAGGTCGAGGGCGACACGTTGCTCGGCGGACCGACCATGGATACCGAACGCGTCGCGATCGCCGCGGACCAGCTGGATCTGCTTGTCGGCGGTCATCCGACCCAGCCCGCTGCCCTTGTCGGACACCAGCACAAGTCCGGTGTGACACGGCAGGTCGCGTGCGCTGTCCAGATCGTGGCCGGCGAGGTCGAGGAACCCGTTTTCGTACAGCGTGTCCAGGTCAACACTGTCGACCTCAAGCTCACGCATACCCGTCCAGCCAGACTCCAGGGCAAGCTCGGCGCGATACTCCTCCGCCACCAGGCCAACTGCAGACGCCTTGACGCGCATCGGCAGGTCCTTGGACACGATCGTGACGTCGTTGCCCTCGTTGGCGAGGTTGCGAGCCACCGACAGGATGCGGGTGTCGTTGTCGCCGAGCCGGAATCCCGACGGCAGTGACGACGAATCGGTGTGGTTGAGCTCAACTCGGATCGTGCCGCCCTCCTCACCGATCGGCAAGGGCTTGTCTAGGGTGCCGTGCTGGACCCGGAGGTCATCGAGGAATCGCAGCGCGCTGCGCGCGAAGAAGCCGAGCTCCGGATCGTGGCGTTTGCCCTCAAGCTCGGTGATCACCACGACAGGTATCACGACTTCGTGCTCGTGGAAACGGTTGACCGCGTTGGGATCTGCCAGCAGGACGCTGGTGTCCAGAACGTATGTCCGGCGGTCTGGGCTCGTGCTCTTCTTGGCAGCCACAACTGTCTCCTCAACGAGCCCGCGCGCGCCCTGCGCCGGCTCTTACTCGACGGAAAGGGCCAGATCTCGTTGCTCAGGGGCGAGCGTCAACACACCTCGAACGTAAGCGCACGATCACATTTTCGAGGGACGACACGCCCGACCCCGCGACAACTACGCATGAAGCCACCAACCCAGCGCCGACCGTGCGCGGTGGATTCTCAACCTAATGGGTGCGAACACCCTGAGGCGGTGCGCCTTCAACCGTATGGCTCGTCACAAGGTTTAAGTCGCACCGCCCAGTTAGGCACCGAAGCGACGCTCACGCAGCGCGTATGAGCGCATCGCGCGCAGGAAATCGACGTGGCGGAAAGCCGGCCACAGCGCATCGCTGAAGTAGAACTCCGAGTGCACGCTCTGCCACAGCAGGAAGCCTGAGAGGCGCTGTTCTCCGGACGTACGGATGACCAGATCCGGGTCAGGCTGACCCTTGGTGTAGAGGTGCTCAGCTATGTCGTCGACCTCAAGTGTGGAGGCGACCTCCTCCAGCGACTTCCCGTTGGACGCCTGCTCCAGCAGGAGCGACCGCATCGCGTCTGTGAGCTCTTGGCGTCCGCCGTAGCCGACGCAGATGTTCACCCGCATACCTTGCACAACCGACGTCGAGTCGGCGAGCTTCTTCATCCGGCCGGCGGATTCCGAAGGCAGCATGTCGAGGTTGCCGATGACTGCCAGCGACCAGCGACCTTCGTCAGCAAGTCGTCTCATGAGGTTCTCGACGGCATCAAGAATGCTCGCGACCTCCTCATCGGGGCGCTGCAGGTTGTCTGTCGAGAGGAGCCACAGCGTCACGATTTCGACGCCGAGGTCATCGCACCACACCGCAAACTCGGAGATCTTGTCGGCACCTGCCTGATAGCCCGCCTCGAACTTCGTTCCGCCGCGCTTGGCCCATCTTCGATTGCCGTCGACGATCGCGCCGACATGGTGTGGAAGTCGCGCTGGATCGAGGCGTCTGGCGAGCCGTCTCTCGTATGCCCCGTAGACCAGGTCGCTCAGTGCCATGCGGCTAGGGTAATCGTATGAGCGAGCGCAGCGAGCACATCATCAAGGCACTCATGCCAGTGCCGTTGCTCGATTCGTTCCTCACGACGGCGATGGCATGAGCGAGCGTGACCCTGAAGGCATAGTCCAAGAGGTAAGCGACCGCTTCCGCGAGACCGTCGAGGAGTTCCGCGAGACTGTCGAGGAGATCAAGCCCAAGCTTCGCGGGTGGCTCCATGCCGCGACGTGGCCGCTCGCATTCCTAGGTTTCGTCGTCCTGCTCGTCATCTCCGACAGCGTCAAGGTTCGTGCCGGTGTAGCGGTCTTCATGATCAGCGCGCTTCTGTTGTTCGGCGTCAGCGCGTTCTACCACGCTGGGCACTGGTCCCCCACCGCTCGGGCACGCTGGAAACGCTTCGACCACGCCAACATCTTCGTCCTGATCGCCGGCTCCTACACGCCCTTCGCGCTCCTGCTGTTGGACACCAAGGACGCCTGGATTCTGCTGACCCTTGTCTGGGGTGGCGCCATCATGGGTCTGCTGTTCCGGGTCTTCTGGATCGGTGCTCCGCGCTGGCTCTATGTACCTGTCTACATCGCCCTCGGCTGGGCGGCGGTCTTCTGGCTGCCAGAGTTCGCCGACCACGGTTCAACGGCAGTGATCGTCCTGCTGGCCACCGGAGGTCTGCTCTACACACTGGGCGCAGTCGTCTACGGCTTCAAGAAGCCCGATCCCTGGCCCAAGTGGTACGGCTTCCACGAGATCTTTCACACCCTGACGATCGCGGCGTTCATCATCCACTACATCGGCGTCTCGCTGATCGCATACCAAACCTACTGACCACACCTTTTGAAGGGTTGCCGGGATTTCCCCGACGAGATCCCCGTTAACCCTTCAAAAGGTGGGGGCTGGTCACGGGGCGCTCGCAGACGAAACCGCGGCACACGTACGCCGCAGCGTTGCCATCGACGAGATCGCGTTGCTCGAACAGCGCGATCGGCGTTCCGACCTCGCCGGCAACCACCACGGCACCGGGTGACGTCAGGCTGAGTGCCGCCCGGTGCAGCTCCACCCGCGCGTCCGCGGAGCCGACGACCGCAACCTCCAACGGTCCGGCGACCACAGCTTCGGCAGCAGCGAGCGTCCATCCGCCGAACCGCGGCACCTGCGTTGCCACTGACGCCGCCGAGGCCATGCCGGACTCGGCAGCCGCCCGGTAACGGTTCTCGCCGGTGACGGCGGAGAACGACAGCAGCGCCGCAACCGCCGCCGACGTGCCTGACGGGTAGGCGTTGTCGGAGACGTCCTTGGGCCGCACGACGAGCGCCTCCGCATCGTCAGCTGTGTCGAAGAACCCGCCGGCCGGATCAGCGAAGTGGTCAACCACACGGTCGAGCAGCACCCTGGCCCGCTCCAGCCACACGGCATCACCGGTGACGCCGAGCACCGCCAGGAACGCCTCGGCCACCGCACCGTGATCCTCGAGAACCCCGGCATGTGTGGACGCAGTACCGTCGCGCGAAGTACGCACGAGCCGATCGCCCAGGTGCACGTCGCTCAGCAGCTCGGCCGCCCGCACCGCGGCGGTCCTGAAATCAGGCTCGTCCAGCATCACGCTGGCCTCGGCGAGCACGGTGATGGCGAGCCCGTTCCACGACGCGACGACCTTGTCGTCACGGGCAGGCCGGGTACGGGAGGCTCGCGCAGTGAGCAGCTTGGCGCGAACGTCCTGCCAGCGCGCGACATCGTCGGGATCACTGAGCAGTTGCAACGTCGAGAACCCGCGCTCGAACGTGCCGCCTCCCGTGACCCCGAGCAGCTCGGTCGCCCACGCGCCGTCGACTGGGCCGAGCGTGCGCATCAGCTGGTTGGGGTTCCAGACATAGAACGTGCCCTCGTGCCCATCGCTGTCGGCATCCAGCGCCGAGGCGAACCCGCCCTCCGGAGTGCCGAGCTCGTCGATGATGAAATGGCCCGTCTCGCGGGCGATTCGCTCGGCAAGCGGTGAACCGGTCTGGCGCCACCAATGCAGATAGACCCGCATCAGCAGTGCGTTGTCGTAGAGCATCTTCTCGAAGTGCGGCACGCGCCAGAACCGGTCGACGCTGTAGCGCGCGAAGCCGCCAGAGAGCTGGTCATACATGCCGCCACGCGCCATCGCCTCACACGTTCCCGCGACCAGATCAAGCGACTGCTGCGAATTTGTACGTGCCGCGTTGCGCAACAAGAACTCAAGCACCATCGACGGCGGAAACTTCGGGCTGTTGCCGAATCCACCGGCATCGGCGTCGTACTGCTTCGCGAGCGACACGACGGCCGCATCCAGCTGCTCGGCTCCCAGATCCCCGCCGATCGGATCGACGCCCGACTTCAAGTGCTCGAGCACGTCCTTGCTGACGATCATCACCTCGGCGCGGCGATCAGTCCACGCCTCCGAGAGCGCCTGCAACACCTGGGTGAAAGCGGGGCTGCCCTGACGTGGCTCGGGCGGGAAGTACGTACCAGCGAAGAACGGCTCACCATCCGGAGTCAGCACGCACGTCATCGGCCAGCCGCCCTGACCGGTCATGGCCTGGGTGGCGCTCATGTAGACAGCATCAACGTCGGGGCGTTCCTCTCGGTCGACCTTGATGTTGATGTAGTGCTCGTTCATGTACGCCGCTGTGCTCGCGTCCTCGAAGGACTCGTGCGCCATCACGTGGCACCAGTGGCACGCGGCATATCCGACACTCAGCAGGATCGGCCGGTCGAGCCTCGTGGCCTCGGCAAATGCCTCGTCGCTCCACTCCCACCAGTCGACCGGATTGTCGGCATGCTGCTGCAGGTATGGACTGGTGGCCTGGGCGAGGCGATTGGGCATGCGGCAACACTAGGCCGCGTGAAACGATGACCGGCATGGGACAGAGGCGAGACGTCGGTCGGGGCATCGGAGCAATTGGGATCATCGGCGGGATCAACCTGGTCATCGGATTCGTCGGCTACTTCATCGCCTTCGTGTTCGCGTACGGTTTCCGCGACGAGATCAGGCTCGCCGAACACATCTTCTTCCTCGTCATGATCGCCGCGATAGCAGCCGCAGGAGCCATCGTGTCCACCTTCGTCATCAAGCCCGCTCTGCACCTCACCTTGCGGCAGTCCGCAGCGCTCGCAATCAGTGTCAGCGCAGCCATCAACCTGCTGGTCGTCGGACTCGGCTCGATTGTCAGCGCCCAGCACAAGGACGAGGGGTCCGTATCGGCAGACTTCTCGACGACCACCGATGTCATCGTGGCAGCGTGCTTGCTGGGTGGCGCAGCCGCGGCTGGTTGGTTCGTATGGCGCGCAGTCCCCGAAAAGGCCTGACGACTAGCGCTTTGGTTCGGTCGGGTCCTCGCCTTCCCAGGGCTGTTGCGCCTTGCGGGAGTGCTTGAGGAACGAGCGCGCCAAGAAGTACGTCGCCACGCACAGTGCCAGCACCGTCACGAGGGCGATCCACCCCGGCTTGACATTGTCAGGCGTGAGCGGCTTTTCGGCCGAGACCAGGGCAGCGAAGACGTACGGATTCATGCCCCGAGCCTAACCTTCGGCTAACGCAGGCCAGCGAAGAGATCAGTCTCCGGGACGCTTGTCTCGACGTGTGACCTGACGAGCTGGTAGTCCTCCGTCGGCCAGGCCTCGGCCTGTACCTCGTGAGGAATCGCGAACCACCAACCGTTGGGGTCGATCTGCGTGGCATGTGCGAGCAACGCCGCGTCGCGCACGTGGAAGTACTCGGCGCATTCGACGCGTGTGGTGAGGCGTGCGTCGTCCTCGGGCTTGCGCTCCCAGTCCTTGAATCGCTCGGCGTATGGATTGTCGAGACCGTGCTTCTCCATCGCGACAGCGATCGCCTCCATACGGGGCCAGCTCCAGCCCAGTTGGTAGTAGAGCTTGGACACCTGCCACGGCTCACCCAGATCTGGGTAGCGCGCCGGATCGGCGGCCGCTTCGAATGCATGGACACTGATCTCGTGGCACTTGATGTGATCGGGGTGCGGGTAGCCACCGTTCTCGTCGTACGTCGTCAAGACGTGCGGCCTGAACGAGCGGATCAATCGTACGAGCGGCGCCGCGGCATCCTCGATCGGCACCAACGCGAAACAATCCTCCGGCAGCGGCGGCTTGGGATCACCGTCGGGCCAGCCCGAGTCGACAAATCCCAGCCAGTCCTGGGTCACGCCGAGGATCTCGCGGGCACGATCCATCTCTTCGCGACGGATGTCGGTGATGAGCTCGGGGTTGTCCTCGATTCCAGGGTGCTGGAACTGCGGGTTGAGGATCGATCCGCGCTCACCGCCGGTGCACGTGGCGACGTGCACGTCGACTCCCTCGGCGACATATCGCGCAGTCGACGCAGCGCCCTTGCTCGACTCGTCGTCGGGGTGGGCGTGCACGTGCATGAGGCGCAGCTTCTCGGCCACAGTTCTCCTTCGATGAGTCTGCTGAAATCCTCGCACTGTCGACAACACAGGAAACGCTGCGGGTGTTCCTGAACACGATTGGTGCAGGGTTGGCGCGAACTGAAAGACTGGCGATGTGACAGACCTCGGCGCTCGCTATGGCACCAGCAACAGACCTCGGTGGTTCTGGCCGCTGATCGCCGCAATCGGCATCATCATCGGCATCGCCCTGGCCGCGTGGGTCGGCTTCCAGGACAAACCCGTGACGGCGCGCGTCTATGGCTACGTCGTGGTCGACGACCACTTGGTGACCGTCAAGCTGGACGTCGTACGGCCCAAACCACTCGACGTGGAGTGCACGGTCTACGCGCAGGCCGCCGACCACTCAGTTGTCGGCGAGAAGACCATCGAGCTGCCCTCATCGCAGCAAGAAGAGCTGCGCATATCGATCGACATAGAGACAGAGCGTCGGGCCGTCACCGGAGTCCTGCGGACGTGTGTCGCAGTTGAATAAGTGGTAATCTGGTCTATTCACCCCAGGCAGCGGCCTGGGGTGCGGTACGTACCACTCCAATGAAGAGGACGGAGCTCCGTCATGACTCAGCCCACTGAGACAGAGACGATCTGGGTGACCCAAGAGGCATTCGATCGCCTCAAGCAGGAGCTCGAGCACCTGACCGGCGACGTACGGTCCGACATCACCGCCAAGATTGCCTCCGCCCGCGAAGAGGGCGACCTCAAGGAGAATGGCGGCTACCACGCCGCCCGCGAGGAGCAGGGCAAGACCGAGGCCCGAATTCGCCAGCTCGAAGACATGCTGCGCCGCGCCGAGGTTGGCGACAAGCCTGCCGATGATGGCGTCGTCGAGGCCGGGATGATCGTCACGATCCGGTTCAAGGGCGACACCGGCACCGAACAGTTCCTGTTGGGCTCCCGTGAGCTGATGAGCATGGACTCCAGCGTCGAGATCGACGTCTACTCACCGACGTCGCCGCTCGGTGTTGCCGTGGTCGGCAAGAAGAAGGGCGACTCGGTCTCATACGAAGCGCCGAACGGCAAGGACATCACGGTCGAGATCGTCGACGCCAAGCCCTTCTGAGGTCATCGCTCCTGCACGGCAGTCGGTGAGTCTTCAACCTTTCCGACAATTGTTAGGTTGCAGACTCACCGATCTGCCTCTCAGACACTCAAAAGGTTGCAAACTCACCGCTCATCGGCCAGAGGTCAGACGAGTTCGTAGCCCAGCTCAGTCAACCGTTTCCTGACCTCGGCCCGGTGCTGCGGTCCACGCGTAGCGACCTGCATGTCGACATCGACCTGACGTACGCCCAGTGACTCCGAAGCACGGTCATGGTTGACGTTGAGGACGTTGACCTGCATCTCGGCGAGGTCAGTCAACAGCCCCATCAGGGCGCCGGGGCGGTCAGAGATTCTTGCTCGGAACAGCAGGAACCGGCCCGCTGCGGCGAGCCCGTGACGGATGACGTCCATCAGCACCAGTGCGTCGATGTTGCCACCCGACAGGACCGTGACGACTGGACCCTCAAATGCGTCCGGCCGCTCAAGGACTGCCGCAACTGCAGCCGCGCCGGCGGGTTCGACGAGCAGCTTTGCACGCTCGAGCAGGGAGATCAGTGCGCGACTGATCGACTCCTCGCTGACCGTGATGACGTCATCGAGCAGCTCGGAGATGACCTCGAACGGGATTCGGCCGGGCTCGGCGACCGCGATGCCGTCTGCCATGGTTGCGCCCATCACCGACGCGATGGGGTGCCCTTCCTGGAGTGATGCAGGATAGGACGCAGCGTCCTCGGCCTGCACGCCGATGATGCGGATGTCGGGACGCTCCCGGCGAATCAAGGCGATGCCGGCGGCCAGTCCGCCGCCGCCAACAGGCACCAGGATCGTCTTGACGTCCGGGCACTGTTCCACGATCTCAAGGCCGACCGTGCCCTGCCCGGCGAGGATGTCCTCGTGGTCGAAGGGGTGGATCAGCACCGCACCCGTCTCCTTGGCGAACGCCGTGGCGGGTACAAGCGCCTCGGTCACGCCAGAGCCGCCGAACTGGATGTCAGCTCCGTAGCCCTCGGTCGCCGCGACCTTGGGCAGCGCCGCACCCTCAGGCATGAAGATCGTCGCCTTGGTCCCAAGCATCGCGGCAGCAAGGGCGACGCCCTGCGCGTGGTTGCCGGCGCTCGCCGCCACGACGCCGCGCGAACGCTCTTCGTCGCTCAGCCTCGCGATGCGTACGTACGCTCCGCGGATCTTGAACGAACCGGTGCGCTGGAGGTTTTCGGCTTTCAGGTAGACCGGCGTCGAAGCGATGTTGCTGAGCCAGCGCGAATGCGCCATCGGGGTGACTTCGATGACGCCGTCGAGCAGCTTGCGGGCTTCCCTCACATCGTTCAGATCCACGTGATCAGACTAACCGTGCTTGGCGCCGCCGGATGCTTGATCGTCGGCCCTCGCCCAGGGACGGTCGCGCGCGGGCAACTTGTCGACAATCAAGTCGTAAGAGTCCTCGATCAGCTCCTCGAGGAGCCCCTCGGGCAAGGAGCCATCGAGCTGCACCGTGACCCAGTGCTTCTTGTTCATGTGGTAACCGCGTTGGACCGCGTCGTACGTCTCGACCAGCCCGGTGACCTCGGCCGGTTCTGCCTTGAGGTTGATGCTGGTCGGCACGTCCCGCATGAGGGCGAACATCTTGCCGCCGACCTTGTAGACAGCGGTCTCCTCGCCGAACGGGTAGGTTCGAATCGCGCCGGGCAGCGAGGCACAGGTGGCGTGAACGTCGGTCATGCAGGTTTGGGCTCGGGCTCGTCTTGGTACTCCTGCGCAGCCTGCACCAGATGTCGTACAACACCGTTCAGACAGGCGGCGAGGGGCACGGCGATCAGCGCTCCGACTATGCCGGCAACCGCGACGCCTCCCGCGATGGCGAGGATGATCGCCAGCGGGTGGACAGCTACCAGCTTGCCCATCAGGAAGGGCTGAAGCACGTGTGACTCCAGCTGTTGGATCGCGATCACGACAAGCAACATCCACAGCGCGGTCCACGGGCCCTGAGCCACGAGCGCGACCAGCACGGCGACCAGTCCCGACAGCAGCGCACCGATGATCGGCACGAACGCGCCGAGGAACACCAGCACACCGATCGCGAAGGTCAGCGGGACTCCAAGCACCCAGGCTCCGAACGCAATGCCGACAGCATCGGTGAACGCAACGATGATCGTGGCACGTACGAACGCGGTAAGCGACGCCCACGCCGTCAGGCCGGACGAATGGACCTTGTCGCGTGCGGCTCGAGGGAAGAGCGCAACGATCCAGCTCCAGATGCGATCGCCCTCATAAAGGAAGAAGAACGATGCGAAAAGCGCGATGAAGAATCCAGCAACGATGTGGGTGAGGGTCGTGCCCACGCTGGTGACCGTCGTCAGGACTGAGGTGTCGCTGTTGGAGATCGAGGACTTGGCCTGGTCGATCCAGTCCTGGATCTGCGTGTCGGTGAGCTTGAGGGGGCCGGTCTGGGCCCAGACCTGGACCTGATCGATGCCCTCGACGACGTTGGACTTCAGGTCGACCACCTGCGTGGCGAGCTGCTGTCCAACCAGCGCCAGCATTCCGATGAATCCAGCGAGCATTCCGACCACGACGACCGCCGTCGCCGCAACCCGCGGCAGACCTTTGGCCTCGAGCCAGTCGACGGCACCCACGACCAACGCCGTACCGAGCACCGCGATCGCGATCGGGACGGTGATCTCAGAGAAGAAGCGCAGCAGCCAGATGCCGACGAAACCTGCGGCGGCGATCACCAGCAGACGCCACGACCACTGGGTGGCGACCTCAATCCCGACCGGTATTTCGCTTTGCTTCGGTTGCCTCTTGGCCACGTGGGTTCCTCCTGGGCCGAGCCTAGCGGTGTGTTTGAACATCAGGGACCATCCGGCGTCAGCGGTTCGTCACGATCGCTCGCCTCGTCGAGCGTGGCTGGATCCGTAAACTTGACGTGAGAGGTGGAACCCATGATCTTCAACCGCAACAAGAACGAGATCCCGTCAGCTGACTCGGCCCTTCCGGGTCGATCCGGTCGTCCCTACCAGGTCGGCGGCACACACCTGACCCTCGGCAATCCCGTCGAAACGCAGGCACCTGACGGCTTCGGCGTCGCGATCTTCGGTCTCGGCTGCTTCTGGGGGGAGGAGAAGACGTTCTGGGAGCTGCCGGGCGTCTGGTCGACCTCAGTTGGCTACGCCGGTGGCTCCACGCCCAATCCGACGTACGAAGAGGTCTGCACCGGACGGACCGGCCATGCCGAGGTCGTACGCGTGATCTTCGATCCCTCCAAGCTGACCTACCAGCGGCTGCTCAAGGTGTTCTGGGAGAACCACGACCCGACCCAGGGCATGCGTCAGGGCAATGACCGCGGGTCGCAGTACCGCTCCATCATCCTGACGACGACATCTGAGCAACAGGAGCAGGCCGAGGCCTCGCGCGCGGCGTACCAGACCAAGATGACCGCGGCAGGCTACGGCGAGATCACCACATCGCTCCTGCCGCTGGAAACCTATTACTACGCCGAGGACTATCACCAGCAATACCTCGTCAAGAACCCTTACGGTTATTGCCCGCTCCACGCGACGGGCGTCGCGTACGCCTGAGCTACACGACGCTTGGCTCGCCTTGAGGACTGTGTGAGCTTGGCACTCGGGGTGTCAGTGTCAGCTCGAAGTTCCTGGGCATCAGGGTGAGTCGCTCGGCTATCTCGAGCTCATAGTCGGGATCGGCGGCGAGGTCATAGCGATGCAGCATGCGAGCCAGCACGAGGATCGCCTCGTGAAGTGCGAACTGCCGGCCAATGCACGAGCGCTCTCCTGTACCAAACGGCTTGTAAGAGTGCGGCTGACGGCCACGAGCGTTCTCCGGCTCGAAGCGGTCGGGGTCGAACTGGTCCGCATCATCACCCCACACCGCCTTGTCCCGATGCATCATCGGCAACACCACGATCGCCCAATCCTCGGGGCGCATCGTGTGACCCGTGCTGAGCACGGTCGTTTCGCGCGGGCTCCGGGCAAAGGCGGGCGCCGTGGGCCAAAGGCGCAGCCCCTCATCGAGCACGCGGCGGAGATAGCGGAACTTCGCGACCTGCTCGAAAGTCGGAAGGGCGTCACGATCGGGGCCAAGGATCTGGTCGACCTCAGCGTGCGCCTTGGCGAGGATGTCGGCGTTCTGAGAGATGTAGTAGAGCGCGAACGACAGCGCACCCGACGTCGTCTCATGCCCCGCAACCAGGAAGGTGAGGATCTGGTGACGGATGTTGACGTCATCGAGGCGCTCCCCCGTCTCAGGATGCGGCGTGTGCAACATGATGCCGAGCAGGTCACTCTCGTCTGGCTCGCCCGCGCGGCGATCGGCAATGATGCCGTCAAGCAGCGAATCCACATACTCGAGGTGATGCGCGTTCTTCTTGTCGATGCGTTTGGAGAGCCGCGAGGCACCCGGCATCGCGTTGAGCGAGCCCTTGCGCTGGCCTGCCTTGAGTGCCGCGATCATCGCCGGAATGAACGGGTGTGGCTCGCTGCGGCTGAACGACCCGAAGTCGGTGCTGAAGGCCGTACGGCTGATGGTCTCCATCGTCAGCTTCGTCATGTCGGCTGACACGTCTACAGGCTTGCCGTGCGAATCCCACAGGTCGAAGAGTTCCTGCGCAGCAGCGAGCATCGTCGGGTGATAGGTCTGCATCGCCGCTTTGGTGAACGCTGGGCGGAGCAGGTCGTGTGCCAACGCCCAGTTGGTGTCATCGTTGTAGGCCGTGAAGAGTCCCTCTCCGGCAAACTCGCGGAGTGCTACGAGCGCAGGTGAAAGCCCCTTGGCGAAGCGCGACTCGTCGCAGAGCTCTCCCGCCAGTTCGGCACCGGTGACGAAGACGAACTTCTGGTCAAAGATGTGCATCTCAAAGATCGGCCCGAGGTCGGCGGCGCGGAGCATCGTGCTCTGCAGCGGCGTCTCGACATCGGCCCCCAGGATGTCGCCGATGATCGGCTTGCGGCCACTCGGATGCGGGAAGGTCTGTCCGCCCCAGTCGTTGCGCACCTTCTGACTCCTATTGAACTGAGATTTAGTAGGTTCAGCCTAGCCTCTGCTGAACCTAAGTCAAGTAGTCTGCTCGCATGGCCACCCGCACGCGTCTCAGTCGCGAAGCACGCCAGGACCAGCTGCTTGACCTCGGCGCGGAGCTGTTCGCTGACAAGTCCTACGAAGACGTCCACATCGAGGTGCTCGCCGAAGAGGCCGGCGTCTCGCGAGGTTTGCTCTATCACTACTTCCCCACCAAGCGAGCGTTCTTCGCTGCGATGGTCCGCCGCGAGTCCGGCCGGATGTCTGAGCAGACATTGCCCGACCCAAGCCTGCCGATCCTTGACCAGCTGCACCAAGGAATCGAGATCTATCTGGACTACTGCGCCGCCCACAAGATGGGAGTCAAGGCGGTGTTCCACGGCGGTGCATCAGCAGACCCTGAGATCCAGGCGATCGTTGACCAAGATCTGCGCGTGCAGAGCGAACGAATTCTCGACGCCGTCGAACCGGCCCGCGACGCCTCAGAGCTCGCAAAGATCGCCGTGCGCAGCTGGCTGCAGTTCATGCGCAATGCCGCACACGAATGGCTCGATGCACCCACCATCACCCGTGACGAGATCCGCGACCTCGTCACGCACACGCTCGTGGCAACTCTGCGCGCCCTCCCTGAGGACGCCCGCCCCTCGGGCGTGAACGACCTCGAAAGCTAGACCGCACGAACTACTGGAGCCCGTTGCGCTTGCTGACCGATGCGACGACGCGGGCATAACCTGGCCCTGCACCGCGTACGAACTTGTCGAGCACCCAGGCATCGGCACCGATGAGCACCCGCGCCTTGTTCTTCTCGACGGCCCTGAGGATGACGTTGGCAGCTTTGGCTGGCGACGTGCGTGCAAGCTTGTCGAACTGCTTGGCAAGGTGGTCGTGGTCGAGGCCCTCCACCTGCTCGGCCTTGCGGGCGATGTTGGTCTTGACGCCGCCAGGGTGGACGCAGAGGACCTTGACCGGGCGCTTGTTGAGGATCATCTCCTGGCGCAGCGACTCGGTGAACCCACGTACCGCGAACTTGGCGGCGTTGTATGCGCTCTGGGTCGGAACGGAGAACAGGCCGAAGATACTCGAGATGTTGATGATGTGGCCGTCGCCGGACTCGACGAGGTACGGGAGGAATGCCTTGGTTCCGCTGACGACCCCCCAGAAGTCGACGTCCATGACTCGGTCCATGTCCTTGAACGACATCTGCTCGACGCTGCCGGTGAAGGCGATCCCGGCGTTGTTGAAGACCAGATTGACCTTGCCGAAGTGCTTGGCGATGTCGTCGGCATATGCCAGCACGAGCTCACGTTGCGACACGTCGAGATGGTCGGCCCTGACGTCAGCGCCCTCCGCCTTGACGAGCGCTTCAGTCTCCGCGAGTCCCACTGTGTCGACATCGCTGATGGCAAGCGTGGCGCCTCGCCGGGCCAGCTCGATGGACAGCGCGCGGCCGATGCCGGAGCCTGCCCCGGTGACGACGGCGACCTTGTCGGTGAAGTGAGTCATGACCAATCCGTTCGGGTAGTGGGCCTCACAATTTCAGATACTGAGAGTATCTGAAATTGCTGGGATGTGGAACCCGAGGTGACCAAGTCACGGTCAGGCTGTGCGGCGGCGGGGCGTCAGACGGACGTTCGGCATCGGCGGGGCCGGTATGCGTACACCGTCGTGCCCGTCGACAAAGCCGAAGCGCTCGCTCGCCGCCTCCCAGTCGTTGCGTGCCTCAACAATCTCGTCATGCGTTCGGCCAATGAAGTTCCACCACATCAGGAGCTGCTCGGAGAACGGCTCACCACCAATCAACAAGACGATCGTGTCGGACCGTACGCCGATCGTCACCTCAGTGCGTCCCGGGGCGAGGT
>MTKY01047447.1_pt1 | contig 15702 bp, 17 predicted proteins | sample 1042731 | NCBI WGS metagenome assembly MTKY01 (sample SAMN06212206, study PRJNA360538) | anaerobic digester metagenome | biome: Wastewater treatment plant; material: sludge; isolation source: anaerobic digester fed with sludge from wastewater treatment plant | place: Denmark: WWTP Soeholt ... | reverse complement strand
TACCAGTCAAAGGTGGCAAGGCCGGTCACGACCGGCCCGTCACAATCGAGCATCACGCCATAAGCCTCGGGTGCCGCCGCCGCGATCGTCGTCAACAACACAGCAAGGTCGCACGGGAGACCATCGCGCCGCTCGAGTGCAGGGCCCAAAGGGATGCGGTAGCGATGGTCGGTCGCGTCGCAAAGGATCGGCAGTCCCGCAAGCGCTGCAGCGGTTGACGGCGTAATATGCGCGGTCGACAGGACGATATAGGTTTCGCGTTCAAGGTTCATCGTTCGTCTCCAATTGGTCCCGCGACCTGGCGCGGGCACATACTGCGGGAAATCCAAGCAAATTCGGTTATGCCGAGTCGGCGACCCGGGGGCATTTGCGCACAAGCGCATCTTCCTCGCCTCTGAGGCCCGTCTGACCGGCGGGCCTTTTTGTGGGCGGGCGGCGCGAGCATGACCCGCCGAAATGCGGGTTTCCTGCCCGGTTTCAGGGTCGCCCAGCACGCCCGCTCCCTCGTCCGGATTGAAACCGCCTTGCCCGATGCCCGTCGCAGCGCCTACCACGAGAACGAATAGTGAACGAGGTATGATTCGATGATGGCGGCAACAGTGCGCGAAATGGAATGGGAGATGATCCCGCGCGACGTGCCGATCCTGCTGTGCCGGACGCCCGCAGGCTTCCCTTCGCCTGCGCAAGACGACATGGAAGAGCCGATCGATATCGGGGCCTGGCTGATCGAAAAGCCTGCGGCATCCTATCTGATGCGCGTCGATGGTCATTCGATGACGGGCGCTGGCATCAATGACGGCGACCTCATCGTGGTGAGCCGTGCCGAGACGCCGCGCGCAGGACGCATCGTGGTCGCACTCGTCCATGGCGACCGCACACTCAAACGGCTGGCGCGTCTTGATGGCCGCCTGTGGCTGGTCCCCGAAGCCGAGGGTTATCCGCACATCATCGTCGACGAGCATGTCGAGATATGGGGCGTGGTGACAGCGCTTGCCCGGCGCTTCCTGTGAGCGCGCCGGTCGCGCTGCAGGACGCGAACAATTTCTATGTCTCGTGCGAACGCGCCTTTGATCCGTCGCTGCGCGGTGTGCCTGCCATCGTGCTTTCGAACAATGACGGCTGCGCGATTGCGCGCTCGGCCGAAGCCAAGGCGCTGGGCATCAAGATGGGCGACCCGCTTCATCTCATTCGCGACAAGGTCCAAAAGCACGGCATCGCGGTGCGTTCTTCCAACTATGCGCTCTACGCCGATATGCAGCGGCGGATATTGGCGGCCATCGAACCGCTGGTGCGCGACGTCGAAATCTATTCTATCGACGAGAATTTTCTCGATCTTGAAGGCTTTGAGGATCGCGACCTTGTCGCCCATTGTCAGGAGATCCGCGCGCGGGTCGAACAATGGACGACAATCCCCTCCTGCGTCGGCATCGCCGCGACCAAGACGCTCGCCAAGCTCGGCAATGCAGCCGCCAAGAAGAACCCGCTGTTCGACGGCGTTGCCGACATGCGCGACGACCGTGTCCGGCGGTGGGTGATGGACCGCTTTGCGGTTGGCGATGTCTGGGGTGTGGGTTCGGCCACTGCCGCGCGACTTGACGAACTGGGGATCCGGACCGCCGGCCAGCTTGCCGACATGCAGATGAAAGCCGCACGCGGCCTTGGCACCGTTGTGCTCGAACGGCTGGTTGCCGAGTTGAACGGCGTGCGCGCCTCGGCGGTCGAACTGGTTGCACCGCAGCGCAAAGGCATGGCGGTGACGCGCTCGTTCGGCAAACCTGTCACTGACATGGAAACGCTGATGGGCGCGGTCGCGCAATATGCGATGCGCGCAGGCGAGAAATTGCGCCAGCATGGGCTGGTCGCAGCACGGCTGACGGTCTTCTTCCACACCAACCGGCACAAGACCGGCGCCCCGCAATATGCCGCCAGCAAGACAATGGCGCTCCATCCAATGACCGCCGACAGTTTCGAGCTCATTGCAGCCGCCCGGCGCGGTGTCGAGCGGAGCTGGCGCGACGGCTTTGCCTATAGCAAGGCAGGCGTGATGCTCGATGATCTGCTCAGTGCTGACAAGCGACCGCGCACCCTGTTCGAGGACAGCCAGGCGCATGCCAAAAGGGACCGCTTGCTTGGCGCGCTCGATGATATCAACGGGCGCTTCGGCAAATTCACGGCGGTGCCAGGTGTACAGGGCTTCGAGCGCAACTGGCGGTTGCGTTCGGAACGCAAGTCGCCGGCCTGGACGACGCGGATCGACGAGGTGCCGCGCGTGCGCGCGGGCTGAGTTTCCAGCCGCGGTGATGACGCCGTACGCTCGCAAAACCGAAACCCGTCTCACCCGAGATGCACCGGCGGCACACGGCGCGGAAGCGCTTCCCATTCGGGCGCATCATCCGCAATCACCGTCACCCGTTCAGCTTCGTTGTCCGTATAGACCGTCGCCGCCTCCAGCGGACCAAAGCCTGTCTCCTCATTCCAGTAGAGCGTCTCGCCATCCCCGCCGCTGGTCGTAAGCACCAGCAACGGGTCGTCGAGATTGGGATCGATGATATCGCGGATATCCAGCTGCGTAATCTCGATCGTCCCGCCGCCAAAGCCATCGTCGCGATATTTGGAGCAGGTCGCCGCCCACCCGAAGCGCACCGGCAAGGCTGACGCGCAACAGCGCCGGATCAGTTCGGCAACTGCACTCGTGTCGATCTGCGATCCGGCAAAACTGGCTTTATGCCCCTCCCCGGCCTCGCCCACCTGGATATCGCATCCGAAATCGGGATACTCGCCGTCGCTGAACAGCTGGCGAAAGCCCGAGTGCGCATCGCCCTCGCGTTGCGGCCATGGTGGAAACAGGGCTGCAAATGCGGGACTCAGCGGCGGTGGTTCGTCACCCGGCTTTGCCGCCATCAGCGCATTGGCGAGCGCGACGGCTTCGGCGACCAGCGCGGCTTCTGCAGGGGTCACTAATATGCTGAATGCGGTTTCGGTCTGATAATCGGTCATGGTCTGCCTTTCGGTTTGGGCCAGAGCGTTGCAAGCGCGGCGCTTTGCACCGGGCCATTGGCGGCGCTGCGGTCGGCGTCGCGGTCGGCCGCGAGCTGCGCCGCAAAGCCGTCAGGGATGACGGCATAGGATGAAGCGAGCGCGATGGCCGCATCGGGGGTCGAAAGCGCGCCTGGCGCTGTCCCTTCCCAGAGCAAAGGCGTCAGTTCGTCGCGGTCGAAAGCAAAACCATCGTCGTCGGGCGTGCCAAAGATGATGACGAAGAAAGTACCCAAAGGACGGTCCCAGCCGATGGCGACTTCATAGATCGCACCGCGCCCCGGCAAGGGCTGAAGGCTGTGGCGGCTCATCGGCAAAACTCCTGGCCCATCATCAATATTCGCTCGCAAGCAGGATGGTGAGCACGCGGTGGGTTTTGGAAAGATCGGTCGGATCTTCCGACCCGAAACTCAGCGTCGGGTCATAATAATCGATCTTCCAGAAAAGCTTCTGCCCCTGATGCTCGAACACGCCGAAATCGCGCTCGCCATGCGGGTCGTCGTCGCCGTTGAACTCATGTGCCCGCACCTTGGCAGCAAGCGCGGCCTGGACAGCGAACAGGCTCATTGGATCTTCGGGATCGCAAAACGCATCGATGCAGCCGCGCGTGAACACCGTCCGCGCCTCGTGCAGCTGGCCCGAACGGCACAGGTCGTTGAGCCGCGCGCATTCGCGGGCGCGATGCGCTTCATCGGGCGCAGTGTCGGCAGGCATATTGGTCGCCATCGTCATTCTCCTTGGTTGCGTGCACGGGCGGCAGGACAATTTTCCCGACACCCCAGCCTCACCCCCTCACCTCTCGTTCGCAGAGATATTGACCGAGCCGACTTGTTCATGTTATGTTCGATTGCGGAGACCCATGATGCCAAATTCCACTGTTTTGCTTGACCAATTCGATCTCGACATCGCCCTGCGCGACGCGGCCTGCGATCCCGATCTGCGCCCACAGCAGCGCGCGGTCGCCAATCTGTGCCTCGGCATGGGGATAGACGATGCCTATCTCTCGGTGCGCGAACTCGCCCAAGCGGTCGATTGGGTGCACCATGGTGTTCCTGAGGGGAGGGCCAAGCTGGCGGCAATATTGAGCAATGCCTGCGACGATTTCCAGCGCGCCATCTATTATGCGCTCGCCGGACGCGGCGTTGTTGAAATGCTCGATACGCTCGACTGGCTGTCAGCTCTGCTCAAGGCGCGTGGACTTGTCGCGGCACGTTTGAGCCGCAAGCGGATCGCGCGGCGCGACCTTGTCTCGCCTTATGTGGCCGACGAGCCCGATGGGCCATTGGTATCGCCCGATGCCAGGTTTGAACTGGGGGCTGCATGGTCAGTGGACCAAGGACCAACGCCGCATTAAGTGCTAAACTACGATCGTAAATTACAGGATCTCTTTGCGTTGAGTGACCGTTTCCGCCAACTTTGCTGCCGTTGCGCAGTGCCTCAAAGCCCGTCTAAACTTGTCGGCCATTCAGCACGGCCTGCACAGCTGCCGTCACCGCTCGGGCAGCCTTCGCCAGCAGATCATTGAGCGGACAGGGAAGCGACCCAAGCTTTCGTGTCCTTGCAGACGTCCATTGCTCGCGCATAGCCATCGCGCGCGGTGGTGCGGGCAATATAGGCTTGCTCCGGCCCGTCAAAAACCAGGCCACAGGTCCGTTTGCCAAACTCCAGAGCGTAGATCACCGAGATGTCCGCTGCCGTAAAACTGTCCCCTGCCATGTAGGGCGCACGAGCAAGTTGCCTTGCAACGAGCCCTCGCCGACTTTCGAACAATTCCTCGGCGAAATTGCCGGTCCAGCTGTCCCGTTCGGCCTCGGGCGCGAGAACGCGATCCGCAAAGACGATGAACAAAAGACCCATGAGCCCGGCTTCGCCCAGATGTAGAAACTGCTGGTAAAGCGGAAAGCTTGGATCAGACGGGTCGGGCGCTAGCGTAGTAGGGCCATGGCGATCAGTAAGATACTGCATGATGGCAATCGACTCGACTATGGTCACATCACCGTCGACGAGCGCCGGGATGAAGCCGGCAGGATTGACCGCCAGAAATTCAGGGTCATTTTCGGCCCCAGCGAGAAGATCAACCGGCCTCAGCTGGTAAGGCAGGCCCATCTCTTCGAGCAGCCAGGCAACACGAAACCCTCGTCCTTCACCAAAAACCGTCATCGACATTGTTCAAATCCCTTTCAACGAGATGCTCGTACTCATTGCTCGTGTAATTTGCGGCTATCGTCTGGAGCCTGCGCACGATCTGTCAGGCCATAGTCTCGCACTACATGCGCCACACGCAGCCGATAATCGGAGAAGACCCCGCTGCGCCCCTTCGACTGAGTAGCGCGATGATGAGCGGTGTTCCGCCACCGCGCAACGGCATCTTCGTCGCGGAAAAACGATAATGACAGCAGCTTGCCCGGTTCGGACAAGCTTTCGAACCGCTCGATCGAGACAAAGCCATCGAGTTGCGACAATTCGTTTTTCAGCGCCGCTGCCAGATCGAGATAATGCTGCGTCCTGCCTTCCGCGGGCCAAACCTCGAACAAAACTGCGATCATGGTTTGATCAACGCACTGTGCGGCGCAGAGGCCAGTTTGCAGAAAATGCGGTCTTCACGTCGAATGAACTGCTCGGCTTTGGCAAATTCATAATTGGATCGGCCCAGCGGATCGTGGCGCAGCCGCTGGCGGTAAGCCTCATATGCGGCGAGGTTTTCGATATTGTAGACACCGAACGCGGTCGTCGCCGAACCTTCATGCGGCGCGAAATAGCCGATCAACTCAGCCCCGCAGCGTGGGATGGCCTCACCCCAGTTGCGCGCATACTCATTGAACGCCTCGACGTTGAACGGGTCGATCTCATAGCGAATAAAGCAGGTAATCATGTGCAGTCCTCGAAACGGTGAATGCACAGCAGTTAACCGATTGTGCGGCATAAATGCTTCGTCTACGGTCGAACTATGAAAGACGGACCTGTTATCGCTACTGTCGCAATGCTAATCGGCGATCCGGCGCGGGCCAACATTCTGACTGCACTGATGGCGGGCAAGGCTTTGACGGTATCGGAACTGTCTCAAGAGGCAGGGGTGACGCTTCAAACGACCAGCGCCCATCTGTCGAAGCTGCTGCATGGCGGCATGGTCGCCGCGCGCAAACAGGGCCGCCACAAATATTTCGAGCTGGCTTCGTCGAAAGTGGCTGAGGCGATTGAGGCGCTGATGGGCCTGGCGGCAGACAGCGGCCACCTGCGCACTCGCACCGGGCCACGCGATGAGGCGCTGCGCGCGGCTCGGCGTTGCTATAATCATCTTGCCGGAATGGCGGGCGTCCAGCTTTATGAAAGCCTTGTTCGGCGCGGCCATCTCGACGTGGGGCCTTCGGGATTGTCGCTGTCGATAAGTGGTCAGCAGTTTGCTGCAGACCTCGGCATTGATCTGTCGCAGATCGCTTTGAGCCGGACGCCGCTATGCCGAGAATGCCTCGACTGGAGCGAACGCAAAACGCATTTGGCGGGCAGCTTTGGGCGCGCGCTACTCGACATGATGATCGAAGAGCGATGGGTTGAGCAAAATGGCAACTCGCGAGTCGTTTCTTTCACTGCACAAGGGAAAGCCAAATTTGCGGCGACATTTGCCAATTGAAACCATCGAGATGACCTGACCATTGCCGCCAACTTTCCCGCCGTTCGCGAAGTAATTTAGCCCAATCAATATTTGCCCTTCGTTCACTGACTGAAATGAGGGTATCTGGCACCTGAGCAGTCGTTCACCTACGTGATTGCCGCGGCGGGAGCCTCCCCTTTCGTGGCCTCGATCACGTCTCGTTCTAACAGCCCTATGCGGTAAGTAATCATGCGTGTCGTGAATTCAGTCGGCTCGCCGTTACCCATGCGCGCGATCTCGGCAGAGAGACGCTCCGAATCGTCTCCATTGAGCTCACGCAGCACCCGCTCGAGAACCTCTTGGATTAGGAAGCATGCCGCCCCGATATCGTCGTCGAACTCGGTGTCGCGCAGCTGCTCGAGCAGAGACAGCCGGGACCGGACGCTTTGGACCAGCTGCTGCGCATAGCCCAGTTCCTCCTCGTTGAGATCACGATCCGCATTTACCAGAGCGGCCGAGATCTGGAGCAGCACATTGAACGCTTCGGGAAGCGCCGCAGCCGCGGTTTCCTGCAACAAGGGTAGCGGTAGGTGTCGAGACCACTTCGCAGCGAAGTCCACTATCGGAAGGAAAGTCGAGTATACGACGCCAGCTAACGGCGCGACCACCAGACCTTCGCGGACCGGCACGATGGTGACACGATGGATGTCGGGAAACTGCCTGACGGCTTCGGTGAATTCCTCGGCTGCCAGCATGAAATCGATAAGGTGACCGACCGGCAACAGCACGGCATAATCGACCCGGGGCCAATAGGGTGCATCTGCCTCGTCCATTGGCCGCGATGCAACGAGCGCCTCCATTTCCCGCGCGGCAAGCGCGGCTTGGATCTGCGCGGACATATGCTCGGCGCCCTGCGTCGCGCGTTCGCGCGCATCCCTTCCGAAGCGGATGCGAGAACGGCGGTTCCGACTGGTGCGATCGGCAAGGAGCCGCGATCTGCGGAAGGCGTCGGGGTTAGCATGTGCATCGCCGAGAATCGCGTCGAGATCGTGGAGCGTTTCAGCTAGGCTCTGGATGGCCTCGACCGGAGGTGCCTCGATCCAGCGCCAGCTATCTGCAGACAGCAATATCTCGGCATCGGCGTGTAGCTTCGCAGCTGTTACTGACGCCAGAATCGGACGCTCGATTCCGTCGATCAGATCTTGGGCAAGCTTAGTAACCGCGAAAACAAAATCGAACGACTGGTCGGATGTCGAATAGTCCCCCTGATCGCGGGCCGACTGAGTGGCCGAACCTCCCGACGGCGGATCGATGAAGGAATTAAGCAGCGCACGGACTGTCAGTAGCTTCGCAAAGTTCGCATCGGCAGGCAAGCCACGGCAGTAAAGCTCCGCCGCGTCGGCCAGCATAGCCGAAAGCTCCTTGATTGCAGTGGCAAGTGCGTTAGCCCGACCGCTTTCGGTCTCCGGCCCCGTCCGACTCTGAATCGCTCGCAACGCGGCTCTGTTCCATGCCACTCGGACAGGTGAAGGCAGGTTCTCGCGAGGAATGTTTTTGACCGCCAGCGGAAAATCCTGAAAGCCTGCAGGATTGCCGTCCCAACCGAGCATCGACGATGCCGCGATCTCCGCCGCAGGAACGGCGGCTAGGAGACGTTCGCAATGGGCGACTACGGCATCGTTTGCATTGCTATGGATGGGCTCACCTTGGAAGCGGAGATTTGACGACACCACCAGCGCACCTTCGTCATTCCGTTTAACGCTCGCTCGTGTCACCCAAGCGATTTCTTCGTGAATTCGAAACAGGAGGTGGTCTGTTCCGCCGAAAAGGGCCAAGAGGCGCTGCGCCAGTTCGACACCGAACTCGCGCAACGTCGCCGCGACGGCGAGGCCTTGCTCGAGAGGTACACCGGACCAGTCTCCGGCGGGCGAGGCAGTGAACGCCGGAGCGGGTGCCATCATCGGCATGGGCAGTAGCGATGCGGCCAGTTCGTGATAGGCCTCAAGGTCTGCATCGATTTCATCGGGCAGGCCACCGATGCGCGTGAGGAGCTCGGCACGAAGGTCGCGTTGCTGGACTTCGGAAAACCGGGCGATGACCGCGTTGAGCGGCGCAAATTGGGGGAGGTCGAGCGACGACCCTACAAGTGCGAAAGAGAACGCGAGGCCGGCGTGCCGCAGCTCGATTCCTTGCTCCTCGATGATCGCGATCCAGCGCTCGGCGACGCGATCGCAGGCCGCGAGACCAAGCCCGTGGAATATGGCGGCGAGATCGGCAATCGCAAGCATGGGCGCGCGGGCGGCAAGGGCATCCAGCAGCAGCGCGTCGGCTTCGGGGAGGGCACGTACTAGTTGCGGGAGGACAATCGAAAAATCCTTGGCACGCAACACATCGGCCGTCTCGGCAAGCTCGGTCTCGAGCGAACGCGGCAATTGCTGGTTCAGCGCCGTATAGAGCCCAGCGGACCGGATCTGGTGGAGTCCGCCTATCGAGCCATCGTCATGCACCTGAACGGCGTGCTCGTCGACCAGCCGCGCCAACGCGCGGGCAAAATCGCCTTGGCTTAGTCCAAGGCGTGCCCGCACGCGCTCGGTCTCGATCGCGCCGCCAAACCGCGTGGCGGGAATAGCGGCCTGAAGGATGGCGAGCTCATCGTCACGCACTTCCGCCAACCGTCGGCGTATCTGCGCGTCCAGCGTTTCCTGAAGCCGCTGACCGCTCGTCAGCAGATGTACATATTCCAGCAGGAGGCCGGCGCTGCGTTCGAAGGGCTCTCGCCAGTGCAGAAATAGAAGGTCGCGCTCGGCGCGAAGCGCCGCCCAAATGCGCTCTGCGAGTTCCGCGTCGAGGACTGGCCGCGCAACAGCCGTGGCCGAAAGATTGCCGATAAGGAACATGTCTTCCTCTCGGATCGTCCCGAGCAAAAGAACACCAGGCTGGTGGCGTAGCTCGTTCGCCAACGCCTCCCAGACGCCACTCAAGTCGCGCCCAACATCGTCGAGTACGAATCCTACCTGCCGCTCGGGCGATGCTTCGAGGGCGCGCGCCAGTTCGAGGAGCAGATGTGCTTGATCCGCAGACATCCTGCGCAGCCGATACCAGCGGATAGCGTGCCGGGTTTGATAGGCGAGCAACCAGGCAGCGGCGGATTTGCCGCTTCCGGACGGCCCCGCGATCAGGGCGCGGCGCTGCCGTTGGAGTCCGGCCGCGACCTCGTCAACTAGCTCCGGGCGGTCGAGCACGAGCCCTGACGCGACATGACCGGGCGCCACATCGATGCCCTCGTAGAAGTTGGGAGTTGCCATCGGTGCGAAGGTGACCGGCTCGCAAAGGCCGACCGCGATTGCGGGAAACAGCCCGTCGCGATCAACAAGGACGAAGACGGCAGCGGCCGTTGCTTCAACATCGGTCGCTCCGACTGCGGCTGGCTCCTCTACGGGAGCGCGATAGTTCCGGTCGGCTTGTTCGCCGACCAAATGGCGAAGACGGTGCGCGATCAGCCGCCCAACCGCGTCGGCGGTGTTACGGCGCGCAGCAATAAGCGCAACGCATTGGTCAATTGGGTCGTCAATCGCGACGATCGTCGCCGCGGCGAGAATTTCGGAGAGACTGAGGTTGGCGGAGGCGATAAAATCCTTAAGATAGGGCGCCAGCAATGCCGCGTTTGCCTCGCCGACAAGGTTTCCGTCCCAGCCGTTCGCGACGAGTGCCTCTGGCGGACGTTCCAGTAGCAGCACAATCCGGCAGGAGCCCGACTGAAGCGCGCCGGGATCTATCGTTCCGGCCGATTTAATCAGGATCGCGGCAAGTTCCGCGGTGCTGAAGCGGCCCCGTGGATCATGGCGTGCCTTGGCCTGAACGCGGATTTCGGCCGATCCGCCGTAAAGCGTGAGATCGTCCACTCCCTCCGGTACCAGGGCGGTCGCATCGAGCTCACCAGCCCAGATTCGGGTTGCGAGCCACGCGCCTGCGGCGTCCTGATAGCGAAAGCCGCGCCCCGCGCGCGCGCCGGCGCGACTACTTGCCCAAAGAGCCGGATCGATTTCGATTGCCTCCCGCGCGATAGTCATAAGGTGAATCTAGTTACTGGTGGGCATTGTGATAGACCCTCCGCTTGGAGAGACGCATAACTGTCGTTGCACCCCGGCGATTCATCCCTTCGAACGCTGGGTGTCGTCGGCAAATAATCACGCAGTGTTGATTGGGACCGTTGAGCGTGTCCTAGCCAGAAGGCGCAATCTGGGCCGGGAGCAGATTGGATGGATTGGCGCACCGATTTCGGGTTTACTGCCATTCTGTCAATTAGCCTCAAGTCCACAGCGCCGATGTCGTGCTGTAGGCGAAAAGTCAGAGATTACCGTGGAGACAGTCACATTAACGCGCCTTCTGTCGAGTTTCGATTTGCGCCTCAATCTCATGAGCCTCAGCTACACCCAAGCTAACCAACCGACTAAGGATAACGTCGATCCGACCACGAAACGGATGCTCAGGGCAAAAAAGGGACCGGTCTTTTAGCGCCGCGATGTTGAACCATTGCGCAACTTTTCGACCGATTCCCAGATCATGCCAAATCGACGGGTCACCTGCCGTGGCATCGAGCCAGCTCTCAACCGCAAACAGCAAGAAATCGAGGTGCCGCGCCGTCGGCGCTACGGACAGGCTATTCATCGTGCAGAGCGCGACAAACGCGGTCGGACCGCCCGAGATCATCGGCCGCAGCGTCTCAAGCAGCGGATCAACCCGATCGAACACACCAGTGACCAGATAGGTCTCGGTGTTTCCGAACCCGTTGTAGATATTCATCAGCAGCTTTGCGATTGGCGGCCCAGTCGTGAGATCGATCCGGTTCTCGCCCCTCCGTCTCGCCCAAGACCATCGGTCTAGCGCCAGCGTTCGCGTGATCAGCTGGCGCCGCAAATCGCAGGCGCGCTCCGCCGTGCGGCTGCACTCGTTGAAATAGCGGACGTCGGCCGCGTGGATGACTGTATCCACTACATCGCAGAAGGGACGGTCCGGCAGCTCGACAATCGGTCTCAACAATGCCTCGTATTGGTCCGGCTCCGCATTCATCAGTGCCGCTGCGACCAGTATATAGAATTGGTGGTTCCAGTCGTCAGGTGTCCGGTCGAGCTCGGCCTCCGCTGAATACCCTTGACCGTTCAACCGCGCCGACCAATGCGCATAACCGTCAGTCTCGCCTTGGAACTGCACGCGGTCGATCCGGGCATCGGGCAGTCCGCGCGCATCGCTGCCGGCAAGCATCTGCAGCAGATAGTAGGCGCCGAGTTCGCCCTCAATATAAGTACCCGCGCCCCCGCGCCCGACCGGGCTGGAGCCGCTCCCCTCCTTTCCCCTTGCTTGTTGCTCTGCTTCTTGATCCATTGTTTACGATAATCCGTGCGGCTGTCTTGCCGCCAAGCCTGTCCGATAGCCTGCTTTCGAACGCATCTCGACTGGTTTTCACTGCCGATTTGCATAATACCACCAATCCGAGGCGGCTGTGGGGGCAATAACGCATGGCAAATATTCGCGAATGGCTTGACCGGGGCGACAAGTCTTCGGCCAGAATGGTCGAGCTTCTCCCTATTCTCATTCGGCAGGCAACAATAGGCCAGCCTCTAACTTACGGCGATGTCGCCCGAGAACTTGGTGTTCACCACCGTGCCGTGCACCATATAGCCGGCTATATCGGCTACACGCTGAATACGGTCGGAGCGCAGCGCGGTTGGACCAGGCGCCGTCCGCCGCCGATCCATGCGCTGATTGTGAACGTCATCACGCAGCTGCCCGGCCAAGGCATCGATGGCTTCCTCTCTAAGCCCTATCAGGACGCGAAATCGAATCAGGAGAAGCGTGCCCTCCTTGAAGCCGTCTATTATGATGCACGGCATTATGCGCATTGGCATGAGCTCTGCGCGCTGCTCGAAGTCCCACTTGATGAAGGCGCGCTCGTCGGCGCCGTTGAAAAGGCTCGGCGCGCCAAAGGCCGGGGCGGGGAAGGGCCGCATCATCTGGCGCTCAAGACCTATGTCAGCCAAAATCCACAGGTCATCGGGCTGGCCTTCGGCAGCCCCGCTCGCAAGGTCGAACAAGGAACGGCTGCAGGCGACTGTGTCGATATCCTGTTCGAGCGTCGCGGGCTGCGCCTCGCGGTCGAGATCAAGCCCTACCACGCCAGCGAAGGCGAAAAACTACGCGGTGTTTTCCAATGCCTCAAATATCGCGCCGTCCTGACCGCCGAAGCCGCGCTCGACGGCGAGCGCGTCACGACCCGCGTGCTGTTAGTCCTTGGCGGTGCCGCAACCAGCGATGTTGTCTCGGTCGCGAACCGGCTTGGCATCCAGGTCCTAGATAATGTCACGATCCCGGAAGTCTGAGCGCCGCTCCAAACAGGAGATGAACGAAAGGCAGCTTAACGCTTCTCCGCCCCAATAGGAGACTGTCGGCAGCGTCCAGAAAATCCCCCAATGGCACTACGCAGATGAAAGCGAACACCTGACCGTCCGCGAGACGATTTGCTCGTCACCGGCGCAGTTTGCTAGCACCACCCTGTAGGGCTGATCAGGATTAGTTGTGCGCACGACAGCGGTATCGCTTGCCACATCGTCGGCAACCATAACCGCAAGCCGGTTGGCATTTTCAATGCTGCACAGCCGCGCGCGTAGGGGTGATCCGGCAGCAGACTTGGTGCGGGAAGTCATGGGACAGTCCTTTGCGGGAGGGATAAACCGACGTCACTGGGCCCTGGTCGGACCAGGTACAATCGACCAGCGGCGCTCCATTAGGCGCGACACCTTGCACAGGACGCTGGTATCGGGGCGCTGGAGCAGGATCGCCCGCTGCCGCCGCACGACCTCGAACTCCCGGCCTTCATAGCCGTCACTGAACCGCACCGGCTCAGGGAAGATCAGGCGGTCACCGGTAGTCGGCAGTTTGCGGCCCGTGAGAAGCAGCCGCGTCTGACAGCGTGCGCGCCATTCGCGGGCATAGTCGTTGACGGGTTCGGTCAAAAGATCGAGGATCCGTGCCGGACATTGGCTTTCATGAGGCCCACAACTTTCATCCATTTCCTTATACGCGAAGATATACCCGTCACGGGCTTTGGGGTTCCAGCGGGTCAGACAGACCACGGCAAAAACCGACTTGGTCCCCCTATCGTCATAGCTTTCGACAGCGGCATAATAGACATGGCCAACCATGGACGAACGTAACACGCGCAAGCCTGTTTCACGCTCCTTTGCGGCGTCGGGTGCAAAGCTGAACTGTGCGTCGAGATAGGCTTTGGGCTTGGTGCGGGCGCCCATTCCGGCAGCCGTCATTGATAGCCAACCCATATTGTATCTCCTTGGTATTTGCGTCTGACACGCTCAGACGCGCGGGTGGTGTGGATGGTCAGGCGGCGGGAGCCAGCGCGTCCTGCCGGACGGTTTCGGGAGCCATATGGAGGTCACGTCGCAAGAGCTTTGCAAAGCGCGCGGCGTCGACGGCCACCGAGATGTCGGCAAAATGGTTGCGGTCGCCGCAATAATCGCGCCGCCCGTTGCAGCGGCGATAGAGGATCTCGCGTCCCGGCCCCATCACGCCGCAGCTGATCTGGACATAGAATGTTTCACTATGCAGCGTGACCTCGCCCGAAACAGCGACACCGCCTGCATTGACCCGCAGATCATAATCGCCCGGCACCAGCCCGAGTTGGCGCGCAAGTGCCGCAAGCGCGATGCGTGCCTCACGGTGGAAGGCGCGTTTTGCTTCCGTGTCATAGCCGACCCCGCGCCGCGCGAGCGGGACAAGGGCAGGTTTGGCGCGCAAGTCGGCGATCCGTTCAAAACAGGCCTGCCGCATCGCACCATCTGCGGGATAGCTTGCTGCCGGATCGAGTCCTGAGGCAACCCGGCCCAGATGGCGACCGAGCAGAATGACGGCGGGATCGCGCTCGATATCGCAGCCTGCGTTCCGGGCGTCTTTCATCGCATCGGCAAGGGCTGCACAGGCGTTCTGGATCGTTACCAAGGCATCGGGCTGGAGCGCACGGGCAAAGCGAAAAGCAAGGTCGTAGGTCATGCAAGGGTCTCCCCGCCCGGCCTGTCCGGGCGCACGGGCAAAGACCCCCCTCGCCTTTCCATCACCGCGACAGCGGCGCTCCTTAGGGTCAGGGTTCAAGCCGCAATTTTATGGGGAATGGTTTCAACTGCGCTGCATTGTCGGAGCCAGGCGACCGCCTGCTCGGCTTTGGCAGCAGCATGAATGATCGCGGTCTTGTCGCGTTCGAGCACATCGATCCAAGAGGCGAGATAAGAAGCGTGGCTGTCGTGAAGGCTGGCAGGCAGACCGAGCTCGGCCGAGATGAAGGATTGGCCGAGACAGGCGACCAGTTCTTCAAAGGCATAGGCCTTGTCGCCAAAGCGCTTTCCAAACTGGCGCTTCAGCCGGTGCTGGGCACCGGTTGCGTGAACACATTCATGGTAGGTTCCATCCATAACGTGTCCTTTCTGTCCTTTTCTGCCAAACCAGCAGGACACATGATCCGGGCCCCCTCTTCTCTTCCTGACAGGGAGGGCCCGAGGGCCCTCCCTGTCAGGTTGAAATCGTGGAGTGGGTATGGCGCAGTTGCTGTTCTCGACGCCGACATTCCGTCCCGATGGGTCCTCGGTCGAAGGTGTTCCGATGTTACTCGACCAGCGGATGCGCCTGATCGAACCGGCCTGTGCCTGGCTGATGCACGTCGCGCTGGTGCGCGGGAGAACACGCAGCCCGCAGACCTGGCGGACCTACGGCGAAGCGCTTTACGACTGGTGGCAAACGCTTGAAGCCAATGACTGGCGCTGGGATCGGGTCGGTGCGAGCGAACTTGCCGCCTACCGCGACCAGATGCTTCGCTCGCGCCCAGAAACCGGAAGGCCACTGGCTCGCAGCACAATCAACGGTCGGCTCCGCACCATCGCTCGGTTTTACCGTTGGTGCGCCGGTATGCGCCTCGTCGATCAGGTCCCCTTCTCAAGCCACGAAATCGCACTATCGCGCAGCCGACCTCAGGGCTTCCTTGCCCATATCGATGCGAGTGGCGGGCGAGCCCAAGC
>MTKY01052451.1_pt1 | contig 15711 bp, 12 predicted proteins | sample 1042731 | NCBI WGS metagenome assembly MTKY01 (sample SAMN06212206, study PRJNA360538) | anaerobic digester metagenome | biome: Wastewater treatment plant; material: sludge; isolation source: anaerobic digester fed with sludge from wastewater treatment plant | place: Denmark: WWTP Soeholt ... | reverse complement strand
CTTGCACCAGATCGGACTGCTTATTGATTATAATGTAGACTGAGCGCAAAAAGCCGTTCAGGCTCGGGACATTTCATTTCTTTCCGGATCGCCGGGCCGCCGCAGGTTCGAGCTCGCGCTCAATCACTCAAGCAAAGGAGAAAACAGACATGATCATCCGCCTGAAATTTGTCGCGAGGACAGCATTGCTGCTACTCCTGGCCGCGCTCCCCGCACCGGGGGTTGCAGGCGCGGAACCCTCCCCCGGCTTCATAAACGCTACAAGGGTCAACATGCGCTCGGAACCTTCTACGTCGTCGAAGGTGATCATGCGCTTCGACGGCGGAGAGCTCGTTGAGGTGCTCGAACAGGCGAAGGGGGGATCGAACGAGGCGCACCCCTGGCACCGCGTGTCGGCAGCCGGCGGGGAGCAGGGGTGGGTGTACGGCGAGTTCCTGTCTACGGATGCCCTGCCGCCAAGGTTCGCCCTGGCCGACTCCGACGGGGAGAGGCTGATCCTTGCCTGCGGCGAGGGCGACTCCTTCGCGGCGAGGGTCTCCCGCCGTTATTCGGCATGCCTTTCTGGGCGCGTTTACCCCGTGGCATTCGAGGAGAAGCGGGATCGCAGTCCAGACTGGAACTACCGCGAATTACCGGACCGGTTCGACGAGATGGGGGGGCTGGTGTTCTCGGTCGAGGGCGAGCCCCTGCCCCTCGACGACTCCCTGCACGTCGGAACGGATGTCCTTCTGGTGGAGGCCGCGTATATGAAAGGGGTCGACGTCATCCCCCTGTCCGGTAAAAAGGGAGGCAAGGTCCCGGCCGGCGTGAAGAAGGAGTTCGAGGGGCGGTACAAGCGCCCCCTGAAGTCGATCGCTCGCATAGCTTCCGCGAAGGGCCGGGGAGAGGCGATCTACGCGATGGAGTTCAAGCCCGCGGACGGGAGCGCGCTCGGCGTCGTGGCGCTGGTCGCCCCGAGGGGGACGCTCTGCCTGGACTTCCCGGCACAGTGGGACAGGCAGTCGACCTGGCACGTGGACGATGGCGGGGACTTCAACCCGGAGTACTACACGGTCAACACCCTGCTCAGGCGCGGGGACGAGTACATCTTCACCCTGGGCAATCCCGCTCCGGAGAGCTACACCTCCCGCCTGGTCCTGACCAGGGAGGGGAAGCTGGTCGCACCTGTCGGCTACACCTCGACGAGGTACGTCGCGCCCGATTAGCGCAAATCCGTCGACGCCCCCGGATGGCAGCTGTATAATACGCGAATCATTCATTCTGCGAGGTGATTCGTTTGTCAGGTTCGCGCGGGCCCGGGAGGGTCCTCGGCGTGCTCGGAGGCATGGGGCCCGCCGCCACGGCCGAGTTCATGAGGCTTCTTGCGGAGAGGTCGCCGGCCTCCTGCGACCAGGAGCACGCCACGGTCTACGTCCTGTCGGACCCGCAGATACCCGACAGGAGCAGCGCCATCGTCGGGAAGGGGGAGGACCCCACCGCCAGGCTGAGGAGCGGGCTGACGACCCTCGTGCGCTGGGGGGCCGGTCTCCTGGCCGTCCCGTGCAACACGGCCCACTACTTCATCGACCGCTTCAGGGGGGACCTACCCGTCCCGCTGGTGCACATCGTGGAGGAGACAGTAGCGGCGGCGGCCGGCCTGAGCCCCGGGGGTGCGTGGCTGGCGGGTACGCTCGGGACGATCAAAACGGGGCTCTTTCAAGCGGAGGCCGAGAGGCTGGGATACCAGTTTCTCTTGCCGCCCGAGGATGCTCTGGGCGAGGTGCAGAGGGTGATCGACACCGTGAAGGGGGGAGACAGGCGCGCGGGAGGTATGTTGCTGCGCCGGATCATGGACGATCTCTGGAGCGCCAGGGACATCCCGCTGTGCATGGCGTGCACCGAACTGCCCCTGGCGTACGACGCATCCGGGCTCCCGGCGGACAGGGCGGTGTCGAGCCTCGAGGCCCTCAGCGACGCCTGCGTCCGCGCACTCTACGCCCCGGCAGAGTCATAAGGGAGCGCGCGGCTCGTCACTCGTCCACGCCCCTCACCAGGTCCACTATCACCACCTCCGGCGGGGCCATGAAGCGTATCGGTGGGCCCCACGTCCCGGCGCCGTTGCTCACCAGGACCGCGCTCTCCCTGCCTCCTGCGGAGGCTTGGGCCTCTCCGCTCGCTCGGGGCTTAAGGGCGCGCAGCCCCGGACGGTAGTCGTAGGCGGCCCTGGTGGCCCAGTAGAAGGGCCAGATCTGCCCCCCGTGGGTATGACCTGAGAGCTGAAGGTCGAACAGACCCTCCGACCCCTGCGATACGGTGGGCTGGTGCTTCAGCAGGAGGACGAAGCGATCGGGCGGCAGCGACGCAAGCAGCTCCGACTCCGGGGCGGGTCTCTCGCCGTGGCGCAGGGCCGCAGGGTCGTCAACCCCGACCACGACTATGCCGCCCGCCGCAACGGTCTCGCCGCGCAGGACTCGCATGCCTGCCCTCTCCATGAACCGCACCGCCTGCTCCACCCCCGCGTGGTACTCGTGGTTCCCGGTGACCGCGATCTTGCCGAGAGGAGGCTCGAGCGCCCTTAGAAGCGCCGTCTCCTGCTCGCGCTCCTCCATGTTGCCGTCCACCAGGTCTCCGGTGCAGACCAGAAGGTCCGGTGACGCGCCGCGCACCACCTCCAGGATGCGCTCAAGGCGCTGCTCCTGGACGAACCATCCAAGGTGGACGTCCGTCAGGTGTGCAATCCTGATCCTGTCCACACCCGCGGGCAGCCTGTCGGTGACCACGGTCACACTTGCGGGGCGCACCGACAGGGCCTCGTACCAGCCGTAAGCGCAGGCCAGCAGCGCGAACGAGACGGCGGCGGCGGCGCGGAGCCGGGGAGGTCTCAGGATTGACCCGAAAGTCGACGACAGTAGATGATCCGCGGCCCAAAGTAACAGGCGCATCGCGTCCAGGGCGAGGAAGGCTGCGAACATGAGAAAGGCCAGGGCGAGCAGCATGTACACCGAGTACGAAAGGACCTTTCGGAGCTGCGGCCATTCGCCCAGGTCCGTCGTCCACAGGAAGTACGAGCCGTAGAGCAGGGCCGCCGACAGCAGGGAGTACGCCAGGGTCCATCTCCAGCCGGGTCCTATGGCGGAGCGCAGCCTGACGTACAGGTAGACGAACATGAGCGAGGGCGCGAGGCTCAGGACCAGGTGCAGCAGCTTCAAGATCGAGCTCCCCTCCCGGCCGGGTCGGCTGCGGCTATCGTGTGTGCCCTGCTCAATCCAGGAAGTCCTTGAGCTTCTTGCTCCTGCTGGGATGGCGAAGCTTGCGCAGGGCCTTGGCCTCTATCTGGCGGATGCGCTCTCTGGTCACCCCGAAGCGCTTGCCGACCTCCTCGAGGGTGTAGGAGTGGCCGTCCTCGAGGCCGAAACGGTAGTGCAAAACCTCCCGCTCGCGCTCGGAGAGGGCGTCGAGCATCTCCTCGATCTGCTCGTGGAGCAGGTGTCCGGCCGCGGCCTCCTCCGGGTTGGGCAGCTCCCTGTCCTCTATGAAATCGCCGAGCTGGCTGTCCTCCTCCTCGCCGATCGGGGTCTCCAGGGATACCGGGAGCTGGGCGATGCGCCTGATCTCCTCCACCTTGGAGGGCTCTATCTCCATCTCGGCCGCGATCTCGTCGTCGGTGGGCTCCCGTCCCAGTCGCTGCACGAGCTGGCGCGAGATCCTCACCATCTTGTTTATGGTCTCCACCATGTGCACCGGGACGCGTATGGTGCGCGCCTGGTCCGCTATCGCCCTGGTTATGGCCTGGCGTATCCACCAGGTCGCGTAGGTGCTGAACTTGAACCCCTTGCGGTAGTCGAACTTCTCGACGGCGCGGATGAGGCCAAGGTTTCCCTCCTGTATGAGATCGAGGAAGAGCATGCCCCTGCCTATGTATTTCTTGGCGATGCTTACCACCAATCTCAGGTTGGCGTCCACTATCATCTTCTTGGCGGTGTCGTCTCCGGCCTCGACCCTCTTCGCCAGGCACACCTCCTCGGCGGCGTCCAGCAGCGGGACCTTCCCTATCTCCCTCAAGTACATGCGGACTGGGTCGGTCAGGGGGATGTCGTCGAGCTTCCCGAGCTCCAGGTCCAGGGCGGGCTGGGAGGAGCTCTCCCCCATGGCGGACGAGTCCGGGCGCACAGGCGCTGATGCGGCGTCCGTCTCCTTGGCGTCCTCCGCCACCTCTATGCCAAGCTCCATGAGGTTGGACACAACGTCGTCGAGTATCTCCGAGTTCCAGCTCTCCAGCGGCACGTGGCGCTCTATGTCCTTGTGGGTGACAAACCCCTTGTCATGACCCTTCGCTATGAGCTCCCGCATGGCGCCCATAAAATCCGCTGCCTCGTCGTGAGGAGGCCCCTCCTTCTCGACGGCGTCCTTGTCCTCCAGAAGCTCCTTGTCCTCCAGAATCACCTTTTCATTAAGCGTCTCGTTCTCCATAGAACAACCAGCCCCTCCTGGCAACAACAAAGACAAAACACCGAGCCCGGCCCTGGCATCGGCTCGTCCTGAACAGGCGCCCTCGTTAAAAGGTCAGATCGATGCCCAGCAGCGGCGGAAAGGCCACCTCAGGTGAAGGTCCCACCGACTTGCGCGTCTCCTCGAACTCCATCTCGAACAGAAGGCGGCTTATCTCCAGCCCCGTGAGATCGTCGGTCTCGTAGCGGATGAAGAACCTTCGGTAGCCGAACTTCTCCGCGAAGAAGGGCAGGCTCCTGCCCGACGACACTCTCCTCTCCAGGTTGGAGGCAAGCTCCGCCAGAAACGGGCCCTCGTCGAAGAGAGGATTCCCGCTCACAAGCACTATCGACTTGAAGTTATCCAGCATGATGTCCCCGTTCCACAGGCAGCAGAACGAGACGCCGGCCTCGACCTCCTCCTCCGTGTCGACCATCGACGACAGGAGCTCCTCCATCGGAGACGAGTATCCGAACAGCATCGTGAAGCCCAGGCCGATCCTGTTCACCCGCCCGGGGACGAACATGCTGTCGCGCAGGAGCGTGCCGGCGTAGCCGCTCCTCAGGCTCGCGAGGAAGAAAAACTCGCTGTCCATGCACAGAGACAGCGCCGCTATCTGTCGGAGAACGGCGCTGTGGTGAGCGTTGACCGACACCGGCAGATAGTCCATGCGCAGAGGAAACCACGACGCCACCTCCATGTCGACGTCGGAATCCCAGTAGGGGAGCGAGGTCACTCGCCGGTTTCCTCTTTAGGCGCCGGCGGGCAGAAGGCGTATTATGTGCTCCAGCATATCCGGGATCTCCGGCTTGGTGATCTGCGCCTCGGCGCCGACACTCGCGGCCTTGACCTTGATATCCTGGGCCATGATCGACGAAAATACGACTATCGGCACCTTCTTGAACTCCGGGTGCTCCTTGACGCGCCTGGTCAGGGCGAGGCCGTCGAGGCGGGGCATCTCCACGTCTGTTATCAGCAGGTCGAAGTGCTCTCCCGGGGTGTTCAGCTTGTCCCAGGCCTCCTTGCCGTCGCCCGTGAGCACCAGGTTGTGAAAGCCTCCCTGGCCCAGGACGTCCGCTATCTGCTTCCTGATGAGGGGCGAGTCCTCGGCCACGAGTATCCTGAATCGGTCTAGGTTGCCAAGATGGGAGGCCATCTCGGCGGTCTTCTCCACGTCTATCGTGTATCGCTGCGACAGAACGGGGTTGACCATCTGGACGATCGCCTCGTAGTCGAGCAGCAGCACGTTGCGCGCGTCGCGCTTTATCACGTAGAGCACGTACTCCCCGAGGAAGGTCCCGGTGAGAGTGGAGTCCAGCTCCTCGGAGTTGATCCGGTAGATCCTCTCGACGGCATCCACTACGAACCCGAGCTTGATCTCGTTGAACTCGGCGATTACCACCTTGCTCGAATCGAGCGGGACCTTGGGCTCGATCCGCAGGTGAACGCGAAGGTCGAGCAGGGGGAGCACCTCTCCACGAACGGAGGTTATGCCGATCATCGACGGGTGGGACTCGGGGATGGTCCGGCAGCCCGGCCAGCGAAGTATCTCCCTCGTCTTGTCCACATTGATCGCGAACGTCTGATCCCCCAGAAAGAACACCACCACCTGCCACTCGTTGGTCCCCACCTCGGTGATTACTTTTTTTACTTCCTGCATGGACGCTCCCTCCTCCGCCGTACAGATAGAACCGTCCGGCTACTATATCCTATGCCGGGCGGGACAACAAGCCCCCGTTCCCCCATTTTCACCCATGGGGAACATCACAGGTCCATGACGGAGGCCAGCAACCATGTGTGGGACAGCGGATACTTCGCTACGCGCTCAGAGAAGGCCCCTGCTATTCTCCGCGCGGAGGCGGCGAGCTCCTTGCGTCCCGCGAGCCGCGACAGCCTGGCGAACACGTCGACGGCAACCGAGTTACCAGACGGCAGGGCACCGTCGTAGGCCTCCCGCCTCCTGAGAAAAAGCCTCGGGTCCGCGGTGGAGGTTGAATACAATCCACCGACGGGCGGGTCCGAGAACGTCTTTTCCATCTCGTCCGCAAGCCTCAGCGCCGCCTCCGTATACTGCCCCTTGCCGGTCGCGGCGGACAGCTCCGTCAGCCCCAGGGCCATGAAGGCGTAATCATCGAGGAAGGCCGGTATGGCGCTCTCCCCGTCGCGATAGCGGTGCAGCAGCCTGCCCCCTCTGTCGCGCAGCTTCAGCTCGACGAAGCGGGCGGCCCTCTCCGCCGCGCTCAGCCACTCCGGCCTGCCGAACGCGGACGACGCGCGGGCCAGTGCCGCTATCATGAGGCCGTTCCAGTCAGCCAGGATCTTGTCGTCGAGCGGAGGCCGGGGGCGCCTGTTCCTCTCCGCCAGCAGGGTCGCCCGACAGGACGCCAGGACGGCCTCCAGCTCCTCCGGGGACAGGGCGAACCTCGCCGCGGTCCTCTCCCTCGGCTCCGGGATGTGAAGGACGTTGTCGCCCAGGATGCGACCGGTGCGCTCGTTCTTCACGTTTCCCCCTTTGCGTATCCCGTAGGCGCAGATGAATATCCCCGCCTTCTCAGGGGGAAGCGCGGCCCGCACATCCTCCTCGGTCCACAGGTAGTAGCCGCCCTCCTCGCCCTCCCCGTCGGCCCCCGTCGCGGAGCAGAAGCCGCCCTCAGGCGCGGCCATCTCCCCCAGCACGAAGCCCGCGAGGTCCGCGGCGAACGCATCCAGCAGGGGGTCCTCGCCGGCTTCCCGGCACTCCGCCAGCGCGTACAGCATGAGCGCCTGGTCGTACAGCATCTTCTCGAAGTGCGGCAGGAGCCAGCGGCGATCCGTCGAATAGCGGGCCAGCCCGCCCCCCAGGTGGTCGCGAATACCGCCCCTCCAGATGTGGCCGATCGTGTCCCTCACCATCGACAGCGCCCGATCCTCGCCGTACCTCCTCCAGTAGCGCAGCAGGAAGTGCAGATGAGACGGCATAGGGAACTTCGGCGTCCTCGAGAAGCCACCCCACTCCCGGTCGTACGCGGCCTCGAGGTCGTCGAAGGCCTTCTTGACGAGCGCCGCCCCGGGCAAGGAACCCTGACTCCGAGGCTCGCCCCCTTCGACCAGCGAGTCGCGGATGCTGCGCGCGGACCTCTCCACCTGCTCCCTCTGGGTCTTGAACAGCCACTTGACCCTTGGCACCACGTCCACGATCCCCGGCAGGGCCGGCGACCCTCGCTTGGGCATGTAGGTTGCCGCGAAGAAGGGCAGCCCCTCCGGTGTCAGGAAGACGTTCAGAGGCCAGCCGCCGCTGCCGTTCATCATCTCGCAGACCGCCATGAAGGCGGCGTCGATGTCGGGGCGCTCCTCCCTGTCCACCTTGACCGGTATGCAGGCGTCGTTGAGCAGGTTGGCCACCTCCGCGTCTGCGAAGGACTCCCGCTCCATGACGCCGCACCAGTGGCACGCCGCGTAGCCTATGGACACGAACAGAGGTTTGTCCTCGCCCCTCGCCCGGTCGAAGGCCTCCTCCCCCCACGGTCGCCAGTCGACCGGGTTGCCCGCATGGCGCAGCAGGAAGGGGGACTTCTCCTTCGAGAGCCTGTTTCCCCCGTCAGTCACAGGCGGTCGCCCCCGGCTCGAACAGGGACAGCACGTCCTCCACAGAGTCGAAGACCCTCCAGGCACCGGCGGAGTACAGGACCTCCGGCGTGAAGAAGCCCGTGGTCAGCCCGACCGGACGGATGCCCGCGCTCCTTCCGGCGGCCATGTCATCAGCCGTGTCGCCCACGAACAGGGTGGTGTCCGGCCTCCCGCCCAGGTCGGACATCCCCTTGAGGATCATATCGGGGGCGGGCTTGCCCCTCTCCACGTCGTCCATGCCCACGACAGAGTCGAAGTACCCGTCGAGCTTCAGCACCTGGAGCGGGGGTGCAGGCTTCTGGCGGTTGGACGCGATCCCCAGGCGGACGCCGCGGGTGGACAGCTCCTCAAGCACCCGCACGGTGCCTGGGAAGGGAAGTATCCCGGCATACTCCTGTTGCGAGAAACCGGCCCTGAAGTCCGTCAGCCAGCTCTCCTCGAAGCGCCCCCATATCTTCTCCCACGACTCGCGGATCGGGATGCCGATGACAGAGAGCACATCCTCCCTCGTTACACCCGGCAAGCCCTCCTTCTCGGCCACCCTGTTCATCGACTCGGTGACCGCGTAGCTGCTGTCCACCAGGGTCATGTCGAAGTCGAAGATCACGCACTCTATCGTCAATCCTCGTACACCGCCGTCCTGCAGATCAGCATCTCCTTTCCCTTGTATGAGAAGCTCTCGATGAACACCCTGTCGTCCACGAACTTCATGTCCTTCGGGACACTGATCGTCACATTCCCGGATTTGTCCTTAAGAGCCAGTAGCTCGACCTTGTAGGCCGGTTCGCCGCTCACAACGAGAGCGGATGGCTTCTCCCCTCAGGTGTTGCGGTAGAGTCCCCACTCCAGGCGAAGATCGCCGCCCATTGACGACAGCTTCTCCATAGCCTCGCCACTTATCTCCAGGCGCAACCCCCCGGAACTGGCCATCATGGCCGCCACCGAGAGCAGCAGCGCGACTGCCGCCAATACGAAAACCCTTTTTGCGTTCAAACTGATCCTTCCTCCCTTTCTTTCGTTTTGAATATTGTAGCATAAAAATCGGCACCCGTGTCGAGTGAGCACGGACCAAAGATGACCGCTCCCGAGGGAACAGGCGCTTGTGCTAAACTTGGGCGGGACAAAGCCGACATCGGGGAGGGATGAACCTGAAGCTGCACATCTACCGAACTCCTGGAAGCCTTGTCGCCCCCCTGCGCAGGGAGGCGGGAAGGGACGGCGCGGTCTTCCTGGTGCCATCGAACAGGGACAGGCCGATCCTGATCGACATGCTCCTCCCCGAGGCGGAGGAGGGGCGTCCTGCGGTCTCCTTCCCCGAAGGCAAACCAAGGGCCTGGATTTGGGACGACCTGTACAGGGCGGCCGCCGAGGCGGTCGGCGAAAGGCCGCGGCTCCAGATAGACCCGCCCGACCACTGGCTCCTAGTCCGACGCGCGGTGCACGCCATGAGGAAGAGGCACCCCGACAGGCTCCCTCCGGGCGTCCACTCGGCCGCCTTCATCGCGATGGCGGGACATTCCATTCGGGAGCTGCTCGCCGAGGACGTGCCGGCGAGCGAGCTGGGGGCCGCCCTCGGCTGTTGCGGCTGCGAGAAGGACTCGGATGGAGGCTGTCGCCGACTCGACTGCGAGGGCGGCTTGCTGTGCCACCTCTACGCCGACTACATCGCCCTGCTCGACGAACTGAACCTGGCGGACAGCGCACAGGTCCCATCGCTGGGAGCCAGGCTGCTCAAAGATCACCAGCAGGCGAGCGGCAGATGGGCCGGGAGTCTCAGGATAAGGGCGGCGGGCTTCCTCAGCTTCACATCCGGGCAGATGGCCTTCCTCAGGGCGCTCGACGCGGCCGGGGCGGATCTGGAGATGTGGGTTCCGGAGTGCGGCCCCGGCGACTTCTACACGGCCGTGCAGCAGTTCCCCGAGGCGGAGCGCTACTCCATCGAGGGCGGCGAGGCCGTCGCGTGCATCTCGTTGGCCGCGGGCGACCTGCGCCTGTCGACCGACACCCTGGCCCGCGAGCTACTCTTCTGGTCGCACGGCGAGGGGTACATCGCCGGGGAGATTGTCCCACCCTTCCCCGGCTGGGGAGGCATCGGGCTGTGCGCGGACGGGGAGGGGCTGGAGTCGGTCCTCGAGAGCTTCACGCGGTACGGGCTGCCTTTCTCGGTGCGGGATGGATCGCCTGTGTCGGACACCTCCCTCTGGAGGAGCGCGAGGCGAGCGATCGAGCTGGCGGCCGACGAATGGCCCCCGCACGAGACCGCGGACTTCCTGTCGTCCCTGCTTCTGTCACCCTTCTCCTTCCCGAGGAGCAAGTTTCTGGAGGTCCTCCCCGCCGGTAGGACAGCATGGGCATCCTTCCTCGGCGGCTTTTCCCCCGCGGGCGGCCGTTCGGCCTTCGAGAGGGCGGTCCGCTTCACGGACGCATTGAGGCGCGGCGGACAACCCGGCGATCTGCTTGAGATCCTGGCCGGACTAGCGCCGCGACGCGAGGAGCTCAAGCTGCTGATCGAGAGGGGGGCCGGACAGCCGAGCCTCGACGACGCGATCAGGGAGGTCGTCCTGGCTGCACGCGAGGCGGATAGAAAGGCGCAATCCCTGCGGGACCTCTGCCGCGACCTTGGCGAGGCAGGTGTCGCGACGCTGGCGGGTGACGAGGCGGCCGCGTTCCTGGCGCAGTGGGCCGAGACGGCCTCGGTCTGGACTCCGCCCTCCGCCTCGCCCTCCATCTCCGTCTATCCCGGCGCACCGCCCTCCCTGGCCGGTGCCGCCGTCTGGATACTGCCCGGGGTCGTCGCGAGCCGATGGCCCGGCCAGGTGCGGGAGTCCCCGCTGTTGAGCGACGAGCGGAAGGAGCGCCTGCACGAGAGCCTTGACCTCGGGAGGAGCCATCTACCCCTGGTCCCCGAGAAGCGAAGCGCGCGGGAGGCGCTGTTCCGGAGGTTGACCGCCTGCGGGGAGAGCCTGTGCATCCTGTTGCGCCCGATGGCAGACTCGTCGGGACGCCCCCTCCCCCCTTCCCCGTTCGAGGACTCAGCCCTGGCGGGCGAGAGCCCTTGGCTGCGCCGGGCCTGCGCCCCGCTGGAGCGATCCCTCGGCGACATACTGCCCCCCGACGGATCGCCAGTCGCGGCCGGGGTGGAGGTAAGCCTTCTCGACCTGCCCCCTCTCGGCGAGGACAGGGGACGAGCGGGGAAGACCAGGCTCGAAGTCCCCCAGGCGTCGGCGTTCAACTTGAGCGACATCGACCTGTTCGTCTCCTGCCCCTTCAGGTACTACTGCCTTCGGGTCGCCCGCCTGGAGGAGCCGGTCCTGTCCCGGTACAGGCCCGACCTGGCCGGCGCTGCGCTCCACCACCTTTGGCAGAAGATCTGGGAGAGGCGGAGCGCCACCGGCGAACTCCTCGTCCCCCTGGTCGAGGAGCTGTTCGACCGGGCAGTCGGGGAGAGGTACCCCCGCCTCGGAGACGACCCGCGCCTTGGGCGCTTCAGGGAGGAGCTGCGAAGGAGGGCCCGCCGGCTTGCGAAGCTGCAACAGGAGATGGACGAAGGTGGACTGCTCGCGTCGAGACGAGGGCAGAGGCTCGAGTTTGCGCTCCCGGAGCTTCGGATAGGCGGGGTTGCCTTCCGCGGCAGGTGCGACAGGGTCGACCTGTTCGACGAGGGCGCGCTCCTCTTCGACTACAAGGGCGGCCCCTCGACCGCGTTCAGGGAGAGCCTTCAGCTCGCGGCCTACTCCATCGCGCTGGCCGAGGGAGATGACAGGCTGACCGCGCTCGCAACCGCCTACCTTTGCCTCGGGGACGGCAAGTGCGCGGGAGCGGCGGTGGATCACGCGCCCCCGTACATCCCCCCGCTCAAGGGGTCGCTGCCCGAGCGCCTGGACGCGGCGCGCGAGGAGTTGACCAGGGTGGCCGAGTCCTTCGGCACCGGGCTCTTCCCCGCCAGGTACGACTCCGCTAGCTGCCGATTCTGTAGGTTCCAGTCGATCTGCAGGAAGCGCGACTTCCAGTCGCCGGACTACGAGGAGGCAGACGAAGATGACGCGTGAACAGACGCTTCTCACCCGACTGAGAGGGCATATAAGGGAACGGTCCATCCTGCTCCCGGCCCAGGAGGAGGCCGTCTTCTCGGAGGCGCCCGTCACGCTGGTCGGCGCGGGGGCGGGTACCGGGAAGACTCACACCCTGTCGTGGCGCTTCATCAGGGCCCTTCTTCGAGAGGGCGTCCGCCCGCGCGACATCCTGGCCCTCACCTTCACGGACAAGGCCGCGAACGAGATGCGCGGGAGGATAGAGGGGCTGTTCCGCGAGCTCCGCCCCGTGCTCGACCCCGACGGCAGGCTCCTGGCGGACACGGCGGCGGAGCTGCACGACGCGAGGATCTCGACCATACACTCCTTCGCGCTCAATATCGTGCGAGAGCGCGCGCTCCTTCTCCCGTCCGGCCTGGGCGCTCGACCCGTCTCCGCCCCCGAGGCCGAGCTGTTCGAACTCCGCGCCGAAAAGGCCCTCGACTCGCTGGACCTCGACTGGTTCGACCGCTCCCTCCCGGCGGACGGTGGGAAGGACCTCTTTTTTGACGGAGAGGCCGGGGCGGGCCTCGCAGACGCGGTCAACGAGTACGGCCCGGGCGATCTCGTCTCTTTCTCCCTGGCCCTCGCCGACATGCTCGAGAGCCGGGGCGAGTCGCCCCGGACACTGCTGGACCGCGCGAAGGACCCCGACTGGTACGAGGATGTCGAGAGCCGGCTCATGAAGATCTGCCTGCCCGCCTGCGTCGAGGTCGCGCACGAGTGGGCCGGGATCCTCTCCGGGCTCCCGTCCGCGCTCGAGGGGAAGGGCGCCTTCAACGAGCGGGTGGACGAGCTGCGCCGCGCCTGGCCCCCCGAGAGGCTGGACCTGGCGAACGAGGACTCGGGCGACCCGCTCGCCTTCGCCGGCGCCCTGTTCACCGGCCTGCTGGGCGACCTGCGCGGTGCGACCAACAGCAAGACCGGGGGCATGATACAGGAGTTGCTTGGCCGCTCGCTGAAGGAGTACCGGGAAGATCACTCCTCCCTCAGGGCCGGCCTGGGCTTCCTGGCCGCGCCGCCGTCCGCCTGCGACCACCGCCTGCGCTCGCTGCTGCTTCGCGTCGCGGCCATGGTGTGGGAGGCCTGGAGGGAGTACCGGGTCAGGAGGGGGCTTCTCTCCTACGACGACATGATCCGCCTCGCGGGCGAGGTCGCGGCCGTCGGGGGCGCTTTCCCGTTCAGGGAGATCCTCGTCGACGAGTACCAGGACACCAACCCCCTTCAGGAGCGCCTCATAGAGTCCGCCGCGGCCGAGGGGTGCAGGCTCTTCCTGGTGGGCGACCCCAAGCAGTCGATCTACCGCTTTCGTCACGCCGACCCGACGATATTCGGCGAAAGGGCCAAGGACTCCTCGCGGGACTCGACGCCGGGCGGGACGGCCTACATCCCGCTGCAGACCAACTTCCGCACCCGCCCCGCCATACTGGACTACGTGAACCGCCTGTTCCGCCGCGTCTGGGAGGACGGGATAGCCTCCACCCTGCCCTCCCGCTACGAGGACCTGCTCTTCCCCGACGACCCGGACGCCGGGAGGGCCAGGGAGGAGGACGCGCTGCCGCCGGTGACCGCGATCATCCTTCCCCGGAGGGAGAAGGAGGGGGTGGCGGAGGCTCGCAGGAGGGTCGCCCTCGCCCTCGGGGAGAAGCTGCTGGAACTGCGCGGCGGTCCGGTCTGGGACGCCGGCGAGAGGAGGATGCGCCCCGCCCGCTGGCGCGACATGACGATATTGGTGCCGACACGAACCTCCTTCGAGGCGCTGGAGGAGACGCTGCACCCGGTCTTCGGCATACCGGCGGCCTTCGAGCGGGGGAAGCGTTTCTTCACGAGGGGGGAGACCGGCGACCTGGTCGCGGCTATAAGGGCCATCGCACTCCCCGACGACCGAGCCGCGACCATGGGATACCTCGCCTCGCCATTCTCCGGGCTGAGCGTCGAGCAGGCGCTGCGGCTCCTGGGGCCGGACGCCCCACCGCTGCGCGAGGCCCACCCGGCCGCCGCGGCCCGCCTGGAGGAGCTGAGGACCGCGGCGCGATACTCGGGCATGATGTCGGCCCTCGTCCTCCTGCTAAAGGATCAGTCCTTCCTGGCATCCTACCCGGCGTGGCGCAGGAGGAGCGCCCTGGCCAACCTGTGGAAGGGGCTGGACCTGGTGCGGGAGCACGAGAGATCGTTCGGATTCGACCCCTCGGGGTGCGCCGACTACGCGGCGCGCGTGGCGGGCCGCAAGGACGCGGTCGTGGAGAGCACCCCGCTCGGCGAGGAGGAGGACGTCGTCCGCGTGCTCACGGTACACAGCGCCAAGGGGCTGGAGTTTCCCATAACCGTCGTCATGGACCTGGACAACGCCCCCGGCGGCGGAGGCGGGCGCGGACGCCTCGTCCCGTCCCCCCTGATCGGGGTCGGAGCCTCCTCCTGCCCGGAGGCGTGGGGGGAGGAGGACCCGCGGACGGGAAGGCTTGCGCGCTTCCTGGAGGCGACGGAGGAGTTGGAGGAGTGGGAGCGGCTCTTCTACGTGGCGGTGACGAGGGCTCGGGACTGCCTGGTCCTGTGCTCCGTCTGCTCGGAGAAGGAGGGCGCGCCGAGGCCGAAACCGGGCTCGTGGCTGTCGATGCTTGACTCCCCCCCTGTCAAGGAGGACGCCGAGGACGAAGAGCCCGTAAAACGCACCGCTCCGAGGGAGGAGGCGTCCGCCTCCAGCCGGGGCCCGCTGGTGCCGCCGCCCGAGGTCGGGGAGATGCACGTCGAGAGGATGAGCGCGTCCTCCTACTCGCTCTTCCGCTACTGTCCCGCCGCCTGGAGGATGAAGTACAGGCAGGGCGTGGAGATGACCTGGGAGCTGCCCGCGGCGGACGAGCCGGGCGGCGCCGACCTGGGCTCGCTCGCCCACTGGGTGCTGTCGCGGTGGGACTTCCGCCCCGCATCCCTCGCGCCCGTGCTGGACGAGATGCACCCTCTCATGCCGCAGGGACTGCGGGCGGCATGGAGAGAGGAGGACGGCAGAAGCGCCCTGAAGGAGTGGCTGACCCGCTTCGCCTGCGGCCCGGCAGGGCGGACAATGGCCGCGGTCCACGAGAGGGGCTTGCTGCGCCGCGAGGTCCCGTTCCGCGTATCGATCGCGGGGGCGGGAAAGGGCGTCCGCCTGGTGGGTGCGGTGGACGCCCTGTGGGTGGAGGGCGACACGGTTCACATCAGGGACTACAAGATCACCGCCGGTGAGCTGGACGGCTCCGCGGCGTGGGAGGCGCTGTACAGGGAGCAGCTGCTCTTCTACGGCTACGCAGCCTACCTGGCCTTTCCGGGGACGGGGCACGACATCAGGCTGATCCACCTGCGCGAGGGGACGGAGGGCGCTCCGATCGACCCCGCCCGATCGTGGGAGGAGGTGGGCGCCCTCATCCGCGAGACCGCCGGACGGTGCGCAACGGGACCCTACCCCGCCGCCGCGGAGCGGTGCCCCGTCTGCTTCCACAGGCGGGACTGCCCCTTCCGGGCGGACAGGAGTTCCAGCCCGGACCAGCCTGGGGCTACAGGCTCTTCCAGCTCTTGAACCCCTTGCCGAGCACCT
>MTKY01053606.1_pt1 | contig 15726 bp, 13 predicted proteins | sample 1042731 | NCBI WGS metagenome assembly MTKY01 (sample SAMN06212206, study PRJNA360538) | anaerobic digester metagenome | biome: Wastewater treatment plant; material: sludge; isolation source: anaerobic digester fed with sludge from wastewater treatment plant | place: Denmark: WWTP Soeholt ... | reverse complement strand
CGCCGGTGGCAGCATCTGGCTCGGAGTCGGCGGGGGCATCGTCGCCGACTCAACGCCGGAGGGCGAGTACGCCGAGTGCCTGGTGAAGGCCCATCCGCTGATCGAAGCGATTGGTGGTCGCCTGGAGCTGACGGCCGCGATGCCCCCCGACGGGGGATCAGTCGTCGAGGTCGTTGAACGCATGGATTCGACGGTCGACGTCACGCAGGGCATCTACGACACGCTGCTGGTCGAGGACGGTGCCGTGATCGACATCGAAGCGCACCTCGCTCGCCTCGACGCCAGTGTCCGCTCGATCTTTGGCTCGACAATTCGTGCGGGCCTCGACGAGGCGGTGCTTCGTCGCGCCGCCGGGCTGACCGGTCGACAACGGTTGCGCATCGACGCTGTCCCGCGCGACGGCGAAGTCATGGTCACCATGACCACACGGAGGATCGACGACGTTGCGTCAACCTGGGCACTTGCCCCACGGTCGATCGCCGGTGGCTTCGGTCAGCACAAATGGAGTGATCGACGAGCGCTCGAGCACGAAGGCGCGCCTGATCGTGACCTGTTGCTGGTCGCCGACGACGGTGCGGTGCTGGAGAGTGCGCGTGCCAGCGTGTTCCTCGTGCAGGATGACGGCGTCCATACGCCGCCGATCGATGGGCGGATCCTCCCGGGCACAGCGAGGGCACGCATCATCGAGATTCTCCGCGATGCGGGCGTGCCCGTCTTCCAGCGTCGCCTCACCCTCGACGACCTGGCGCAGGCGACGGAGGTGTTCGTCGCCAACTCGCTGCGGGGAGTCGTACCGGTCCGGTCGGTTGAGGGAGTCGGCGACTGGAGCGTTGGTCGTACAACTGGGTGGCTCCGCGAACAGCTCTGGTCGTTTTGGCGCGGTGACCTGGAGTCAAGGGCACCGTCGATTCTGGACGCCAAGTCACCGCGCGACCAGGCCAAGGTGTTGTTCATCGACAACTACGACTCGTTCGTCTACAACCTCGTGCAGTACGTCGGCGAGCTCGGCGCAACCGCCGATGTCGTACGCAATGACGCCGTGACGGTGGACGATCTGGTCGCGGCCCGTGAGCGAGGCGACTTCACCCACCTCATCGTCTCCCCGGGGCCGGGCGCGCCCGCCGAGGCCGGCATCAGCATCGAGGCCATTCGCCGGCTCGGGCCGACGACGCCGACGTTGGGCGTGTGCCTGGGGCATCAGGCGATTGGCGAGGCCTACGGAGCAGCCGTCGTTTCCGCCCCCGAGATCGTGCACGGCAAACCGTCATTGGTGCATCACGACGAGCTCGGCGTCTACGCCGGGCTTCCGTCGCCGCTGGTCTGCGCGCGCTACCACTCACTCGTCATCGACCCGGCGACGCTGCCCGATGAGCTGCAGGCAACTGCGCACACGGCATCGGGCGTTCTCATGGGTGTCCGTCACCGGACTCACCCGGTCGAGGGTGTGCAGATGCATCCGGAGTCGATCCTCACAACACATGGCCACGAGATGTTGCAGAACTTCCTGTCGCAGTGACCGCCTCTCGCGCCTACCAGCGCGCCGACCAAGGTGCGTCGGGTATGCCGAACTAGGATCAACACCTATGTATGACGGCGTAATTCAGGATCTGATCGATGAGCTCGGGCGACTCCCCGGCATCGGTCCCAAGAGCGCGCAACGCATCGCGTTCTTCCTGCTCGACTCCGACCCCGAGGACGTACGCCGCTTCGCCTCGACCCTGACCGAGGTCAAGGCCAAGGTCCACTTCTGCTCGATCTGCGGCAACGTCACGGTCGACGCTGAGTGCCGCATCTGTGCCGATCCACGCCGCGACCTCAGCGTGCTGTGCGTCGTCGAGGAATCCAAGGATGTTGTCGCCATCGAACGTACGCGTGAGTTCCGCGGCCGCTATCACGTGCTCGGCGGTGCCATCTCGCCGATCGCCGGCATCGGACCCGACCAGCTGCGCATCAAGGAACTGCTCCAGCGGCTGCAGGATGGCGCCGTCACCGAGGTGATCATCGCGACCGATCCCAACCTCGAGGGCGAGGCGACGGCGACCTACCTCATCCGCATGCTCTCGCCGTATGGTCTGCGGGTCAGCAAGCTCGCCAGCGGCTTGCCCGTCGGCGGCGATCTGGAATACGCCGATGAGTTGACGCTCGGTCGTGCGTTCGAGGGTCGGACGATCATCGGCAGTCCTGTGACGAACGTCTGACGCCCTCAACTTGACCTGCTCACGCCGCACCGCGCGTCCTACTGGCCGCAGGTTTCCCAGCAGGACCTCGAAAATTTGCACCGCACCACTGTTGCAACGAGGGTGCGGTGCCAGATTCCTGGCTCCTGCTGGGAAACTTGGGACGATGAGTTGACGCTCGGTAGGGCGTTCGAGGGTCGGACGATCATCGGCAGTCCTGTGACGAACGTCTGACGTCGCCACCTCGACGGTTGTCATCACCGCCTCGGCGGGATCACACTCAGCACATGCCTTCTTCTCCTCCTGACTTCAGCAATCTCAGCGCCGTGTTCATCAACGCAACGCTCAAGCGGTCACCCGATCCCAGCAACACTGACGGCCTGATCACCAAGAGCGCCGACATCATGCGCAGTCACGGCGTCGCCGTCACGGAGATCCGGGCGATCGACCACCAGATTGCGACGGGTGTCTATCCCGACATGACCGAGCACGGCTGGGATGTCGATGAGTGGCCCGGCATCCTCGATCAGATCATGGCCGCAGAGATCCTGGTCCTTGGTGGACCGATCTGGCTCGGAGACAACTCGAGCATCATGAAGCAGGTCATCGAGCGGCTCTACTCGGCTTCGAGCATGCTCAACGATGACGGGCAGTACGCGTTCTACGGGCGCGTCGGTGGCTGCATCATCACCGGCAATGAGGACGGCATCAAGCACTGCGCCATGAACATCCTCTACAGCCTCCAGCATGTCGGGTTCACGATCCCGCCACAGGCTGACGCTGGCTGGATCGGCGAGGCAGGTCCCGGACCGTCCTACCTGGATGAGGGTTCGGGTGGCCCCGAGAACGACTTCACCAACCGCAACACGACATTCATGACCTACAACCTCCTGCACGCCGCCAAGCAGCTCAAGGACGCGGGCGGCATACCGGCGTACGGCAACCAGCGCACCGTGTGGGACTCCGGCGTCCACAACTACGCCAAGGATTCCGGCTCACCCAATCCTGAATATCGGTAGTTCCGGTGGCCGCAATTCGGTGTCTCGCGGCAGGATCGCCGCTGCTGCCGGGGGTGGCCTACCGGTAGACTGTGCGGGCGCAGCGTCGCGTATCCGTACATCACCCAGTCAGACCACTCAGTCAAGGGAATGGGCCCGTGGGCATTGTCGTCCAGAAGTACGGCGGCTCCTCGGTTGCCGACGCAACCAGCATCAAGAGAGTCGCCCAGCGCATCGTCGCGACCAAGAAGGCCGGTCACGACGTGGTCGTTGTCGTGTCCGCGATGGGTGACACCACCGACGAGCTGATCGACCTCGCAAACCAGGTTGCGCCGCTGCCGCCCGGCCGTGAGCTCGACATGCTTCTGACCGCCGGCGAGCGCATCAGCATGGCCGTTTTGGCGATGGCGATCGGCACCCTCGGGCAGGAGGCTCGCTCGTTCACCGGCTCGCAGGCTGGGGTCATCACCGACGCCGAGCACGGGCGGGCCAAGATCATCGACGTCACCCCCGGACGCATCGAAGCGGCTCTCGCTGAAGGTGCCATCGCGATCGTCGCCGGCTTTCAGGGCGTCTCGCAGACCACCAAGGACATCACCACTTTGGGGCGGGGTGGCTCTGACACCACCGCAGTCGCGCTCGCCGCGGCGCTCAAGGCCGACGTGTGTGAGATCTACACCGACGTCGACGGCATCTTCACCGCCGATCCGCGCATCGTGCCGACGGCGCACCAGATCCCACGCATCTCGTATGAGGAGATGCTCGAGATGGCAGCCAGCGGCGCCAAGATCCTGCATCTTCGGTGTGTCGAGTACGCGCGCCGAAACGACATTCCGATCCACGTTCGGTCGTCATTCTCCGACAAGCCGGGCACCTGGGTCGTCAACACCGAAGACGTCATCCAAGACGGCGGCACCAACGAAGAGGGCAACATGGAACAAGCGATCATTTCCGGCGTTGCGCACGATCGCAGCGAGTCCAAGATCACCGTCGTTGGAGTTCCCGACAAGGTCGGTGAGGCAGCCACGATCCTGCAGGCGCTCGCCGACGCCCAGATCAACATCGACATGATCGTCCAGAACGTCTCTGCGGCCGCCACATCGCTGACCGACATCTCGTTCACGCTGCCGCGTGCTGATGGTCAGACCGCGATGACTGCCTTGGCTCGGCTCAAGGACGATGTCGGCTTCGAGCGACTGCAGTATGACGACAGCGTGGGCAAAGTGTCCATCGTGGGCGCCGGTATGCGCTCGTCGCCGGGCATCACGGCGAAGTTCTTCAGGGCGCTCGCCGACTCCGGGGTCAACATCGAGATGATCTCGACCTCAGAGATTCGCATCTCGGTCGTCGTCTCCGACAACCAGGTCGACGCGGCGGTCAACGCCGCCCATGAGGCGTTCAATCTCGGCACCGATGAGGTCGAAGCCGTGGTCTACGGCGGGACCGGACGATGACCTCGATCGGAATTGTCGGCGCGACTGGGCAGGTCGGCGTCGCAATGCGCAGCATCCTCGAGGAACGCAACTTTCCCGCTGATGAGGTGCGCTTCTTCGCGTCCTCACGCTCGGCCGGCAAGACGCTGCCGTGGAAGGGCGGTGAGATCGTCATCGAGGACGCCGAGCTCGCCGACCCGTCCGGGCTCGACATCGCACTGTTCTCCGCCGGTGCAACGCTGTCGCGCGTACAGGCTCCACGTTTCGCCGCCGCCGGTGTCACCGTCATCGACAACTCGTCGGCGTTTCGCAAGGACACCGAGATCCCTCTGGTCGTCAGTGAGGTCAATCCGCAGGACATCGAGCTCGCGACCCGCAAGGGTGGCCGCGGCATCATCGCCAACCCCAACTGCACGACCATGGCCGCGATGCCGGTGCTCAAGCCACTTCACGACGAGGCTCGGCTCGTGCGACTTGTTGTCAGCAGCTATCAAGCTGTCTCCGGCTCCGGTATTGCCGGCGTGCAGGAGCTGCACGGCCAGGCGCTCGCAGTCGTCGACAAGGCCAACGAGCTGGCCTACGACGGCTCGGCCGTCACCTTTCCTGCACCGGTCAAGTACGTCGCACCGATCGCATTCAACGTGCTGCCGATGGCCGGCGCGATCGTCGATGACGGTTCGTTTGAGACTGATGAGGAGCAGAAGCTGCGCAACGAGACCCGCAAGATCCTCGGCATTCCTGACCTTCGGGTCGCGGGCACCTGCGTGCGGGTTCCGGTGTTCACAGGTCACTCGTTGTCGATCAACGCAGAGTTCGCATCAGACCTCACGGTTGCCCGCGCAACCGAGCTGTTGACGTCAGCTCCGGGTGTGCAGCTGGTCGACGTACCGACGCCGCTGCAGGCAGCGGGCTCCGACCCGAGTCTGGTCGGGCGCATACGTCAGGACCAGAGCGTTGACGGAGATCGCGGTCTCGTGCTGTTCGTCAGTGGCGACAACCTCCGCAAAGGCGCAGCCCTCAACACCGTTCAAATCGCCGAATTGTTGATCCCCTGAGGGCGGAGCCCTCCCCGATCAACCAATTCGGCACGCCAACGAAGTGTGAGCGAAGCGCGGCGAAGCCGCCAGGCCGCGAAGCGCGCCGAGCTGCTCGTCTGACCAGCAGTGCGCCAGCTGCTGGCGTGGTCAGAAGTTGTGGCTGTATGCAGCGACGGTGTCGCCGAGGCTGACGTTTTCCGTTGACCCAATCACGCAGATGATCGGCAGGCTGGTGCCCGTCGTCGGCACGTCGGAGAAGAACCTGAAGCCCATACCGATCTTGCCAGCGAGGATGCCCCCCGACTGGCTGTAGGGATCGGCGCACGCTTGACGCAGCTTGGCGAAGTCAGCCTCGTTGACGTCGGTCAGCTTGGCTCCCTTCAGGAAGTCCTTGCCGTAGACCGCTTTCATGTCGATGACCCACATGAGTTCCTGATCGTGTGCTGAGGTGCACGAAATGCTCTTGCTGGCCTTGTCGTCCATGCACGCACGGAGGGCGGCCGGGAATTTGCGTGACAAGTAGGACGACATCGCCGGGTTGGTGTTGTTTGACCGGATCGGCGTGACCGGTGAGACGACGTCACCATCAGTCGGTGGAGCGAACCTGTAGGAGCACACGGCCTCTGTGACGCCCTCGGTCCAGAGCTGAGGGGGGCTGAGCGTGTCCCACTCCGATGCCGGGCCGAAGGGTATGCGGAGGTCGGCCTCCTTGGCGGTCTTGCCCGCCACCGTCATCTGGCCCAACCCGCTCGCCTCTCGGAACGGCTCCGCGCACAGCGGGTAGACCTCGTCCTTGAGCTTCTTGCGCAGTGGGGAGTCATTGTTGCCAACGTCGTTCAGCTCAGAACGGCGGGCCAGCTTCTCGGCGTCGGTGGTGCCAGACAACATCTCGTCGGGTATCGCGACAACGGCGACGATCTCGTACGCGTGGGGTTCACTGCACGGTACGACGGTGGTCATGTCTGGCGCGAAGTCCTTGCCGTCGGGAATCTCCTTGGCGACGCATTGCCCCGCCTGCGGCTTGACCAGCTTGGGTGGACCGTCGGACTTCTTTCCACCGGCGTCACTGGCACTGCTCCCACTGCATGCAGCAAGCAGTGCGAGAAGTGCTGCGACGGCGATGAGCCTGTCCCCGTGCATATCGTCCCCTGATCGAAGTTGGCGCTGACGATACCGGGTCAAACCGTTGTGCCACCGGGGTTCTGGGTCAGTTGCCCTCGGCGGCGTTGCTCTCAGCAAACACGAGCAGCCAGTTGGCCAGTAGGTATGAGGTCACGGCGACGACGGGAACGATCACCAGTCCCCAGGCGGTGTCGGCGAGTCCGAGGAACAGTCCGAGCATCGCGACGATCGTGAGAACGACGCCGAGGAAGCTCGTCAGCCGTGCTTGGGAAACGCCGAATCCCGACAGCAAGAGCTCTCCCACCAGGAACGCGATGAACGCGACGACCACGAATGTCAGCGAGCCCCATCGCCCGCCTCCAGCGGACACTCCGCGCACTTCGTTGAAGAGACTCTTTGAGGCAAGGCCCAGGCCAACAGCGATGAGGCCAACCGCGGCGCCCGTGAAGATCGAAGCTGGGCGCGGTTCCCAGTGCGGGATTCGCCAGGTGCGTAGGGCGAAGAAGCGATCGCTGACCGCGTCACCGACTCGGTGTGATGCCGATCCAACGGTACTCGCGACACCGGAGACGGCGCTTGAGCCGCGGGAGGTGACGGCCTTCTGGGCGCCCTTGAACTTGGTGGCGACGGCGATCTTGGGGCGTGCAGGCTTGGATACCTTCTTGGCCGTCTTTGTCGCTGTCTTGGCCTGGGCCGGTTCGACCTTCGCCTTGGGCTGGGTGGTCGTGGACACCGGACGGCCGTAGCGGACCTGTGGTGCGGCCTTCTTTGTGGGTGATGCGGCGGCCTTTTTGACGACTCGCTTGACGACCTTCTTCGCTGGTTGCTGATCGTCGGCCATGTTCTGAGTCTTTCACAGCGCTGCCCATTGTCGCCGGGTGAACAGTTGCGATCCGATTGCAATTGGCAGGGGAAATCAGATACGGCATGAGCCGGGCTCTTGCTCCAAGAATTGAGTGATATCAGGTGAAGACCAAACGGATTTTCCGATTGGCTGACATACCCTAATGCCCGACATAGCATTAGGCTATTACGAATCACGGATCGGATTTCGCCAGTCACGGAGGTTGTCGTCCGCGCAGTGGCATCAGATCACGAAGTTCGGAGGTTGGTCGCACTGTGAACGATCTAGAGAATTCTCGGCCTTCAGCTGGTGCCGGTGGGACGGTGACACGTCGCCGCTTCCTGCAGGCGATCGGCGCCGCGGGTGGTGCGGGGGCAGTACTTGCTTCCATGGAGGTGCTTGGACTCTCACCGGACGTGCTCGGGCACAAGCACTCATTCGATGCGCCTCGGTCGTCAGACTTCCACCTCCAAGGTCGCGCCAACGACACCTCAGTGCTCGTCCTCGGTGGAGGAGACGCCGGCCTCGCTGCGGCGTACGAGCTTGAGAAGGCTGGTTATCGATGCGAAGTTCTTGAGGCACGCGGCCGGCCCGGCGGACGTTGCTGGAGCGTGCGGGGGAGCGTGGATCACACAGACCTGGGCGGCGTTTCGCAGAGGTCCCAGTTCGCTGATGGTTCCTATATGAACGCCGGCCCGGCCCGGATCCCTCAGCACCACACGACACTGGAGTATTGCCGCGAGCTTGGCGTTCCAATCGAGGTGTTCATCAATGCCAACCCTGACGCCTTCTTGTACAGAGAATCCAACCAAGGATCCCAGGGGCCCTTGACCGGCCGGCCAGTTCGACGCAGAGCGGCCAAAGCCGACTACGCCGGCTACGTCAGTGAGTTGCTCGCGAAGTGCACTCAGCAGGGCCGCCTGGATTCTGCGCTGGGTCCCGACGATCGCGAGGCGCTGGTTGAGTACTTGCGCAGTTATGGAGCCCTGGGTCCTCGTGATCGATATGCCGGTTCCGATCACCGTGGGTATTCGCGTCCACCAGGCGCCGCGAACGAGGCTGGCACCACGGATAAGATTTTCGGACTTTCGGAGCTTCTGGAGTCTGGGCTGGGGACCTCTTTCGCCTTCGAACAGGAGTGGGACCAGGCGATGCCGATGTTCCAGCCGATCGGCGGAATGGATCGGATTCCGTATGCATTGGCGGGAGCCGTCAAGGGGCGCATCCGATACAACACCTCTGTCAATCGAGTCCACGTCTCGTCGGACCACGTCGATGTCGACTACACGGACGCGGCGGGGTCCACATACCGCGTTCGAGCTGACTATTGCGTCTGCACGATTCCCCCGACTGTCCTGAGTGCCATCCCCAACAACTTCCCAAGCAATGTGGCGACCTCGATCGGTGATCTCAGAGCCATGCCTGTGGGCAAGATCGGCCTGCAGTTTCGTCGACGATTCTGGGAAGAGGATGATCATATTTTCGGTGGAATCAGCGACACCAACCTCGACATTGGCACGATCTTCTACCCCTCATACGGATTCCACGGCAAGCGAGGCGTCCTGATCGGCTATTACAACTACCTCAACGACTCTGAAAAGTTCGCAGCGATGTCTCCACGAGAACGCGAACGTCGGGCTCTGGACCAGGGCGCGAAGCTGCACGGAAAGAAGTACCGAACAGAGTTCGAGTCCTCCTTCTCGGTTCATTGGCAAGACGAAGAGTTCAGCAAAGGAGGATGGGTGCTCTGGCAGGATAGGTCGACCCCCGACTATCAGACGCTTCTCGAGCCCGTGGGCCCGCTGTACTTCGCCGGAGATCATCTCAGTTATGTCACCGCATGGCAGCACGGCGCGTTCGAGTCAGCTCGGCATGTCGTTACACAACTACATGCCCGGGTGCTGGCCGCAGCTGGAGGCGGTTCTCGATGATCGCTCAACGTGTTCGCAAACTCCTCACGGCCTCGGCGTGGGTCGTGCCGGCTGTGATCGGAGGCGTTGTGGCTGTCGGGGTCGTCGTAATCGCCAACCTCGTATCCAATGGCGACTCAAGCGGTTTTGAGCGTCACCGAACCAGTCCGTCGGCTGGAGCATCCGCGTCGTCGCATCCGTCGCCGACTGCCGAGGCGACAGGACCAAGCAGTATCAGCCTTGCGGCTGACGGTCTGAAGATGGCGCAATTCGGCCAACCTCCAGACGAGGTCGTTGCGGTGTTGTCCAAGAGCCTTGGGAATCCGGATGAGGATGGTATCCAGCCCTGCGAAAACGATGAAGGCGTCAGTTCGCGTTGGATTCGGTGGGCTGACTTGAGTTTGCGCTTCTCGAAGACTGAATTTGTCGGCTACATCGAAGGCATCCACTTTCCGCCAGGAAGTCCCGCTCACGACTTCAAGACAGACAAGGGCCTGGCCCCCGGAGATTCGGTGGAGCGACTTCACGAGATTTACGGAGACGTTCCTGTTCGGCGTGAACCATCGCAAAACGGACAGGCGGCGGTCGAGTTGTTCACCGTCGGCGACAAGCTTTCGGGTGCGCTCGAAGAAGATCGCGGCAAAAAGATCGTGACCTCGATCTTCGCCGGTGACCTTTGCTAGCCACCAAAGGTGCAGCGACCGGGCATTCGTAAGATGTCATGTTGGTGCGCCTCGGCCCAGGCAACGACATCTCATCTCGCGTGGCTGCGCTGATAATGAGCACGTACCCGCGCTCGGTTGCCGCAAATTCGAGAATCGCACCAACGCCGGGTTTGATTGCTGCTTTCATCGATGAACACCCAACCGCACTGTTCTCCCGGACATTGTTTGAGCTTTCGAACGTCATCCGACGTCAAAAGAGCGCCAGCGGATGCTGCGATTTGCCAAACCAGAACGTCAAGGTCCGTATCGTTACTCCACTGGGCGTGGAATTCCCCGTGCGCGCCTGGCTGAATCTCGAGCTGAGCAAGCGACTCGACCAGGTGCACGTTGAGGCACTCAAGATCGGTGGAGCGCGGTGGATCCCCCGCAGCAACGTCGGAGAAGAGTCGAAAAAGCGCCTCCCGCAAGTCCGCTACGCGACTCAAAGTGCTGCGCGCTTTGCGTGGGTGATCCTCAGACTCCCGCAATAGGTCATCCGTCGACTCCAGCCAACCAGCTCGTGACACGTTGCGAACCACGTCGGCGTAGGACTGCAGCTCTTCGATCGGGTCATGACTGCGTCGCCATCGCACCGAATTGACGATGCCCAGGCACAGCCGTCCCCCTGACACATGTGGTGTCCGGTCAGGTCCGAGGAGCATCGCGTTGTCTGTCCTTTCAATGAGTGCGGCGCCACTGGGGCCGCCCCTGACCCAAGGATAGTGGGCTAATGATTCTTTCGAAGTTTATTCATTAGATGCGGTGGACTGGTCCTTTGGTTGCATCGGCAACTCGCTCGCTTACGCCGCCAGCAGTCTGCGAGCCGGAGTGACCAACGCCAGCAGAGCTGGAGCAGCGGCGGCGGCAATCGTCGCGGCGAGGCACGAGGCCAGCGTCGCTGCGAGAGCTGTGGCCACCGCCGCAGCCGGAGAACCGAAGAGGGCGGCAGCGGTTCCAATGAGAGGAATCGCAAGCGCTGCCCCTCCCGCACCGATGACAAGTGCCTGCCAACAGACCAGCCCGGCAAGTCTGCCCCCCGACCATCCAAGTGCCTTGAGCGTGCCCAACTGACGACGCCTGTTCAACCAAGCGGACATGGTCACCTGGGCGACGGAGGCAAGGCCGAGCCCCAGCGTGAGCAGTGCGAGCACAACGTGGAACGGTCGGATCTCGGTATTGAGCGCCGAGCCCAGAACGGTTGTGTCGAGGTGCTCCCTGAAGGTGGTCGAGACGAGTGAGACGAGCCCGATCAGGACAGCTCCGAGCCCGACTGCGAGCATTCCCAGTAGCGTCTCAACCGCCCAACTACGCCTCAGCTCTCGCGCCGCAAGCCCGAATGTCGTCCTCGGCGGTCGCCCAGTTCTCACAGGCCGCTGATCTTCCATGACCGAAAGCGCACTGCCGCGAGAGGACGTCCACGCGGCGGGCAGTGCGGCGAGGCCTGCCATGACGGCACCGATGACTGGAGCGACCAATGCTGGGGACACCGGGACTTCGAGGCGTGAGGCAAACGGTGCGACAACGATCAGCGCGACAAGTCCGGCCGCGACGCCGAGTGCGATGCTCTCCACCTCGATGAGCCCGGCGACCCTTGTCGGGGACCACCCCAGTGCCCGAAGCCTGGCGAGCTCAAAGCGACGTTGACGGACGGCAATGTAGCTCCCCTGACCGACGAACAGCGCGGCAGCTGCCAAGAGCAGCACGAGCAAGGCGGAGTCTTGGGTCCGGACTGCTTGGAGGAAGCTCACGGCGACACCTTTGACGGACCACTGTTCGCTGACAGTCAGGGCTGGGCGTCCGAACGAACCCGCCGGAAGGTCGACGCTGATTGTGCGCGTGGAGGCCCCCTTGACGATGTCGACCTGGAGGCCGGTCCGTTCGTGGATGGCCGAGGCTGCGGCCCTCAGGCGGGCCTGCGACGAGGCGCCCGGTTCCCGGGTATCCGCGATCTTTATCCTGATGACACTGATGAACGCCGTACCGGGCTGCCCCATGTAGTGCGCCGGATCAGCGAGCCACCGCGCCCCGGCGAGAGTAGTGAGCAGCAGCGGCGGACTGGCGACGTAATCGCTCAATGCCCGTGATGGGGTGATCAATCGACCTGCTGGAGTACGTACGTCGGGTGCGGAGTAAGCCTCCAGCGAAGCACCAGTTAGTGCGTCAAAGCCTGACAGGCACCCGGGGTTGTAGTGACCGGTGACATTCCAGATCTTGCTGCGATAGGACGATCCCGGTCCCGGGGGAGCCGGGTCCGCGTGTTCGGTCACCCCGCGAAGCCATGGGTCGCGCGCCTCTGGGGGCACCAAGACGGAGTCGTTGATGCCCACTTCCTGAAATGAGTTGACGCGGTCATAGATCGCGAGATCCCCGGGCACCGGTTCAGCACGCAGATGGTCCGGGCCGACATCGGTGTAACGGACGTCTCCAGAGGTCCAGATTGGCCAGGGGTCGAGGTAGTCCGCGACGCTGGTGGCGAGGTAGTCGCGGTAGAGGCCTTGGAGGTCGACGTGTTGGTCGCTGATCCCCTTCCATCGCTGGATCTTGTGCACGTCGAGTCGCGACTCGACCGCCGAGTCGGCAATGTCGACGTGCAGAGACTGGTCGAGGAACAAGGTGTCGCTGGCCACAACCGGCAGCAGCTCTGCTGGTTCGGGGTCCTCAGTCGGCGACGGGGCGTCGCTGCGTTTGAGGAGTCGCCCCGATGTGACGCAGTGTCCAAGGCCGGTCAGCTGATCCTCGGCCACGGGGTCGATGCCGGCAACCTGAATGGGCTGAAGCAGAGGGAGGTAGTAGTTCGCGTCGGCGACGGAAGGGTACGAACCCTCGGAGCAGTCGCCTTTGAAGCAGACGGAGCCGGCGAAACAGTTCACCGGGTAGCCACATTGAATCGCGCCTTCCTGACCGGGGATTGTCAAAGCTCCGGACTCGAACGTCAGCTGCCCAGTCGGTGCCACAACGACATATCGCGTCTCGACGGGATATGTCGACAGGCCAGCTTGACCGGTGATCGTGGATGTGACGCGGAAGACCGAGGGGCGATCACCCTTCTGGTGTAGGCGAACCTGATAGGCAGACGGCCAGTTGACGGCACCGACGGTGGCCAGCGGAGCGGCCACGGTGACGCTTGGGATGTCTTTGATCGCGCCGAGCTGAGCCATCGTTATTCCGCCGTGTATCCCGCTGGCGTAGTTGGGTCGAATCAGGCCAGCGCTCAGTTCCAGCTGCTCAGCGGCGCCGGTGGGACGTACGAGCAGGTCGAACGGGGTGTCCCACGCACGCCCGACGTCGCCCTCAAGATGAGCTGTCGTGCTCTGTGCGCCCGCGCTGAGGAATGAGAAGCCGATCAGCGTTATCGAGAGCCCGACGAGGAGCAACAGGGACTGCGCGCGCCGAGCCTTGAGACCGGCAAGGGCGAGGTGGATCACGACTCCATCCGTCCTGCGCTGAGCCGGAGACATCGGGGAAGGCGCGCCGCCACGACTGGGTCGTGAGTGGCGATCACGAGGGCGACGTGGCGCGTTGCGCGCAAGTCGTCAAACAGGTCAAGCAGATGGGCCGTCGCCTTGGCATCCAGGTTCCCGGTGGGTTCATCGGCCACGATCAGGGGCCGGTCTCCCATCATCGCCCGGGCGATACCCACTCGCTGGCGCTCACCACCGGAGAGCCGGCTGGGAGGGAATGTTCTCCGTTCAGATAGCCCAACGGCGTCCAAGAGGGACGCGGCCTCCTCGGCAAGGGCGCGGCGCCTCCCACGGCCCACGTTTGCTGCCATCACATTCTCCAGCGCATTGAGGCCTGGGAGTAGGTAGGAATCCTGAAAGACCATGCCGACGTTCATCGCCCGAAACTTGGTGAGATGGCGCTCGTTGAGGTCGGTCAGATCCTGTCCGAGCACAGTGACTCGGCCACCCGTTGGGCGGTCGAGTCCGCCAATGAGGTTGAGGAGGGTCGTCTTGCCCGCGCCCGAATGGCCGATCACGGCCACGGCGTCTCCCGCTGTCACGGCGAGACTGACCCTGTCCAATGCCGCCACTTGTGTCGATCCGGCTCGATGCGTTCGGGAGGCATCCACCACCTGAACCACGGAATCGCCGGCGTCACTCAACGCAGAACTCATTGCCGCCAGGATCCTGCATCACGACGAGGTCGACGTGATGTCGGAGCACCGTGGCTCCCAGTTCGGTGAGGCGCTCGACCTCGTCTTCGACGAGGCCGGGCGCGCGCAAGTCGAGGTGGACTCGGTTCTTGGAGCTTTTCGACTCCGGGACCTTGACGAACCACATGTTCGGTCCGCCCCAGCCAGGTGCCTCGAGAAAGGCCTTGTCTGGGGTCGAGTCCTCGTCAACCTCCGAGCCAAGAGCCGCCGCCCAGAATGTGGCGACCTCAATCGTGTCCTCGCAGTCCCACGTCACGGACTTGATGTACGCACGTGTCATCGACCACTCCTCCTACTAATGAGCCAAATCGTCTGCAGGTGTTAGATACGGTGCAAGGATCCTAGTTCCCATACGACCGCTCTGCAACGCCTCGACCGGAAGCAAGGACTTGTTCAGGACATGGGAACCCCATGTCTGACTTCACAGGAGACTGATGCGGCGTGGCCAGGTCCAGGCGGAGCGCAGGATGAAGGCCAGAAGCAGCACTTCGACCACGATGCCGAGGCCGTAGAAGACAAACCAGGACTCGCCGACCGCGTTGAACACCGAGACAGGGATGTAGAGCGATGGCACGAAGAGGTTGAGCATGCGGTTCGCACGGGCGGGCAGTGTCATGGAGAGCATGATCATGAGGGTCGGGATCCCCACGAGCGTGAGCGCACTGACTACGGCTCTGTTCACTGTCACAGCCGAAGGTGATTGTGACAGTCGCAACGGGGGCAATCCGCCTGGTGCTCAGGGGCACAGGCGGGCGCCCCGTGGGGCGATTTCAGTCGCGACCGATAATGCGGGCAAGGAAGCTCCGCGTCGCCTCCTCGGTCGGCTTGTGCAGGACTTGGGCCGGCGGGCCCTGCTCGACGATGCGTCCTTCCTGCATGAACACAACGGAGTCGGCCACTTCACGCGCGAAGGCCACTTCGTGCGTGACGACAATCATCGTCATGCCTCCCTTCGCTAGCTCACGCATTGCAGATAGGACTTCTCCGACGAGTTCGGGGTCGAGCGCGGACGTTGGTTCATCGAACAGCATCAGCCGGGGCTCCATTGCCAGCGCCCGAGCGATGGCCACTCGCTGCTGCTGACCGCCCGATAGCTGCGCGGGATAGGCATCCACGCGGGTCGCCAAACCGACCTGTTCCAGACGTTCCATCCCGCGAGCCTTCGCTTCGGTTGGATTGACACCACGTACCCGGATGGGTGCCTCTACAACATTCTCGAGGACGGTCAGGTGGGGAAACAGATTGAACCGCTGGAACACCATGCCGATATCTCGTCGCTGGCGAGCGACTTCCCGCGGTTTGAGGGGATATAGCCGATTGCCCTTCCGTTCGTATCCGATCCGTT
>MTKY01048134.1_pt1 | contig 15741 bp, 18 predicted proteins | sample 1042731 | NCBI WGS metagenome assembly MTKY01 (sample SAMN06212206, study PRJNA360538) | anaerobic digester metagenome | biome: Wastewater treatment plant; material: sludge; isolation source: anaerobic digester fed with sludge from wastewater treatment plant | place: Denmark: WWTP Soeholt ... | reverse complement strand
AGGCGACGCCGGCGTAGCCGGCCGCATCGGCGCCGCCCGGTTCGCCGCCCTCGGCGAGGATGATCGAGGCGAGACGGAACAGCGCGGAGGACGTGTGGCCGCAATAGGTCTCGAGCGCGCGTACGTCGGGCATCGGGTCGTCGTAGAGATCGAAGCGGCGCGCCTCGATCAGGTCGGTGAACGCCTTGCGCGGCAGCGACAGGCCGCGGATCGTGTCGATCAGCGCATCGGCGACGGGATGGTTGCGCACGTCGCCACGCGCCTCGCCCTCGATCGCGTCCACCCACCATTGCATCCGGATTTCGCCGGGCATGGGATCGCGCACGTTTTCGCGCACGCGCGCGATCTCGAGGCTGAAGGCGTAGAGCGCGTGAAGACGCGGGCGCAGCGCCGCCGGCGCGAACATGCAGGCAAGCCAGCGGTCCCTGTCGTGCTCGCGCAATTGCGCCTCGCAATGCGCGTAGTGCTCCGCGAGCCGGCTCTCCCGGTCGGGAGCCGTCGGCGCGGCGGCGCTTGTCGCAGAATCGTCGGTCAGTCCGCTCATGGCTCGGTCGTCGGTCCGTCGGTTCAGACGGCGATGAGGGCGGCCGCTACACGGCGCCGCTCGCCCAGCAGGATATTATAGGTGCGGGCCGCCGCGCCTGTAGCCATCGGCTCGGCGACGATGCCGGCGTCGCGCAGTTTCTGCCGCAATGACGACTTCAGCGGAACGAGGTCGAGGCCTGTGCCGATCAGGATGTGCTCGACGGCGCCCGCAGCCTCGGAAAAGACGCGCGCCAGCGTCGTTTCGTCGATATCGGCGGCGCTGCGCGCATCCCAGGCGTAGACGCCCGACGGCAGCGCGAGGACCGATCCGCGATGCGACATGCCGCCGAACTTGAACCCGCCCTCGCCATAGGCGTCGATCGGATGCGCGTTGGGGAGGAAGCCTTGCGGACGCTCCGCCACGGGCTTAACGCGCGCCGGCCGTTTCGACCTCGTCCTTGGCGGTCGCATCGCCGCGGCTGGCGCTTTCGCTGCGCAGGCCGAGGTAGATCATCATCGGCGAGCAGATGAAGATCGACGAATAGACCGAGACGATCACGCCCCAGGTCATGGCGATCGAGAACGACCGGATCACCTGGCCGCCGAAGGCGACGAGCGCGAACAGCGCCAGCAGCACCGTGGTCGCGGTCATCAGCGTGCGCGGCAGGACGGCGTTGATCGACAGGTCGATGATCTGGTCGGTCGGCATGCGCTTGTACTTGCGCAGCATCTCGCGAATTCGGTCGAGCACGACGACGGTTTCGTTCAGCGAATAGCCGACGATGGTCAGGATCGCGGCGATCGAGGTCGTGTTGAATTCGAGATGCGTCAGCGAGAAGAAGCCGACCGTCAGCAACAGGTCGTGCATGGTCGCGATGACGGCCGATATGGCGAACTGCCATTCGAACCGGAACCAGAGATAGCTGAGCACCGCGAAGATCGACAGCACGACGCCGAGCGTGCCGGACTGGACGAGTTCGGCGGAGACGGACGGGCCGACGGTCTCGACGCGGCGGATCTCGTAACCGTCGGAGACGGCGGTCTTGACCTTCTCGACCGCGGCGGCCTGCGCCGCGTCGCCGCCCGGCTGCACGCCGAAACGCAGCGTCACGTCGGATTCCGTGCCGAATCCCTGGACGCCGACGTCGCCGACGCCGAGGTGCTCGGCGATGTTCCTGAGCATGCCGGTGTCGGCGACGCCGTTCTTGGCGCGCAGCTCCATCAGCGTGCCGCCGGCGAAGTCGATGCCGAAGTTCATCCCCCAGAAGACGAACATCAGGACCGAGCAGATCGAAAGGAAAGCCGAGAACGGATAGCTCACGCGGCGGAACCGCATGAACGGGAATTTCGTGTTCTCGGGCGTGAGGCGCAGGAGCTTCATGTTTCTCTCCCGCTCAGATCGGCAGCTTGGTCGGCCGCGCGTAGCGGTACCAGACGGCGATCATCATGCGCGTCATGGTGACGGCGGTGACGATGGTGGTGAGAATGCCGAGCGCCAGCGACACGGCGAAGCCGCGCACGGGGCCGGAGCCGAGGAAGTACAATATCACCGCCGCCACCAACATCGTCACGTTGGAGTCGACGATGGTGCCGAAGGCGCGCTTGAAGCCGGCGTCGAGCGCCGACAGGATCGAGCGGCCGAGGTGGGCTTCCTCGCGAATGCGCTCGTAGATCAGCACGTTGGAGTCGACCGCCATGCCGATCGTCAGCACGATGCCGGCGATGCCCGGCAGCGTCAGCGTGGCGCCGAGCAGGACAAGCGCGGCAAAGATGAAGGCGATGTGCACCAGCAGCGCCAGATTGGCGAAAACCCCAAAGATTCCGTAGGTTATCAGCATGTAGACGACGACCAGCGCCGCGCCGACATAGGAGGCCCGCTTGCCGGCGTCGATCGAATCCTGGCCGAGGCCCGGACCGACCGTGCGCTCCTCGATCGTCGTCAGCTTGGCCGGCAGGGCGCCGGCGCGCAGCAGGATGGCGAGATTGTTGGCCTGCTCGACCGTGAAGCGGCCGGAAATCTGGCCGGAGCCGCCGGTGATCGGGCTGAGGATCCGCGGCGCCGAAATCACCTTGTTGTCGAGCACGATGGCGAAAGGCCGGCCGACGTTACGCGTGGTCACATCGGCGAATTTCTGGCCGCCGCGCAGGTTGAAGCGGAAATTGACGACCGGCTCGCTGTTGCGCTGGTCGAAGCCGGGCTGGGCGTCGGTCAGATCCTCGCCCTGCACCATCACCTGCTTCTCGACGGAGATGCGGCCGCCCTCGGTCTGCTCCATCTCCTCGACGTCGGCCGGATCGGCGCCGGGCTGGCCGACGAGCCGGAACTCGAGCTTGGCGGTGGTGCCGAGCAGGTCCTTCAGCTGCTGCGGGTCCTGCAGGCCCGGCACCTGGACCAGGATGCGGTCGGCGCCCTGGCGCTGGATCGTCGGCTCCTTCATGCCGGAGGCGTCGATACGACGGCGCAGCACCTCGATCGACTGGTCGACGGCGCGGCGCACCTTGTCGAGCACGCCGGCCTCGGTGACCGTCGCCTGGACGACGCCGTTCTCGGTCGCCGTGATCTCGACGGTCGGCGCGCCGGCCGCGCCGAGCAGCGCCGCGCCCTGATTCTGGCCGAGCCCGCGCAGCTTCGGCAGCACCTTGGTCGCTTCCGCCGGATTGGCGAGTTGCAGGCGCACGCCGCGCGGCTGGAGGGCGATGCCGCCGACGACGCCGACGCGCTCCTCGCGCAGGATGCGGCGCACGTCGTCGCGCAGGTTCTCGACCTGCGTGCGCACCACCGACGGCGAATCGACCTCGAGCAGGATGTGCGAGCCGCCCTGAAGGTCGAGGCCGAGCGTGATCGTCTTCACCGGCAGCCAGGACGGCGCCATCTTGCGCAGCGCCTCGACCGTGGTCGGCGCGAGCATCGACGGAACGACGATGAGCAGCGCGATCAACGTCATGCCGACGATGGAAGCGACTTTCCAGGGTGCGAAGCGCAGCATCTTGTTGTTTGTTTCCGTCCGCCGGTCGGCGCGCTGCGGGCGATCCGCGCACGCCGGTCTGTCGAATAGACCGGCTTTCCCGCCCTCGGGCGGTCCGGCCGGGAAATCGGCCTGCCTTAGGCCGCCGCGTCCTTCACCGGTTCGCCCTTGGAGCGGACTTCGGCGACCATCTGGCGCAGCACGCGCACCTTCACGTTCGCGGCGATCTCGACCTCGACTTCCGAAGCATCCGTCACCTTGGTGACCTTGCCGATGATGCCGCCGGTCGTGACCACCGTGTCGCCACGGCGGATGTTCGAGATCATCTCCTGCGTCTCCTTGGCGCGCTTCTGCTGCGGCCGGATGATCAGGAAATACATGATGACGAGGATGATGCCGAACGGCGCCATCTGCAGGATGACGTCGGTTCCGCCGGAGGCGCCGCCTGCGGCCTGCGCGAAGGCCGGGGTGATGAAGTTCATGTCGGTCCTGTCGAAGCGGCCACGCGGGCCTGAAATTGCGCGCGGACTATAGCCAGAAGCGGCGCCAAGGCAATGGCGCGGCGGCTCTTCGTCTCCGTCGAACGACAAAACCGCGCCGACCCGTCGCGTTTCTGGATTCCAACCCACTGTCGTAGCCCGCCTCGACAGTTTCCCCTTGACCCGAGCCGGTCCGAGGGCCAGATTTGTAGCACATTTTGTATATACTTGAGCCTTTCCTTTGCAGTTTTCGTGGGACGAGAACAAGCGCCTTCGCACGCTGGCGGATCGGGCCTCGACTTCGTCGACGCGTACCGGTTCTTCGACGGCCGGCCGGCGCTGCATCTGGCAAGCCCGCGACACGACGAGGAAAGACTGAAAAGCGTCATCGCCGTCGATGGCGTTCACTACACGCTGGTATGGATGTGGCGCGGGGAGACTCGCCACGTCATCTCGATGAGGCGAGCACATGCGAAAGAAACCGGCGCGTATCGTCAGCTATACGGCTGAGCAGCTCGCGGCCAGGGCGGCGCGGGGAGAGAACCGCACCGACTGGGCCAAGGCCGCAGCCGCGCCCCTACCCGACGGGCGCGATCACGACGACGCGATGGGCGGCGAATGGGTCGTCGCAGACCTGCCGACGTCTCCGCGCAAGGCCCATGCCTCGCTGCGAATCGACAGCGATGTGCTCGACTGGTTCAAATCGCAGGGACGAGGCTACCAGACCAGGATCAACGCGGTGCTGCGCAGCTATTTCGTGCATCACGCGCGACGCTGAGGCTGCATGGAAAAAGAGCGGCTGACAGCCTTTTCCGACGGCGTCATCGCCATCGTCATCACCATCATGATGCTGGAAATCAAGGCGCCGCACCATGACGGCTGGGGCGATCTCGCCGCGCTCTGGCCGGTGTTCTCCAGCTATGTGCTCAGCTTCGTCTACGTCGCGATCTACTGGAACAACCATCACCACATGCTGGCGACCGCGCGCCGCGTCAACGGGACGATCCTCTGGGCCAACATGCACCTGCTGTTCTGGCTGTCGCTGATCCCCGTCGCGACGGCGTGGCTCGGCGAGCACCGGTTCGGCCCGCGGCAGACGGCGGTCTACGGCGTCGCGCTGCTGATGCCGGCCATCGCCTACTACCTGCTGCAGCGCGCGATCATTTCCGCGCAAGGCGCGGACTCGTTGCTCAGACAAGCAGTCGGATCGGACATCAAGGGCAAGATCTCGCCCGTCTTGTACGCGACGGCGATCGCGCTTTCCTTCGTCGCGCCGATCCTGTCCAATCTGATCTATGTCGCCGTCGCGCTGATGTGGCTCGTGCCCGACCGGCGGATCGAGCGGCTGCTGGCGGCCGCCGAGGAATAGCCGCCCCGCACGCGCCGAGGCGGCCTTCTCTCTCGCCGTTCAGTATTTCGCGACGACCGGGCCCGAGCCGCCCCAGCCGAAACGATAGTTCAGGCCGGCGCGCACCAGATGACCGTTCTCGCGAAACGAAGTGCCGACGGTGGCGTAGATCGGGGCGCCGATGGACGCGAAGGTCGGGTGGGCGTAGCTCACGCGGCCCAGATCATAGTGCAGATATTCGAGTTTCGCGCTCCAGTTCCGCGCGAAGGCCCATTCGACGCCGGCGCCGATCGTCCAGCCGACGCGAACGCCATTGGATTCGCTCGACCCGAAGCCCCAACCGAGCGCATTTGCCTGGAAGGTGCGGGTAGAGGCCTTCACGCCGCCGTAGGCCAGACCGCCCGTTGCGTAGAGAAGCCAGCCGGGAGCGACGTCCCAGCCGATCCGGCCGCGCACGGTGCCGAGGTAGTCGAGACGGCGGCTCGTCGAAACCGAACTGGCCACCGGCAGGAAGATGAGGGCGACCGAGGTCTGCGTCCGGGCGATTCCCGCGTCGGCCAGCCCCTGGATGTCGGCCTCTACGCCCGCGACCAACGCGCCCGACTGCCAGTTCCAGCCGATCTGGCCGCCGCCGACGAATGCAGCGCGGCCAGCGCCCGTCCCGGAGCTGTTCAGCTGCGCGGCGGTGGCCGGTCCGATGGCGATGCCGGTCACGTCAAGACCCAGCGTCTGGACCGCCCCGCCGCCGAACGTCGCACCCGCGTTCACGCCTACGTAGAATCCGCTCCAGTTTGCCAAAATGGCGGGCGGCGAGGCGACGGGGGCCTTCCTGGCCGGCAGATCGGCCGCCAGAGCGGGACTCGCCAGACCAACTGCCGCAAACAGTGCAGAAAAGAATTTCGCTGTCATTTTCGATCCCCCGCCCGGATTCCTTCGATATGCCGCACTAGCACTCGACCGCGACCTTTGCAGCCCGCCTGATCAATTTGCCTCGATTTATTCGGGCCCGTGGCGCCGACGACGCACTCGAGCTTGGCGGAGCGTGCGCGCGAGGCCATTGTCATGCCGCGCGCCGCTGGAGTCGCGCACGGCGACACGGCAGGACACTGCATGACCGACTATCTCGACCCGACCAAAGAAACCTTCGCGCAATTCCGCGAGATGGACCGGCCGGGGCCGATCCACATGCTCAATCTCGTCAAGCTGCGGCCGAAGGCGGCCTATCCCGACGGCCGCGAGGCGACCGGCGCGGAGGCCTACAGGTCCTATGCGCGCGAGAGCGGGCCGGTGTTCCGCGGCCTCGGCGGCCGGCAGGTGTGGATCGGCAAGCCCGAACTGATGCTGATCGGCCCGCAGGACAGCGAGCAATGGGACATCGCCTTCATCGCCGAATATCCGGATGTGCAGGCCTTCGTGACCATGCTGCGCGATCCCGTCTACCGCGAGGCGGTGAAGCACCGGCAGGCGGCGGTGCAGGATTCGCGGCTGCTGCGGCTGCAACCGGCGGATGCGGGCGCCGAGTTCGGGGAGGCGAGTTAGACGGGTCGCCGTACGTCGCTAAAGTCTCGTTTGAGCGACGCCGGAAATGTATGCGACGACTTTTTCGAGCGCGTCGGGGTTGTTGTAGAGCGCGTGCCGCAGTCCCGGCAGAGCGGGCGTCGGCTGTTTGCACCAAACGATCTTTTCCGGGAGCACGCCTCTTGGCGTGTCCAATACCTGCACCATCGTCTTGAGCGACCTGAAAAGCAGCTCGCGTCCGAACATCGCCTTTGCCGCCGAGGTCACTGCGATGAAAACCGCGCATGCAAGAACGAGTCGGCAGCGCGGCCGGGCATGTCCGCCGGCATGTGCGTCAGCACGACCCGTTCGCGCCGATGCGCGGCAGTTCGGGGCGCAGCGCGGCGGAAATTCATGTGCAGGTCGGCGCGGCTTGCCAAACAGCCGCGATCCGCGCAAAGCCGATCCCCGGAACGGGGACAGACATGGCCAGGACGAAAGACGAGATCGAGGCGTTCACCGCGCAGGTGATGAGCGCGCCGGCGCATGCGACGCACGGGTTGAAGGTCGTTTCGATCGGCGACGGCGAGGCGGTGCTGGAGTTCGAGGCGGGACCGGCGGCGCTGGCGCCGCACGGCGGCGTGCATGGCGGCGTGTTGTCGATGCTGATGGAGCCGGCCGCCGTCTGCGCGCTGTTCCCGCTGCTGCCGGCCGACCGCTACGCGGTCACGGCCGACATGCACGTGCAGCACATGCGGCCGGTTCGTCCGGGCGGGCGCGTGCAGATACGCGCCCGTGTACTGCGCGCGGGAAATGCGCTCGCCTTCTGCGAGGCGAGCGTGATCGACGACGGCAAGGTGTGCACGACCGCGCGGCTGACGAAGGCGGTGGTGAAGGGCGCGTAGCTACGGCTTGCGATTGTCATTCCCGCGCTCCGCACGTCATGCCCGCGCTCGTCGCGGGCATCCACGTCGACGAGAGCGGCGGACGTTTCCAGAAGAATTCGCACGCTTTTCGTTTCGGGCCGGCGTGGATGGCCGGGACAAGCCCGGCCATGACGACGGTATAGAGTGCAGTTGCTTCCCCTTGGGCCTTGCCTACTCCATGAAATCCCACGTCTTGCCGTTGAACTTCTGCAGCTTCATGTAATTGACGACGCGATAGTCGTCGGGGCTGGTGTTGATCGAGCCGCCCGGCAGCATCAGCGAGAAGCGCCAGTTCTTCAAGTTCGCCGCCTGCTTCATGATGTTTTCGCGCGAGAGATTGTTTCCGGCCTGGCGCAGCACCTGTTCGAGGGTCTGGCCGAACGAATAGCCGGACACGACCAATGAGTCGCTCGGGTCGGCGGAGGGCATGTTCTCCTTCTGCCAGGCGTAATAGTCCTTCACCGCCTGCTCGTTCGCCCATTTCGGATCGGTCACGTCCATGCCGAAACCGGCGGTCATGATGCCCGCCGATTTCTCCAGGCCGGCCGGCTTGAAGGTGGCGCCGATCGAGGCGGCGCCGAGGTGCAGGTAGGTCGTCGGCTTCCAGCCGAGATCGGCGAGCTTGGTGATCGCCTGCGCCGCCTGCTTCGAATAGGTGAACAGCATCAGCACGTCGACGTTGGCGTTCTTGATGAGCACGAGCTGCGAGTCGATCGAGGGATCGGCCGCCTGGAAACTCTGCGACGACACGATCATCTTGTCGGCGTTGGCGCCGAGCCCTTCGCGCAGACCGTTGACGAGATCCTTGCCGAAATCGTCGTTCTGGTAGAGCACGCCGATCCGGGCGTTCGGGCTGCGCTTGAGAATGTCGGCGGCGTAGAAATTCGCTTCCGAACGCAGGTTCGGCTGCCAGCCCATCACCCACGGAAAGTTCTTCGGATCGTTGAAGGCCGACGAGCCCGCGGCGATGAACAAGAGCGGCACGCCCTTGCCGTTGAGATAGGGCCGGATCGCCATGTTGATCGGCGTGCCGAGGACGCCGAACACCAGCGCCACGTCGTCTTCCTCGATGAGACGGCGCACGTTCTCGACCGCCTTCGGCGGCGAATAGGCGTCGTCGCGCGAGATGAACTTGATCTTGCGGCCGTTGATGCCGCCCTTGGCGTTGAGCGAATTGAAGTACGCCTCTTCCGCCTTGCCGAGCTGGCCGTAGGCCGAGGCCGGGCCGGAATAGGCGATGGTCTGGCCGATGCGGATTTCGGTGTCCGTCACGCCCGGCCATTTGGTCTGGGCGCAAGCGGCGGATGCGACGAGCGCGCCCGCCGTCAGCGCGGCGGCGAAGATTTTCCGTCCCATGTCGTTCTCCCTGAGCCGCGCATTTCTTCGCACGCGATCCCCGGGAGAGTGTAGGCGCGGATCGTGCGCGAGCGCCAGCCGCGCCGGACGCGCGGACGGCTGCGCTGTTTACTCGGGGAAGCGCCGCTCCGGCGTGGCGCTGGCCAGCGTATTGCCCGACGCGTCGAGCGCCTTGAGATACATGCGGTAGAGGTGCGGCTGGCCGGGCGGCGGGCTCGGGCCCTCGAAGCCGCTGAGCGCGCCGCAAGGAATGGCCTTCTGGCCGCTGTACGCGATCTCGCCGTTGCCGTGATTGTAGGACGGCGCGTTGGCGTCGCGCATCATCCAGGAAATCCGCGCGGTTCCCTTGGGCGCGCCCTGGATCGAGATCGCCGGCGAAGAGCCGCCGCACCAGCGGAAACTGGCGCTGAAGGCGAAGGCCTGCGACGGCAGGAAAGATAGTGCGACGGTAGCCAATGCGGCGGAACGGATCGATCTCATGAATGCCTCGCGTCAGAAAACGCCCACAGGCTAGCGGGGATCGAAAAGCGACGCTATCGGGCTCCGATCAAGTCGCGCTTTACTCCGGCGCGGCTCTGCCCTTATCACCGGCGCCATGACCGACCAGACGCCCGACAAGCACGACCTTCTCGCCCGCATCGCCGACGCGCTCGACCGCCTTGCGCCGCCGGCGCCGGCCGCCCCCGATTTCGACGCCGCCGACGCTTTCGTCTGGAGCGCCTCGCGCCGCACGCTCAACCCGGTGAAGAAGGTCAACCGCGTCGACCTGCCGCTGCTCAAGGGCATCGACCGCGTCCGCGACCAGCTCGCCGCCAACACCGAGCGGTTCGCCAGGGGCCTGCCGGCCAACAACGCCCTGCTGTGGGGCGCGCGCGGCATGGGCAAGTCGTCGCTGGTCAAGGCCGTTCATGCCGACATTCTCGCGCGCGAGATCGGCGGCAAGCGGCGTTTGAAGCTGGTCGAGATCCATCGCGAGGACATCGAGAGCCTGCCCGTGCTGATGGGCATGGTGCGCGATACGCCCTACGGCTTTCTCGTCTTCTGCGACGACCTGTCATTCGATTCCGGCGATACCAGCTACAAGTCGCTGAAGGCGGCGCTCGACGGCGGCGTCGAAGGGCGGCCGGACAACGTGCTGTTCTACGCGACCTCCAACCGCCGCCACCTGCTGCCGCGCGACATGATGGAGAACGAGCGTGCGACCGCGATCAATCCGGGCGAGGCGGTGGAAGAGAAAGTGTCGCTGTCCGACCGCTTCGGCCTGTGGCTCGGTTTCCACAAGTGCAGCCAGGACGAGTATCTCGACATGGTGTTCGGCTATTGCGACCACTTCGGCCTGAAGCTTTCGCGCGAAACGATCGAGGCCGAGGCGCTGGAATGGGCGACCACGCGAGGGTCGCGCTCCGGACGAACGGCGTGGCAGTACATCCAGGACCTGGCCGGGCGGATGGGCAGGAAGACCGGTTAGGCTCAACCAGCTGGTGCTTGTATTTTCAGCGGTGCAGTGACCTAATGCGGCCGGCCGGTTGCGTTCCCGGCGGATCGGAAGTTCCGCGACAACACCCGAAATAACTGCCTAAACAATTTTGCACCGACAATTTTTGAGGGGGAAAACATGGCGATTCATTTCGACGTCGTACGCGACGGCAAAGATTTTTCGGCCCGCCCGGATGGCGAGGCTCCCTTCCCGATAGCCGCGAAGGTCAAGTACCGAAACAAGAAGACCGGAGTCGAGCGCTTCGGCCTTTCGAACGACGGAAAGTTCTTCGGCTCCGACGAAGCGCGAAAGTGCGTCTATGCCGCCGCCGACTACGCGGACGTCTATCCGTTCTGGTCCGACTTCATCGAACCAACCGCAATCTGCGAGGGGCAGAGCTTCATATCCCTCAACACTTATGACCGCGCCCGGTTCACGTTCGGCTTCGGCCAGTTCGCCGCTCATGTCGCCGACGGCGATTTTATTCGGTGGTTCCGGGACATGCTGCAACGTCCCGAGGCGACGGACTATTTCGCGAACCTCGAAATCCGCGGCGGCCGTATCTTCAAAGTGGAGGAAGCATCCGTCATCCAGATGGAAGACGCCGAGTCGACGGAAAAGCTCCAGCTCTACCTCAACCCGACGCTGGATGAAGTCGAGGATGCGGAAGTCGTGGCGGCCGCCAAACTGATCCACTGGACCACCCATCATCCCGACGCGCAACTTCTTCAAGTCCAGCACATGGTCAATACGGCTCGGCGGCTGGTAAAGGAATCCGACAAGCGTCTCGGTCTGGACGGCATGACCGCCGACATCTGCTGCGTCGTGATGGATGTCCGGCATCAGGGGCGCGCGGGCTTCGACGATTTGCAAAAAGCCCTTCTCGACAAGAAGCCGTTCGACGCATTGCTTGAGGTCGGTTCGCACAACGAACCGGAGCGATGCAAGAACTTGACCACGGCGTTGGACACGCGCCGGGCGGGGCTCAAGAAAAAGAAATGGTCCCGCGCCCTCGGCAATTTCGCGTGAGGTTTTGCGCCATGACCTTTGCAGAAGATCTCATTGCGATCGCCCGCCGCGAATGGGCACGCTGGGGCGGACCGCTGGAACGCGCCGACGGGCACCTGATAGGGTTCACGTCAAACCGGATGGAAGCCGACGATCCTTACTGGAAGTACGTCGGGGAGTACTGGCGTTCCATCGGCAGCACGCTGGACGGGAGAGACGCGCCCGCCTGGTCTGGAGCGTTCATCTGCTACTGCTTCAAGGAAGCCGATGCAAAGAACCGGTTTCCTTACGCGGACAATCACTCGATCTACGTGTCGAAGATCGACGGTGGCAAGTGGACCGGCCTTACCCTCGAAGATCCAGCGACGACAGTACTTGCCCCTGGCGACCTCGTCTGGGCTGGCCGAAGCGGCGACAGTTGCCGCAAGCCGCCGCACACATTCGTCGACGCACGAGACGAATTGAAGAAGATTCGTACGAAAAAGGCAGACAGCTTCTGTAGTCACTCGGACATCGTGGTTGATGTGAGGGACGGGGAAGTCGACGTCATCGGCGGCAATGTGAAACAGGCGGTGACACGGACGACGTACAAGTTGGACACTCAGGGACGGATACGAGACGGCCGACGGAGCTTCATCGGTGTGATCAAGAACACATTCTGAAGCGCGGCCAAACTCGCGTGTTCTGAATTGGGTGCCCGAGCGGCAGTCGCTCGTGGCGCATAGCATGGCCGGGCAAGCGGACGGCCCCCTGGAGACCGCGGATTCCGGTGCCCCTCGCGCTTGCGTGCCTGGAGCGCGGCCCTTCCATGCGTCGAACGCAAAGCAACCGCGCCGCTTTCGTCAATAAATGACCACATTTCCCGATGAACCGACGTGCTTTCATACGCTTGCGCGCCGCACATTCCGAACACATTTGTAAATAATCGATTCACAATCAGTCAATATTCGCGACCATGATCTATCGCAATTTGACATCTATTCTTTCCGTGCTATCAGCGCGGCGCTCGGGACGGGGCTGACACCATCCGAACCGGGAGCACTATCCTTGCAATCCATGCAGACTCTCGCGCGCCTGTGCGCCGTCGTCCTTTCGCTCGTCGCCTTCGACTTCGCCTCCCGCGCCCATGCGGACGAGTCGCTCGCCCTGTTCTTCGCCAACGACCGCGCCGGCGGGCTCGAACAGCAGACGCCTTCGCAGGCGCGCATCCATATCGGCTTCTCGCGCCGTGGCGAGGGCGGCATGCTCGCGGGCGTCTCCAGCCAGTTGGCCGCCAAGGCGCGGGAAATCGCCAGCGCCTGCGGATCGTCGGTCATCTCCGGCCATCGCCACACGCGCGTCGCCGGCACCAACCGGATGAGCCTGCACGCCAGCGGGCGCGCCGTGGACATGCGCGGCAATCCCTCGTGCATCTATGCGCAGTTGCGCGACTGGCCGGGCGGCTATTCGACCGACTACCGCCGCGTGCAGCACGTCCACATTTCGCTCGGCGGACGCGAGGACGGTCTTCGCTTCGCGCACGGCGGCGGACGCCACCGGCATTACGCCGGCCTGCATCGCGGCGGCGGACATCATCGCCACCAATACGCGCACCGCAGTTTCAGGCAGTACGCGCGGGCGTAAGCCTCAGGCTGCCTGCTTCGTCGGCCAGTTGACCATGAGGATGCCGACGGCGACCAGCGCCACGGCGGCGGCGAAGCCGAGGGTGATCTCGTCGCCGAGGATGAAATGGCCGGCGGCGGCGCCGAACAGCGGCGTCAGGAAGGTGAAGGCCGACAATTCGCCGGCGCGATAGGTCTTCACCATCCAGAACCAGAGGACGAAGGTCAGGCAGACGACCCACAGCGTCTGGTAGGCGAAGGCGATCGCGGTCAGCGTCGAGATCTGCGTCGGCAGATGCTCGTCGCGCAGGATCGCAAAACCGCCGAGCACGAAAACGGAGATGGCGAGCTGGTAGAGCAGCGTCTTCTCCGGGCGGACGAAGCGCAGTTTCGTCCCCTTCATGATCAGCGTCGTCGCGCCCCAGAGCACGCCGGCGATCAGGCAGAGCGTGTCGCCGATCAACTGGTCGCGCGACGAGGTCGACACGCGCAGCGCGACGGCGACGCCGACGAACGACAGGCCGAGGCCGATCCATTGCAGCCGCGTCAGGCGCTCGCTCGGCGTCATCCACGGCAGGACCAGCGCGACGACGAAGGGCGCGCTGTAGAGGAACAGGATGGCATGGCTGGCCGTCGTCCATTGCAGGCCGATGAACAGCGCGACGAATTCGGCGCCGAAGGCGATGCCGCTGGCGATGCCCGGCCACAGCGTGCCGTCGCGGCGGAACAGGTCCGGGTCGCGCCACAGCGCCCAGGCGCCGAGGACGATCGTGCCGCCGAGCGAGCGCAGCGTCGCCTGCATCATCGGCGAAATGTCGACCATCGCGATCTTGGCCGTGACCTGGTTCAAGCCCCAGCTGGCGCAGAGAAAGACGACGACGAGAATGCCGGTGCGATCGAGGTGGCGGGGGGCGGGACTCATCGGTCCATTGTGCAACGATCGGGCGCGGCGACAAAGCGATATTATCGCTTGAATTGATGTTTCGTCGAGCGTATTTATCGCTGATGAAGACGATCATCTTCACGGCCGCCGCCGCGAAGGATCTCGACGCCCTGCCCGCAGACGCGCGCAAGACCGTCGGGGACGGACTGATCTCCTATGCGATGAACGGCGTGGGAGACGTCAAGCGGCTCGCCGGACGCGAGGGCTATCGAATGCGCATCGGCCGGTACCGGGTGCTTTTCGACGAAGACGCCGCCACCATTCTCGCGATCTACATCGGCAAGCGGGAAACGACGACCTATCGGAGAAACTGATGCCGACTCCCCAGATCATCGTTGCGCCCAACGGCGAGGAACTCGTCGTGCTGCCCCGCGCCGAATACGACATGCTCGTCGAAGCCGCGGCCGACGCGGCGGAAGACCAGGCCGATCTCGCCATGTACGACCTGCGCAAGAGCGATCCCGGATCCGCGGGACATCCGCTGCCTGCCGAGGTCAGCGCCGCCATCTTGCGCGGCGACAGCCTGCTCGGCGCATTGCGCAGGCATCGCGGCCTGAAACAGGTCGAGGTCGCAGCGCGGCTCGGCATCGGTCAGGGATATCTGAGCGACCTCGAGGCGCGGCGGCGAAAAGGAGCTGCCGAGACGCTGACGAAACTGGCGGAACTCTACGACGTGCCCGTCGCCTGGCTGACGGACTGACGCGACGCTCGTCTTGTCGCAAAAAAGTGGCGGCGGCCCTTTCCTTGGAGCCGCCGCCCTGCCCCCGGATCGTGTCTCGCGGCCCGGGGAATTCCTGTCCTGTCTCAGAGGCCGGCGAGATAGCCGGTCGGATCGACGGGCTGCGCGCCCTTGCGCAATTCGAAGTGGACCTGCGGCGTCGTGACGTTGCCGGTCTGGCCGGCCTTGGCGATCGTCTGGCCGCGCTTGACCGTGTCGCCGCGCTTCACGTCCAGCTCGCCGTTGTGGGCGTAGGCCGAGACGAAGCCGTTCGGGTGCTGGATCAGCACGAGATTGCCGTAGCCCTTCAATTCGCTGCCGGCGTATTTGACGACGCCGCCTTCGGCCGCCTTGACCGCCGTGCCTTCGGGGACGGCGATATTGATGCCGTCGTTGCCGCCCGACTTGAAACCCTGGATGATGCGGCCGTGCGCCGGCCAGCGGAATTCCGGATTGGCGGTTTCGGTCGCCTTCGGTTCTTCGGCCTTGGGCGGCAGGCTGGCGACCGGCTCGCGATCGACGCCGGGCTTCTTCGTTTCGGCGACGCGCTCCTTCTGCACCGGCTGCACCACCTCGGCCTTCTTCTCCGGCTTCGAGGGCTTGGCCTTCTCGACCTTCGTCGGCTTTTCGTCGTCGACCTCGACCTTGGCGACCTTGCGGTTCTTGTCCGGCCTGGCCGTCTCGACCTTCGCGGTCTTGGCGTCCTTGCCGGGCCTGGTCTTGTCGAGCTTCGACTTGTCGACCTTCGCCGGCTTGTCGTCCTCGTCGTCGTCGGTCTTCGCGACCTTGGCCGCGACCTTCTTGCCGGCGGGCTCGGCGCCCTTGACCAGCTTGTAGGTTTCCTTCTTCGGCTCGGCCTGCGCGACCGGCTTCGGCGCGGGCGCCGGGGCAGCGGCG
>MTKY01051679.1_pt1 | contig 15743 bp, 14 predicted proteins | sample 1042731 | NCBI WGS metagenome assembly MTKY01 (sample SAMN06212206, study PRJNA360538) | anaerobic digester metagenome | biome: Wastewater treatment plant; material: sludge; isolation source: anaerobic digester fed with sludge from wastewater treatment plant | place: Denmark: WWTP Soeholt ... | reverse complement strand
CGCGACGGCGTCTGCTGCCCAACCCAAGGCGGCGGCGATCGCCGCCTCGTGCCCCGAGGACACCTCCAACAAGGACGACACCGAGCCGAGCACCCCGTCACGCAGTCGTCCGTCGCCAGCGCTGAGCAGGGTGGCGGCCCCGTCTCGGCGGGTCAGGGACAGTTCGAGGGCCTCGGCCCGGGCCGCCGCCGACTGCCGGTCGCGCTCGGCGGTCCGCTCCTGCTCACGAAGCCGTTCCTGCTCGGCCTGCAGCGCGGTGAGATGCGCGGTGGCCTGCTCGTATGCCGCGTCGAGCCCCTCCTCGCCCTCCTCGTCGACCGCGATCGAGGCCTCCAAGCGAGCGAACTCGCGCTCGGCCTCGACCGACCGAGCAACGATCTGGGCCACGCTGGCCTGCAACCGTCCGACCTCGGCCTCACCGGCCTCGACCCGGGAGGCCTTCGCGGCCACCTGTCCGGCGAGTTTGGCCAGCCCTTCGCGGCGGTCGGCAGCGGCGCGGACGAGAGCGGCGAGACGCTGCTGCTCCGCGGCATACCGGGCCTCGGTGTCGGTGCGGGAGGTGACGGCCTCGGCCAAAGCCGCGGTGGCCGACGCGATCTCGGCGACCAGCCCCTCGTGCTCGGTCCGCAAAGCGGCCGCCTGGGCCCGCAATGCCTCGGGGTCACGCGGGATGGCCGGGCCGGACGCAGGCCCGGACGTGTCGGCCTCGTCCTCGGCAAGTAGGCGGACCCGCTCACCGGCGAGGGTGGCCGTCGAGGTGAACCGCTCGACGAGGCGGGTCAGGGCGAACCAGCGCTCCTGCGCAGCGGCCAGCTGCGGGCGGGTCTCCTCGGCCTCGACCTCGAGCGCGGTGAGGCGACCGCCCAAGGCGGACAGGGCGGTCTCGACCTCGGTGCGGCGCGCGATGAGCGCCGTCTCGTCGGCGACCTCCTGCTCAAGGGTGGCGGTGAGTTGGACGAGGTCGTCGGCGATGAGCCGCAGCCGAGCGTCGCGGACCTCGGCCTGGATGACTCCTGCTTTGCGCGCCGTCTCAGCCTGGCGACCCAAGGGCCCGAGCTGACGACGGATCTCGGTGGTGAGGTCCTGGACCCGGGTGAGGTTGGCCTCCATGGTTTCCAGCTTGCGCAGCGCGCGTTCCTTGCGCTTGCGGTGCTTGAGGACCCCGGCGGCCTCCTCGATGAAACCGCGCCGCTCCTCCGGAGTCGCCCGAAGCACGGTGTCGAGCTGGCCCTGACCGACGATGACGTGCATCTCGCGACCGATGCCGCTGTCGGACAGCAACTCCTGGATGTCGAGCAGTCGACAGGACGTGCCGTTGATTGCGTAGTCGGACCCGCCGTTGCGGAACATGGTCCGGCTGATCGTCACCTCGGTGTAGTCGATCGGCAAGGCGCCGTCGGTGTTGTCGATGGTCAAGGCCACCTCGGCGCGCCCGAGCGGCGCTCGGCCCGCCGTGCCGGCAAAGATGACGTCCTCCATCTTGCCGCCGCGCAGGCTCTTGGCGCCCTGCTCCCCCATCACCCAGGCCAGAGCGTCAACGACGTTGGACTTGCCCGAGCCGTTGGGGCCGACGATGCAGGTGATGCCCGGTTCGAGGCGCAACGTCGTCGCCGACGCGAACGACTTGAACCCCTTGAGGGTCACGCTCTTGACGTACACGTGAAGGTGGCTTCCTGCTGCGGCGACGGCGATCGATCTTGCTCAGGCTACCGGCGCAAGGGGCCGGGAACGGACAGGTGACAGCGCGACGAGCGTGGTGGGTCGCTGCTCAAGGCGTCGGCGCGGACCCCGGCTCGCCCATCGGCACGATCGGGTCGGCGTCCGAGGCGTGCCTCGTGCGGTGCTCGAAGAGCATCGCACGGCACAACCCGACGAGGGCCAGTGAGACGAACGCGGTGAGGTAGCCCTGGAAGGACGCCGCCAACAGCCGGAAGAACTGCACGACGAGCACTTGCACCAACAGGGCGATCTCGAACAGGTGCAACGCGGCATCTCGCGGCCCGCGCAGCCATCGCACCAGGGCGATGACGGACACCAAGGCGGAGGCCAACGCCGCACCGACGTAGATCTTGTTGCGGATCGACCCGTCGTGCCCGAGGGCCCAGAAGGCATCGGCCAGGGCCAGTCCGCAGAAGGCGGTGAACCCCCACACCGACGTCCGCTTGACCACCTCGATGCGGGGTGCGGACATGACCAGGTGACGGGCGGCGGCATACGCCCGGGCGATCCAGGAGTGCGACGGAGGCTGCGGAGGCAGCCCGCGGACCGCCGCGAGCAGCGGCCTGACGAGCAGGTCGGCCGGGTCGGACGTGCGCAGAAGGGCCAGGACCCGGGCGCGCTCGGCGTCATCGAGGTCGTGCGCCGCAGACTCCTTGAGCAACTCGACGGCGTTGACGAGCCGTTCCCGCGGGGTGAGCGGGGTGCGGCCGACGATGAGGCGAACGAGGAGGTAGATCGCGACGAAGGTGGCGTAGATGATCGCGGCGACCGGCTCGAAGAAGTAGTTGTTGTCGCCCGTGACGAACTTGCCCACCTCGTCGATGAAGAGCCCAAACCCGACGCCGCCGACGACGGCCGCCACGGTCCGCGCCGTGCGGCTGAGGAAGAGCATCGTCACGAGGATGGCGATGGTCATGCCCAGCCCGCCCCAGAGCAGGTGCGCCAGATGTAACCCCCCGGCCTCGGACCCGCCGCCGACCTGCGGATATCCGGTGAGGACAAGGAAGGTGCGGGTCACCGCGATCGACGCCACAGCGCTGACGAGGAACGCCTGGAAACGGTCGGCGCCTTCGGCGTCCCGCAACGGCAGGTGGGGCCGGATGCCGGTCACGCTGGGCCTAGGCGTCGGGGCGGGAGGTCTGCTCGGCGATGGTGCCGTGGTTGCGGATGACCTCGGCGATGATGAAGCCGAGGACCTTCTCGGCGAACACCGGGTCCAGGCCGGCCTCCTGAGCCAACTGTCGCAAGCGGGCCATTTGCTGCTCCTCGCGGGCCGGGTCGGAGGGTGGCAACCCGACGGTCGCCTTGAGCACCCCCACCTGCTGGGTGCAGCGGAACCGCTCGGCGAGCAGATGGACCAAGGCTGCGTCGAGGTTGTCGATGCTCGCGCGCAGCCGCACCAACTCAGCCGGCATCGGCGGCCGCGTGTCCCCTGGCATTGTGCTCACAGAGCCGAGGGTATGCCGTGTGCCCACCTCCCCGGCATGGCGTGCCCACGTGCTGGGCGCTGACCGGTCGCGGCGTGGCGGGACGGCATACCGACAGCCCGACGGGACGGCATACCGGTCAGCGCTCGGTGAACCCCACGAGACCCGCGATGGGCTGGGCGAACTGGGTGACCGCGGAGGTGACCCGACCCGGTCGCCGAGCGGTCGAGGGCTGTTCAGCCAGCAACGTCACGAGCCGGTCGATCGCCTCGGTCGGGCCCTGGGCAAGAACCTCGACCCTCCCGTCGTCGAGGTTGCGGGCATAGCCCGCGAGACCGAGCTCCAACGCCCTGGCCCGGGTCCACCATCGAAAGCCGACCCCTTGTACGTGCCCCCTGACGAACACCGTCACCCGCTCGTCAGCCACCTGGCCTCACTCGGCCAGCCAGGCGGCATACGCGTCGAAGGTGTAGGGGCGACCGAGGAAGTCGGCGACGAGATCGGCGGCGTCCCGGCTGCCCCCCGGCGCGAGGACACGGTCGCGGTAGCGGCCGGCCACCTCCGCGTCGAACATGTTGTCCCGGTCGAACGCCGAGAACAGGTCCTTGGCGATGACCAGGCTCCACATGTAGGTGTAGTAGCCGCTCGAATACCCCTCCAAGTGGCCGAACGCGCACGCCATGTGGGTGCCTTCGACGTAGGGGAAGAGCGAATAGCGGGTCTGGAGTTCGCGGGTCCGTTCGGTGATGTCGGCCGGTCGCTCGGTGTGGAACCAGTAGGACATCGCGGCATAGAACATCTGGGTGCGGGCGATGTAGCCCTTGCCGAAATCGTCGGCTCGACGCATCCGGGCCCACCAGGTCAGCCGGGATCGGCTCGCCCGCCTCGTTGGTGGCGAAGGTCTGCAGGATCTCGGCGTCCCAGGCCCATTCCTCCAGCATCTGGCTCGGCGCTTCGACGAAGTCCCACTCGGTCGCCACGCCCGAGAACCGCAGCCATTGCTGGTTGCCCGCGAGCACGTGGTGCACGAGGTGACCGAACTCGTGGAAGAGCGTGACGACGTGGTCGTGCTCCATCAGCCCGCGGGAGAAGTTGCAGACCAACACGCCCTCCGGCAGTTGCCGACCGGTCACACCCGTCACGAGGTCGAATTGGGCCGCGTGCTTGTACTTGCCTTCGCGGGGGTGCAGATCGAGGTAGATCCGCCCGATCGGCTCGTCCCCGTCGGCGCGGAAGACGTCGTATGCCGTGACCGCCTCGTCCCAGACGACGGCGTCTGCCGCAGTTTCGTAACGCAGTCCGAACAACCGGCCGGTGACGGCCATCAACCCGGCCCGGACCTTGGTGAAGTCCAGGTAGGTGCGCACCAGCTGGGCATCAACCTCGAGCTGCTCCTTGCTCACGAGGTTGGAGTAGTAGGCAAGGTCGGCCACGTCGATGGTCTGCGCATCGGGGACATCGACCCGCATCCGAGCCAGGACGACCTCACGGTCCCGCTGCCCCGACTCCAGCGCCGCGTCGGCGATCTTGTCGATGAAGGCGGGGATCGCCGCGCCCTGCTTGATCATCTTGACCTCGGCGTCATAGTCGGCCCAGGTCTGGTAGCCGAGCAGCTGGGCCAGCTCGTGCCGGAGGTCGAACATCTCGTGCAGCAACGGGTCGTTCGCCGGCCAAGCGACCGTGAGGAAGGCCATCGCCAGCTCGCGCCGGACCTGCGCGTCGGCGCAGAAGGTGCGCAAGGGCACCGAGTCGGGGTAGTCGGTGGTGACGGTGACCAGGCCCTCGGCATCGGCCGGGTGGGCGTCGAGCCAGTCCTGCGGCATACCGGCCAAGCGGTCGGGCGCGACGCGAATGGAACGGACACCGTTGCGGATGTTCTTCGAGTGCTCCTGCGACAGCACGGTGAGCCGTTCGTTGATCGCCCGGATCCGTTCGCGCGTCGCCTCGTCCTTGTCGACACCCGAGCGTCGGAAGGACCGCAGGCTGCGCTCAAGGAACCTGGTGGCCAACTCGTCGAGCCCGGCCGGGTCCACCGCGGCGAGGATCTCGTAGAGCTCGCGGTCCAGGCCCAGCTCAGTCGAGAGTTTCTGGACCTCCTGCCCGGCCAGGTCGGCGCGCTCCCGGACCGCCTCGTCGGGGTGCACCTCGGCCAGGAGGGAGGCGGGCGAGGACACCGAGCCCAGGGCGATCTCCACGTCGTTCCATGCCTGCAAGGTCGCCAGAGCGTCCGAGGGCGGCGCCGCCTTGAGCGCGTCGACCAGGCGGCGGGCCTCGTCGAGGCCGGTCGTCGCTCGCGCGGCGAGCCACTCCTGCGCGACATCGGCGGTGGGCAGGGCGAGGGGGGCAGGTGCCTGGCGTGCGGTCACCGGTGGAGCCTATGACAGCTTTCGGCCTTGACCCTCCGACTCGTGGAAGTCAGTGACCCTTGGTGGGTCAGCGACGCGAGTCGCCTCCCCAAGGGGCATGTCGGCCTCAGCGCCTCTCCGTCACTGCGATCCGGGCTCCGGCGGGAATGGCGCCGGATTCTAGGAGCGCGACCCACCCGCCCCGCAAGAGGATGATCTCGATGATCTCGTCGACGATGTCGTCCACCACGTCTGCTGCTCCCAGGTCGCTGACAGGCTCGAGCATGTCGCCGTCCGCGCTGATTCGAGCCGGGTAGAAGAAGTCGTGCTCCACGGCCAGCATCTCTGGACGGCCCCATCGAGCGACCAACCAGGCGGCATCGACACCGAGATGTGCCCGATTGTCACCCCGCCGGACCTCCAAGAGGGCCAATGCTTCCTTCTCCCGAGAGCGCAAGTAGACCTCAAGGTGCGGCGAGACCAGGAGCGCGAGTCGGTCCAACGGAGTCCGAAGATGGTTGCCCTTGACGACTGCGGCCAGCCGACTGACGTTGCGGGAGAGGGCCCGGAATCTCGACACGGTCGGCTCGGCACCGGCCAGGACGAGGGGAGTGGGATGCAGCCGAAGGTATGCCCCCAGTGCACTATCCACGATGTGTAGGAACGGCTCGGAGGTCCCCCGTCGCTGCTGATCGGTCGCCGCTAGGGGAAACCGCGAGCCGACCACGGGGCGCAGGGTCCCCGCTTGGCCTTCGTAGAGCTTGGCCTCCTTGGCCGAAAGCACCAGCACAGCGTGCCTCGGAGTCCGGTGCAACGCCCGGACAAGGTCTCTTGTGGCGAAGTTGACGTCGATCACGACTCGCTCGGGCACCGTGATCGGCAGGTCGATGATCTGCGCGTGAAAGGAGTTGGCGAACAGGGCGACCGCGCGACCGGATCGGGGCAACCTCGCTTTGGCCACCATCTGGTCCAGGTGGCGAACGACATCGGCGTGGGGACCCGCGGCGTCCGAGCGCAGTCGTCCTAGAGCCTCCCGTTGCAGCCCGCCGAGGCGGGCCATCCCTTTGGCGTCCAAGGGGTGACCCGGCTCAGTGTTGAGGAACAGAGAAACGCAGGCCAAATCCATGTGGCGCTGAACGGCGAGGATGTCCTCTGCCGTGACGATCGGGCCTCGCCGGGCACCGGGAGAACTCGCCGTGTCCGGGGTTGGTTCAGACAATGACATCGCAGTCGTCCCTTCGAGTCGGGCCCGCAACGGGGCCATCGGCTCGAGGTCTCTCTCAGGCCGGTTCATCGGCCGTGCGCACCGGGCTTTCGCCGTGTTGACGATGCGCTCCTTGACGAGATACTCCCCTCGACGTGAGGGCACTTTACCCTAAGCGAGGCCCACTCCCCGTATGCCGCCAGCGATCAACGTCCCGCAACGCGCACACGGCCGTCCTTCCTGCCCGTATGCCGCGAGCGACCGGTCGAAGTAGCCGGACTGCTCCAGATTCCTACGTTCACACGCCCGGCATGTCAGGGCTTGTCAGCCCAAGCGGGGAGTTCAGAAGTGGCAGTTCGCCGCGCACTGGCTGACGTTTCGCCGTCATCCAACTGACGATTCGCCACCCTGGGACGCCTCAGATGAGCACTTCGGCCCGCGTCCGCGGTCGCGGCTGGCACTGGGGGCAGAAGTAGGACGACCGGTTCATGAAGTGCTCGCGCACGATCAGGGTTCCGCACCGCCCACAGGGCCGACCGACCTGGCCGTATGCCGCCAGCGACCGGTCGAAGTAGCCCGAGGCGCCGTTGACGTTGACGTAGAGCGCGTCGAAACTCGTGCCGCCCTTGGCCAGTGCCTCGCCCATGACCTCGCGCGCGTGGTCGAGGAGCCGACCCAACGCCGGACGGCTGAGCGTGTCGGACGGCCGCTCGCCGTGGACCCCCGCCCGCCACAGCGCTTCGTCGGCATAGATGTTGCCGATGCCGGACACGACAGTCTGGTCGAGCAACCCGCGCTTGATCGCGCTGTGCCGCGCCTTGAGCCGGGCGATGACGGCGCGTTGGTCGTAGGCCGGGTCGAACGGATCGGGCGCGATGTGACCGATCGTGTCCGGGATGTCGTCGATGTCCAGCTCGGCCAGGGCCATCCCGCCGAAGGTCCGTTGGTCGACGAACCGCAGCTCGGGGCCGTCGTCGGCGAACCCGAACCGCGCGTGCAGGTGGCGCTCGTCGGGCGCCCCCGGTGGTTGGACGAGCAACTGCCCGCTCATCCCCAGGTGCAACAACAGGGCGCTGCGGTCACCGCCCGGGGTGGCCAGGACCAGCCAGAGATACTTGCCTCTGCGTCGGGCCTCCTCCACGCAGGTATGCCGCACCCGCGCGACGAGATCATCGGGCCCGGCCAGGTGGCGGCGGGCGACCCGTGCTCCGCGCACCTGGAGGTCCTCGATGGTGCGGCCCACGACGTGGGTGGCCAGGCCCACCCGGACGACTTCGACCTCGGGCAGTTCGGGCACGCGCGCCTAGGCCAGTGAAGAGGCGTCGGACGGAGCGTCCGAGGAAGATTCCGGATCCGATGCCGAGCCCGACACGCCCTCCGCGTGGTGGGTCTCTGCCTCAGCTTCTGCTGCGGCTCGCTCGCGTCGGGCGGCCAACTCGACCCACGCCTGCTCGGCAGCAGCCTGCTCGGCCTCTTTCTTGCTGCGCCCTGCACCGTGACCGAGCACCTCGTTGCCGACCAGGACGGCCGCGTCAAAGCTCTTCTCGTGGTCGGGCCCCGACTCGATGAGTCGATATTCGGGCGAACCGAGCGAGCCGGACGAACACAGCTCTTGCAGGCTGGTCTTCCAATCCAAACCAGCACCAAGCCCGGAAGCGGTCTTCAGCAAAGGGTCGAACAAGTGATGGACGAAGGCACCCGCAGCGACCAGGCCGCCGGAAAGGTACACCGTGCCGATGAGGGCTTCCATGGTGTCGGCGAGGATCGACGCCTTGTCCCGGCCCCCGGTGGTCTCTTCGCCGCGGCCCAGCCGGATGTAGGTGCCCAGGTCGATGGTGCGTCCGACGTCGGCCAGGGCCCGCATGTTGACGACGGACGCCCGCAGTTTGGCCAGCTGACCCTCGGGGAGGTCGGGGTGCGCGGCATACAGGGTGTCGGTGATGACCAACCCAAGAACGGCGTCCCCCAGGAACTCAAGCCGCTCGTTGTTGGGCAGCCCGCCGTTCTCGTAGGCGTACGAACGATGCGTGAGAGCTCGTTCGAGCACCTCGTCGTCGACTGGTGTCCCGATGACCCCGGTGACGTAGTCGCGCAGGGTCGTCAGGGACGGAGCCGGTCCTCCCCCGGTCTGTCCCATGACGGTGGGGGGATCAGCCCTGGTGCTCGGAGCGCTCGGCAGCTGCGACGTGGCGACCCTTGTAGGTGCCGCACGACGGGCAGGCCTGGTGCGGCGGGGTCGGCTGCGAGCAGCGCGGGCAGGTCGTGAGGACGGCCGGGACGGCCTTCCAGTTGGCCCGCCGCGAGCGGGTGTTGGAGCGCGAGGTCTTCCGCTTGGGGACGGCCACGTCAGGTCCTGTTCTCTTCGGGGTGGTCACTCAGCAGTCCGCCGAGCGCCGCCCATCTCGGGTCGATCGCGTCGTGTCGGTGGTCCGGGTCCTGCGCGAGGGCTGCTCCGCACTCGGAGCACAACCCCGGGCAGTCGGCACGGCACACCGGCTGGAACGGCAGTGCAGGCACCACCGCATCCCGGAGCACGGGCTGCAGGTCGACCAGATCGTCCACCAGCTCGTACACCTCGGCCTCGTCCGAACCGGCGTCCACCTCATGGTGGTGCGCCGCCCGATCGGCATACGCGAACAGCTCCTGGAAGCTCACCTCCACGGGGAGGTTCACCGGATCCAGGCACCGCACGCATGCGCCGGTTGCCGTGGCTCGGACCGAACCACTCACGAGGACCCCCTCGGTGACGGACTCCAACCGCAACTCGATGTCGACCGGCGCTCCGGCCGGCACGGCGACGATGTCGGTGCCCAGCATTTCGGGGATCTCTACCCTCCGGGTGTGCTCCTGCATCGACCCCGGTTGGCGACGAAGATCCCTCGTGTTGAACACGAGTGGCGCGCGAGGGTCGAGGCGAGGCATGGCTTCCGGCTGGTCGAGGGCTCGGTCCACGCCCCGGACGGACGTAGACCGAAGATCTAGGTTACCGGACCGGCGGCGAGCGGCGCGAATCGCGCGGATCGCGGACTGCGGACGGGGCGATGTCGAGGGGGACGACCCCCGTCAACCGTTCCCGCCCGGCCGCTGCGGCACTGCCTCGCTCAGGGCGGCCATCACGCTGAGCGGCACCATGCCGCTGACGTCCCCACCCAGGGCGTGGACCTCTTTGATGAGGCTGCTGGAGACGTGCTCGAACTGCGGGTCGCCGGGGAGGAACACCGTCTCCACGCCCGTGAGCTGGCGGTTCATCAGCGCCATCGGCAGTTCATACGCGAAGTCGGTGCCGCTGCGCAGCCCCTTGACGATCGCCGTCGCATCGAGCTCGCTGCAGATGTCCACCAACAGGGTGTTGGCGAACAGCGCCACCCGCACGCCGGGGAACGACCCGATGCAGTCGCGCAGGAGAGCCTCTCGCTGCTCCACCGGGAAGGTCCCCCGTTTGGCCGGGTTGTGCAGGATCGCGACGATCACCTCGTCGAACAATGTCGCTGCCCGAGTGATGACGTCGATGTGCCCATTGGTCACGGGGTCGTAGGACCCGGGGCACACCGCGCGCGTCGTCACGCGCTCGACGCTACCAGCCGCTCAGGCCACCTCGTCAGGGCCGGGGGCGTCCGCGAACCACACCTTCGTCTCGCCATACCGTCGCTCGCCCGAGGCCGACAGGCCCGCCGGCCACCGGGGTTGGGCTGAGCGCCCGGACCGCTCCACCACCACGAGGGCGTCCGGAGCCAACCAGGTATGCCGCACGAGCAGCGCGAGCACATCGGCCAGTCGCTCGTCGGCGAGGTCGTAGGGCGGGTCCACAAAGACCAGTCCGACCCGCACGTCCGGCGTAGCGGGCCCCGTGATCAGCACCCGCTCGACTGGCTCGGCCCGCACGAGGACCCGGTCGGCGAAACCCAAGGCCCGGGCGTTGGTCCGGGCGATCCCGGCCGCCCCCCGATCCGAGTCGACCAGGGTCGCCTGCACCGCCCCGCGGCTGAGCGCCTCCAGACCCAAGGCGCCGGACCCGGCATACAGGTCGAGCACCCGCGACCCGACGAGGACGTCAAGGTGCTCCAAACGCGAGAACAGGGCCTCGCGCACCCGGTCGGACGTAGGCCGGGTCGCGTCACCGGGAGGGGTCGCCAGGCGCCGTCCCCCGACGCTGCCGCTGATGATGCGCGTCATCAGCCGCGCTCCAGATAGGCGGCTTGCTCGTCGTCCAACCGAGCCGCGACCCGGGCGCGCAGGACCGGGTGGCGCTCCAGCTCTGGGTCGTCGTCGAGCAGCTCGAAGGCGTCCTCCCGGGCGTTGGCGATGAGCTCCTCGTCGTCGCGGTTGCCCATCCGCAGGAAGCGCACCGACGAGGCCCGTCCGCTTTGCCGGGCGCCGAGCACGTCTCCTTCCCGCCGAGAAGCCAGGTCCAGCCGGGACAGCTCGAACCCATCGGTCGTCGCCGCCACCGCTTCGAGGCGTGCCGCCGCGGTCGGTGTCGGCTCGCTCGTCACCAGCAGGCACAGCCCCGGGGCGCTCCCTCGGCCGATCCGGCCACGCAGCTGATGCAGCTGGGAGATGCCGAACTGCTGGGCATCCATGACGACCATGACGGTCGCGTTGGGCACGTCGACACCGACCTCGATGACCGTGGTGGCGACGAGCACGTCGATCTCACCTCGGGCGAACGCGGTCATCACCCGGTCCTTCGCGTCGGCGTCGAGGCGCCCGTGCAGGACCGCGGTCCGTAGCCCCGCGAGGGCGGGCTCGGCAGCCAGCCGGTCGTGGACGGCATACACGCCGGCGAGGGGGCGGGCAGGCGCACCTGCCGGTATGCCGCCCTCCCCCACAGCCTCGGGCACATCGCCCCACCCGGTGTCCTCGTCGGAGGTGTCGCCGGTGAGCGTCGATCCGTCGGTGGGGTCGCCGATCTTCGGGCAGACGACGTAGGCCTGATGGCCGCGGTCCACTTCTTCGGCGACCCGGGCCCAGGCGCGGTCGATCCAGCCCGGGCGGGCCTCGTCGACGACGTGGGTCTGGATCGGTTGACGCCCGGCCGGAAGCTCAGTGAGCGTCGCAGTCTCCATGTCGCCGAAGACCGTCATCGCCACGGTCCGAGGGATCGGCGTGGCGGTCATGACGAGCAGGTGCGGAGGCGTTCGGCCCTTCTCCCGCAACGCATCTCGTTGTTCGACCCCGAACCGGTGCTGTTCGTCCACGACGACGAGCGCGAGGTCGAAGAACGTCACGTGCTTCTGGATGAGCGCGTGGGTGCCGACGACGATCCCCGCGTCTCCGGTGACCGCGTCGTTGAGCGCCGTCCGCCGCGCTGCTGTGGACTGGCTTCCGGTGAGCAGGGCGACCTTGGTGCCCAGCTCGGACCCGCCGAGCATCCCGCCCATGGCCAGGTCCCCCAGCAGAGCCGTGATGGATCGGTGGTGTTGGGCGGCGAGGACCTCGGTGGGGGCCAGCAGGGCAGCCTGGCCGCCCGCGTCGACGACAGCGAGCATGGCTCGCAGCGCGACGACGGTCTTGCCCGATCCGACCTCGCCCTGCAACAGCCGGTGCATCGGCCGATCGGCAGCGAGCTCAGCGGCGATGAGGTCGCCGACCTCGCGTTGGCCTGCCGTCAAGGTGAACGGCAGCCGGGAGTCGAAGGCCGCGAGCAGGCCGTGGGCACGCGGCATACGGGCGCTTGTGTGCAGCGCCTGCGCGGCGCGACGGCGCTGTCCGAGGATCGTCTGCAGGACGAACGCCTCGTCATAGCGAAGGCGCCGCATCCCGGGGCGGACGTCATCCTCCAGCCGCGGCCGGTGGATGAGCTCCAGGGCGTCGCGGCGGCCGAGCAACCCGCGACGCAGCCGGACGGCGGCCGGCAACGGCTCGCGGACCTCCTCGACACAGTCCAGGACCAGGGCCATCGTGGTGCGCAGCACGAACGAGGTGACCTTGCCCGTCGCGGAGTAGACCGGCACCTGATGGGTGCGCAGGTAGTCGGCCCGCTCGGCGGACAGCCCCTCCTCCAACAGCTCCATCTCGGGATGGGTGAGCTGGCGGCGCCGCCCATAACGGGTCACCGTCCCCGCGAACACCCCCCACAGACCGGCCCGCAGGCCGAAGTCGTACTTGTGCTTGCTGAAGAAGGTGAGGTCAAGTTCGTTCCGGCCGTCGGTGACGACCGCGGTGCACCGAAAACCCCGGCGTTGGCGCATCGGCACGACCGAGACCGACGCGACCTCGGCGACGACCATGACGTCCTCGCCCTCGCGCAGCTCCCCCAGGTCGGTCAGCTGGTTGGGTGGCAGATAGGCGCGCGGGACGAACTCCAGCAGGTCACCGACGGTCTGCAGCCCCTTGTTCTTGGCCAACGCCTCGGCCTGCGCCGGTTTGACGACGCGCCGCAGCGGGGTGTCCTCGGTGTATGCCGCGAGCATCGGCTCACTCGACGCCCAGCAGCAGCGGATAGAGCGGCTGCATGCCGTGAATGAAGGTCACCTCGAGGTCACGGCGGCGGATCCGAGCCGCGGCGACGACCGCTGAGGCGAGGTCGGCCGGCGCGTCGTCCCCGCTGATGACGGTGAGCAGCTCGCCGTCGTCACCCAGCAGCATCTCGACGACCTGCCCGGCGACGTCGTAGAGGTCCGAGCCGATGATCGCGAAGTCGCCTTGGACGACCCCGAGGACGTCGCCGACGTGGCAGACACCCGCGGAGGTGAGCGCCTCCTTGCGAGAGATCGTCACTGCGCCGTGGCGCGTGGCGGCGGACGCCTCGGTCATCGCCTCGGCGTTGGTCTCCAGGTCGGTCTGCGCGTCGAACACCGCGAGCGCCGCAATGCCCTGGACCGCGGTGCGGGATCGCACGACGCGCACCTGTTGGCCGTCCTCGGTGGCTGCTCGGGCCGCCGCTTGCGCGGCCATCTCGGTGTCGCCGTCATTCGGCAGGACGATGACCTGCCCAGCGCCGCTCGCGCGGATCGCCTCGAGGACCTGTCCCGCCGAGGCTCGGCGGCCCGGTCCGCTCATGACGACCGTCGCGCCCGCAGCCCGGAACACCTCCGCGATGCCCTCCCCCGCCGCGCAGGCCACCACGGCCAGGGCCGCCGGGTCGGGAGCATGGCGGATCTGGTCACCGAAGTGGGTGACGACAATCCGGTGCGGGCGCCCGGCTTCGACCCCGGCTTCGATCGCCGCCCCGGGGTCGTCGACGTGGACATGGACGTTCCAGGTGCCCTCGGCGCCGACGACGAGCAGAGAGTCACCCAGGCTGGCCAGGCGGGTGAGCAGGACCCCGACGCGCTCCTCGTCGCTGTCGCTGAGCAGATACATGACCTCGTATGCCGGTCCCTCACCGCCATCGTCGCCGCTGGCCGCCGCGTGGCCCCGGGCGGGCACGACCGGCCGGGACCAGCCCAGGTGTCGACGCAAGGGGTCGTCATCGGCCTGCGGCGGCTGGCCCTGGATGACCCGGGCCAAGGCCTCGATAAGCAACAGGTAGCCCGCGCCACCGGCGTCGACCACGCCGGCTCGGGCCAGGGCCGGCAGCTGCGAAGGCGTGCGTTCTAGCGCCTCCGCAGCGGTCGAGGCGGCCAGCGAGATGGCGTCAGCGAGCGGCATACCGGGCTGCGTGTCGACCCGCGCCGCGAGGACGGTCGCCACGGCCCGCGAGACCGACAGGATGGTGCCTTCCTTGGGCTCGGTGACCGCCCGCCAGGCCAGATGGTCGGCGCGGGCGAACGCCCCGGCCAGGCCCGCGCCGTCTAGGGACTCGCTGCCGGTGTCGACGACGTGCTCGGCGAACCCGCGGAAGAGCTGGCTGAGGATGACGCCGGAGTTGCCGCGGGCGGTGAGCAGCATCGCGCGGGACATCTCACGGCACATCACTTGCAGGCTCGGCATCGTCACCGACCCGATCGGGATGTCGCGGGAGATCGCCGTCCGAGCCGCGTCCAGTGCCGCGTCGAGGGTGAGGTAGAGGTTGGTGCCGGTGTCGCCGTCGGGCACGGGGAAGACGTTGAGGGCGTCGATCTCGGCTCGGGCCGACGCGAACGACGAGCGCGCCACTGCGGCCCACCGCAGGAAGCCACCCGCGTCGAGGGTCGAGAGGACCCGACGTCGGCGCTCCACCGGCGGCTGGTCTGGCTCGGGCATCGGACCTCCCTGCACACGGTTGCGGATCTGGTTGACGCCGGCGAAGGCTGCGGTTCAGGCTCGAGCGGGCCACGGGTGTGAGGACGTGGGCGGCGCGTCATCGGTCAGCCTAGCCATCGCCAGCCTCGCGTTTTGGCCTCGGCGCGCCCGCTCGGCTATTCTTGGCAAGTTGCCCTGTCCGGTGGGGCGGCGCGCCCTAGGCGCGCGGCATACCGGCGCGGGGCCCCCGACATCCCAGACCGCGGGTTCGACCCCGCACCAGAGCATCAGGAGAGACCCGTGGCAGCCACTTGCGACGTTTGCGGCAAGGGACCGGGCTTCGGTCACAACATCTCGCACTCGCACCGCCGCACCAAGCGGCGCTGGAACCCCAACATCCAGCGGGTCAAGGCGCTCATCAACGGTGTCACCCCCAAGCGGGTCAACGTCTGCACGTCGTGCCTCAAGGCCGGCAAGGTCACCCGCTGAGCGGTTGACCGCCTCGGCTCCGAAGGCCGGCTCCCCTTGTGGGAGTCGGCCTTCGCCGTTGTCAGGCCCGGAAGTGGTCCCACCCGCCAGGCAGTTGCGGTATGCCGTCCAGCAGCACCCCAACCCCCTCGCGGACCGCGCCGATCACCGTCCACCCCGTCGGCACCTGGCCCGGCGGGAAGCACGCCAACAGGGAGTGCTCCTCCCCGCCACCGAGCACGCACTCCCAGGCCGCGTCGGGGCCGACCGCGGGAGCCAGGCGGGCGGCATACGGGGCAAGCGCCTCGCGAGAGAAATCCAGGGCGACGGCGCTGGCGGTCGCGATCCGGGAGCCGTCGCGCAACAACCCGTCCGAGACGTCGAGCATCCCTCGGGCCCCTGCAACGGCCGCCGCGGGTCCCTGCGCCAGCGGCGGTTGCGGACGGCGGTGGGCGGCCACGAGATCGGGGTCGA
>MTKY01049901.1_pt1 | contig 15768 bp, 13 predicted proteins | sample 1042731 | NCBI WGS metagenome assembly MTKY01 (sample SAMN06212206, study PRJNA360538) | anaerobic digester metagenome | biome: Wastewater treatment plant; material: sludge; isolation source: anaerobic digester fed with sludge from wastewater treatment plant | place: Denmark: WWTP Soeholt ... | reverse complement strand
GCCGTGCGGGCCTGGATCGTATGGGGGATGGTGACGGCGATCACGGCGTTCTTCGCCTGGGTCAACCTGGGCCTGTCGCAGGGGTTGCTGGAAGCCGGGGCGGAGACACTGGAGGGATCGCGTTTCGTCCGCACGATCCTTGCCCTGGGGTGGTACCTGAGCCGTTTCATCGTCCCCTGCGGCCTGGCCACCTGGCATCCGATGCCCAACCCGGCCCAATGGACGGACCCGGCCCTGATCCCTGCGGCGATCATCCTTGTGCTGGCCGCCGCCATCGTGTTGACTTTTCTGCGGCGCGTGCGGTTTGTCGGTTTGGGTGTGGCGTGGTTCCTGATTGCGATTGCCGTGACTCTCCCGCTCATTCCGTCCCGAAACGTGCTGGTGGCCGAACGCTACTTCTACCTGCCCGGCATCGGGCTGTGCTGGGCCGCCGCCGCTCTGCTGGCCGCCGCCGCGCGCGCGGTGCAACGCAAAGCCGCGCCTGCGGGAAAGGCGGCGGCCGTGGCGCTGGGCCTCATCGTCGGCCTGACACTGCTGGTCACAAGCTGGCGCTACGCGCTGACGTATCGAACGAGCGTGGCTCGGGCCCGCCAGATAGTACAATCTCACCCGGACTCCGAGGGCGTGTGGCGGAATCTGGCCCAGGCGCATCTCCTGGCGGGCCAGTTCCGGGAGTGCCTGGACGCGGCGCGAACGGAACAGCGTCTGCATCCGGACGCCGAAACCACGTCCGCCGCCCAACTGGAAGGCATGGCGCTCTTTCGTTTGGGTCGCATCTCGGAAGGACTGGCCCGGCTGGAAGCCGCCGTCGCACGGTCGCCCGAAGACGCCATCGGCCTGTTTCGACTGGCCGGGCTGTATCAGCAGGCCAACCGGCCGGAAGACGCCCTGCGCGCGTATGTTCGGGCCGCGGAAGCGGAACCCCGCCACAACCCTTCCCTGATTGCCGCCGGTGCCCTGCTGCTGGCCGACAAGCAGTACGAAGAGGCCCGGACCCTGTTCCAGCAGGCGCTTCAGAACAACCCGTATGATCTGACCGCCAACCGCGGGCTGGCCGAAATCGACATGGATCAAGGCCGCCTGGACGCCGCCGCGAATCGTCTGGAATCCATGCTCACCTGGGTTTCCGAGTATGACGGCGCCCGGGCCACGCTGGCGCTGGTGGAGCTGCGACGCGGTCGGCCGGAACACGCCCTGATGCAGGTCGAGCGGATCATCGCGGATCCGCAGCGAAACCCGCCGGACGTCTCCGAAAACCTGCTGGCCGCCCTGAAAGAGTACTCCGCCGAGCACGCGGAAGACCCGTACGCCATCTTCCTGGCCGCACTGTTGCTGCTGGATCAGGGCCAGCCGGCCGTCGCACGTCAGGGCCTGTTGACCTTCAAGAGTCTGTGTCCGGATCCCGCCTGGCAAGCCCGGGCCGATCGCTGGCTGGAATGGAGAGGTAAACCGAGCGTCGGGACCGTGCCGGGCGATCCGTTTTTTCGTTGACATGAATCGCCCGCCATTTGACATTCATTGAACGGATGGAAGAACCGGACGAAAAACGCCATCGACGGCGGAGGACCTCGTGCCGACCAAGCATTCTCCACTGCGGATCGCGGTCTGGTGTGCGCGTCTGATCGTACTGGCCGCCTTGGCGCTGCTTTGCGTCCGGACCGCTCTGCTGATTGCGGAAGGCACGGCCGGGACACCGCCTGAAACGCTCTACGGCCTGTATACGCTCACCCCGGCCCTGGTGGCGATCGGCCTGGCGATCGTGACAACACAGGTTCTGCCCGCACTGGCTCTGGGAGTGCTGGTGGCGGCTGTCATGTTGCTGCCCTGCCTGCCGATCGACGCCCGGTACGGGGAGGCCAATGGCCTGGTCGCGGCCGTGCGGGTGGCCGTGGAAACGTACGTGGTCGGGGCGATGTCCGACTCGATCCACATCAAGATCATCGTGTTCACTCTGACGATCGGAGGGATGGTCGGCGTCATCGGCGCGCACGGCGGGACCGCCGCCCTGGTGGGCCTGGTGGCCGGTCGGGCACAGGGTCGGCGGGCCAGCCAGATAGTGGCCTGGCTGGCCGGCCTGATTGTCTTCTTCGACGATTATGCCAACAGCATGATCATCGGTCCGACGCTTCGGCCGGTGTTCGACCGCCTTCGGCTGTCGCGGGCGAAGCTGGCGTTCATCGTGGATTCCACCGCCGCCCCCGTGGCCTCCATCGCCCTGATCGGCACCTGGATCGGAACGGAAATCGGGTATATCCAGAGCGGGCTGGATGAGTTGGCGCGTCAGGGGGCGCCGGCGTGCGTTGCGCACGTGACGGCCTATCAGGCGTTCCTGCAAAGCGTGCCCTATCGCTTCTATCCCATCTTCGCGCTGGTGCTGGTGGGACTGCTGGCCGGCATGGGCCGGGATTTCGGACCGATGCTCGCGTCGGAGCGATCTGCGGTGAGCACCCCGGTCCCGACCGAGGCCCTGGCCGCCGTGAGCCGCCGGCGTGGGTGGCTGGCGGCGATCCCCGTCCTGATCCTGGTGGCAGGCACCATAATCATCATTCTGATGACGGGCATCCGCAGTGTTCCGCCGGGGCAACCCCTTACGGCCCAAGCCGTGCTGGCCGGCGCGGATGCGTTCGGCTCCATCCTCTACGCGGCAATCGCATCGCTGATCGCAGCCGTGCTGCTGGGAATCCTCACTCGCGCCGCAACCCTGTCCCAGACGATGCAGGCCACGCTCGAAGGCATGGCGCGGATGTTCCCGGCCGTCGTGGTGCTGGTGCTGGCGTGGGCCCTCTCGTCATCCACGTCGGACCTGCGTCTGGGGGCGGTGGCCACCGAGCTTCTCAAGGGGTCAAGTGCAACGCTGGCCTGGCTCCCGTTGCTGATCTTCCTCGCCGCCGCCGGCGTCTCGCTGGCGACCGGCACCTCGTGGGGCACCATGGCCATTCTGTGCCCCGTGGCGGTGGAGGTCTCGGGGCGACTGGTGGGCGACCTGCCTGTGGACGAAGCCCACCGCGTGTTCTATGCCTCGGTGGGCGCGGTGCTGGGCGGAGCCATTTTCGGGGATCACTGCTCGCCGATCAGCGACACGACGGTGCTCTCCGCTGCGGCCAGCGGATGCAGCCTGGAAGAGCACGTCTGGACCCAGGCCCCTTACGCGCTGAGCGCGTGTGCCGTTGCCGTCCTGGCCGGCAATCTGCTCTGCACCACGTTCGGCTGGCCGGTCTGGTTGTGCATCGGCCTGGGCGTGTTCATGCTGGCGCTGGGCGTACGGGTGCTCGGGACGAAGATCTGATCGCACCGGGCCCCGCATCATCCGGACCCTACAACCCGCGCAGCCAGTTCACCAGGTCATCCAGGTAGCGTTCGCGGCCGGCCGCGAATTCCAGAGTGTGCCGCGCCCCCTGATAGGTTGTTATCTGCACCGTCGGCCAGGCGAACTCACGCAGAAACCGGCGAGTGGCCGCATTGTCAATGATCCGCTCGTCCTCGGCCAGCAGAACGTGCAGCGGGACCGGCGGAGCGACACCGAGCCGCCGGGCCGTCCGATCCATCCGCCGCGACGCGAGGAAGAAACCGGCCGTGGCCTGATGAAGCTGAAGCGCGTCGTTTTCAAGCCACTCGATCCACGCGGAGTCGTCGGTGAACAGTTCCGGGTCGTTCAGTGGAATGGCGAACCGGCGGTGAGGGTCGGACAGCATGGCCCAGCCGATACGCAGCTTGTCCAGGGGCGTCACGTCCACGATGGGAAACAGGCCCGGGGTGATCAGGGTGAGGCTGGCAATCGGCTCCGGTCGCGTCACATACATGGCGGCGGCGAGCTTGCCGCCCCAGCTCACCCCGAGCAAATGATGCCGCCGAACGCCCGACCGCCGCGCGAGTTCGTCCGCGCAGGCGAAAGCGTCGTCCAGCAATTGTCCGGGGTCGTCCGCGTGTCCGCGGTCCTGCTCGTTGCGGCCGGAGCCCCGTCGATCGGGCTGAAGCACCGAGAACCCGGCCTGCCGCAGCCGCTCGGCCGACGCCTCATACCACCCGCAATGCGACTGGATGCCGTGCAGATACAGCACGCTGCCTGCGGTCCGCTCGGCCGCCCAGTACCGCGCGTACGCCTCGTATCCATCCGGCAGTCGAACGTGCAGTTCCTCGAATCCGGCCATCGTGGGCGATCCTACCGTCGATTGCGGCCGGTTTCACCCCGCGAATCCGGATCGGCCTCCGCCGGTGACAGTCCCGCGGACCGTGATAGAATGAATACGCTCGGCAGTCCCCGGACCGCCGAATCCGGCATGGAGAAACCGCGTGTCTGAGCAGACAACCGAGGTCCGCCAGGCCCTCAGGCAGTTCCTTCGCACGGACGCCCTGTTTGGCGTGTCTGCGGTGCCGATCCCACAACGGGCGCTCCCGGCCAGGTCCGGACGGTCCCCCGCCGGGTCCGCGCCGGTCAGCGGGCCCACCGTGCCGGCCGTGGATCCGGCCGTTCGCGCGGAAAGAGCCGCCGCGTTGAAAGCGCTGGACGAGCAGAGCGTGAAGAACTGCACGAAGTGCGGACTCGCCACCACGCGGAAGAACACCGTCTTCGGCCAGGGGGATCCGACGGCCCGACTGGTTTTTGTCGGCGAGGCCCCGGGCGCGGAGGAAGACCAGCAGGGCGAGGCGTTTGTCGGCCCGGCCGGCCAGTTGCTCACCCGCATGATCGCCGCCATGGGCCTGACGCGCCAGCAGGTCTACATCTGCAACGTTCTCAAGTGCCGACCGCCGGGCAACCGGACGCCGGCGCCGGACGAAGTGGCCGCCTGCCTCCCGTATCTGGTCGAGCAGCTCCGGGTGATCGCGCCGCAAGTGATCGTGGCCTTGGGGGCTCCGGCCGCGCAGACGCTTCTGCAGACGGGCGAAACCATCGGTCGGCTGCGCGGGCGGTTTCATGACTGCTACCTGTCCGGCACGGCCCTCTCCGGAGACTCGATCCCTCTCATGCCGACTTACCACCCCGCGTACCTGCTTCGCTCTCCAGGGGAAAAGGCAAAGGTCTGGCAAGACCTCCAGATGGTGATGGCAAAGCTGGGGTTGCCGCTCCCCGCCGGCAGCGGCCGATAAGGATTCGGGTATGGAAAGAGCCGGGCGCCCGGACCTCGTATTGCGGTCCGCGCGCCCGGCTGAGGTTCCAGTCCGGTTCGTCTATCCGTGGCTGTCTGCGGTGCTCACGGGTTGTTGGATACGCCCCCACCCGGGGAAATGGCCACGCCTACTATCGTGTCCGTGTCCGACGGGGGATACTGCACGTTGCAGTCGCCGATCATGAGCATCGCGGAGCCGACGACCAGTGCCGCCAGGGCCCGCAGAATGCGCCGCTTCATCGAGTTCATCTTCGCTCATCCTTTCCACCGGGCCGTCCGGTTTCCGCTCTGATCGAACAAAGTCGGTTCTGCTTGGGAGAACCTCCGAAACCTCGGTATCGGTTTCAAGAGTATCGCCTTTTGTCCGTGCGTTCAACCGTTCGTCCGACCGCCCGGGAAAACCCCCGGGCGGTCGGCGCGTGTACGGTTTTTATCGCCTCCGGCGAGCCATGCTGCGCAGGCCCATCCAGGCCAGCAGGCTCAGCGGCAGGAGCACCAGGGCGACTCCGTTGTACAGGCCGCAGGGCGATCGGCGACCGGCGCCGGGAATCGGCTGTCCCGGCGTCTCCTCCGCCACGCACACGCCGGTCGCGGGATCGCAGGTGGCGTTGCCTTCGCAGACCACGGGCGTGTGGATGCACTCGCCCTCCACGCAGCGGTCGATCGTACACAGGTCTTCGTCATCGCACTGCTGGTCTCCCACGCAGACGGGCTGCCCCGGCGATTCCTCGGTACAGGCATCTCCAACGCCATCACCATCGGTATCCGCCTGGTCCGGATTGGCGACCGTCGGACAGTTGTCGCAGGCGTCGCCGACGCCGTCATCGTCGGTGTCCGCCTGATCCGGATTGGCGACCGTCGGGCAGTTGTCGCAGGCGTCGCCAACGCCGTCACCATCGGTATCCGCCTGATCCGGATTGGGGACCGTCGGGCAGTTGTCGCAGGCGTCGCCAACGCCGTCACCATCGGTATCCGCCTGATCCGGATTGGGGACCGTCGGGCAGTTGTCGCAGGCGTCGCCAACGCCGTCACCATCGGTGTCCGCCTGGTCCGGATTGGGGACCGTCGGGCAGTTGTCGTCCGAATCGCAGATCCCGTCCCCGTCCGTATCCACGCAGCCGGGCGGCGGAGGCGGAGGCGGGGGCGGAGGCGTCTGGCAGGAACCGGTCACCGTGACCTCAAAGGTGCACGCGCTCTGCGGGTTGGTGTCTACCCAGCAGGTGACCGTAGTGGTGCCCCGCGGGAATTGAGACCCCGAGGGGGGGTCGCACACGACGTTGCATTCCCCGTCTTGCGTCGCCGAACGCGCCTCGTCCCCCTTACCCACCGTGTAGTAGCAGTAGCAACCGTAAGCCTTGTCCGAATGCGCCGGACAGATGCACTCGCCACCCGGGCAGTCTTCATCCGTCTGACACTCGTCCTGCATCAGGGGGATGCATTCGCCTCTGAGGTCCTCCACACATTCGTATCCCTCCGGACAGGGGTTGCCGCTTTCCTGACACGTGTGGTTCACGCAGATGGCGGTGCCCGTGCAGAACAGCCCGTCATCCGGGCAGTCCTCGTCCTCGTCGCACTCCGGCTCGTAGCAGATGATCTCACACCCCTCCAGGATCGGAGTGTCGAATGTCACCACTGCGCCGGCCGGGCTCGTGCAGGGAACCGAAATATCCGGACCGCAGGCGCATTTGGCGCACTGCACTTGCTCACACAGAGTCCCGTTTCCGTGGTAATCGCCATGGGCCGCACCGCACTCGTCCTGGAGCAGGACTTCGCAGATCCCGTTCGGCAGACAGCAGGCCCCTCCAACCTCCTCGCACGGCGGCGATTCGTTGTTGGCCGTTGCCGTCTCCGAAATCCCGTTGGGACTGGTCAGCACCCAATTCAGATCGGTGCCGTCGAATTCGATCTCAAAAACCTCGGAGTGTATTCCCGGCTCGAACACCGTCGGCTGGCCGCGGTCCTGCGGATCGGGGTCGAAATAGTTGTCGGCTCCCACCGGAATCGTCACCGCCATGAGGTTAGGGTTCTCATAGCCCAGCCGCGCCTTGTATTTCGGCGGATCCCCGGGAATGGTTTCCACGCAATCTACGATCGGGAACACCGTAGCCGCCGGCCCGCATTGAAGCCCGAACGCTCCGGCAATGTCCGCCCAGTCCGTTCCGTCCAGCTCCAGCGTGATCCGCACCCGCTTGACGCCGGCAAAAGCGGGCACGCCGAAGTCATCCAGCTCGATGTACACGGCGTTCAACGGCTGCGAGCCGTATTCCAGAGTCTGGACCTTGCCGCCGGTGGCTACCGGTATGTACCGGGTCGGGCCGGCGAACGTTCCATCCTCCAGCTCGATTGCCACCCAGAACGGATTCGGGTCGGTCAGTTCGAAGAGAACCAGATCCAAATCGATGCCGTTGTAGAGCATGTTCGGGTCAAAGAGCAGGTCGAACGCCGGCATCGGATCGCCCGGGCCCGCCCAAGTCACGTTCTTCTGCAGATTGGCGCCTGTAACGGCGTCAAGCATGTTCAGGGCACCGCCGCGGAGAGCAAACCCCGCCGGATTCACCCCCGGGGCCGGCTCGATGCCGATGGGTTCCGCCAGCAGGCCGGCCCGAATCACAATGGCAGGATCCGGCGGCACGATCACACCCGTCATGGTACTTACGTCCAGCGGGGATCCCAGACACGGCGGGGTGTCCCCCGCAACCGCCGTCGCCGCCGACGCAGACACGGCGAGAGCCGCTATCAGACCCGCCGCCCAGACTCGCCGCATCGCTTGCGGCCATCCAACAGACCTCCTCATTGCAGTTCCTCCATACACGTGTCGAGAATGTCGCTTCTTCAGCCTGCCACGCTGTACTTCGAAGCCGTTCCCCGTGAAACAACCTCGCTTCCGGTCATCTGCCCGCCCTCATCGCGCACGACGAGAAAACGCTGCAACGTCGGCGTTTCAATGGGGAGAATTGAAACGATCAGATGCTGCCTTATGCGACGATCGCGTCTGTTTCACGGATCGCCGATTCGCTTTTCACCGTGGGCGACTCGCGCGCCACGTCCCTCCAACGCGTTCTGCCCGCGTGCGGACCGCGATTCGCCACGCGGGAAACGCCGGCCGTTGGGTGTTCTGCATCCTTCCCCCCGCCTCGCCCCGGAGTGACCGCTCGTCTGATATGCACAAGCGGAACTCCAGAGTACTACCGTACACCCACTCCTTATAATCATACACCCGCGCATAGCCAAGTGAAGAGACGGACCGGGAAAATTTCCAGCGGTTCCACACAAGACGGATCGCCGAAGCTGATTGGACGATTGGGGCAGCCAGATTAGCCCATTTTATCAGGCGTTCGTACGCCGCCCATCGCGCCGGTGATACAGTGGCAATTCACAACACCCGCTTGGCTGACGGAATCGGGAGCCTCAGACACTCGTGAGGTCCATGGGGCTTCCAGGTTTGACAGGCGATTTCGGCTGGTCGTAGACTGTTGCGTGCGGGCCTGATTCGCAGCCGATTCGGTCGCTTCCGGAGATGCACGTTCCGCTCGGACGTCCGATCGGCCGTTGGACCGTCCGAGATCGGATGGCGGGTTTCGACAAAACAAGGTGGGCAGGCGTGCCGCAGTCACCGGACACCTCCGACGTATCGGCCCCGGCCAGGGGGCACCCCGTGTCACCCGATCTGGTTCTGGAGATCGGCGCGGATGGTCGGGTCGTGCAATGCCGTTCTTCCCATTCGGGACTGCTGGTCTGTCCGGCCGACCAGGTCGCGGGCCGGGATCTCTCGGCGGTCCTGGCGGTGGCTCCGGGCCGGATTCTCCAAGGCGTGCTGGCTGAGGCCCAACGCACGGGCGAGGCCATCTGTCTTCGGTTCAGCTTGACAACCGCAACGGGAATCCGCTGGTTCGAGTCCACGCTGATCCCGCGCCGCCCGGAGGGGCCGGGCGAGCAGCGATCCCTCATCGTCATCCGCGACGTGACGGATCCCAAGCGAATGGAGGATCGCCTGCGGCAATCGCAGGATCTGCAGCGAATCATCCTGGACCAGATGCAGGAAGCGGTGGTGTTCGCGGATGAGCAGGGCGTGATCCGGCATATTAACGCCTTTGCCTGCAGCTATCTGAATACGTCCTGGGAGGAGACGGTCGGTCGGGATCTGCTGGCGTTCCACGATCCGGCGATACGACCGCGAATTCGTGAGATCGTCGAGCGCTTCCGCGGGAACCCGGACGTGCATATGGTCAGCCATCAGCGCCCCCTGGGTGATCGGGAGCTGATCTTCCGCTTCTCCGCGGTCCGCGGCCCCGAGGGGCGGTACCGGGGCATCATCGCCAACCTGATTGACGTTACGGAAATCCGCCAACTGGAGCTGGAACTGCAACAGGCCCGGCGGATGGAAAGCGTGGCCCGGCTCGCCGCAGGCGTCGCTCACGACTTCAACAACCTCATGGTGTCGGTGATCGGACTGGCCACGTGTCTTCGTCGACGGCTCGGCGAGGACCATCCGCAGGCGGAGTTGCTGACGGAAATCGAGCAAGCCGGTGTGAAGGCCAGTGAACTGGCCGACCGGCTGGTGGAATACTCCCGGTCCGCCACGCTTCATCCCTTGCCGCTGGACCTCAATGCCGTGATTCGCGCGGCGGTGGATCGGTTTCGGGCCCGGGCTCCGGGCACGCTGGAGGTTACGCTCAGTCTGGCGGACAACCTGCCTCCGGTTCATGCTGACCTTATCAAAATGGAACAGGTGGTTCTGCACCTGCTGGAGAATGGGGCTGCGGCGATGGACTATCGCGGGCGGCTTCGCATCGCGACCGCCCGAACGCAGCCGCCCGGTTCGGCCCGGGCGGTGCAGCCCGACCTGGCCGACTGCGAACTGGCGTGCATCGCCGTGCAGGATGAGGGAGGCGGGATGGATGCGGAGACGGCACGCCGGGCGTTTGAACCCTACTCTCCGGCGCACCCGGGCGGCAGCGGACTGGACCTCGCGTGCGTGCATGGCATCATCGCCAGCCACGGGGGATACGCCGACGTGGAATCCGCGCCGGGGCGCGGTTCTACCTTCCGCGTGTACCTTCCCTTCCGGCCCGCGCGGGCAGACCACCTTCAGGCCTGAGAATTGTCTGGGAGCCTCAGTACCACAACGCGACCTGCGGGCCCGAACTCTGCGAGGGGTCGTGCTCCCATTCACGGCGCACCAGTTCCAGCCCGTGCGCGCAAGATTCGAAGTGATCGCTGAGCTGCCGCAGCAGGGCCGGCGGAGGGACGGAGTCGTCGTGAATAAGCTCCGAAGCGATGGCATAGGATCGCTTGCCCTGCTGCACGTAATCCAGGAGGCGGTCACGGGCCTGGGCCATGGCCCGGGCTCGCAGGGCTTCGGGATACACGCCGATCCAGAAAAGAGTGTAGTCGCCGATGTGTCGATACACCAGGCCCCTGCGTTCGGCCGTCGATAAGTCCGATGCCTCGGTCGCCACGACCAGTGTCAGCATGTCCGCCACCTGGCTCAGTGGCCGGCCTTCCGCGTCGCGAACGGCGTGCAGTCGGTCCACGTGAATGAACTCCGTCAGCAGGTGAGCGAGGTATTCCACGATCTCGGGATTGCATATGCCCAGTTCCGCCGCGAACACGTTTTCCACGAGCCCGCGGAAGAATCGGTGGAGAGGATGACTCTGACGAATGGGGTGCATGATCGCACGCTTTCCCGGTTCCGGCAGAAACGGGGGATTGTTCCGCGGCGTTCGGCTTACCCGCCGCGGCCTACCCCGTGTATGTCGTCCTGAAAAATCCTAGAATTCAGATATCCCGCAGGCAACTTCGTTCCAGCCCTTCACTGCTGTCCGCCGCGTGTGGAAGCGTGTTTTCGGACCGGCTCGGGCGGCCCGAGGATGTCGTTCTCTGGTGGTGCGCGTGTGTTTCGGCCGAAAACGGCTCGGGCGGTGGGAATGCGTCAGGACGCCGGGCAGGCCGTGCGCCTCCTCCGCCGCGTGCCGAGCGGCCTCCCAGAAAACACAGCAGGGCCGGAACCGATGGTTCCGACCCTGCTGATTGTCGGCATGCTGACTTGCAGTACCGTTTTTCACCCGACAATTCGGGTGAAAATCAACCGCGGGGCAGACTAGCGATTGCCGCCGCCCAGGTTGTTGATGTTGGCGCCTTCCGGCTCTCCGCGAGTCGGTGCCGCCGTGAAGCGGTCGTCATACAGCGCGCCGGTGCCGAAGTCGTCCTGGAACAGGTCGAACACCGCATCGTTGTCGAAGACGAAGTCCGTCAGCAGACTTATCCCGACGCCCCACATGACCTGGCAGAGGTTCGGCAAGCCGCAGCAGCAGCTGGGCATACATCCGAACGTTACGCCTGCCGTGGCTACCAAAGCCAAGACCTTTGTCGTTTTGCCCATCATTGGACCTCCTTGAAAAAAAGTTCGCGAACTTGCGTGCCCGGCTCCCCGGGCGTGTCGCTCTCGACTATTCACGTGAACCGTGAAAACGCCACTTTATATCCTCGCCTGCCACTCTGGCAGGTCGCCTTACCGCTCGCTCCTTCTGCAGATCCGTCCCTCGTCCCCTCTTCTGCCTGAAGCCCACGCCCCGGCATACGGTCGCGCCAGGCTAACTCCCGAACAAGTCCAAATCCGCGCCGAGACTTTCCCGCACCGGCTCTGGTCCATGCCAGTCGATCTCCAACCCGAGCGGGGTCAGCTCCGGCACCGCGCCGTTGCCCAGGAACAGATCAAAGGCAGCATCCATCGCCACGTCCGAAATAACGGTGCTCCAGACCCCGGTCCCCAGGCATCCTCCAAATGCCAGCGTCAGGCTCCCCATAGCAAGGGCCGCCAAGACTCTCGGAGTTTTTCTGTTCATTGTATCGTCCTCCTGACAGTTCTACGGGCAGGTATCAAAGACCTCATGAATCCTCGTACCAGCCCTGCCCGAACTCGTGGACACTCTCGTTTGGGTTTCGGCGTAATCAACGCCTCCGCAGCACCATCTCGTGCTCACGGACTGAACGCGTCTCCCCAGCACGTCAGATCGGGTTAGATTGCTCAACCGTCACACCCCGCCGATTCCGCGCTGCCTGGTATCTCACCGCGCCCACCAGGCCATCTCGCCAGGGCTTCCGCTCTATATGCATCCCTGTCCGGCTTTCGTACGCCGGCAGGGGGAAAGGGCTGCTCCACTTCAAACCTGACATCCGCTGCAGACCGAACACGGCCCGCACCGGGGCGAGCCGATACGCCCCGCCCGCATTGGGCGGAGATTATGACCAAGGCTCCCGTCTGCCGCAAGGAGAATTTTGGTGATTCCCCAAAATTCTGCCGCCAAGGTCCGCACCCTCCACCACACGAACGCGACAGACCATAGACCCCATTATCGGTATGGGGCAGCATACCCCATTAAGGCATTTTCGTACAGACCCCCGAAAATAGCAGTTACAGCGGAAAATATACGTCATAACTGCAAAAAACGGTCAGGATGAGGCAGCGGGGCCGGAGCGGGCTCGTCTTCCTCCGGCCACACCGCGTCGTGACGGCTCACGCAGAAAACACACCAATCGCCGCCCGGGGGCCGTCTGTAAGCTCTCGGCGATGGATTCGACCGCTTTGCGGAAAGGCAATCCGGTACGGTACAGCGTCCGGATGGCTTTCTTCAATTCGTTTCGTTCCGCCTCGCTGAAACCCGCCCTGCGGACTCCGACGGCGTTCAATCCGACCACGCGCCCCTCGGAGTCAGTCATGCTGAACGGCGGCACGTCCATTGCCGTTCGGGCGTTTCCCCGAACCATCGCCAGTTCACCGATCCGCACGAACTGATGGACTACGGCGCCACCGGAAAGGAACGCCCCATCGTCCACCCGGACGTGCCCGGCCAGCAAGGCGCCGTTGGCCATTTTCACGTCGTCTCCGACACGGCAGTTGTGCGCTACATGGGCATTGGCCATGAGGTAGCACCGTTTGCCTACGACCGTCTCCGTGCCGGCTCCGGTGCCTCGATGAACGCTCGCGCCTTCGCGGATGATCGTGCCCTCTCCGATGCGGCAGTAGCTGACGCTGCCATCATGGGCCAGGTCCTGCGGCAGATGTCCGATCACCGCGTGCGGGTGGATCTGGCAGTCCGCCGCAATCTGTGTCCAGCCCGCCAGGTACGCGTGAGCGTAAACACGCGTGTGCGGACCGATCTGAACGGGTCCGTCAATGATCACGTATGGCCCGATGTCCGCCGTCGCGTCAATACGGGCGTCCGGGTGAATAATGGCCGTGGGGTGAACAGGCATGTCCGCCTCCTGCTGCTCGCGGCCGATGCCGCTGCTGACGGCTGGTGCTTTGGTCCGGGCGGGCATTCTACTGAGTTGTCGGCCGGTACTGCAAACGCTTCGCCGGGTTGGCTGATGAGCCGGAATCACCCCGGCGGCGGACGGAGCGGAGTGAAGACGGTTCGCGGACAAAGGCCTGCGGTGAATCAGGCCGGCAACAATTGCCGCTGGATCACCTCGGCGATTCGGGCGTACACGGAACTGGGAATGACGTCCGTTCGCAGGATGAGCGCCAGCTCCTGCACGTCTGCCTCGATGTTCTCCAGAATGCCGGCCAGGGTCTGGAGATCCACGCCGATGAAAGCGGTGGCCTCTGTGCACGTCACGGTCACGTCCTGCTCTTCAGGGAGTTCACAAAGCAGTCGAGCCACTCGGTCTGCCGTGTTCAGGATGCGGGCGATCCGCTGGGCCGGGCCCGTGGGCTGAACGGTAAGGGACTGCTGCAGGTTGACGGCGACACAGATGGTCTCCGGCAGGCCCCAGCTTGAGAGGACCATGGCGGATATCTCGGCATGGGTAACGCCGACGCACTCCCGCTCTTCCTCTTCGCTGATGAAACGTCCTTTGGGGCGGTACTCGCCGACAATCGGCTGATACTGCTCGTCCAGGGCGTTGGCCAGGATTGCGATGCCGATGTCGGCGAGCAAGCCGGCCACGAACGCCTCTTCTCGAAGGTCCGGGAACAGGGCATCGGCCAGTCGAGCGGAAAGCACCGACCCGACGAGCGAGCGTCGCCAGAAGTAGGTCTTGTCGAGTCGACCGGCCGGGTAGTCGTTCATCCGGTCCACGAGACAACGGCCCAGGACAAGCGATCGGGTCCGCTTGGGCCCCAGCAGGGTCAGGGCCTGCCGCAGGGACGTCACCTCGCGGGACAGGCCGAAGAGGGCGGAGTTGGCCAGGCGGAGGATTTCACTGACCGTACCGGCATCCGCCGACAGGACCTTCACCACGTCTTCATATCGGAAGTTGGGATCCTGAATGACCTCCAGAAAACGCGTCACCACCTGTGGGATCGAAGGCACGGCCGCGGATTTCCGGATGGATTCGATCACGTGTGCGTTCATATCAGTCTCGGGCTCCCTGGGGTGTACTTCTGCCGATCGACCCGCCGCCCCCCCTGGATCGGGGCCGCCGATGTCTTGGTCATCGGAGAGTTTTTCGACGTGCGTTAGGTCGTTTGATGCCCGGACGGCGGGCGCTAACTCTCGGGCGAATCCGTTCACCCGAGGCGGACGCCGGCGGATATCCGGACCCAGGTGTGCCGCGGGAGCGGAGGGCGGCAAGCCGGGTTGCGGAAGGCGCGCGAAGAGCGACGGGCACCGCCGCGTCGCTCTTTGGCGCAATACAGACCGGGTCGGTGGATCCGACCGTGTCAGTCTTCGGGGTACAGCTTTTTGCCCGTCTCCTTGTCCACGACGGTGATCGCGTCAGTCGGGCAGTTCTGGGCGGCCTCGAGGATCGCGTCGCGGCTGTCCGACCCGCCTTGCTTGACCACGGCCTTGTCTTCGTCGTCCATTTCGAAGGTTTCCGGAGCATCGTTGCAGCACGCACCGTCACCGATGCAGGCGTCGCGATCCACGGTCACTTTGAGCTTGTCGATATCTGCCATGCGAATATCTCCCAAATGGTCATCACGGTTCCGGACCAGCTCCACTTGAGCTGGCGCCCAATTCCATACAGAATCATAGCGCGTTTCGCAAGCCGGTCCGTCAACTCGAAAATTCCGCCGCGTTGGCCCGCCATGACGGCCGGCCATACAATGACGGACTGCTCGTGACGACCGTGTCGCCGATGCGCGGCGCCTGCCCGTCGGGCGGGCGCCCGGAGCGGGGTGGAGGCCGGATTGCAAACCCAACCCGCTTGGACGGGAGGACAACCGTGCTGCAGAGACTCTTTGAACTTCAGGCGGAGTTGAACCGTCAAATCGGATTCGACACAGCGGCGCTGCGGGAGCGGTTCGATCCGCTGACGGCGGGCCGGTGGCTGAACGATTACATTGCCGCGGCCGGCAGCGAGCTGGAGGAACTGCGTAACTGCACGTACTGGAAGCACTGGTGTGCGGAGGCCAGGCAGGGTCGGCGGTTCGAGCTGGCCGACGTGCAGAATGCGCGGGTCGAGGTCATTGACCTGCTGTTTTTCTGGATCAGCATGGCCCAGTGCGTCGGTCTGAACGCCGCTGACGTCGAGCAGCTCTACTGCAAAAAACTGCAGGTCAACCATCAGCGTCAGAAGAACAATTACTCCATGCAGGGCAAGGACGAATCGGACAACAAGGCGATCACGCTGGAATCCTGAAACGGCCCGCTGCCGGGCCACGGTGGCTGCCGCCGCGGCGGGTGCCGCGACGCGCAACGTGGGCCCGACGCCG
>MTKY01052005.1_pt1 | contig 15840 bp, 9 predicted proteins | sample 1042731 | NCBI WGS metagenome assembly MTKY01 (sample SAMN06212206, study PRJNA360538) | anaerobic digester metagenome | biome: Wastewater treatment plant; material: sludge; isolation source: anaerobic digester fed with sludge from wastewater treatment plant | place: Denmark: WWTP Soeholt ... | reverse complement strand
GCACGCGCCGGTCGTCCAGCCCGCCCACGCGCCGGCGCAGCATGGCCCACAGCACGGCGCTCTCGATGGCCGTGGCGATGGACATGGCCAGCGCCAGCCCGCCGATCGGCCCGCGCTCGAATTCCGTGCTCTCCGGGTAGCCCAGGACGCGGATCAGCACGAGCGACAGGGCGATGTTGAGCAGCATGGTCGCCGTGCCCACCTTGACCGGCGTCCAGGTGTCGTGCAGCGCGTAGAACGCCCGCACCAGGATTTCGAGAACGCTGTGCCCGGCCAGCCCCACGCTGAAGAGGGCCAGCGCCCAGGCCGTGCCTGCCGTGTCGCGGGCAGTCCACTCGCCGCGCTCAAAGAGCAGCGCGACTGTCGGCTCGCTGAGCACGGCCAGCCCGATCCCCGCCGGAATGGACAGGAACAGCACGCCGCGCAGCGCGCCGGACAGCGTGCGCCGGAAGTGCCCGGCGTCGCGCTGCGCGCTGAGCGTGGACAGCGTGGGGAAGACCGCCGTGCCCACGCTGCGCCCGACGACGCCCAGCACGGTCATCATCAGCACGAAGGCGGTCGTCAGCGCGGTGACACTGCCCGCGACCATGCCAGAAGCGAGTGCCGTGTTCACCCAGAAGTTGACCTGCACCACGCCCAGCCCCAACACGCGCGGCCCCATCAGCAGCAGCACCTCGCCCACGCCGGGGATGCTCAGGCTCAGCGCTGGGCGGTAGCGGAAGCGCACGTGCCTCAGGTTGGGAAGCTGCACCAGCAGATGCAGCGCCGCGCCGATTACCGCTCCCCAGGCCAGCCCGTGAATGTTGCCGCCGCGCGCCAGCACCAGCGCGCCGAAGATCAGCCCGACGTTGTACAGGCTGGGGGCCAGGGCCGGAGTCAGGAAGTGCTGGTGTGCGTTGAGCACGCCCATGATCAGCCCGCTGACGCCGAAGATGATCACCGTCAGCAGCATGATGCGCATCAGCTCTGCCGTGAGCGCCTGCGTAGCGGGCGCTGCGTCTGGCACGAGCAGCTCGCGCGCCAGCGGATCGGCCAGGACGAAGGCCAGCGCCGCCAGCGCCGTCGAGGCCGCGATCAGCAGGGTGATCACGCCGTTGGCGAGCCGCTGCGCGCCGGTCTCGTCGCCATCAGCCAGGAAGCGCGTGTAGACGGGGATGAACGCCGAGCCGAGCGCCCCGCCTGCCACCAGCACGAACAGCGTCTCCGGCACGCGCTGGGCGGCCATGAACGCATCGAGGGTGGCCCCCGCGCCAAATGCCGCGTTGATCGCCGCCTGGCGCACCACGCCGAGCACGGCGCTGACCACGAAGGCCAGCATGACGACGGAGGCGGCGCGGGCAATCTGCCCGCCCGTCAGCGCGCGGGCGGAAGAGGAACTAGCGTGCAAGGTATCTCCTTGTCGGTGGCAAGCAGTACGCGTGAGAAGAAGTATAGCAGGGGGATGATGAACAAAGAAAAAAGGGCAGCGCACTGCTGCCCCCGCGCGGCCCGCCGGACGCTGTTACTGCGTAAGGGACACTTCGTAGCTGGCGGACACGGTGTTCCAGTTCCAACTCCACAGCGCTTCTTTGACCACTACGACGAAAGTCTCTGCGATGTAGGCAGACTGTGATTCAAGAACCAGCTTCCCACCGATCAGCGCATCGCCTTGCAAAGAGGCGACTTCTTCCAGAATGCAGTCCGTTGTCACCTGCTGAACAGAAATCGCAGGATAGAAGCGGCCCGCCCTCTTGACATACTCGACGCCGAAGGTGCCGGGAGTCTCGACCGTGTAGTAGTGTGTCTGCTCGCTGGTGATCCGGGCAGAGATCGGTTTTCCGACAACCAGAACCGGCGGCTTGTGTATCGTCAGTGAAAATCTCCCTACGCTGTCACCGGCTCGCCCATTGCTCCGCGTCGCCAGGATCGTATACTCACCGTCTGCCGGGAGCTTCGCCGCAAGTGATATATTCCCATAGCCATCATCCTGGCCCATCATCCGCGAACTGGTGTCCAACAGGATCAGCGCAGGCCGATCCAGATCGCTGAGCGCCTCCAGCCGGGACATCTCAATGATGACTACATCACCCTGCTTGCCAGCGAACTTGTAGGGCACCTCGAAATTCCGGTTAGTGATCTCCCCGGTGACCACTTGCTCATACCCAATGACCGGCACTTCTTCTTGGGCCAATACGGTATAGGTTGCTAAGAAAGCGGCCAATAGAGCTAGGAGTACAAGATGCTTTTTCATGAACGATCCTCCTGAAAAGCTAAGCATCTAAATAGCTTGCGTACTATCCATTATAGTGCGCACAAACTGCGCAATAGGTCAAGAGACTGTTTGCTGCTATAAAAGGGCGGGTCTGGCCCGCCCTATCTGCTGACAGATACCAATGAGCTGTTCAGTCACTCTCCCCCTGCCATCCCTGTCGCAATCGCGTAGGTCGTCGCAGCGACGACTTCCGCCGCCATCTCGACCTTCTCCGGCACGACCGCCGCGTACACGTCGCCTTCCGTGTGCATCACATCGCCGTCAGCGGTCTCCTGGCCCCACCAGGGGTTCCCGGCGCTGGCCCACTGCCACGCCTCAAAGTAGGCGACCGGCACGCCGGCCAGCGCGAACGCATAGTGATCGCTCCAGTCGCCGCTGAAGCCGCCCCATGTGTCCGCCGGGGACGTGCTCAAGGGCAGGCTCATCTCGGCGGCCAGGTCGCGCGCCAGGTCGCGCACCCACACCGGCCCGCCCTCGATGGCTGGCCCGGTACCAGTCCCCACCTGCCGGGTGACCACTGCCCCGGCGTAGACGTAGAGCGCCGTGCCGACGCCCACCGAGTCGACGTTGAGCATGGCGATCACGTTCTCCACTTCGCTGCCCAGGCTTTCGACGAAGACTTCTGCGCCGGATGGCCTGCCGTTCTCCTCCGCGCCAAAGGCGACGAAGACCAGTGTGTGCTGCGTCTCAAGATCGGCCAGGGCGCGGGCCGTCGCCAGCATTGCGGCCACGCCGGAGGCGTTGTCGCCCGCGCCGGTTCCCGCCGTCACGGAGTCCATGTGCGCACCGGTAACGATCATCTGCCCGTCGCCGGGCCGCACACCGATCACGTTGCGCGAGACGAGGTGCGCGCCTTCCTCTGTGACGGGGGCGCTGACGCTGAATTCCTGGACGGTGACCTCATAGCCCCAGTCGGACAGGGCGGCAGCGACGTAATGGGCGGCGAGGCCCTCCGCCGCGCTGCCCATCGGACGCGCGCCAATGGCCACCGCCAGCGCCCGCACGTGGGCCATCACGTCCTCGGCCTCGATCTGGGCGGTGAAGTCCGGCATTTCCTGGGCGGACGAAACGCCCAGCGGCACGAGCAGGCTGCACAGCGTCACTAGTACGAGCAGCGGTTTGCGCGCGATCATCCCTCTCTCCTTGTTCGCCTACCCTATCCACAAGAGCTATAGACATGCTGCGCAGTGCGCGGCTCGTCAAAGGCGCTGAAAGCACAGGCAAAGCTTGCAGCGAGGCAGGGGGTGAGGCTGGTCACGCCTGCTGGCCGTTCGCGGCGCGACTGGCGAAGCGCTCATCTTCGGCCAGCGTGCGGCGCAGCCCTTCCTCAAGGAATACTTTGGGCGTCCAGTCCAGCAAGTCGCGGGCCAGCGTCAGGTCGGCACACATGCGCGAGACGCCGCTGCTCTGCTCGTTGACGCGCAGCACGTGCGCCTCCCGCCCGGTGATGGCCTCGATGTGGCGCACCAGGTCATTGACGCTCGTCTCGGTTCCGCTGCCGACGTTGATCACGCGCTGGTTCACGTCCGGCGCGGTCGCCGCCGCTGCCAGGGCATCCACCACGTCGTCCACATAGACGAAGTCGCGCGTCTGCGCGCCCGTGCCGTGTACCACCAGCGAGCCTTGCCCCAACACCTGGTGCAGAAAATGAGGGATCACGGGGGGATGTGTCACCGGAAGCTGCTGGCCCGGCCCATAGGCGTTGAAGATGCGCAGGCACACCGTCTCCAGGCCCGCCAGCCGCCCGATGAGGCCGACGTACTGCTCAGCGGCGAGCTTGCTCACGGCGTAGGGCGAGAGCGGGACGGGGGTCAGGTCTTCGCGCAAGGGCTGAGTCGCCTGCTCGCCGTAGATCGCGCCGGACGAAGCGAGCACCAGCCGCCGCACGCCGACATCGCGCACCGCTTCCAGCAGGCTGACCGTGCCGCCGACGTTGACCGCGTTGTACTCACGCGGGTAGCGCACGCTCTCCGGCACGCTGACTCGCGCGGCAAGGTGATAAACACACTCGACATCATGCAGCAGCGTCCACAGGCGCGGCAGATCGTTCACGTCGCCGCGCATGAAGCTGGCTTGCGGGGGCAGCCGGGCCGGATCGCCTGCGCTCAGGTCGTCAAGCACGCGCACGCTGTGCCCCAGGCTGACCAACCTATGCACCAGCGCACTGCCCAGAAATCCTGCCCCACCTGTCACTAGAACCTGCATAAGTATCCTCTCTCTTGAGACCCCACCACCCGGCGGTCACACTGGCGACCTGCCCACAGCCATTATAGCCTACTTGCCCGCGCTCTCGATCCTGCTGACCAGTGTTGACCGCACCCCTAGCCTCGCTGCGCTCGGCTTGCCCCTCTCCAACATGGCTATGCATTGCCCATATCTTTGGCTGTGCCTGTCCCCCCATCCCCGTCCCTTCCCCCACGAGGGGGGAAAGGGAGAAAGGCGGTGGGCCTGCTCCCCTTCCCTCCGCGCAGCGCGGGGGAAGGGGCTGGGGGATGGGGGGTATTTGTGAGTAACGCATAGCCAACGTGGAGAGGGGGCGGCGAGGCGCGCCAGCGCCGGACGGGGGTAGGGTAGACAGGGCGAGCAGAGCAGCGCCCCCTACCGACAGACCTTGCACACAACCCAAAAAGGGGCGTCACACGACGCCCCTGTGCTGGCGATACTTGCTCGCGCCAGGCTTACGCGGACTCCTCCAGGTGGGACGTGCAGTTGGGACAGCGCACAGCGGGGATGGGAATCTGGGTGCGGCAGAACGGGCACTCCTTGGTCGTGGGTGCAGCAGGTGGGGCCGGCTTCTCCTTGAGGAAACGGTTCATCTGCTTGACCAGAAGGAATACCGCCAGGGCAACGATGATGAAGTTGATCACGGCGTTGATGAACAGGCCGTAGTTGATCGTGGCTGCGCCGGCGTCTTTGGCCGCCGCCAGCGAGCTATAGTCGCCCCCCGACAGATTGATGAACAGGTCGGAGAAGTCAATGTCATTGAGGATGTACCCTATTGGTGGCATGATGATGTCATTGACCAGCGAGTTGACGATGTTGCCGAAAGCAACACCGATGATGATACCAACGGCCAGGTCAATCACATTGCCACGCATGGCGAACTGCTTGAACTCTTCGAAGAATTTCTTCATGATGCTCCGTCCCCCTTTGTTGTTGTGAGGGCAATAACCCTTATCCAGGCAAGTGTTACAGTAGCTATTATAGCACTGGTTTCCGCTGCAATGTATCACGCTGCCGGGGGCCGCGACCAAGCTCGGACTTCCGATCCCCCGTGCCCCGTGTTATAATGCGCCCGCGATGGACGATAGCACCTGGATGCGCCTGGCGCTCGACGAAGCGCGCCTTGCCCTGGCCCACGACGACGTGCCCATTGGCGCGATTGCCGTGCGCGGCGGCGAGGTTATCGCGCGGGCGCACAACCGGCGCGAAGCCGACGGCGACGCCACCGCGCACGCCGAGCTACTCGCCATCCGCGCGGCGTCCGCCGTCCTGGGCCATTGGCGGCTCGAAGGGGTGACGCTATACTGTACGCTTGAGCCGTGCGCCATGTGCGCCGGTGCGATGGTTCTGGCCCGGCTGCCGCGCCTGGTCTACGCCGCGCCCGACCCGAAAGCCGGGGCGAGCGGCAGCGTGCTAGACCTGCTGAGCCACCCGCAGCTTAATCACCGGGTCGAGGTGACGGGCGGCGTGCTGGCCGACGAAGCCGCCGCGCTGATCCGCGAGTTTTTCGCCGGGCTGCGTGCCCAGGGCCAGAAGTGACAACCGCATAAGACGGAGGGGTGCCAGAGTGGTTGAATGGGGCGGTCTCGAAAACCGTTGTGGTGCTTCGCGCCACCGTGGGTTCGAATCCCACCCCCTCCGCCAGCTTTACTCTCTCGGTGGGCGTTGATGCTCTCCCAACCGGCCTGACGCCGGTCTCCCAAGTTCTGTTTGCTGCGGCCAGCCGAATGTGCTGGCCGTTGTCTTTGCCGCGCTCTGCGGCTGACCTCACCCCCGGCCTCGCTACACCCAACTTTTCCCCTTCTCCGCTGTGGAGAGGGACTTGACCGCATGGCGACTCCCCCTCTCCACCGCGTGAAGAGGGGGCCGGGGGGTGAGGCTCGCAAACAGCCCCTGAATCCCCCATGAATTCCAGGACGAAGGGCCGATTCCCTCGCCGCGCCCTGCGTGGTACACTGAAGGAATACGCAAGCGGGTAGACACAAGACGGGAGGGTTGGTGAATGGGCTGCGCAGACAAGATCACACGACGGTACGGGATCGGACTGGTGGTAGTGCTGCTGCTGGCGGTGCTGCTGCTGGCCGCATGTGGGGGCGACAAAGGCGACGAGGACACCTCCCCGCCGCCGACTACCACGCCGGGCGTCAGCATGGAGGTGGAGGACGAGGGCGAGGCTGGTGAGGCGGCCAGCGAGCCGGTCAGCACGCCGCCGCCGCTGCCCGCCGAGACGCTCTTCCAGGATGCGACCGCCCTGGCCCGCGCCGACCTGGCCGCTCACCTGGAAGTCAGCCTGGACGAGATTACGATCCTGGAGCCGGATACCGCCTTGCTGCTGGCCGATCCGCTGGATTGCCCGGAAATCACTGACGAGAGCGTGACGCCCTACGCCGTCTACGTGCAGCACGGGCGGCTCATCTATCCCTACCAGGTCTACGAGCCGTCGCCGGGCGCTGAGCCGGTCGTCGAGCGCTGCGATGATGTGCTCGTGGACGAGGAAGTGCTCTATGTGCCCACGCCGGACGTGCGCGCCTCGGTGCTCGACGCCGTGCGCTTCGACCTGGAAGAGCGCGGCATAGATACCGCTGGCGGCGCGCTGCGCACCTTCCAGGCGATCACCTGGACGGATGAGGCGTTGGGCTGCCCACCGGGGCCGCAGGCGACACCGGTTCCGGCGCTCATTGACGGCTACCTGGCGGTTTACGTGGTCGGCAGCCTGACTTATGAGTATCATACCGATGCGACCGGGGCGCAGGTCGTGTTCTGCGCGCGCGGCGGCGGGTACGAGTCAGTGGAGGCGTTCTCGTCGCCGCGCTGGAAGCCGACGAGAACCTGGAGACGTGACGCGCGTGGAAGATGAAGTCGCCACCTACGAAGGGCTGAGCGCGCAGGGCGTGCTGATCGAGCTAACCACGCGCGGCTACCGGGTGGGCGTGTTCGCCTTCAATTCGCCGGATGAGGCGCGCGCTGCCGCTGCCCTGATTGACGACCTGGATGTGTCGCGCATCTTCGCCGCCGGCAAGGTGCTGATCGTCCAGGAGGAGAACAGTCCCCAGGTGTACAGCGTGCTGCTCAAGCACGCCGAAGAGGTGCGCGCGCCGGTCATCGAGCGGCGCAATGCCGACGCTACGCCCGACACCGAGTAAAGACGGTGATTGGCGACTGGTTGTTGGTTTCTGGTCTTTGGTGAGAGCGGCCTCGTCCTGCACCGGCTCCACCAATAACCAACTACCAGCAACCAACAACCCTTCGTGAGAAACACTTCCGCCAGACAGGGGATTCGTCTGGCGGAAGCGCGCTGTGGTGGGGTGGAAGCGGGCGGCGAAGGCTGGGGTGGGCACGCAGCCCCCGCCGCCCCGCCAAACTACTGGTTGCAGGATGGCGTGTAGGCCGGCAGGTCGAGGCGGTCAATGTAGACATTGGGGCCGCTCGACAGCGGGTTCTGCTCGCCAGTGTAGACGATGCGCAGCGTGTGCGTGCCAGGCGTCAGGCCCGTCACTTCGTAGAGGGCGTTCTCCAGCCACAGGTCGCTATCGGCGTACATGTCCAGCCGTTCGCGGAACTCGCCGTCCACGTAGATGTCGGCCAGGCCGCCGTACTCACCCTTGTGGTAGAGCAGGGCGAACCCCTCGGCGCTGAAAGTGAACTCAGCGAAGATGGCGTTGGCCTCTTCGGGCTGGCCCAGGCCGCGCCGCACGCTGCCGCCCGACGCGCCGGTTGAGAACAGGGTGAACCAGGCAGTCTCGCTCGGAGCGTCGTACACCCACTTCTCGCTGGCGTCCTCAAAGCAGCCAGCTTCCGGCTCGTCGAGGTCTTCCTCGCCGCCGTTGGGCGGCTCTCCGGGCAGCGGGACATCGCCCGGCTTGGGCACGGGATGCCCGTCAACGGTGAAGGCGTCCAGGTTGATCTGGCGTTTCTTGGCCTTGGCCGCTTTCTTGCCCTCGTAGCGTACTTCTATGGCGTGGTCGCCTGGCTCCAGGCCGCTCACGTCATAGGCGAAGAACAGCTCGCCAGGGTTGGGCGCGTACTGGCTTACTTCGCCATGCAGCCGTCCATCCACGTAGACGCGGGCAATGCCCCAGTCGCGTCCGGTGTGCATGTAGACAGTGGCCTGCGTGCCGTTGAACAGCAGGAACGCGCTGGAGTACTTGCCAGCCGTCCACACGTACGAGCCGCCGGAGTGCTGGTCGCTGGGCGTCACCACCCAGGTTATGCTGTCGTTGACGGCCACGTGCAGGCTGTCGTGCTGGTACGCGCCGTAGGTGGCGGGGACGATGTGGCGGAACTCGATGGCGTCAAACCGCGCCTTGCCACTGTCCAGCACCAGGTCCAGCGAGTGCGGGCCGGCGTTGGGCAGCAGGATGGTGTGCGCGATCTGGTTGGTGATGGTCGCCGCCTTGTTGTTGAGCGGATAGGGCATACCGTCAATGTAGACGGTCATGTAGCGCCCGTAAGTCCAGAGCTGGCGGTAGATCGTGACTACGTTGCCCTGGAAGACTGTTGTCAGCCGGCTGCCACGCTTGGTGGCCTCGTGCAGCGACCCGCCCGAAGCACCACCGCTGGCGATCTGGCTCCACACGCCGGTGTAGGCGCTGGCGTAGGTCTTGCCCGTGTCCGGGTCAACGCCGCCGGTGAAGACGATGTCGCTGTTCTCGTAGTAGCCGGGGCTGAGCACGGGCAGGCCGTGCCCCTCGACCCAGTCAACCGAGAACTTCTTGGCGCTGGCCGGGCGTAGCTCGATCACGTGCCGCCCCAGCGGGTTTGGGATGGGGCCGATGGAGAACGGTACCTGGTGGGCCGTCTTGCTGGAGCTGTTGGGCATGGTGCCCCACAGCACGCCATCAATGTAGATGTTGGCGTCGCCGAAAGCGCCGATGCTGCGGTAGACGGTCACATAGCCGACGCCCTGGGTGGGGATGTAGTAGTGCCCGGCGGTGCCCACGCTCTCCAGATAGTAGCTGGCGCTGTACCTGGGGTCTGGCTTGCTGGGCTTGACCGCCCAGGCACCGACCGCGCGCACGATCTCCGTCTCCTCCGCCTCGACACGCTGGCCGTCGCCCAGCGACGGGGCCAGGTCGAAGACTTCCAGCCGCCGCAGGACGATCGTCTTCCTGGCCGGGTTGCGAATCTCCACCCAGGCCCCGCCGGGCATCCCACCCAGGCCGCTGACCAGGTAGGCCGCGTCGGGGGCGGGCTGGGCTTTAATCCAGCTTGCTTCGATCAGGCTGTGCGGCGCGCCGTTCACGGAGACTTCGATAGCGCCGGTCTTGCTGTAGACATCGCTGACAACCCGCAGCGAGTCGTTGCCGGTGACGTAGACGTACAGCCGGGCGTCTTTCTCCTTGGTCTTCAGCGTGTCGCCTTCCACCGTCCACGCACCGGAGAGGATGACGCGGCTATCGGTCGGTGCCAGGCCGTAGACGGTCGGGCCGAGGTCGGGCGCGAGGTCGTAGACCTGGTAGGCGTCAATGTTCACGTACCTGGAGTAGACGACGATCTCGGCAGTATGCAGCCCCTCGCCCAGGTCTACGACCGAGAAGGGCACGCGGCCAGGGGTGGTGCTGCGCGTGGAGTACGTGCCGTAGAGCTTTCCGTCAACCAGGATGTCGGCCTTGCCGCCGTCGTCTGTCTGGTTGAAGTAGACGGTGAAGGCGTTGCCGTAGAAGAGCACCAGTGCCCGGTCGCCCTTGCCGCTCGCCCGCGAGACGGTGCTCGTCGCCCACGACGCACCCACATAGCTGATCGCGCCGCCACTCAGGGCCGCCGGGTCGTTGTTCTCGTAGTAGCCTTCCTCCAGGTAGTTGACGCCGACTATATCGCCCGTGCGGACAAGGATAGCATCGAGATCGAACGGGGCGTACTTATTCTTGTTCTTGCCGATGGCCTGCGGCCTCAGGGAGATGATGTGGTTGGTCGCCGAGTCCAGCCCGGCGATGATGTACGACTGCTGGAAGGCCCCTGCGAGCGGCGAGGCCGCGTAGCTATTGAACGACGAGTGGTAGCTTCCGTCCACATAGACATCCACCATGCCGTACTTCTTGTACTGGCGATGGTAGACGACGACCGAGGTCGCATCGCTCACCTCGAAGACCGCTTCGACGACCGGTGCCGTCTGGTACGTCTTCCAGGTCATGCCCTCCGAGCCGTGATAGCTGCCACCGGAGGCGCGGGCGTCGCTCGTCTCAGTCCACTGCCCGGAGAACTGGATGGCCGGGTTGCCGCTGATCAGCGCGTTGTTCTCGTAGTGGCCGGGGCTGAGCACGGGCTTGTTGTAGAGTGCCACCTTGTCCAGGGCAATGGTCGTCGCGTAGCCCTTCTCGCTGTGGATGCGCACTTCGAGCGTGTGGAACGCGCCAGCGTCCAGGCCAGTAACGGTGTAGGGAATGCTGCGGTAGGCCGGGCCTTTCAGGTAGAGCGAGCCGTAGAGCGTTCCGTCTACGTAGATGTCCGCCGCGCCATAGGTGGACTTGGCGATGCCGTACAGCGTCACCGTGTCCGCGCCGACGAAGGACAGGTAGGCCCGCGCCTGCTCGTGCTTGGACTCGATGTAGCGGCCCCCCGACGGGCCGGTGGTCTTGGTGGACCTGAGCGTCCAGTTCTGTTCGTAGACGAACACGGAGTGGGTCGGCTTGCCGTCCGGGCCGTACTCGTATTCCTCATACACGCCCGGCCCAATCGGAGCCGTGTGATAGACCGTGTAGCCATAGACCTCGTTGTACTTGGGCTTGGCCGGGTTGGCGTTCAGATGGCGCACCTGCAAGACGTGCGGCAGCTCCGGGTTGAGACCCACCACAGCAATCGGCACGCCCTTCGCAGCGCTGTCCTTGAGGTCTACCGTGCGCTCCAGCCGCCCGTCCACGTAGATTTCGAGCGGGCCGTTGGCGCTGCTCGTCTTGACGTTGACCGCCGCGCCCGATCCCTTGAAGAACAGGGTGAGCAGCGCGCCATCCTCGTTGGAGCGCAGATAGGAAGTCCTTGTCTGCCAGCCGGTCGCTTCTTGCGCGCCGGTGAAAGGCACTTCCAGGGAAGCGCCCGGCTCGTCCACGCGGTACAGGGACGGGTCACTGAGCAGGTTCAGGAAGCGGAAGGCGTCCAGGTCGAAGTAGGGCGTGCCAGGGTTGACGCGCACCTCGATGGTGTGCACCTCATTGGGGGCCAGGCCGCTGACGTAGAACGGAACGACGCGCGCGATCTTGGCGTCGTTGGACATGGTGCCGCGCAGCGCGCCGTCAACGTAGACATCCGCCGTGCCACCGCCAGGGAACACGCCGCGATAGATGGCGACCGTGTCGGCATGGGTGAAATGCGCGTACACCCGCTCATAAGCGCGTGCGGCGTGGCGTCCGCTGCCGTCCGGCGTGCCGGGGCGCTCCGGCGCGGGCAGCGCGACCGTGCTCCACGCGCCCACATAGGTGATCTTCGGCTCGCCCTCTTCCCAGAAGCCCAGTTTTTCCGGGGCGATGTCGCCGTCCGGCCCGGCGTCAATGACGCCCTCCGGCGCGACAGTGGACAGGGCGAAGGCGTCCAGGTCTACGACGCCGGCAGAGGCTACCACGCTGATGGTATGGCTGCCGGGCGTCAGGTTGGCGATCTTGTGCTCGGCGCGCTTCTGCCCATCGTCGGTGTAGGTGATGATCGAGTGCAGGCTGCCATCCAGGTACACGTTGGCCGTGCCTGTCGTTTCCTTGCTGAAGAGGACGGTGATCTCGCTGCCGGTGAAGCTGAAACAGGCCGCGCTGCCCACCCCATCCGCGATCATGGTTAAGGCCCCGGCTCCGCCCGGCGAGTAGCCGTCGTCGGTCACCGAGGGAGTCCAGCCGCCGGGTGCGCCGTTGGCGTCATAGAGGGCCACATAACCGGCGTCGTCGCTCTGGAAGAGGTCAGAGACGGGGTCGCCGCTCGCTGCTGTCGGCGCGATCACCCATACGTTGACCGGCTCCGGCGAGAAGTAGACCTGCTGATCCCAGCGGTCGAGGATGGCGATCTCAACGGCGTTCGTCGCTCCGGCGGTGCCGGGCAGTTGCACGTTGTACGCTTCGGTGAGGCTATCCCACGCCCCGTCGCTCGGATCGGCGGCGATCCACTCGCCGTTGTTCACTCGCCCCCACACGTACTGCGGGTAGTTGATGGCGATCGGCGTGAAGCTCGGCGCGGAGACGAAAGCCTGCTCGCTGCGATCCCACACGTAGGCTGACCACTGCGTCTCGCTGTCACCGCTGCCGAACTCCAGCGGAATGGCCGGAACCGTGTCAATGGGCATCTCGGCCAGGTGCAGAACGGGGCATACGGGCGCGTTATCGAACCCGTCGAAGGTGTCTACCAGCGTCTCGAACACGTCATAGACGCCGGAGTCGTCGGCGTCGCGCCAGCCGACCTGCTCCCGCGCCGGTTCAGAGAGGGCGTGCGCCGCGTAGGCGCTGACCATCGCCGCGCCGGAGCGCATCAGCGAGGGCGCAGGCGCGCCGTTGTTGTTTTCGCAGTTGGTGTGGGCAACGCGCAGGTAGCCGTAGATTTCTTCCTGACGGCAGCCGCCCGTGTCGGGGTCATAGGATTCGTCGCCCGCCCCGAACACGTGCCCCACCATCTTGGCGATGAGAATCTCCAGATTGTCAGTGCCCAGGCTGCCGCCATCCGACGTGACGACCGCCCAGGGGCCGTTGAGCGCTGCGCCGCCGGGCTGCCCGTCACCGTCGAAGAGGCCGTCAGCGTCGGCGCTGCTATTCACCACATAGAGCACGAAGCCCCAGTCCGCCCCGCCGCTGACACGGGTGTTGTGGGCCAGTTGGCGCACCGAGCTGCCATCTGCTGGCAGGCCGGTGAAGGCGCTGGCGACCTGGTGAATCCAGCCCGTGCCCGGCGCTGAGGCACCGGCGATGCTGCCCTGGATCGGCTCGACATCCACCTGAATGTTGGTGCGGTCACCGGTAGGGCCATCGAACGGTGAGACATAGCTGACGTTCCAGGTCAGGTGGGCGCTGGGACGTGGCTCGCCGCCGGATTTTGCGGGCACGGCGGCCACCGTTGTCCACCATTCAAGCGCCTGGGTAACTTCTTTCTTGACCTGGTCAACCTTGTTCGCAGTCCAGTTTTCAGGGCCGGCAGTGCTCTCGACGAAAAGCACCTTCACGGCTACGTCACCGACCATGAAGGCGCTCGTCTGTTCGGGAGTGGGCGCGAAGGCGGCAGCAGTGCTCGCTGCCGGTGACCGCGCCGCGCCCTCTTGCACAGGCCGTATCTCCGACGCCGGCGCGCTCGCGGCTGCCAAGCCCACCTCGGCAGCGGCAGCGTTTGCACGCCCGGCCCAACCAGGCAGCAGAGTCGTGACCAGGACGGTAAGCAGCACCATCCCGGTGACCAGGCTGCGGGCTATCCTCTTCAGATAAGAGCTGTTCATGAAGACCTCCACCATACCACTGCGTTTGAAGCGTGAGGCTGATGTATGAGTGGCACGTCCGGCGGAAGCCGGCTGTATCCCCTTGAGGCCCCCCATGCATCCCCACGCCCTATTATTAAGATAAACGAAAAATCAAAACGATTCAGCAATGGATTGTTATGTTTTCGTGAATTTCCCATGAATCCGGGACTATTTTCCCATTCGCACGGGACGCAGATGGCGATCGCGATCATTGGGGAAGCATTAACAGACCTCACCCCCTCTCCGCAACAGCTAAACATTACCCACGTCTTTGGCTGTGCCTGTCCCCCCATCCCCGGCCCTTCCCCCACGAGGGGGGAAGGGCAGAGGCCAGGGGGTGAGGTGAGGCAGTGTGCCCACTGATCGCTCCTTCTGTTTCGCCCCCGCCTCACCTGCGCTACAATAGCACACACGTTCCTGACCACACGGAGTGCAGCCAGGTGACACTGTCTTACGAGCTTGAGACCGCCAAGACCATCGCCCGCCTTGCGGCGGGGATTTGCCAGAGTATCCAGGATGAGCTGGTCAGCCCGTCGCTGAAGGACGGGCGCGAGCCGGTCACCATCGCCGATTACGCTTCGCAGGCGTTGATCGGCCACGCCTTGTCGGAGAATTTCCCGGACGACGCGGTGCTCTCGGAGGAGCATTCCGAGGAGTTCATGCTGCTGCTCAACGACCGCCAGCGCGCGCTGGTGAGCCGCTTCCTCACTGACGCGGTCGGCGGCTACGTGTTCGAGGAGCAGGTCTGCGCCTGGCTCGACTTCGGCAAGCAGAAGCAGGCCGAGCGCACCTGGATCGTAGACCCCATTGACGGGACGAAGGGCTTCCTCGGCGGGCGGCATTACTGCGTGGCCATCGCCCTGATGATCGGCGGCGAGCCGGTGCTCGGCGCGCTGGCCAGCCCCGGCTTCTACAGCGACGAGGACGAGCCGCCCGAGGATCACGGTGCGCTGACCTATGCCATGCAAGGCGCGGGCGCGTATCGTGAGTCGCTGGCCGGTGGCGAGCGCGAGCCGATCCAGGTCTCTATGATTACCGATCCGCGCGCAGCTATGCTGCTGACCAGCTTCGAGGAGGAGCATACCGATCTGTCGTTCATTGACGATGTCAGCCGGGCGCTCCGTCGCGGGCCGGACGCGCCCCGGCGGGGCCTGGATAGCCAGGACAAATACGCGATGGTCGCCAGCGGCATGGGCGACATGTACCTGCGCGTTACGCCGGACCCGCGCTTCCGCGAGAAACTGTGGGATCACGCGGCGGGCTGTGTCATCGTCAGCGAGGCAGGCGGGCGGGTGACCGATCTCGCCGGACGCCCGTTTGACTGGACGACCGGCACGCGCATGGTCAACAACCGGGGCGTGATCGTCACCAACCGCTTCCTGCACAACGCCGTGCTGGACGCCATCACCCGCTCCGGCTGGGCCAAGTGACGCCGCCCAGGGGAGATACTCATCATGATCCAGGCGGTCGAAGCGCGCCAGGCTCCTCCGCCCGAAACCACACTGAGCGGCCCGGCGAAGGTCTACGTTGAGCCGACCAACCGCTGCAACCTGGCCTGCCGTACCTGTCTGCGCGTGCTGTGGGACGAGCCGCCCGGCGACATGGGCGCGGCGACATTTGCCCGCGTGCTGGCTGGGCTGCGTGCCTGCGCGCCCGCACCGGCTGTCTCTTTCGGCGGGATTGGCGAGCCGCTTGCCCATCCACACATCGTTGAGATGGTCGCGGCGGCAGCAGCGTTGGGCGCGCCAACTGAGCTGATCACCAATGGCACGCTGCTGACGAGACGCCGGGCGCGCGCCCTGGTAGAAGCGGGGCTGGGCGTGCTGTGGGTGTCGCTCGATGGAGCGACGCCCGCCAGCTACGCCGATGTGCGCCTGGGCGCGGCGCTGCCCGGCGTGCTGGCTAACGTTGCCCGGCTGCGCGACCTGCGCGACGCCCTGGGATGCGCCGCGCC
>MTKY01051667.1_pt1 | contig 15841 bp, 14 predicted proteins | sample 1042731 | NCBI WGS metagenome assembly MTKY01 (sample SAMN06212206, study PRJNA360538) | anaerobic digester metagenome | biome: Wastewater treatment plant; material: sludge; isolation source: anaerobic digester fed with sludge from wastewater treatment plant | place: Denmark: WWTP Soeholt ... | reverse complement strand
GGGTGATGAGACTGTTCTGGCCGACTGTCCCTACAACGTCCAGAGAGGGCAGGCCTCGTGTGTACGTTGCCTGATGGAGGCGCTGTACGGCTTTGGGCCGGTGGAACTGGCCGGTCGTTGTGAGAGGAGGCGCTGGGCCGAGATGACTGCAACGGTGTCGGGTCATATAAGCCACCCGGCGCCCGCCTTCGTGGGTTTGCAGTCGATCTTCACCGTGCTTCGCGAGCCCGAAGGTGGAGATACCAAAATGGGCACGGGGGATGAGGATAGCTTTGCCCAGTTGGTTTGGGCCCCAGGACCTATCCGACTAGTGTAAGAAACTGAGCCCCCTGATACCGAGTTCTTGATGCAGAGCTCTTGAGGCCGAGCTCTTGAGGCTGAGTTCCTGACTTGGAGTTGTTCCGCCTCGTCGTGGCCCAGAAGTTTGAAGCCACCTGTTGCGCGGGTATTTCTTCGGCAAAATGCGGTGCGCCTCCCTAGGGGGCGCACGCGGTGCGTCAGGGGGAAGGCATGGTCTTTGGGGGAAAGACCCAGTTCGTCTGGCACATCCACGTATCGTATGATGGAGACCGGGATCTCCTGGCCGTAGAGGTGAGCCCGCGCGAAGGCGGGGGAGTCATGAACTGGCGGCTGGCGGTGCCCTCCGATTCACACGTTGTGACCTGGGGGGTCGGTCCCGTGGGCAATAGGGGAGTCTCCCCGCCTCGGCGCGCCCCGTTTGAAGGTAAGAAGGCCCAGTTGGGGTCCACTGCGGTGGCGCTCTATGGGGCCGGCGACCGCCTTTCGTCGGGCCTCTCCGCGTACATAGTCTTCCGCAAAGACGATCTTCCCCCGTTTGTGGCTTTCGGGCAGGAGGACCTAGCGTCCCAGCCACCCAAATGCATCATGGAACGTATCACCTTCGTGAAACCGGCAGAAGAGATGGGGGAGAGGGGAGACGAAGCGCAGCCGACGGCCGCCGCCGGCGACAAGGGCGGCGCGGCAAAGCCGGCCGGCGGGTAGGTTCTCTGCGGCGCCGGCGCGAACAACGGCCTGGTGCCGGCCGCCTTCATGGCCACCTGCCGCCGGCCGCCGGCCGCGATAGTAAGGGGTGGCCTGTACGGTCGGCGTACGATCCGGGCAGTCTAGACCCAGCCGCGATCCTTGCAGGCGCGGGCCACCCTGTCCACGGCGATGACGTAGGCTGCGTCACGCAGGGATAAGTTGCGTGACTGGGCCAGATCGCTCACCGACCGGAAGGCGTTGGTCATGGTGGTGTCCAACCTACCCAGGACCACTTCGTGTGGCCAGAAGAAGTTGATGTTGCTCTGCACCTGCTCGAAGTAGCTGCAGGTCACCCCGCCGGCGTTGGCCAGGAAGTCCGGTATGGTCACGATCCCGCGTTTGCCCAGTTCCTTGTCGGCGTCCGGAGTGGTGGGACCATTGGCGCCCTCGATCACGAACCTGACTCGCGGTGAGATGCGGTCCACGGTTGCGGCCGTGATCTGGTTCTCCATGGCGGCCGGGATGAGGATGTCCACGTCGTCGGACAGCCACTCAGATCCAGGGATGAGTTCGTAACCCAGTTCCTGGGCCTGTTGGGCGTCAATGCCACCGAAACGATCGGTGATGGTGCGCAGCTGTTCCAAGTCGATGCGATCTTTGTGACGGACCGCAAACGCGCTGCACGCCGTCTGGTCCCAGCAAGATACGGTGGTGACCCTGCCTCCCATCTTCTCGTACAGTTCGATGGCGTGTTGGGCCACGTTGCCGAAACCCTGCACGGCCGCACACGTGTCGGCAATGGCCAGGCCCTTCTCTTTGAGGGCTTCGCGCAGTACATAGATGATCCCGTAACCCGTTGCCTCTGTGCGGCCCAGAGAGCCGCCCATGCCCACGGGTTTTCCCGTGATGAAGCCCGGGTAGCGTCCGCCGTGGATGGCTTCGAACTCGTCGAGCATCCACAGCATGTGCACCGAATCGGTCATTATGTCCGGCGCGGGTACGTCGCATTGGGGCCCCACATCTTTTGCCAACTGGCGGACCCAGCCGCGACAGATACCCTCTTGTTCGCGGGCGCTGAGCCGGTAGGGGTCGCAGATGACACCACCCTTGGCGCCCCCCAACGGGATGCCCACCACGGCGCACTTCCAGGTCATCCACATGGATAACGCGCGGATACTGTCGGCCGTCTCCTCGGGATGAAAGCGAATACCGCCCTTGCAAGGCCCGAGCGCGTCGTTGTGCTGAACGCGAAAGCCGCGAAACACATGCACCTCGCCGTTGTCCATGCGCACGGGGATGCTTATGTGGTGCTCACGCATCGGTTGCCGTAGGAGGGCCCTGACCGCTTGGCCGAGCTCCAGTAGATCGGCGATGCGATCGAACTGCTGTTGGGCCATCACATAGGGGTTTAGTGCGGTACCGCTGCTCATCTGTCTATCCTCTTGTGGTTTGAGATCCAAGTTCGTGTTTTCTGCACGCTCCCAACCTGGATATGGTAGCAAGTAGCAGAAGCACTTCGGAACTTGGGAGGATGATCAGGTGGGAAAACGATCTCTCACCTGACGGGAACCGTCTCCAGATCGTCGGCTTGGTAGCCGAGGCGCCGCGCGTGGCTGCCGCTCAGGCGCGCCGGCGCCGGCGGCTGTTCAGTACATCGAGCAGTACCATGGCTTCGTTGTGCTCTTGATCCCGTGCTCCGAACAGGAGGGTGATGACCTGGTGCTCCTGTTCAAGGCCGAGAAGCGAATCCAACAGATCGCTGCGTGTAGCAAGTTCGGCTCGATAACGTTCCTGGAACTCGGGCCACTTGCTAGCTTCGTGCCCGAACCACTTGCGCAGCTCATTGGATGGCGCGATGTCGCGCATCCAAAGACCCAGTTGCGCTTTCTCTTTGGATATGCCCCGCGGCCACAGACGGTCAACGAGGATGCGAAAACCGTCTTGCGCTGCCGCCGGTTCGTATATGCGTTTGACCTGAATCGCCACGGCAATTACACCCCCGTCTCACGGCAAGCCGGAAACTGCTCATATGGAGCAATTGCTCACATGGAGCAACTGTCTAGTGGGGACGGAGGCACGACGTGGCCTCCGCCCCGATGTGTTGTCAAGTGCCGCTTGCCCTACTTGCGCCAGTAGTCGTTGGCGGCAGCGATAGTCTGGAAGTTGATGGCCACGATCTGAGAGGCAGCCATGAGGGCGTTGGCGTCTTCCGAATAAATGGGGCGGAGCCGTTCGCGCACGGCGGCATCCGGCTGGGTGTACTTGACGGCCCGCCGGCTCAGAGTGATGGCGAGTTCGAAGCCTGCCTGAGGGGTGTCGGTGATGAGTGTGGTCAGCCATGTATCGGTCATTGATCGAACCCCCTGTGGTGTTGATGATAAGCGGGTTTGCTAGGGAGACTGTATATGCGGTCTCATAGCCCGTCAAGCGGGCTGCGTATACTGGGTTGCCCTTTGGGAGACGGGTGGGGACGGGTAAGGCGACCGGCGTACGGCAGCGTGTTCTTCCCGGAATTGGTCTGGTGTCATTTCATCTGGAGCCGTTGCATCAGGTTCCAGAGCATCTGGGCCACTTCTCCTCGACTCGCATCACCCCAGGGATCCCAGGACGGTCCAAAACCCGTGAGTCCCTGAAGCAGACCATTGTATTCGGCGATGCGTGTGTTTGCACCGTGGGTGGGGCTGAAATCACCCAGGCTTCCGCTCCAAACGGCGGGGGGTTCGGTCAAGGCACCTGGGAACAGGATGGAAGCCGCACGGACCATCATGCTGATGATCTGCGCACGAGCCACGTTGAGCCAGGGACCGAAGGTTGTGGGAGTCAGGCCGGCGACTATGCCGTTGGCATGCGCTACGGCCACGTATTGATGGGGGTAGAGCGAAGTGGGGTCGTCCGGCCCCAGATCCGTGAACGGAGAGGTCATGTTCTCCTCGGCGCGCAAATCCACGGCCCCGGCGAGCATCTTGGCGAACTGGGCGCGTAGTACGGATTCACTCGGGCGGAACTCGCTTAGGTTCCCGCCGACTTCGTAGCCGACAATGATGCCCGTGGCCCACATGTGCTGGATGGCCTCATAGTAGGGGTGATGACTGGTGACGTCTACGAATGTGGGGCTGGATAGGGTTGTGGTAGTGGTGGGCGGCAACGTGCGCGTGGTGGTGGGAGGTGCAGCGGTGGTGGGCGTGGTAGTGGGAGGTGCGGTAGTAGTGGGAGGTGCGGTTGTGGTAGTGGTGGGCGGTCGGTTGTCCACCGTGAGGCGCAGTTGTTGTCTCCCCACATTGCCGGCTGCGTCGTAGGCACGGGCTTCTATGATGTGAGTGCTGCCGTTGGTGACGCCCGCCGAGTGGTACGTGGCCGCCAGAGTGCCGGTGAGTGAAGCGATGGTGAGTTCACCACTCGTCTTGCTGTCCCAATTCCGCGGGGAACGCTCCATGACCGTGAGCTGCGGCACTCCGTCCAGCAGTAGTTCAAGCTTCTTGACGCTGAGGTTATCTGCGGCCTTCAGAAGGATCTTGCAGTCACCGGCAATGGTGGCCCCCGGGGCAGGCGAAAGGAAGGAGACGGTGGGTGCAGTCCGATCGCCGGCGGCGGCTACCGCCTCGGCAGCGTCGACTCTGCCGTCGCCGAACGAGGTGTCCCAGCCGGGTTGGCCCAGATCGTCTGCGGTGAGAGAGAGTATGCTGCGGATCTGATCGGGGGTCAGTGAGCGATTGCGCGAGAGCATGAGGGCTACCACTCCGGTCACGATGGGGGCTGAGAACGAAGTCCCGCTGCGTGCCTCGGTCCAGTAGTAGGGTTTGCTGAGGTTGAAGGTCAGCACATTCTGGCCGGGGGCCACTAGGTCCAGTTCTCGTCCGGTGCTTGAGAAAGATGCACGATTGTTGCCGGAGTTGGTGGCGCCCACGGCGATCACCGTCGGCAGGGCGGCGGGGTATTGGATACCGGCCCCCGCCCCGGAGTTCCCTGCGGCAGCCACTACCGTGACACCGTGATTGTAGGCGTAGGCACACGCACTAATCTCGACGGAAGAAATCGAGCATCCGCAGGCGCTGTAGTTTATGACGTTAGCTCCATGGTCGACCGCCCATACCATTCCGACCGCCGTGTCCCAGCTGGAGAAGCTCCCCGAGTCACCCAGGTGCACCGGCATGATTTTCACGTTCCATGCCGTGCCGGCCATGCTCTGGCGATTGTTGCCGGTGGCGGCCGCCATGCCTGAGGTCCCACTTCCGTGTCCGACGATATCCATCCATGCCCAGTACTGCGTGCTGTTGTAGCGGGCGCTATACGGGCTGACAATGCGCCCGGTGAAATCGGGGAGGTCTGCCAGCCCGGTATCCAATACGGCCACGGTCACAGATGCGGAACCCGTAGAGATGTCCCATGCGGTGGGCAATCCAACGGCATGAGCCCACCACTGCAAGGGGAAGTCCGGGTCGTTGGGAATGCGGTTGGTGCTCCGCAGTGCCTCTGTCTCCACGGACACGATGCCCGGAACTCCTCGAAGCTGAGCGGCCACTTTGGAGGCGACCGGAGCCGGAGCGAGCAGAGCATCAGTCAGGTGTTCTGGAAGCACGTTGCCCACGTGATCCTGGGCCGGAACGGTGGGGCTGAGCAGTGCGGCCTTCAGTTGCGGCAGGGTGGCCTTCACCACCATGCCGAGTTCATTTGCGAGGACCTCGATTCGTTGCAGATCATCCATGGTCCCGCAGCAAACGATGAGGCGGCCTGCAAGGGATTGGTCGCCTGTTGTCCCCTGGCCCTCGAGGGCGTGATCACTACCGACGGGCCTGTCGGTCAAGATCCAGTCCGTGACTGTGAAGGCGCGGGCCGGAACGGTGAGCAGCAACAGGACCAGAGCGAGAACCAGAACCATGAGCGCCGACAGCGCAGCCGCCTGACGGTGCGCCGAGCCTAGTGCGTGTGTGACCGCGTCTGGGCGACTGGGGGTTGTGTGCCGTCTTGCTCCTCCCGCCCTACCCGTCATTCTCTTCCTCCGTGCCCATGGTGACAAGTTCTACTGACTGCCCGGACTCCGGCCGGCATGTGTGACAGGGTGCTCTGTCACTGTAGCCTTGGCTTCGGACAGAACAACGAGCCCGTTCGTCCAGAGCGGCGGAAGGAGGGGTGTGCTTGCGGCTACGGTTTGGAGAGCGCCTGATCGTGGCGCCCCACCCGCCGCAGTCTGAGTATGGACCCCTCCCTAACGCAGGTGATTCTTATATCGTCATTGACGCGGAAATAATCAATGGGCGCTTTGGAGTCCTTACGGCTCTCGAGGGATGAGTACAGGAGCCCAGTGTGCTCGGTCAGCGCCGTGATACCGCCGGTGGCAAGGGCGGCGGCAGCCTTGAGCAGCGCTGCTTGGACTTGAGCCCGTTGAGGAGAGGCCAGGGCGTTGTAATCACCGACGAAAGAGGGCGCATATTCGATGTGTGGCAGTTGCAGAAGATTTGCGGAGGCGAGGAGCCCCTTGGCTTGGTTGTCCCACACGACGGTACCCCACTCGCTCAGGCGGAAGCCATCCGGGCCGTCCGGTACGAGAAATGCCTCGGGGATGTTCTTCACCTTCCTGGATAGTCCCAGCGACTCTGCTGCACCTATGACAAAGTGAACACAACGGCGAGCAAGGATTTCCTCAGGCGGGCTGATCCATGGGCCGCGGTAGGTACGCGGGGTCCAGCAATGGGTTCAACTGATGGCGTCCCAGCGTCGAACCAGATAATGGATTATGAAAAGGCATAGGCGGGAGAACATAACCAACCTTTCCAGGGTCGATGCGCGGCGTCACATGGGGGTGCCACATGGCGGCGTCACATGGCGGCGTCACATGGCCTCCCGGGGTTCTCTCCCATGATTACGGACCGCAGAGGACTGGTGTGACAAAGAACCTTCGCCCATCCGTCCCCTAGCCGACCGCTCCTGATCCCTCAGTCCGGCGATGTGGACCTAGCGTGGCGAAGCGGGGCGCCCGCTTTCTGCGGGGCGGCGCGCGGAAGCCGCTTGAACAAAATGCTGTGCCGGTTCGGTCTTGGTTCCGCTACACGTTGAAGCGGAACTCGATGATGTCGCCGTCTTGGACTATGTAGTCCTTGCCTTCCAAGCGCAGCACGCCGGCATCGCGGCAGGCTTTGAGGGAGCCGTGTTCCAGGAAGGTGTGGTAGGCCACCACTTCGGCACGTATGAAGCCGCGCTCTATATCCGAGTGGATGGCGCCGGCCGCTTTCTTGGCGTTCAATCCGCGGCGGATGGGCCAGGCGCGCACCTCGTCTTCGCCGGTGGTGAGGAAGCTGATGAGGCCGAGTTGGTCGAAACAGGCCTTTGTGACCAGATCGGTGGCCGGCCCCGGCAGGCCCAGGGCGGCTGCGAATTCTCCCTGCTCCTCGGGTGACAGAGCGGCCACCTCGGCGGCATCGGAGAAGGGGAAGGCCAGAAGCAGGCGGCCGGCCGTGGCGCCGCCGAGTTCCTCGGCGGCGCCGACGGCCTCCTGAGCCGAGACTCCCGATTCCAGGTTGAGCAGCAAGACCTGCGGAACTTGGGTTAGGAAGTTGTAGGGGGTGATGAAGGTCAATTCGTCGTCGGGGAATTCCACCAGCCGGATCGGGACCTCGGCCTCGAGTGCCTCTTGGGCGCGCGCCAGGGCACGGCGGCCCACGTCGCTGAGTTTGACCTTCTTCGCCCGCTCAAAGGCCCGCTCAATCGCGATGAGGTCGCCCATCAGGAACTCTTGGTCCAAGGCGGCCAGATCGCGGCTGGGGTTGGGAGTCTCCCCCAGCACCGGGTTGTCGAAACCGCGTAGCACGTGGAGGAACACCTGAGCGCCGGCCAGGGAGATGAGATAGCGTTCCATCTCGCTGCGCCGGCCGGTGGCCGCCGGCCAAGTGGCCACGCGGACCCTGAACTCGGCGAAGGTGGTCTTCTTGGGCCTGAAGATCTCAGAGAGGCGGCGCACGCGGGCATCGCCCACCCGGACGGTGGCGATGGCCCCATCGGCCCTCTTGTCTGCACGGCCGTCCGAGAGCGCCGCTAAGAGCGTGCGCTTGCCCGCGCCCTTCAGCCCGATGATGCGTGCTTCCACCTGTGCTCCTTGGCTATGTGGCGTTGAGTCGCGGCATTATACTGTGTCGCCTGCGCGCTATCGTGACCTCCACCCGGGCGCTTCGCGACCTTCATCAGGCGCCGCCGTGGGGTCGGGCGCCATATTGGTGGCTGCGTCCTTATCGCCATCTTCGTCGTTGCCTCGTGGCGTCCGCTTACCGCAGCGTGCCTTGGCAGCGGCCGATTCCTGGTAGCCTATGCGGGGAGTATCCCGACCAAGTATTCGTGGGAAAGAGGGACGCCGTGACGCTGGATGAAGTCATCGCCGAACTGCGCGAACAGGCCGACAAGAAGGCAGTAGCGGGTATGCACCGCGTGGGTATCAATCCTCGGGGGACGCTCGGCGTGCAGATTCCCAAACTGCAAAAACTGGCGCGGCGCATCGGCGTTGATCATGCGCTGGCTCTGGATTTGTGGGCCACCGGCGTGCACGAGGCGCGAATCCTGGCCGCTATGGTGGATGATCCCGCGCAGTTGACTGAAGAGCAGATGGACCGGTGGGCCCAAGCCTTTGACTCGTGGGACGTGTGTGATCAGGTCTCGAAGTACCTGTTCGGACGCTCTCCCTTGGCGTATGAAAAAGCCAAGGAGTGGGCGGGGCACGGCGGGCAGTTCGTCAAGAGGGCATCGTTTGCCCTCATGGCCGATCTGGCCGTCAATGACAAATCGGCTCCCGACGAGCCGTTTCTGGAGTTCCTACAACTGGCTGAGCGCGAAGCGGGAGACGATCGCAACTACGTGAAGAAATCGGTGAACTGGGCTGTCCGCCAGATCGGGAAGCGCAACAAGGCGCTGAACCAAGCGGCTTTGGCCTCCGCCAAACGCATCAAGGCGCAAGGTTCACCATCTGCGCGCTGGATTGCGGCGGATGCGTTGCGTGAACTGTCGAGCGCGGCGGTGCAGGCGCGTGTCAAGGAAACGGGGGCCCGGAAGACGGCCAAGCAGTCGGCGGCCGCACCCGCGGGTTCCGAAGCCGCACCCGCGGGTTCTGAAGCCGCACCTGCGGGTCCCAAGGCCGCATCTGCCCAAGTTCTCGGCGCCACGAAGCGCGGGAAGAAGCAGGCCGTATCGTCTGTGGCTGATTCCAAAGCGGCCGAAGAGACGGCGGCAGAGAAGGTGGACGGGTCTGCGGTACCGGCGGATCCGCCCTTGGGGTTGGCGAGCGAAGAACCGGCTGCATCGCAGCCGGGGGCAGCCGAGGGTGACGAGCGACCGACTCAGCGCCGGCGACGTGGCTCTCGCGGGGGAAGAGGGAGGAGCGGCAAGGCCGTCCCCGAGGAGCCCGCGGTAGAGCCCTCGGCAGAAACGCCCAGCAAACCGGCGACTCCCCCTGAGGAGACCGCTTCGTGAGCATACTGCGGGCCACTGCGCCCGATGTCATCCTTCTTCACGCCCCCAGCGTTTACGACTTCCGCAAGGAGGCCATCGTCTACGGGCCGGTCAGCGACCTCATTCCCTCCACGCCGGTTTTTGAGATGTACCCCATTGGCTTCTCCACCATGGCCGCCTATCTCACGAGCCGAGGCAAGAACGTACGCATAATCAACCTGGCCGTGCGCATGCTGCAGGACCCCAAGTTCGACGTGGAAGCCTTTCTGGCGCGGCTCCGCCCCAAGCTCTTCGGTATCGACCTGCACTGGCTGCCCCATTGCCACGGTTCCATCGAGATCGCCAAGATCGTGAAGAAACTCCATCCTTCCATACCCATCGTCTTCGGGGGCTTCTCATCCACTTTCTTCCACGAGGAACTCATCCTCTATCCAGAGGTGGATTTCGTGATCAGGGGCGATTCAGGGGAGAAGCCGCTGTTGGCGCTGGTGGAGGCGTTGGAGGCGAGCGACGGTGGTGGCCCGGGAGCCGATGCCGTTGGTGAGAGCACTTCGGCAGACGTCTCCCGGCCGGCCGACCGTGACCGACTGTTGAAGCAGGTGCCGAACCTGACTTGGAAAGACGCGGCGGGCGAGGTTCGGGTCAACTTCTTGACCTACGTGCCCCTGGCCATCGACGAGTTTGAGCACGGCTACGAGGAGATGACACGCTCGGTGGTCAAGTACCGCGATCTGGCCAGTGTCACCCCGTTCCTCGACTGGATGGGTTACCCCATCATGCCGGTCATGGTGGTACGCGGGTGCAACTGCGAGTGCGTGTTCTGTGGCGGCTCGCATTTCGCGTTCAAGGGCACCATGCAGCGTGAGTTCAACGCCTATCGCAGCCCGCAGGCGCTGGTGAAGGACATGCGCAGCATCGCCCGTATCAGTCGGGGGCCCATCTTCCTGATCGGTGATGTGTACCAGCCCGGGGAGAGGTACGCGGAAGAGGTGCTGTCGCTGCTGGAGCGGGATCCGATTGCCAATACCGTCATATTGGAGTTCTTCTTCCCACCTCCCGCCGACTTCTCGCAGAAAGTGGCTCGGGCTCTGCCCCATCACAGTTATGAAATGTCCATGGAGACGCACGACTTCGCCATCCGCGAGCGGGTGGGCAAGGGGTACTCCAACGAGGAGTTGGAAGACAGCGTGGAGGCCGCCCTGCGCTACCACGCCGAGCGCTTCGACCTCTACTACATCATTGGTCTCCCAGGGCAGACCCCGGCATCGGTGGAGGCAACCATCGAGTACTGTGACTACCTCTACGGCCGCTTTCAGGGTGATCCGCGGTTGCGTCTGTTCATCTCGCCTCTGGCCCCTTTTCTGGATCCGGGGAGCCGGGGTTTCATGCAGCCCGAAGACTTCGGTTACCGGCTCACCTGCCGTACATTGGAAGATCATCGACAGGCGCTGCTTCAACCGAGTTGGAAGTACACCCTGAACTACGAGACCGACTGGATGACCCGCGACGAGTTGGTGGACGTCACCTACCGGGCGGCGTTGGACTTGAACCGGATTAAGCTCAAGTGGGGAGTGATACCGGAAGTGGAGGCCGCGCGCACGGAGGCGCGTATCCTGCGCGCGGTGGAGGTTATGAAGAAGGTGGATGAAATTGTCGTCTCCACTTCTGATGGAGAGGAGCGCCGCAGGCGCCTCTTGGCGTTGAAGGCTGAAGCCGATGGTGCCAGCATATCCACCGTTTGCGACAAGAGCGAACTGGAGTGGCGGGCCGGGCGGGGACGGGTCAAGTTTCATCCTTGGAGGCTACTCAAGACGGCTCTTGGGTGGGGTAGCGTACCGCGAAGTTAGGCGGGTGGCCTGCAGGCCTGGGCCTGCGGCAGACGGGTATGGAGGCAACGGGTTCGTCGCTTCCTGCGCCCGCCGGGAGCATCGGCCGGGAGCGAGCACCAAGATACAACCACGGTTGTACAGACAGGCCCCCTCATCTGCCCTAGGCTGAGTCCTGCGCCCAGATGCGGGCGGATGGGCTCAAAGGAGGGAGGGCGTTCATGTTCGATAGGCAGCCGTGGATGCAGCGGGCAGGTGACTACCCGCGTACGGACGAGTCGTACTTTGGCCTGTTGTCCCGGGCCATCTTCTCGGCCGGGTTGGGACCCAAGGTGGTGGAAGCGCGGTGGCCGGGTCTGGTGGCCGGCTTCCGGGGCTTCGATCCCGTTGCCGTGGCGCAGATGGGGGAAGATGATGTCACGGCACTTCTGGCTGACGCGTCGGTGATTCGCAACCGACGCAAAATCGAAGCTGTGGTGGCCAACGCTCCAGTGTTTATCGATATCGTGGAAGAGCACGGCAGTTTCCGCAAGTACCTGGATTTCATCGGCAGTGGTGAGGATTTCGAAGGGGCGGCCGAGGCGTTGGCCGAGCGATTCACTCACTTGGGACCGGCCTCGGCCGGTTACTTCCTCTACAGTTGTGGATGGCGTAGGCAGGAAGGAGCAAAGACTGCGGCGTGAGATGAAAGGGAAGGAGGCAGGCGGCGGCCTTGGACTGAAGGGGCGGTCGGCCCGTGGACTTCTGGTTCGAATCGTGCATGGGCGGGTATGGTGTTTAGTGACGGAAGCCGGTTGCCCACGAGCCAAGGAGGATACCTATGGATCCGTTCCGGCTACGGGAGTTCGACGCGCAGTTGGACTACTGGCTGAAGCAGGGCTATCAGATCATGGCCGACGAGGTCGAAGGAGAGATTCGCCTCACCGTCGTCTTCGTGGCGCGGGCGGGCCAATCGGGCAAGGAGCGCGAGCAACTCTTCTGGCCACTGGTCCCGGAGACGCTCAGCATGCTGACGCGTCGGGGGATTGTGGTCAGTAGACCGCGAACGTAGCAACTGACGTCGAGACACGGGGCGCCGGACGCGGGTCCCGGCGCCCCGTGTCTCGGGCGTGGCTCATACCGGTACGGTGTATCTGCCCTTCTGCATGTATCTCTGCCGCTGAAGGCGTCTCGCATGATAGGATGAGACGTCGTTGGCATCGGATTTCGGGACTGTGCCGTTGGGGCGGCGTGACCCCGTACAAGCCAGACACCATTTGGGGGCCTCAGGGCCCCGCTTTGTCGTTGACCGAATCATAAGGAGAGGAAGCACATGGCCCGCGAAACCGTCATCTTGAGCGCCTGCCGTACTCCGGTGGGACGCTACCTTGGCACTCTCACCAATGTGCCGGCCGTGCAGTTGGGCGCGCTCGTCATCCGTGAAGCCATTAAGCGGGCGGGAGTCGCGGATACGGATATCGAAGAAGTCATCATGGGCAATGTCCTGACCGCCGGTCTGGGGCAGAACCCGGCCCGCCAAGCCGCCATTCACGCGGGCCTGCCGCAAGAGATCCCGGCCATCACCGTCAACAAGGTATGCGCTTCCAGTATGCGTTCCGTCATGCTCGCCGATCAGATCATTCGCTGTGGGGATGCGGACGTGATCGTGGCCGGCGGCATGGAGAACATGAGCGCGGCGCCCTATCTGGTGCCGAAGGCCCGCGGCGGCTACCGCATGGGGGACGGCGTCCTGGTCGACGAGATGATCAAGGACGGCATCTGGTGCGCGTTCGGTGACTACCACATGGGCATCACGGCCGAGAACGTGGCCGAGCGCTTCAATGTGGGGCGCGAAGAGCAAGACAGAATCGGCTACCGCAGCCAACAGCTGGCGAAGAAAGCAATTGACGCCGGGCTCTTCAAAGAGGAGATCGTCCCCGTTGAAATCAAGACCAAGAAGGGTGTGACGGTCTTCGACACCGATGAGCATCCCCGCCCCGACAGCACGCTCGAAGCCATGGCCAAACTCCCCGGCGCTTTCAAGAAAGACGGCACCGTCACGGCCGGCAACGCGTCGGGCATCAACGACGCCGGTGCCTGCTTGGTGTTGGCCTCGCGCGAGTGGGCCGAGAAGAACGGCAAGAAAATCTTGGCTACCGTGGTAGCGCACGCAGCAGCCGGCCTGGACCCGGCCATCATGGGTATGGGCCCGTACTACGCCACCAAGAAGGTTCTCGAGAAGACCGGTATGAAGATCGAGGACATGGACGTGATCGAGGCCAACGAGGCCTTCGCGTCCCAGTGTGGGGCCGTGGCCAACGAGCTGCCCGGCTTCGAGCTGGAGAAGATCAACCTTCGTGGTGGGGCTATCGCTCTTGGTCACCCCATCGGGGCGTCGGGCGCACGTATCGTGACTACCCTGCTGTACCAGATGTTGCAGGAGGAGAAAGATCTCGGACTCGCCACCATGTGCATCGGTGGCGGGCAGGGTACGGCCATTATCCTGCGGCGGGAGAAGTAGCATCTGGTCCGCGCGCGGCTGACACGCGCGCGCTCTGGATCCAAATGCGATCCGGGTGGATTTGGGAAGTGGCGGCGCTCTACCGGGCGCCCGAGGAGGAAGACAGAATGAAAGAGCAAGTGGAGCAGGCTCTGGACATGATCCGTCCGGCGCTCCAGAACGATGGCGGCGACATCGAACTCGTCGGCGTCGATGAAGCTACGGGTGTAGTCAGTGTGAAACTGGTGGGCGCCTGTGTCGGGTGCCCTATGTCGCAGATAACGCTCAAGAACGGCGTGGAGAAGGTGCTCAAGCAGGTTGTGCCTGAAGTCACCGCGGTCGAGTCGGTTTAGCGCCGAGACACACCGGCCAATGATCGAGGCCCGGCCCCCGCTGGGGGCCGGGCCTCAAAGCATTCTGGGGCCGGCATTGGTTTCATCCGATGTATTCGAGTATCAAGTGACGCAGAAGCTCCGCGTTCTGGTGGCAGGTATCGGCAATGGATTCCAAGCGGTCGATGATGGCGTTGGCCTGCAAGAACGTCTTGTAGTCGATGTCCATATCGAGGAGCATCAGGTAGGATTCCTTGAAGACGGCGTCGGCTTCGCTCTCGAGTTTGGCGACCTGCTTGGAGAGGGCGAAGGCGTCGCGCAGGTCCCGACTGAGGGCGAGTACAGCGTCGCAGAGGCGGGCCGTTGCCTGTGTGTCGATCCGGGCCAGTCTCACGATGTTGTCCTTGAACGGCTGGGGCAGATCCAATGGCCGCATGGCGATGCGGTCGGCGGCGCCCACCGCCAAGTTGGCGATCTTGTCCATGGAGGTGACCAAGCGTGACACGTCCGCTGTGGCCATGAAAAACAAGCCACCCATGGAGAGCCGATCGAGCATCTCGGCTTTCAGGACGTCGGCCTTGCTCTCGAGCCTGTCGATCTCCATAGCGGCGGCGTGCAACTCTGTGGTGGCGCCCGCGGCGAAACGGCGCACCATCTCGTGCAGATTCTCCACTACTACCACCACCTGCTTGGAGAACTCATCAAGTTGCTGGAGCACCTGCGTCTCACGCTCGCGCGACAGGTGCGCTATGGCGGAACCGAGCTGACTCTCGCCTCCCAGGGCCTGTCTGATGCGTCTCCACCTCGACGACCGCTCGGCCACCGTTTACCCCTCCCTACAGCCAGATGTTGAGCAGGTAGTACATTGCCGCCGCCACCCCCGCGCAGAAGGGCAGCGTGATCACCCAAGCTAGGATGATAGCACGGAAGACTTTCCAACCAACTCCAGTCAGGCCGGCACGCAGCCCGGTGCCGGTCACCGAAGAAGTGACGATATGTGTGGTCGAAACCGGCAGACCGAGGAACGACGCTAGCTGGATGATCACGGCCCCTCCCACCTCGGCGCTGAACCCGTTTACGGGGTGAAGATTGCAGAGGCGCTCACCCACGGTGCGAATGATGCGCATCGATCTATAGTCGAGATAGGTTCCGAGCGCCATGGCTGCCGCCGCCGACAAGATGACCCAGAGGGGGAAGCCGAACTTGTCTATGTAACCGTCTACCGTGAGCTGGTGGCTCGAGGCCAGGAACAGTACGATCATTCCCATTACCTTGGTGGCGTCGTTTGATCCGTGGCTGAACGACACCCAGGCCGCCGATAGAATCTGCATACGCTTGTAGAACTTGTCGGCCTTGTCGAGATCCCATTTGACCAGTCTCACGATACGTTGGGTCACGAACATGAAGAAGTAGCCGGTGAGGAGACCCAGGAAGGGTGAGACCACCAGGGACACCAAGATGAGGATGACCCGGTCCCAGATGATACCCGAGGGGCCCATAGCGGCCAGACCGGCTCCCAGCAGGCCCCCGACCAAAGCGTGTGAGGAGCTGACCGGAAGCGCCCAGATCCAGGTGAGCAGATCCCACAGAAGCGCGCCGAACAAGGCCGCTATGACCAGGTGGGCAGAGGCGTCCGAGGCGTCGATGACGCCCCCAATGGTCTTGGCTACGGCGATACCCATGACCAATGGTCCGATGAAGTTGAACGCGGCCGACATCATGATGGCGGTGCGAGGTTTGAGCGCCCCTGTGTAGATGACGGTGGAGACCGCGTTGCAGCCGTCGTGGAAGCC
>MTKY01047707.1_pt1 | contig 15844 bp, 30 predicted proteins | sample 1042731 | NCBI WGS metagenome assembly MTKY01 (sample SAMN06212206, study PRJNA360538) | anaerobic digester metagenome | biome: Wastewater treatment plant; material: sludge; isolation source: anaerobic digester fed with sludge from wastewater treatment plant | place: Denmark: WWTP Soeholt ... | reverse complement strand
ACGGAGATAAAGAAATAGAAGGTGGCTGATGGCCAAACAGAAGCAGAAGATACGTATAAGGCTCAAGGCCTATGATCACGAGATAGTCGACCGCTCCGCGAAGCAGATCGTGGAAACGGCGAAGCGCACGGGCGCATCGATCTCCGGACCGGTGCCCCTGCCGACGGAGAAGCACGTCTATTGCGTGATCCGTTCCCCGCACGTGAACAAGGATTCGCGGGAGCATTTCGAGATGCGCGTGCACAAGAGGCTCATAGACATCATGGAGCCCACGCCGAAGACGGTGGACTCGCTCATGCGCATGGACCTGCCGGCCGGAGTCGATATCGAGATAAAACTGTGATCGTTTCCCGGGCGCCGTCCGCCAGGTGCGGGCCGCGCTGCCTGAGAGGTGAGTGTGTTGAAGGGAATCATCGGTAAGAAAATAGCCATGACGCAGATCTTCACCCCCGAGGGGAAAGTTATCCCCGTGACGGTGGTGGAGGCCGGCCCCTGCACGGTGACGCAGATAAAGACGGTGGAGAAGGAAGGCTATAACGCGGTGCAGCTCGGTTTCGGTCCCGTCAGGGAGAAGAAGCTCAACAGACCGCAGAGGGGCCACTTCGAGAGCAAGGAGCTGCAACCCCTGCGCCACCTGGCTGAGATCAGGGTGGAGGACCCCGCAAGCTACCAGATCGGCCAGGAGATAAGCGTGGATAGCTTCACGAAAGGCGATCGAGTGGATATCACCGGGCGTTCGCGCGGCAAGGGGTTCGCGGGCGTGGTCAAGCGCCACAACTTCGCCGGAGGCCCGGCCTCGCACGGCGCGCACTTCCACCGCGCCCCCGGCGCCATCGGCGCGTGCGCCACCCCCTCCCGGGTGTTCAAGGGCGCGCGCATGCCGGGCCGCATGGGAGCGGAGAAGGTCACCACACTCAACCTGGAGGTCGCGGACGTGAAACCGGAGCGCAACCTGCTCCTGCTCAAGGGAAGCGTGCCGGGTCCCGATGGAGGCCTCCTGGTCATCCGGGAATCGATAAAGTCGGTCAAGAAGCGCAAGAAGAAAGCGCACGTTCTCACCTGATAGATGGGAAGTCAGATGAAGGAAGTAAAGGTTTACGATATCGAGGGCAACGAAAAAGGTGCCGCCCAGTTGCATGACTATTACTTCGCCTGCGAGGTGAACATACCGGTCATGCACCTGGTGGTGCGCCATCAGCTCGCCGCAGCTCGGGCGGGCACCGCTTCCACCAAGACCCGCAGCATGGTGAGGGGCGGAGGGCGCAAGCCCTGGCGCCAGAAGGGAACCGGCAGGGCGAGGGCCGGCTCGACGCGTTCTCCGATATGGAAGGGCGGGGGCACGGTACACGGGCCCCAGCCCCGGGACTTCGATTTCAAGGTCAACCGCAAGGTACGCAAGCTGGCGCTGCGTTCCGCCCTCAGCGCCCGGGCGGAGGAAAACCAGGTCATGGTGCTCGAGGACTTCACGCTCTCCGAGCCCAGGACCAAGCTCGCGGCGTCTATCTTCGAGGCCCTGGGGGTGGACGATTACGTACTCCTGGTGCTGGCGGAGGAGGACGAGAACCTGGTCAAGTCCATGCGCAACCTCCCCTTCGTTCATGTGATCCTGGCGCATCAGCTCAACACCTATGACGTCCTCTCCAGCGACAGGGTGATCTTCACCCGCTCGGCGCTGGAGCAGTTACAGGAGGGGGTGCAAAATGCAGGATCCGCATGATGTGATCATCCGGCCCATCATCTCGGAGAAGAGCTATTCCCTGCTGGATCACAATAAGTACACCTTCGAGGTGCACCCCAAGGCGCACAAGACGGAGGTGCGCAAGGCGGTGGAGGAGATCTTCAACGTCAGGGTGACCGGGGTCAACACCATCAAGGTCCCCCCCAAGCCGAAGCGGCAGGGCTGGACCTCGGGGCAGACCAGGGCGCGCAAGAAGGCCGTGGTCACCCTGGCGCCGGGTTACAGCATAGAGTTTTTCGAGGGCCCACTGGGCTGACGACGTACAGGACGGTAGGATTATGAGCATCAAGAGATACAAGCCGACATCGCCGGGGAGAAGGTTCGCCTCCGTCTCCGATTTCTCCGAGGTCACCAAGAAGGAGCCGGAGAAGACCCTGCTCGCCCCCATGAACTACAAGGCGGGAAGGAACAATAAGGGCAGGATCACCACGCGGCACAAGGGAGGCCGCAACAAGCGCAAGTACCGCATCGTGGATTTCCGGAGGGACAAGGACAACATCGCGGCGAAGGTGGCCGCCATCGAGTATGACCCCAACCGCAGCGCACGCATCGCCCTGCTGCATTACGAGGACGGCGAGAAGAGGTACATCCTGGCTCCCCTGAAGTTGAAGGTGGGGGACAGGGTCATGTCCGGCGAGGGCGCCGACATCAAGCCGGGAAACGCGCTGCCGCTATCGGCCATCCCGGTAGGCACGACTATTCACAATATAGAGCTGAAGCCCGGGGCGGGAGGCAAGATGGTGCGCTCCGCCGGGGCCTCGGCGCAGCTCATGGCCAAGGAAGGGGGCTTTGCCCACGTGAGACTCCCCTCCAGTGAAGTGCGCCTGGTGAACATCAATTGCCGCGCCACCATCGGCCAGATCGGCAACGTGGAGCACGAGCTCCTCTCGGAGGGAAAGGCGGGCCGCGGGCGCCACAAGGGCCGCCGCCCCACCGTGCGCGGCACGGTGATGAACCCCGTGGACCATCCCCACGGCGGCGGCGAGGGAAAGAGTTCGGCGGGACGGCATCCGGTGACCCCCTGGGGCAAGCCGACCCTGGGATACCGCACGCGTAAGAAGAACAAGCCGTCCGACAAGCACATCGTCCGCCGCAGGAAGAGCTGAGGAAGAGGGAGGTAGCCTTGGGCAGGTCGCTGAAGAAAGGCCCCTTTATTGACGAGAAGCTCTATTTCAAGATCGAGGAGCTGAACCGGCGCAACGAGAAGAGGGTGGTCAAGACCTGGTCACGACGTTCGACCATCTTCCCGGAGATGGTGGGGCACACCATAGCGGTGCACGATGGCAAGCGCCACGTGCCGGTTTACGTGACCGAGAACATGGTGGGACATAAGCTGGGAGAATTCGCTCCCACACGCCGCCGCACCAGGCACGGGCACGCTCACGAGCGTCCGACCCGCCTGAAGTAAGCGAGACAAGGACCTGGAGCTAGAGGCAGGAGATAAACTATGGCGGAAGCAGCCGAAAACGTAAGGGTACGCGCGGTGGCCAGGTACGTGCGGGTGTCGCCGCAGAAGGCCAGGCTGATCGCCGACCAGTTGCGCGGCAAGGGCATCGAGGAGGCCCGGTTTATCACCACCTTTTCTCCCCAGAGCGCGGCGCGCCTGGTGGGGAAGGTGCTGGAGTCGGCGGTGGCCAATGCGGAGCACAACAACGGCCTGCATGCCGATGACCTCATGGTGGTCAACTGCTACGTGGACGAGGGATCGACGCTCAAGCGCTGGAGGCCGAGGGCCTACGGAAGGGCTACCCGTATACGCAAACGGACCAGCCACATCACCGTAGTACTGGGTGAGCGCGAGGAGCTCGAGAGTAAGGGCCGCCGGGGCTCGAAGCGGCGTGCCGGAACAAGAAGGAAAGGATGAGAGCGTGGGTCAGAAGGTCCATCCATATGGTTTTAGGCTGGGGGTAATATACGACTGGAAATCCCGCTGGTTCGCCGGCAAGGATTACGCGGACCTGCTCCAGGAAGACCTCTCCATCCGCCGCTATATCAAGCAGAACCTGAGGAGGGCGGCCATATCGCGCGTGGAGATCGAGCGCACCAGCAAGCGAATCAAAGTGGATATCTACACCGCCAGGCCCGGCATCGTCATCGGGCGCCGGGGCGCCGAGGTGGACCGCATCAAGCGAGACCTGGCGAAGATGACCGGCAAGGACGTCCAGGTCAACATCCAGGAGGTCAACGCGCCTGAGATGGATGCGTTCCTGGTGGCCCAGAATATCGCCGAGCAGCTGGAGGGCAGGGTATCCTTCCGGCGCGCCATGAAGAGGTCGGTGCAGAACGCCATACGCGCCGGCGCCAAGGGCATCAAGGTCTCCTGCTCGGGCAGGCTGGGCGGCGCCGAGATGGCGCGCAGGGAATGGTACCGCGAGGGCCGTGTCCCCCTGCAGACCCTGCGGGCGGACATCGATTACGGCTTCTACGTGGCCCGCACCACCATGGGAGTCATCGGCGTCAAGGTCTGGATCTACAAGGGAAACATCGCCGAGCCGGAACGCAGGCCCAGGGAGAAACCCCTCGAGGCCGAGGAGGCCCCCGCTGTAAAGGCGGTTGCAAAGGAGGCGGCCGAGGTCGTCGAGGCGACGGAGACAGCCGCGCCGGAGGAGGAGGCGGCCGCAGGCGGCAGGGGCGAAGCCGGCGAGGAGGAAAAAGTCGAGGAGAAGGAAGTCGAGGAGGTCTGACAGCTCATGCTGATGCCTCGCAAGTTCAAGCACAGGAAGGTCCAGCGCGGCCGCATGAAGGGGCGCTCCAAGGGCGGCACCAGGGTCCACTTCGGGGACTATGGACTGCAGGCCCTGGAGCCTTCGTGGGTGACCGCGCGACAGATAGAATCGGCCAGGGTGGCGATCACCAGGCACGTGAAGAGGAGCGGCAAGGTCTGGATAAACGTCTTCCCGGACAAGCCGGTATCGAAAAAGCCGGCGGAGACGCGCATGGGCAGCGGAAAAGGCAACCCCGACCACTGGGTGGCGGTGGTCAAGCCCGGGCGCGTGATGTTCGAGCTCTCCGGCGTACCCGAGCACACGGCCGTCGAGGCCATGCGGAGGGCGGCGCACAAGATGCCCATGAAGTGCCGTTTCGTGAAGCGGGAGACCACGGGTGGTGAATGATTTGAAGGCGAGAGAACTGCGCGAGTATTCCCACGAAGAGCTTGTCGTACGTCTGAAGGAAGCCAAGGAGGAGCTGTTCAACCTGCGTTTTCAATCGGCTACGGGGCAGCTGGACAACACCTCCAAGATCATGGAGACGAAGCGAGACATAGCGCGCATCTGCACGGTATTGCGGGAACAGGAACTCGGAGAGGAGGCGTCCTGAGCCTCCGTTTAGAGGAAGGACAACCGGAAAATGGCGGAGAGGACGAGCAGGAGGAAGGTAAGAGTGGGCACGGTGGTCTCGGACAAGATGGACAAGACCATCGTCGTTAACGTGGAGACTCGCATGCCTCACCCGCTTTACGGCAAGATCGTTCGCCGCAGCAAGAGATACACGGCGCACGACGAGGAGAACCAGTGCAACATCGGCGACGTGGTGCGCATCATGGAGACGAGGCCGATCTCCCGCACCAAGCGCTGGCGGCTGGTGGAGATCGTGGAGAAGGCGGAATAGCGGCCGCATGCCGCGATTCGGAGGAAGATCATGATACAGGCGGAATCGCGAGTGAGGATAGCCGATAACACCGGCGCCCGGGAACTTCTGGTGATCAGGGTCCTGGGAGGCTCGGGACGCCGCTATGCTTACGCCGGGGACATAGTGGTCGGCACGGTGAAGGCGGCCACGCCGGGTGGAGCGGTGAAGAAGGGCGACATCGTGAGGGCGGTGGTAGTCCGTACCAAGAAGGAGCGGCGCCGGCAGGACGGGTCGTACATCAAGTTCGACGAGAACGCCGTCGTGCTCATCAACGAGATGAAGGATCCGCGAGGGACGCGTATCTTCGGGCCGGTGGCCAGGGAACTGCGCGAGAAGAAGTTCATGAAGATAATTTCCCTCGCTCCCGAGGTGCTCTAGATGGCGATCGAGGAGAGATGATGGGTGGTCTGAAGATAAAGAAGGGCGACAAGGTCGAGGTGCTGGCCGGCAAGTACCGCGGAAAGCAGGGCAAGGTGCTCAAGAGCTTTCCGGAGAGCAGGCGAGTAGTGGTGGAGGGGGTGAACCTGGTGAAGAGGCACACCCGCCCCTCCCAGGAGAATCCCCAAGGCGGGATCGTCACCAAGGAGGCGCCCATCGACATTTCCAACGTCGCCCTCGTATGCGACTCCTGCAGCCGCAGGATCAGGGTCGGATATCGTTTCGACTCCGATGACGTCAAGAGGCGCGTCTGCCGCAAGTGCGGGGCTGACCTGGATTAGCGAGAAACTGATAAGGCCGAGGAAGGGAACATGGTGCCGAGGTTAAAAGAGAAATATCGCGAGGAAGTGGTGCCCTCTCTCAGGGAGAGATTCGGGTATCGCAATGATCTGCAGGTACCGCGCCTGGAGAAGATAGTGGTGAACATGGGTGTGGGAGAGGGAGCCCACGACCCCAAGGCCATAGACGGGGCCATGAAGGACATGGCGCTTATCACCGGACAGAAGCCGAGGTTGAACCGGGCCCGCAAGTCGGTGGCCGGCTTCAAGCTGCGTACCGGGATGTCGGTGGGGTGCAAGGTGACCCTGCGCGGCGACCGTATGTACGAGTTCCTGGACCGCCTGACCTCCCTGGCCATACCCCGGGTAAGGGACTTCCGGGGGCTCAACCCCAAGTCCTTCGACGGCTGGGGGAATTTTAACATGGGCCTGGACGAGCAGCTCGTGTTTCCGGAGATTGACTACGACGATATCGACAGGATAAGAGGTATGGATATAACCATCGTTACGACGGCACAGACGGACGAGGAGGGGTTGGCCCTGCTGGACGCCATGGGCATGCCCTTCCGCGGCAAGTGATAAGGAGAGGCTTCATGGCAAAAAAATCTATGGTTGCCAAGCAGAAGAGACCTCCCAAGTTCAGCACCCGGGGTTACAACAGGTGCAGGCGCTGCGGACGCCCCAGGGGATATTTTCGCAAGTTCAATCTCTGCCGCATATGTATGCGCGAACTCGCCCACGAGGGAGAGATCCCGGGCATGACCAAGTCGAGCTGGTAAGGAGGCGGATAGCAGATGACCATGACCGATCCCATCGCGGATATGCTGACCCGCATCCGCAACGCCAATACCGCGCACCACGAGGTGGTGGAGATGCCGTTTTCCAAGCTGAAGGAGTCCATCGCGGATATATTGCGCAGAGAGGGTTACATCGCGGGGTACGAGGTGGTGAAGGGCGAGAGCTACGACACCCTGAAGATGACCCTGAAGTACGGCCCCAACCGCGAGCAGCTGATCAACGGCATAAAGAGGATCAGCAAGCCGGGCCTGCGCGTCTACAGCAAGAAGACCGACGTGCCCCGGGTGCTGGGAGGACTGGGGATCGCGATCATATCCACCTCCAGGGGAGTGATCACCGATCGCGAGGCGCGGGAGATGAAGGTCGGCGGCGAAGTATTAGCTTACGTGTGGTAGCGGATAGAGCTGGAGGTTCGAGTTGTCGAGAATAGGCAAAATGCCCATACCCATCCCGCAAGGGACGGAAGTGAAGGTAGAGGGCAACAAGGTGACCGCGAAGGGACCCAGGGGAGAGCTGACCCGGGAGTTTCATCCGGATATGGATATAAGCATCGAGGAAGAGAACCTGCTGGTGAGGCGCCCGTCCGATTCCGGCATGCACCGGTCGCTGCACGGGCTCACGCGCTCGCTGGTCGCCAACATGGTGGAGGGAGTCACCAGCGGTTTCGAGAAGAACCTGGAGATCCACGGCGTTGGTTATCGCGCCGTGGCCAAGGACAGGGACGTGGAGCTTACCCTGGGTTTCTCGCACCCCATCCTGGTGAAGGCGCCGGAGGGCATCGAGTTCGAGGTGGTGACGCCCACTAAGTTGAGGGTCAAAGGTATCGACAAGCAGAAGGTGGGCCAGATGGCGGCGAAGATAAGAGCCCTGCGCAAGCCCGATCCCTACAAGGGGAAAGGGGTGCGCTATGCCGGGGAGTACATCAAGCGCAAGGCCGGAAAGACCGCGGTATGATGCCGTTTGAGGAACAGGAGAGAGTGAGCGCGGGATGAAGAAGACAGACCCGAAGCAACTGGGGAGGATGCGCCGGCACCGGCGCGTGCGCAGGAAGATATCGGGAAGCGCGGAGAGGCCGAGGCTCTCGGTCTTCCGCAGCAACAGGCATATCTACGCCCAGATCATAGACGACAGGGCGGGGCGGACGCTGGTCAGCGCGTCCAGCATGGAATCAGGATTGGAGACGGCGGGCAAGAGCAAGAGCGAAGTGGCGGTCGAGGTCGGCCGCGCCCTGGCCGGCCGGGCTCGTGAAAAAGGCGTGGAAAAAGTGATATTCGAACGGGGAGGCAACCTGTACCACGGCAGGGTCAAAGCCCTCGCCGATGGCGCCCGTGAGGGCGGCCTGGTTTTCTGATGCCGGATAGTGGAGGTTACACATGCCCAAGATAGACCCGACGGTCCTGGAACTGGAAGAGAGAGTAATACATATCAACCGCGTGGCCAAGGTGGTCAAGGGCGGCCGCCGCTTCAGCTTCACCGCCCTGGTCGTGGTAGGGGACAGCGCGGGCATGGTCGGATACGGTTACGGCAAGGCCAGGGAGGTGCCGCTGGCTATCCAGAAGGGCGTCGAGAAGGCCAAGCGCAACCTCTTCAAGGTCCCGACTCGCGGAACGACCATACCGTATAAGGTCGTCGGCAAGTACGAGTCATCAAGGGTGCTGCTCAAGCCGGCCAGCGAGGGTACCGGCGTCATCGCCGGCGGCCCGGTCCGTGCGGTCATCGAGCTGTCCGGGGTCCAGGATATCCTGACCAAGACGTACGGGTCGCGCAATCCCGTCAACGTGGTAAAGGCGACGGTGGAGGGCCTCAAGTCGATCAACCGCACGCGCGAGGTGGCGAAGCTGAGGAAGACGCAGCTCCGCAAGGCCGAGGAGGCGGTGGAGGCTTGAAAGGCGAGGAGAAGATGTTACGCATAACACTGGTCCGCAGCCCCATCGGGCGACCCGCCGTGCAGCGGCGGACGGTACGCGCGCTGGGCCTGAAGAGGATGAACCACTCCGTGGTGCAGAGGGACACGCCGGAGATAAAGGGAATGATTAGCAGGATAAGCCACCTGGTGGCTGTGGAGCCCTGCGAGGCGGAGAAGGATTAACCTCGGGGGTACCCCGCAGAACCCCCGTGAAAGCGCGATGGCGGTGGAGCGCATGCCGCATACCACCGGCTCATGGCGGTTAAGGTGACTACGAGAAGCTCGCCCCGCACGGGAGGGGCCGGTCTCGGGAAGAGGAGCGAGAGATAGAATGACGTTAAAGATCAATGACCTCAAGCCCGCGGAGGGCTCAGTCAAGTCCCCGAAACGCGTGGGGAGAGGGAGTTCCTCCGGCCACGGCAAGACCAGCGGACGAGGGATGAAAGGACAGAAGGCGCGCAGCAAGACCCGCATCGGGTTCGAGGGCGGTCAGATGCCGTTGCAGAGACGGGTGCCCAAGCTGCGCGGCTTCAAGCCGCGCGCGAAAAAGGAATTCCACCTCGTCAACGTGGAGAGATTGAACGCTTTCTCCGACGGTGAGACCGTGACACCCGAGATACTGGTGGAAAAGGGGATCCTGAAGAAGCTGGAAAAAGAGGTAAAGGTACTGGGGAGGGGAGAGCTCGAGCGCAAGCTCACCGTGAAAGCGCATGCTTTCACGCGGGGAGCTGTAGCCAAGATAGAGTCCGCCGGGGGAAGCACAGAGGTGGTATAGGTTGCTCCGGACCTTCCGCAACATATTCAAGGTAGTCGATCTACGCAAAAAGATACTCTTCACGCTGATGATCATCCTGCTCTACCGCCTCGGCTGCGCTATACCGTCTCCCGGCATCAACACCGCGGCCCTCGATCAACTGGTGCAGGAAGGCGGGATACTGGGGTTCCTCAACTTCTTCTCCGGCGGAGCCCTGGCCCAGCTCGCCATATTCGGCCTGGGGATCATGCCCTACATCACCTCGGCCATCATCATGGAGATGCTGGTTGCGGTGATCCCGAAGCTCAAGCAGTGGCAGGAGGAGGGTGAGTCCGGGCGCAGGAAGATAACCCAGGTCACCCGCTACCTCACCCTGGGGCTGGCGCTGATGCAGTCCATCGGCCTCGTCTACACCTTCTCGCGCCAGACGGTGGGCGACGAGGGGCTCAAGATACTCGAGTTCACCTGGCTCAAGGGCATAATCGTCGTGATCACTCTCACGGCGGGGATGGCGCTGCTGATGTGGTTCGGCGAGCTGATAACCGAGCGCGGTATCGGTAACGGCATGTCCATCCTCATCTTCACCTCCATCATCGCCCGCGTGCCCATAGAGTTCAGGACCCTGATCGAGCAGACCGACCTGCGCTACGGCAGCATCGTATACGGCATCCTCATCACCGTGTTCATGACCCTGGCGGTGATCGTGGCCGTGATATATCTCGACCAGGGCCAGAGACGCATACCCGTGCAGTACGCCAAACAGATCCGGGGGAGACGCATGACCATGGGGGGGACCACCTATATCCCCCTCAGGATCAACACCTCCGGGGTAATCCCCATCATCTTCGCGTCCTCGGTGATCTTCTTCCCCACCATGCTGGCACAGTTCATACCTGCGCTCAGCGGTTTCGCGGAGACGCTCACCCAGGGATGGCTCTACTTCGTCATCTATACCGGCATGATCATCTTTTTCGCCTACTTCTATACCTATATCGTCTTCGATCCCTATACCCAGGCCGAACACCTCAAGAAGTATGGCGCCTTCGTTCCCGGCATAAGGCCGGGGACCCCCACGGCGGTGTACTTCGGCAAGGTCATCAACCGCATCACCCTGCCCGGCTCGATAGCCCTGGCCGCCATCGCGCTGCTGCCGGCGGTGATGTTCTATTTCTTCGGGACCAGGGAGATACCCTTTGGCGGCGCCGCCATCATGATCATCGTAGGGGTAGCCCTGGAGACAATGAAACAGATCGAGGCCCAGCTGCAGATGCGGCACTACGAGGGCTTCCTGGGCTAGGGGAGACGGGAAGGACGAGAAGATGAACCTGATACTGTTGGGACCACCGGGGGCGGGAAAGGGCACCCAGGCCGAGAGGATAGCGTCGCTCTACGGCATACCCCATATCTCCACCGGTGACATCTTCCGCGAGAACCTGCGCAAGGGGACCGAACTGGGGCTGGAGGCCAAGGGGTACATGGACCGGGGAGAGCTGGTGCCCGACGATCTCGTCATAAAGATCGTGAAGGACAGGCTGGAAGCGCCTGATTGCTGCGAGGGATTCATCCTAGACGGTTTTCCACGCACCGTGGCCCAGGCTGACGCATTGGGTGCGATGCTGGCGAAGGCCGGGACGCCCATAGACCACGTGCTGAACATCCAGGTCCCCGACGAGGTAGTCGTCGCCCGGCTGACCGCGCGCAGGACCTGCGGCGCATGCGGCAGCGTGTGCCACCTCCTCTACGACCCCCCGCAGAAAGATGGTGTCTGCGACGAGTGCGGGGGCGAGCTCTATTGCCGCGACGATGACGGCGAAGAGACGGTGCGGGCCCGGCTCGAGGAGTACAAGGAGAAGACCCAGCCGCTCATCGACTATTATCGCCGCGAGGGACGGTTGCGGGATATCGACGGCGGCGCGGAGCCCGATGAGGTCTTTGAGGCCGTGCGCTCGGTCGTAGAAGCGGGAACATGATCATCAGAAAGTCGCGGGAGGAAATCGCAAAGATGCGGGAGGCGGGCCGCATAGTGGCCGGAGTGCTCGACATGCTCGAGGGGCATATAAGGCCCGGCGTGAAGACCGAGACCCTGAACGAGTTAGCCGAGGAGTATATCAGGGAGAGGAACGGCATACCCTCCTTCCTGGGATACCGGGGTTTCCCCGCCTCCATATGCACCTCCATCAACGAGGTGGTGGTGCACGGTATACCGGACAGGACCCGTCTCAGGGAGGGCGACATCATCGGCGTGGACGTAGGGGTCGTCCTGGAGGGCTATCAGGGCGACGCCGCCCGGACATATGCCGTGGGCGAGGTCTCGGAGTCCGCGCGGCGCCTGATGGACGCGACCGCGGAATCCCTGCGGGCCGGGATAGAAGCGTGCCGGCCCGGCAAGCGGCTGGGCGACATATCCAACGCCATCCAGCGGACGGTGGAGAATGAAGGTTTCTCGGTGGTGGTTCAGTTCGTGGGCCATGGCATCGGGAAAGAGATGCACGAGGAACCGCAGATACCCAATTTCGGGCCCGCGGGGAGGGGATCCCTGCTGGAGGAGGGGATGACCTTCGCCCTCGAGCCCATGGTGAACGAGGGGACCTACGAGGTGGAAGTGGACGAGGGCGATGGTTGGACGGTAAGGACCGCGGACGGCAGGCTCTCCGCGCATTTCGAGCACACCGTGGCCATTACCGCGGAAGGTCCCTACGTGCTTACGTTGCCTTGAGCAGGTAGTATGGACGAACAAGTCATAGTTTGTTAGAATACAAGGCTGGTGCGTAAAAAAATAATCGCGCGCCGCGACAGCTGATGCGGTTGCGCCGGGAGAGTGAGTATTGGCCAAGAAAGAAGGCGCCGTTGAGGTCGAGGGGACCGTCCTTGAGCCGCTTCCCAATGCGATGTTCAGGGTGGAACTGGAAAACGGCCACAAACTGCTCGCGCACATTTCTGGCAAAATGAGGATGCACTATATACGCATCCTCCCCGGCGACAAGGTGGTGGTGGAGATATCTCCCTACGACCTCAACCGGGGCAGGATAGTGTACAGGTACAAGTGAGGCAATGGATCCGGAAGGGATAACGTCGAGATGAAAGTCAGAGCTTCGGTGAAGAAGATGTGTGATAAATGTAAAATAATCCGCCGCCACGGCAGGGTCCTGGTCATCTGCCAGAATCCGCGCCACAAGCAGAGGCAGGGATAACCTTAGAGGGAGGTATGCGGTCTTGGCACGTATAGCGGGTGTCGATCTTCCCAGGGACAAGCGGGTGGAGATTTCTCTCACCTATATCTACGGCGTCGGAAGGACCACCTCGAAAATGATCCTGTCGAACTGCCAGATAGATCCGAACACGAAGGTGCGAAACCTTACCGACGAGGAAGTGGTGCGACTGCGTTCCTATATAGATCAGAACCTCAAGGTTGAGGGAGACCTCAGGCGCGAGGTCGCGCAGAACATAAAAAGGAAGATGGAGATCGGGTGCTACCAGGGATTGCGCCACCGCGTAGGCCTTCCCGTGCGGGGGCAGCGCACCCACACCAACGCGCGCACCAGAAAGGGGCCGCGCAAGACGGTGGGCGTGAAGAGGAAGAAGTAACCGCCGGCTTGCAGCTGGCCGCTACAGGAGGTTGAGATTTGGCCAAGCCCACGAAAGGCAGAGGAAGAGGCAGGAGAAGAGAAAAGAAGACGGTGTTGCATGGAGAGGCACACATCAAGTCCACCTTCAACAACACCATCATCACCATCACGGACAAGGGCGGAGATACCCTGACCTGGAGCAGCTCGGGCACGGTCGGGTTCAAGGGCTCTCGCAAGAGCACGCCCTACGCCGCCCAGCAGGCGGCGGAGAACGTCGCCAGGAAGGCTGCCCAGGAGTTCGGCATGAAGAAGGTCGACGTGTTCGTGAAGGGCCCGGGTTCGGGGCGGGAGACGGCCATCAGGACGCTGCAGGCCAACGGCCTCGAGGTCGCCAGCATCACGGACGAGACGCCGCAGCCCCACAACGGATGCAGACCGAAGAAGAGAAGAAGGGTTTAGAGGGTATTCCAATGGCCAGAAACACGGATCCATCCTGCAAGCAGTGCCGTCGCGAGGGAGACAAGCTCTTCCTCAAGGGTGCGCGCTGCGAGAGCGATAAATGCGCTATGGAGAGGCGGCCTTACGCGCCCGGCGAACACGGCCGGGGCCGCGTCAAGGAAACCGAATACCTGCTGCAGCTGCGCGAGAAACAAAAAGCCAAGCGCATTTACGGGGTGCTGGAGAGGCAGTTCCGCCGCTATTACGGCAAGGCCTCGCGGCAGCAGGGGATCACCGGCGAGAACCTGCTCTTCCTGCTGGAGAGCCGTCTCGACAACCTCGTTTACAGGGGCGGGCTGGCTTCCTCGCGCAAGGACGCGCGGCAGATGGTCAGGCACGGCCACGTGACCGTAAACGGCCGCAAGGTTAATATCCCTTCCTACCAGACGAAGGTGGGGGACGTGATAGAGCTGAAGGAGAGGAGCAGGGACATGGTGCGCGTCCTGCAGGCGGTGAAGTTCGCCGAGGGAAGGCCGGTCGCTCCCTGGCTCAAGGTCGACCTGGATAAAAGACACGTAGAGGTGATATCCCAGCCCAAGAGGGAAGATATAGAATTACCGGTAAAAGAACACCTTATCGTGGAGCTCTATTCCAAGTAAGCGGTGTGACCGATCGGGTCCGGGATCCCCGGCCCATACAAGGAGGGAATAGACTTTGGTTCTCGAGATGCAGAAACCCCATATAGTGGTGGATAAGTTGGAGGATTCATACGGCCGGTTCATCATCGAGCCGCTGGAAAGAGGCTTGGGGCATACGCTGGGCAATTCCATGCGACGCATCCTGCTCTCCTCCATACCCGGGGGAGCGATAACCTCGATACGCATAGAAGGAGTGATGCACGAGTTCTCCACCATCGAGGGCATCAAGGAAGACAGCATGGACATGATCCTCAACCTCAAGGGGGTCATATTGAGGATCGAGGGGGAAGGACAGTTTGCCCTCTCTCTCGACATCACCGGTCCCAAGGCGGTTACCGCCAAGAACATCGAGGTACCGGACGGGGTAGAGATCGTCAACCCGGACCTCAAGATATGCACACTGAACAAGAAAGCGAGGCTGAAGATGGAGTTGACCGCCCAGAAGGGGAGGGGTTACGTCTCAGCCGAGCACATCGGCGGCTACCGGGAGGTCGCCGGCAGCATACCGCTGGACGCTATGTTCTCCCCGGTGGTGAGTGTCTCGTATCAGGTGGAGGACACCCGCGTGGGGCAGCGCACCGACTATGACAGGCTGATCCTGGACATCAACACCAACGGCAGCATCGATGCCAGGGAGGCCCTCCTGAAGGCGGCGCAGATCCTGGCGGGACACGTAGGCATCTTCACCTCGCTCGCCGAGGGCGAGGAGGAAGAGGGCGAGCCGCTCTTCGGCGCCGACCTCAAGCCGGCGGGGAGCAAGGACTGGCAGCTCTCCATCGAGGATCTGGAGCTTCCCGTGCGCGTGCTGAACTGCTTGCACCGCGGGGGCATCAACACCGTGGGGCAGCTGGTGGAGAAGACGGAAGAAGACCTGCTGGCGTTGCGCAGCTTCGGAGCTCGTTCCATCGAAGACGTGAAGGAGAAGCTGGAGAAGAGGGGACTCAAGCTGCGTTCCAAGGAAGGCTGAGCGAAAGCTCGCGTGAGGATACGAGAGGTTACACCGATGCCGCAGCCGAGAAAAGGGAAAAGACTGGGGGGGAGCGCCTCCCACCAGAAGGCCATGATGTCCAATCTGGCCAGATCGCTGATCGAACACGAGAGGTTGGAGACCACGCAGACGCGCGCCAAGGAGATGCAGCCTCTGGTGGAGAAGCTGGTCGGCTTGGCCAAGCGCGGTGACCTGCACGCTCGCAGGCAGGCCCTGGCCATCATCCAGGACCGCGATATAATCCACAAGCTCTTCGACGAGATAGGGCCGCGATACGAGGACCGTGAGGGCGGTTATTCCAGGATCGTGAAGACGGGGCCACGCAAAGGGGACGCAGCTCCCATGGCTATCATCGAGTTCGTCTGAGTGCTTTTCCGGCCCGGGGCCTCCAGGTAACGGTCTCGCTCCGCTCCGACCGACCCAATAGTACTCGGGCAAGTGGCAGCGCAGACGAATGTTTTTCTAAACAGACGATACGCGGATGCCTTCCTCCTCCAGCTACCCGATTCAATGCCCTGTCCGTCTGCCCACCTCCGCTCTCTCACCAACCCGCCGGTCTGCCCACCCCCGTCCTCTCCATAATCCGCCACACGGGCTAGATCGGAAGAGCAC
>MTKY01054044.1_pt1 | contig 15852 bp, 10 predicted proteins | sample 1042731 | NCBI WGS metagenome assembly MTKY01 (sample SAMN06212206, study PRJNA360538) | anaerobic digester metagenome | biome: Wastewater treatment plant; material: sludge; isolation source: anaerobic digester fed with sludge from wastewater treatment plant | place: Denmark: WWTP Soeholt ... | reverse complement strand
GACCGGGCGGGCCACGGCTCGGGCGGGGCGCGTCGCCGGGCATGCGACCGCGGTGACGAGCAAGGCCACGGCCAAGGGCGTCGTCGCTGGGGCCAAGTTGGTCGGCCGGGGGGCCAAGGTGGGCACTGGGAAGTTCCAGGGCTTCGCGCGATCACAGGGTGCCGACGCGTCCGGGCTGAGCCGGGTCACCGAGATGCAGGTGTTGGCGTCTGCGGGCGATGCGGCGTTCACGGTGTCGCTCGCCAGCACGATCTTGGCGCTGCCGCTCGGGCAGGCGCGCGGCCAGGTGGCGTTGTTCCTCATCACGACGATGGCGCCGTTCGTGTTGCTGGCGCCGCTTGTCGGGCCGTTGCTGGATCGGTGGCGGCACGGCCGTCGATGGGCGATCGGGTCGACGTTGGCGCTGCGCGCATTCCTGTCCTGGGTGCTCGCCGGGGTGGTCGCTGACGGCTCGCCCTGGTTGTTGCCGTTGGCGCTGCTGTGTCTCATGGCGACCCGGGCCTATGCGGTGGCCCTCTCGGCTGGCATACCCCTCGTGCGTCCGGACGCGATCACCCTCGTCGTTGCGAACTCCCGTCAGTCGGTGGCGACGTTGATCGGGATGGTGCTGGGCGCTGCGGTCGCTGCGCCGATCGGTCGACTCGGGGCGCCGTGGTCGTTGCGGGTGGCTTTCGTCATCTATGTCGTGGCGACCGTGTTGGCCATCCGGCTTCCGGCGGCCGTCGACTCTGCGCGGGAGACGCCTAGCCCGTATGCCGCCTCCCCGCCCCCCGACTCTTCCGCCGACCCGCCTTCTGCCGACGCAACGCCTGCCGACCCGCCACCTGCCGACCCTTCCGCCGACCCGCTGATCGAGCCGACCCCGAGCCGGCGCGAGCGGGCTCGGGAGCTGCGACGGTCGCTGCCAGCCCCGGTGCGGGCAGCCTTGACGACCGCGTCAGGGGCCAAAGTGCTCTCGGGCTTTGTCACGCTGTTCCTGTCGTTCCTCCTGTGGGACCAGCCGCTGCCTGGGGTGTCGAGCGTGCTCGCCCTCGGGCTCGTCGGAGTGGCGGCCGGGGCGGGCAACGGGCTCGGCAGCTTCATCGGCAACCGGATTGGCGACCGCTCACCAACGGTGATCGCCTCGGCGGCATTGCTGGTCGCGATCGCTGCCGGGCTGCTGGTGACGCTCGCCTACTCGTTGCCCACCGTGGTGCTGTTGGGGCTGGTGAGCGGGGCGTTCGGCCAGCTGGCCAAGCTGTGCCTTGACGCGTTGATCCAGGATGACACGGCGGACTCGCTTCGGGCCCAGGCGTTTTCCTGGTCCGAGACGCGGCTGCAGGCCGCCTGGGTCGGCGGGGGAGCGTTGGGGATCGCGATGCCCCTGGTGGCAAGGCTCGGTTTCGGCGTGGTCACGGCGGTGCTGGTCGGGGTGCTCGTGGCCGGCGTGGTCATCCGCCGGCGGGCTCGGCCGGTCGGGTGAGAGACCTCGACACCCCGACGTCGTTTCCGCTCCCCTGAGGCGTCGTCAGACCCAGATCGCAGCCGGTATGCCGTCCGAGGACACTTCGGGTGGGTCGGGCAACGAACGCGCGTCACCTGAGACGTATCGGGCGGCCGTCCACGCAGCGGCACAGGCGTCGAGAAGGTCGTCGGCGGCATACCCACTGTCGGCCAGCACGCTGGGTCGGGAAATGCCGTGCCGGGCCAGCTCGGCGAGGTGGGCTGCGATGCCCTCCGGTGTGGTCTTCGCGGCGGCCATCGGGCCGCCGGCCATCTCGGCAAAGGACAGCTCTGGGTGCGCCTCGACGACGGTGCAGCGCGGTCGGGTCTGTCGCCAGGCATCGACCTGCGCCCGCGTTTCGGGGGTGGAGTCGGCAGGAGCGTTGATGGCCACGACCGACACGGACCAGGACTGCAGGGTGGTTTCGACGAGCTCGGCGATCGTCGGGGCGGCATACACCTGTGGCCGGGGCAGGTCGGGGGCGAGGAGGGCGCCGACCCAGCCGCCAGCGCAGCCGTCGACCCCGAGCACCGGGGTGGTGACTGTAACTGGCACGACAGACTGTGCGGGTTCGGTGGGTTCGGCGGGCTCGACAGACCTGGCGGCGGCCGGCGGAGCCCAGGTGAAGCGGGGAGTCCGGCGCTGGGAGAACGCGGCGATGCCTTCGGCCGCGTCGGGGCTGGTCGCCAGGGCGGCATCCCAGCGGGCCTCGACCTCGTCGGTCACCTGACCGTGCAGCAGGACCGAATCGACCATCTCCTTGCTCGCCATTTGGGTGAGCAGCGAACGCTGCGTCGACATGACCTGGACGAGCTCAGCCAAGCGCGCTTCGGCCACATCGGCCTCGAGCAGCTCGTCGATGAGCCCAACCCGCAGGGCTCGGTCAGCGTCGATGATCTCGGCCGTGAACAGCAAGTGCTTGGTGGCCGATTCGCCGATGAGCTGGACCGCGCGGGCCACCGCGAATCCGGGATAGACGATCCCCAGCCGGGCCGGGGTGATCCCGAACCGGGCGCTCGACTCGGCCAGCCGCAGGTCGCAGGCGATCGCGATCTCGGCGCCGCCACCCACGCACGCGCCTCGGATGAACGCGATGCTCGGCTTGGGGAAGTCGGCCAGCGCCCGATCGGCCAACTCGTTGGCTCGCCGGTATTCCTCGAACGGCAGATCGCCCAGCCCGCTGATGTCTCCGCCAGCGCAGAAGTGGTCGCCAACACCGCGGACGACGAGCAACCTGACGTCGGGATCTTCGCCCAATTCGGTTGCCAGTCGGGCCAGTTCGAGCCACATCCGGTAGTCCACGGCGTTGCGCTTGTCGGGCCGGTTGAGCCAGAGGGTGGCCACGCCCCCTTCGCGGGTCACGACGAGCGGTTGGTCTCCAAGCGGCATACCCCGAGTATGCCGCCCGCTCGCCGCGAGCCCAGGGGCGCTGAGTCTGCTCTCACCCGATACCGCGGCGCTCGGGCGGCGCGGGGCTACACCTCGCGGAGCTTGGCGAGTCGGGCCCGCAGCCCGTCGACCCGGTGGGCGTTGCCGTGCAGCCCGAGGTAGCCCTCGCCCACCGAGGCCAAGAGATCGTCGTCGAGCCGACGCACCGCCCCCGCCGGATAGCGGTAGCCCATCCGCTCGGTCACCGCGGCCGAGTCGACGTTGCGGACCAGCGCGCTGAGCTCGTCGAGCGACGCAATCCCCAACTCGAGCAGCAGCCCACTCATCCACTCGTAGTGCTCGGTCCGTGACCAGCCCGCGCTCGCATAACGTCCGGCGAGGAAGGTCGTCAGCTCCTGCGCGCTGATCCGCGGATCGCGCTCGTCGGCCTCCGGTGTTTCGCCGCCGCCGAGCTCGGCCTGGATGGTGTCGCGGATCGTCGAGAACTCGTGGTCGGCGAGCTCCAGCAGCCCGGCCGCCAGCGTGAACCGTCGGTCCAGATCAGAGGCATGCTCGGTGGGCACCGTTCCCTTGTAACGGATTTCGTGCTCGAACTCGGCCCATGCGTGTTGCAGCACCGTCCGCAGCTGGATCGAGGCGCACCTCGTCGGCTCGTATGCCGGGTGCTCACCTTCGTCGAGCGACACCAGCAAGTGCCTGCTCGCGTAGCCGAACCGGCCGGCTCGCGCCGTCTCCCGACCCATGTCCCGGTCGTCCAATACGGTGAGCTGGTCGGCCAGCAACTCGGCGACCGCGTCGACGTCACTGCGGACATAGGTGATGACCCGGACTCCGACTTGGTCGGTGATGTCGCGTAGGGGATCGGTGTGCACCCGCTCGCCATCGCGCTCGCGGGCCGCCTTGGCGGCGAACGACGCGACCGCTTTGGCCCGCCCCGTCACGCTGAGGTAGTTGATCCCGGCCTCGTCGAGGATGGCGGTTACCGTGGCGACGAAAGACTCGGCGACCGGCCCGAGGGAAGGCCAGCTCGCGGCATACCGGCGCACTGCCTCGTCGACGTCGACCGGACCCATGACGGAACTCTCCCACGACGACGGACGGCACGGGACCCGCCGCCCTTGTTGACAACCGTTGACCGACATGGTTCATTAGTGAAGTAATGAACCACTGAAGGAGGCGATCGGTGTCTGACCAGCCTGACCAGCCTGACCAGTCTGACCAACCCGATCAGCCTGACTGGACCGACGGGCGGCCCATCTTCATGGACCTCGCCGACCGGATCGCGGCCGACATCATCGCCGGGCTCATCCCCGAGGAGACCCAGGTGCCCTCGACCAACGAGCTGGCGGCGCACTACCGGATCAACCCGGCCACCGCGGGCAAGGCGCTCAATCGGCTCGTCGACCAAGGCATCGTCTACAAGCGCCGCGGCGTGGGGATGTTCGTCGCCACCGGCGCGCCCGACGCGCTGCGCGCCGCCCGCCGTGAGGCATTTGCCGACCAGTTCGTCCGACCCTTCGTGCAAGAAGGCCGTCGGATCGGGCTGACGATCGAGGAGATTGTCGCCCTCGTCACCAAGGAGCGAGCATGACCGCCACCACCCCGACGTCCGGCGCCCCGGATCTCGCATCGGGTCACGCCCCCGGGATCACGCTGCGTCACGTCGCGAAGAGCTTCGGCGCCACCGAGGTGCTGACCGACGTCTGCGCGACCCTGGCCCCAGGCCGCATCTATGGCCTGCTCGGCGCCAACGGCACCGGCAAGACGACGCTGCTTGCGTGCATCGCCGGCCACACCTTCCCCAGTGGCGGTGAGATCCACATCGACGGCCGCGACCCGCGCGAGCACGCCCCGACCCTCGCCCGGCTGTGCTTCGTCCGCGAGGACCAGGCCTACAACGACGCCTTCGCTGTGGCGGACATCCTCGCGGTGATGCCCGCGTTCTATCCGGACTGGGACATCGAGACCGCGACCCGGCTCGTGCGCCGATTCCGGCTCCCGTGGCGGACGCGGTCCAAGAAGCTGTCCCGCGGGCAGCGGTCGGCCCTGGCCATCGTGCTCGCTCTCGCCAGCGGCGCGGCATACACGTTCCTCGACGAGCCCTACCTGGGACTGGACCCGACCGCGCGCGGCATCTTTTATGACGAGTTGCTGGCCGCGTATGCCGCGAGCCACGACCGCGCCGACGGTCCCCGCCCGGGTCGGGTGGCTGCGCCGGCCCCGCGCACCTTCGTCATGTCGACCCACCTCATCGACGAGGCCGCCGACCTCATGGAGGAGGTCCTCGTGCTGGACCGCGGCGAGATCGTGCTGCAGGCCGACGTCGACGACGCCAGGCGGACCGCGTTCGTCGCTCGCGGGCTCGACGCCGAGGTGAAGGCGCTCGGTGTGGGTCGGGAGCTGCTGTCCAGCCGACGGCTCGGCGGCATCACCTCGGCGACGATCCGGGGCGAGCTGTCGGCCGAGGATCGGCGGCGGGCCAATGAGGCCCGCGTGTCGATCGAGCCGGCATCGCTGCAAGAGCTGGTCGCGGCGATCGGTCTGCACGGCGGGACCGACCAACTGGCGCCCCACTCTGTTGGCTCGACCCACGGTGAGCCGCTCGCTCAAACCCATTCTCTCGCTGCGGAATCGGAGTCGGACCAGTGATCACCTATGCGCGCCGCTCGCTGCGGCTCTATCTCGCCAACCGCAACTATGTGCTGGGCGTTCCGGTCTTGACGCTCGGTCTGATGGTCGTCATCAGCATTCTCAACGCCGTCATCATTGGGATCGGGACCGGGTTCCCACTCTCGGCCCAGGTCCAGGACGGGTTCCGGTCCAATTCCGGTGTGATCTGGGCCATTCCGGGCTTCCTCGTCTCGGTGGGAGTCCTCGCGGCAACCCGCAACTTCGCGATGGCGCTCGCGTTCGGCAGCACCCGCCGCCACTTCTGGTTGGGCACGATGGCGGGCTTTGTCGCGACGGCGACGGTGACCGCCGCGTCCGCTGTGCTGATGCTCGGTGTGGAGCGACTCACCAACCACTGGTTCATCGGCGCTCACGCGCTGGACGTCGCGGTCCTCGGCGACGGGAACGTCGCAACGACCTTCGCCGTGGTCTTCGTGCTCGTGCTGCTGTCGACGACCGCCGGGGCGATGTTCGGGATGGTCTATCGGGCTTATGGGCCCAAAGCGACGACGTTCCTGGTGATCGGTTGCCTGTTGCTCGTCTTCGTCGCGGTCGCGATCGGGATGTGGCAGCGGGACGCGGTCGGCCCGATGTTGGCCCAATGGGGAGCTTGGGCCGGCGTCATCGTCGGCTCCGGTCTTGTTGTGGTCACCAGCGCCGGGTCGTATGCCGCGTGCCGTCTGGCCACCGTCTGAGCCGTCACACCACCGTCTGAGCCGTCACAACCACAGCGGCTCGACGGCCCGAAGCAGCGCCGAGTGCCGTGGCGCGGCCGGTGCAGCTGGCGCCGCCGGTGCGACCGGTGCGGCCGGTGCGGCCGGTGCGGCCGGTGCCAAGGATGTTGCTGAAACGGACTGGGCCGACGCCGACTCGGCACTGGACACGGGCGGTGCCACCGTCGCGGCCTTGACAGCGATGGGGCTGCGGACCTCGAACCCGCCGCCGCCCTTCCACGTGAGTGAGCCAAACCGCCACTCGCCGACCGGGGCAGCACCGACGTTGCTGATGCTCACCGTGAAGGTTGCGGTTGCGCCGGGGTTGAGCGTGAGGCGGGAAGGCGATACCGACACGGCATACCCCGGCGGAGCCTGGATCCGCGCGACGAACCGCGCCGGGACTCCGGTCACGTTCGTGACCCGCCGGGTGATGAACGTCGACCCGACAACGTTTTCGACTCCGATCGATGGCACGTTGAGGTCGGCTGCGCGGGTGGGTATGCCGCTCGCGGCCAGGGCGGCACACGTCGCGATCGGATTGACCAACGCCGCCCGACCCTCCGCGCAGAGAAAGCCCACGTAGTCGTCGAACGTCGCGTCGTAGACCAAGCCCGGACGGTATGCCGATCCGCGCGCCTGGGGCTCGCCAAGGTCGAGCATTCCTGCGCCCATGGCGAAGGGAGTGGCTGCGGAGACGCGGTCGTTGTCCCGGACGCGAGTGTCGGCGGTCGTCATGAGTGCCGACTTGGCCATCGCCGGAGTCCAATCGGGATGGGCCTGTTTGAGCAGGGCAAAACTGCCCGCGACGACCGGGGCGGACATGGACGTCCCCGCGATGGCCTGGAAGAGCTCGCCGCTCGGCTGACCGCTGGCCGGCATCGGGGTGTTCCCCGCCATGATCTGGATGCCGGGGGCGGTGAGGTCCGGTTTGATGAGGTCCCCAGCGGTGGGGTTCTCGCCCCGGGAGGAGAAGGCGGCCATCGTCGGTGACACGAACGGGGACACCCCGATTGAGCCAGGGACCAACCGTCCAGTGCCGCCCGGGGTGGCGGCGATCCACGCTCGGAGTTGGGCCCCCGGGGTGGCGTCGATCATCACCGTGGGGACGAAGAAGGTGTCGGAGAAAAGCGTGTCGGTGTCGGTGGCATTGGCCAGGACCATGCCGACACCGCCCGCCCGGAGCACCTCGGCGCTCTTGGCGACGCGACCATTGCCTCCCCTGGTGCACACAACAATCGCGCCGGTCACAACGGCCGGGTTGAGGGTGCCGTCGAGACACAGCGCGCCTCCCGCGGTCGATGCATCGACGAACGGGGCGGCGGAGGTTCCGCCGGTGACCGAAGCCCCCCGATATCGTTTGCCGCCGGCCTCGATGAAGCCCTCGTAGAACGTGGGTTGGGTGTTGGCCCCCACCGTCGTTACCCAAGGGACGTCAGCGGGTCCACCGATGGTCTTCGGGCCGGGGCCGCTGTTCCCCGCAGACACCGAGGCGAACACTCCCGCGTCCGCCGCGTAGAGCAGGGCGAGGGCATCCGGGCCGACCGTTGACGGGCTGCTCCCCACCGAGTAGTTGATGACATCGACGCCATCGGCGACGGCCTGGTCGATGGCCGCCACGAGATCGGACGTGAAACCGCCGGATTCGCCAAGGGCCTTGTAGGCAATGATCTGGGCCCGAGGGGCGATCCCGGACGTGAGGCCCTTGTCGACACCGAACACCCGAGCGTGGATCCCGGCGTTGCCCGCCGCGGTCGACGCGGTGTGGGTGCCGTGACCCTCGTCGTCGCGGGCGGAATCGAACTCGGCCCAGCTGAGCCCATAGTTGGCCTTATAGGTGTCGAGGAAGACGCGAGCGCCGACCAACTTGTTGTTGCAGGTGAACCGCGCGTCCGCCGGGTTATGGGCGGTGTTTCCGAAGGCACAGGTCGATCGGCTGCCTGCATCGAGGGCCGGGTGCACCGGGTAGTGGCCGTCGTCGGCGAAGCTGGGGTGCTCGGGCCAGATCCCGGTGTCGATCACCCCGATGGTCACGCCCGAACCGTTCATGCCGGACTGCCACGACTCGGTGCGGCCGGTCAGCCCGAGGAAGTCATAGAGCTGGTTCCCGTTGCCGCGCGTCACCGAGATCGAGATGGGCCAGTCTTTCGCGTCGGCGACCGCTGGGTGGCGCAGTTCGTCGGGCAGCACGAGGGCGACATCGGGGCGCGCCGCCAACGCGCGGGCCTGCGTCGCGGTGGCGCGCACGGCAAACCCGTTCAGGGCGTTGGTGAAGGTCGTCGTCACCGCTGAGGCCGGCAGGCCGGTCGCTGCGACAACACCCGCCTGAGCCCGGTGCAGTTCGGCTCGGCGGGATCGGGCAGCGGCCGTGTCCAGCGACCGGGTCGAGATCGAACGGACCAGGGGGGCGATCTTCATGAGCACGATGTAGGAACTCTGTCCCGACGCCGCCGCAGCCGCGGGCTCACCCCACACGCCGACGGTCGGCGCCACCACCAGGGCCAGCGCCACCCACACCGCCAATCGCTTCCTCATCACTGCCATCCTCCGAGTGCACCCGCGGCCCGCCCATGCCGGACTGCCGAGTAAGCCCGACCAAGGGTGATGCGCCGACGATAACGGCTGGCCCGGCCAAGGGCGACCGGAGCAAAAGGACCCGGGGGCGCTGTCGGCGACACATGTGTCGCCGACAGCGCCCCCGGGCCCGAATCAGCCGGCAGGCCAAGGTCACCCGGTGACGGCGACCGTTGTCCTTCCGATGACGGTTGTTCCGTTGCGGTGGGTCACGGTGCCGAGGTATTCCTCGCCGGCCGTGAGGCCACTCCACGCGATGCCGACGGTGTGGGTGCCACCGATCGTCGCCGCGATGCTCGCGCCGGATGTGACCGTCAGGCTTCCACCACCGCCCGCCGTTGGTACGAGCCAACTGCGCAGATCGAACTCCAGCGGCGTGGCTCCCACCGCCCAGCCGTGCACGACCATCGTGTAGGTGCCGTCAGCGGGGGCGGTGAGGGTGATGCTTTCGTTCGTCCCACCGTTCGTGCTCGCTCCGACGAGACTGCCGCTCGGACCGAACAGGTAGATGTCCAGGTCGGTGGGGTCGGGCATGGTGAGAGCCCACTTGGCCACGCCGACCCCGCTCAAAGTGAACGGGATCGAGACCACGCCGGCTCCGTCATCGGCGCTCGGGTAGGTCTGGTCCGGGTCCTGCTCGATCATGTGCCGCGAGTGAGTCGCCGCGACCAATCCTTCGGCCGTCGCGCTATAGGGGCCCGCGAAGCCGAACTGCAGTGCCAACGAGGCAGTCCCCGACGTGCCCGTACCGGACACGCTCGACGGGGCCGACAGGGTGGTCCCCTTGACCGCGATCGGGCTGCGGACCTCGTAGTCGCCGCCCTCCCAGGTGAGCGAACCGAAGCGCCACTGACCTGCCGGCGCCGCCCCCGTGTTGGTGATGGTCACCGTGAAGGTCGCACTGGCGCCGGGCGCAAGCGTGATCTTCGACGGGCTGACCCGAACGCGGTAGCCGGGTGGTGCCTTGGTGCTCGCCTCGAAGGTCGTGCGACGGTCGGCGACGCTGGTGACGGTCCGGGTCACGGTGGTGGACCCGGCGACGGACTCGACGCCGATCGACGCGAGATTGAGGTCCGCGGCGCGAGTCGGTATGCCGTTCGCGGCCAACGACGCACAGGTGGCCGCGGGGTTCCCGAACACCGATGGTCCTTCAGCGCAGAGGAATCCGAGGTAATCCAGGAAGCCTGCGTCATAGACCAGACCGGGTCGGTATGCCGACCCGCGGGCTGCCGGCTCGCCAAGATCCACCATGCCCGATCCCATCGCGAACGGTCCCGCTTGGCTGGTCCGGTCGTTGTCGCGGACCCGGGTGTTGGCCGTCGTCATGAGGGCCGACTTGGCCATAGCCGGGGTCCAGTCGGGGTGCGCCTGCTTCAAGAGGGCATAACTGCCTGCGACGACCGGGCTGGACATCGAGGTTCCGGCGATCGCCTGGAACAGTTCTCCGGCGGGTTGGGAGTCGCCTGAAGGCATGGGGGTGTTGCCCGCCATGATCTGGACTCCTGGCGCCGTGATGTCGGGCTTGATGATGTCGCCCGCCGTGGGGTTCTCCCCGCGTGAGGAGAAATAGGCCATCGTCGGGGAGTAGAACGGCGAGGTGCCGATCCCCCCGGCGACGAGCCGACCGACCGGGTCGGGGCTACTCGCGATCCACGCCTTGAGCTGCAGTCCGGGCGTGTTGTCGATCATCACCGTCGGGACAAAGAAGGTGTCGCTGAACAGCGTGTCGACATCGACGGCGTTGAACAACACCATGCCGACCCCGCCAGCGCGCAGCACCTCGGCGCTCTTGGCCACGCGGCCGTTGCCACCTCGCTTGCACAGGACGATGGCGCCGGTGACCTTGCTCGGATCGAGCTTTCCGGCGAGACACAACTCGCTGCCCGCTGCAGCGGCGTCGACGAAGCGGGCGGGGCCGACACCCTTGGTGATCGAGGCACCTTGATAGCGCTTACCGCCGGCCTCGATGAACCCTTGGTAGAAGGTGGGTTGGGTGTTGGCGCCAACGGCGGTGACCCACGGAACGTCCGCCGGCCCGCCGATGGTCTTCGCGCCGGGGCCGCTGTTGCCAGCGGAAACCGCCGAGAAGACTCCGGCGTCGGCGGCGAAGAGGAAGGCAAGCGTGTCAGCGCTGACCGTAGCCGCGCCACCTCCGACCGAGTAGTTGATGACGTCGACTCCATCGGCGACGGCCTGGTCGATGGCCGCGACGAGGTCGGACGTGTAGCCGCCGGTGTCGCCCAGCGCCTTGTAGGCGATGATCTGGGCGCGCGGGGCGATCCCGGACGTGGTCCCCTTGTCGACCCCGAAGATCTGCGCCCGCACGCCAGCGTTTCCGGCTGCCGTCGAGGCGGTGTGCGTGCCGTGGCCCTCGTTGTCCCGCGCGGAGTCGAACTCCTCGGCCGTCAGGCCGGTATTCGCGCGGTAGGTGTCGAGGAAGACGCGCGCACCGACGAGTTTGTTGTTGCAGGTGAAGGGTGCGTCGGCGGGGTTGTGCGTCGTGTTCCCGAAGGCACAGGCGGATCCGACGCTCGTGTCCAGCGGCTCGTGCGCGGGATAACTGCCGTCGTCGGCAAAGCTCGGGTGTTCTGGCCAGATCCCGGTGTCGATGACGCCGACGGTGACTCCGGTCCCGGTGATACCTGACCGCCAGGATTCACCGCGGCCGTCCAGCCCGAGGAAGTCGTAGAGCTGGTTGCCTGACCCGCGTGTCACGCCGATCGAGCGGCGGCTGCCTTCGTCGATCGTCGGTTGGCGCAACTCGTCGACCAGCACGGCCGCGACCTCCGGCCGCTTGGCCAGCGCGTCGACTTGGGCCTGTGTGGCGCGAACTGCGAAGCCGTTGAGGGCGTTGGTGTAGCTCGTCGTCTTGGCCGATGCGGGCAGCCCCGCCGAGGCGACGACCCGGTCCTGGGCGCGGCGCAAGTCGCCCTGCCGAGACCGGGCGGACGAGGTATCCAGGGACTTCGCCGAGACCGATCGGACCAACGGATCGGCCTTCATCACGACGATGTAGGACTTCTTCTTGGGGGCTGCGGCCGCTGACGGAGCGGCCAGGGTTGCTGCGAGGGGTGCCGCCGCGAGGGAGAGGGCAGCCCACATCGCGATCCGTCGTCTCATTCCATCCTCCGAGTGCTGGACGAGTACGCGCCAGGTCATCGGATGACCCCGATGACCCGTTTGGGTGGCCCGACCCTACGCCCTCTGGAGCCGTTTCGGACCCCCGAACCTGTGAAAAGAAGAGCGGATGAAAATCGGTGCCTGCTCGGCCTGCTCGTCCTCCTGGTCCTGCTCGCGCCCGCCGACCTGCCCGTCGGCCGGGTCGCAATCAGTCCTGACACAAGAAGGGGTTGGTCCTTCCGCCGGCGTGATAGCGATAGTCACGGTCGCCGGATCGCAGAACGACGAGCGAGCCGTCGACGACCTGATCGGCATACGCCATCCCGGGCCTGGGGCAACCCAAGGCGGCGTTGGGCCAGGTGACCACCCCGGCGGCGACGACCTCGATGGCGGCCGGAGACACCCCGAGCCGACTGGCGAGGTCGGCGGTTGCTACTGCGATGTGTGGCGCCAGAGCGGGGTCAATGCCGGTGACGCTCGGTGTCGGCACGACACCCCTGGTGGGTGTGAGCGATGCCGCGGCGGAGCGAAGTTGCTCGCGCAATGCCGACGGGTCGAGCGGCCCCGCCGAGGTCGGTCCCGATCCGCGTGGTGTGGCTCCCGGCGTGTCCCCCGGCGCGCTGGGCCGGACAGTGCAGGCGCTCAGAGCGAGCACCCAGACGCCGAGCACCCAGACGCCGACCACGCCGACCACGCCGACCTTCGCCGTCCGCTTCATGCCTCAGGGTAACCCGCGACCCCCGGCTCGTCTGCGCTCGCTTGACGTGCTGCGCGTGCTGCGGGCGGAAGGTCGCCCGAGGAGGCCTCCGGCCAGTCGGCGGGGTCCGGGCCGATGGCCCTGAGCTGGTGCACCTGCTCGGTCGACCACGAGGACACCCGAAGACTCCCATCGAGCACTCGGTCGCGGTAGTCCGCCCAGGGCATCCATTCGACGCTCGCCACTTCGTCGGGATCGGGAGCCAGGGGTATGCCGTCCGCGACCGTCGCGACGAACACCGGGCACAGCTCGTTCTCGACGACGCCGTCCTGCTCGGCCCGATAGGCGAACCGGGGGAGCACGAGCCGGACCGAGCCACGGGACACCGCGAGCCCGAGCTCGGACCGGGCGCGGCGGCATACGGCATCGGGAAGCGACTCACCCGGGGAGGGGTGGCCGCACAGGGAGTTGGTGAGCACCCCCGGGAAGGTGCGCTTGGACCAGGCCCGCCGCGAGACGAGCAGCCGCCCACTCGCGTCGATGACGTAACAGGAGAACGCCAGATGCAGCGGCGTGTCGGCGGTGTGAACCGTCGCCTTCAGCGCGGTGCCGATCGCGGCCCCCGCGTCGTCGAGGAGGACGACGACCTCGGCCACGTGGTGGGTGTTCGGGTCGGTGCGGGGCGACATCTGGTCAGGGTAATCGCGACCGTCGCCACCCTTGCCCCGACATCGTCGATCCTGCCGAGGACCCGACCGGTCGGGGCGATGACCCGCGGCTAGTCGCAAAATGCTGGGCGGTCGGCTCGGCGGCCGAGTTAGCCTGCCGCTGTGCAGATTCAGGAGATCGACAAGTCCGACGACGACCTCATGGCCCGCATGTATGCCGTCGTCACGGCCAGCCAGTCCGTCGAGCGACCGTTCTTCACGCCGCAACCGCAAGATGCCGCGATCTCGGATCTGCGGCATGTCGATCCCGGGGAGCGCTGCGATCTGCTGGGCGTCTTCGACGCTGACGAGCTCGTCGGCGTCGTGACCCTGTGGATGGGCCTGACCGACAACGTCGACACCGCGTGGATGCAGCTGGACGTCCACCCCGACCATCGCCGGCGGGGCGCCGGTGCGGCGGCCATCTCGGTGGCCTTGGCCCATTGCGCCAGCCTGGGGCGCACCCGCGCTGTGGGCTCGGCGCGGTATCCCGAGAGCCGGGCCGAAGACCACCCGAACCGGCGGTTTGCCGAACGTCACGGGTTCCGGTTGGGCAGCGTCGATATCAACCGCCGGTTGGCGTTGCCAGTGCCACCCGCTCGGGCGACGGCCCTGCTGGAACAGGCGCGGGCGGCATACGAGGGCGACTATCGGATCGACACGTTCACCGAGATCCCCGAAGAGTTGCTTGCCCCGCTGTGCGCGTGCATCAACCGGGTCGAGGTTGAGGCGCCGACCGGCGAGATCGAGTGGGAGGAGGAGTCGCTGACTCCCGAGCGGCTTCGGGGGTATGCCGCGTTGGACCGCCAGTCTGGCCGGTTGCGCTTCACGTCGATCGCGCGCCAGGTGGCGACTGGCTCAGTGGCGGGGTATACCGACCTCTTCGTGACGGGGGCGATGACCAGGGCGATGCAGTCGGGGACCTTCGTCGTCGGTGAGCATCGGGGACGACGTTTGGGTCTGGGTCTCAAGCTGGCCAATCTTGCCGCGCTGCAGGAGGCTCGGCCGCAGGTGCGGGAGATCTTCACCGGCAACAACAGCGCGAACCTGCCGATGGTCGCCGTCAACGAGGCGCTGGGCTTCCAACCGGTGGAGATCATCGGGGAGTTCTACCGCTCGGTGCCCTGACCGCCTGAGCCGAGGCCCCGGGGTTGGATCCCGATCCCCCTGATGCCCGAATTCCTCACACTCGCCGATGTTTTCGGGCTGGGAGGGGCGGATCGGGCCTGAATTCCTCACACTCGCCGATGTTTTCGGGCGGGGCGGGGCGGATCGGGCCTGAATTCCTCACACACGCCGATGTTTTTGGGTGGGGAACGTCGGATCGGGCCGGAATTCCTCACACCGGCAAACGTTTTCGGGCGGCCCGCCAGCAGGCCTTCGAGCGTGGGCTGAGGGTGAGCGACGCCGAGAGTCCAGGACGCGGCGCGGGCGCGCCCTGTTGAGACGGGGGTGGAGAGAGGACGGGTCGCGGTTACAGCAGGCCGCGGATGTCGTCAGCGGACAGCACGCCGCCAGACAGGGCCCCCTCGTCCACGACCCGGGCGAACAGCTCGCGCTTGCGGGCCTGCAACGCGAGCACCTTGTCCTCGATGGTGTCGGCGGCGACGAGCCGATAGACGAAGACGTGCTTGTCCTGGCCGATCCGGTGGGTGCGGTCGATGGCCTGGGCCTCGGTGGCCGGGTTCCACCACGGGTCGAGCAGGAAGACGTAGTCCGCCTCGGTGAGAGTCAGCCCGAACCCGCCGGCCTTGAGCGACACAAGGAACAGCGACCTCTCGCCCGACCGGAACGACTCGATGGCCTCCTCGCGTTTGCGGGTGCGCCCGTCGAGGTAGGCGTAGGAGATGCCCTCAGCGTCCAGCCGCGAGCGGACGGTGGCGAGATAGCCGGTGAACTGGCTGAAGACCAGCGCTTGATGTCCCTCGGAGAGCACGGGCCCGAGCAGCTCCAACAGCGCGTCGACCTTGGCAGACCCGATCCCCGCGTGAGCCGGGTCGTCGAGCACCGGGTCGAGGCACAGCCGCCGCATCCGGGTGAGCGAGCGCAGGATGGCGATCCGGTTGCGTTGGGCGTCGTCGAGCAGCCCGAGGATCCGCTGCCGTTCATGAGCCAGCACCCGGTCATAGATCCGCCGGTGCTTGGGCGAGAGGGCCACTTCGATGACCTGCTCCTGCTTGGGCGGCAGCTCGCTGGCCACCGCCTCCTTCGTCCGGCGCAGCATGACCGGCCGGATCCGGCGTCGCAGCGTGTCGAGCCGCTCGGGCGCCGCGCCACTCTCGATGGGCCGTCGGAAGTGCTCCTGGAACGCACTCGGCCGCGGGAAGAGACCCGGCGCGACGATCGACAGCAGCGACCACAGCTCCATGAGGTTGTTCTCCATGGGGGTGCCGGTGATCGCGATCTTGGTGGGCGCGGGCAGCAGCCGGGCGCACTGGTAGACCTGCGACTGGTGGTTCTTGACGAACTGCGCCTCGTCGAGGATGAGCCCGGACCACG
>MTKY01064358.1_pt1 | contig 15867 bp, 14 predicted proteins | sample 1042731 | NCBI WGS metagenome assembly MTKY01 (sample SAMN06212206, study PRJNA360538) | anaerobic digester metagenome | biome: Wastewater treatment plant; material: sludge; isolation source: anaerobic digester fed with sludge from wastewater treatment plant | place: Denmark: WWTP Soeholt ... | reverse complement strand
TGTCGGCGTGTCGGCCGTCGCCACCGGGGCCGACGCCGGGACGGTCGACGAGGTGCGCCGGATCGCGGAGCGCGCGCGGGGAGACTATGCGGCCACGCTGCTGACGCTGCGGTCCCGCCTGGCCAGCACGGCCGCCCGGTATGCCGTGTCGCCCGACGCCGGGAGCCACCCGGGGGTCCTCGGCGCGGTCACCCCCCTGGGGCTGACCGGGTCGTTCCGCCTAGCCAGGTGGGGCAAGCGGGTCGGCCCGGACCTCACCGAGGGCATGGCCACGAACGTCGGGTGGCCGGAGATCACGGTCTTTCCGCCGCCCGACGCGCCTGCTGCGGCGAGCGCCTGGTTCGCGGCGCTCACCGGGCGCGAGCGGGACTGGCTGATCTCCCAACGGCCCGACTGGGTCGGACCGGCCGACGGGCTGCCGGCCTGGGCACGGGACCGAGCCAACTGGATCCGACTCGATCAGCTCACACAGCAGGGGGCGGCTGAGCTCACCGCCCTGCAGGAGGCGGAGCTGGACTCCGGCGAGAGAGCACGCCGACTCGGCGAGGTCAGGGCCATCGTGGACGGACTCGCCGCAGTCCGAGCCCTCCTGGCGACCGACGACGGGCGGACTCGGCAACTGCTGAGCCTGGACCTGCAGGGACAGGTGCTCACCGCCGCGGTCACCACCGGGGACCTGGACGGGGCGGGCCACATCCCGATCTTCGTTCCCGGATTCCAGGCAGATGTGGCGGGTGACCTGGCGCGCTACTCGGCGTTGGTCGAGTCGGCCGCCGACCGCGCCGACCGCCTCTCACGCACGGCCGGGGACGGTCGCCCCGTCGTGGGCATCACCTGGCTCGGGTATGCCGCCCCGCAAGTCGGCCAGGTGCTCGTCCCGGGCAGGTCGGTGGTCGGGTGGGGACCGGCCAACGCCGGGGCGCCACGACTGGATCAGTTGCTCACCGGGCTGGATGCGGCCGGGCGCACGGCATACCCGGACGACCCGCCGCGGCTCGTGCTGTGGGGACACTCCTACGGGTCGCTTGTCGCTGGGCTGGCCCTGCGGGACGCGACCGTCCCGGTGGCGGCGGCGGTCGTCTTCGGGTCGCCGGGAATGGGGGTCAACTCGGTGGCACAGCTGCGATTGCCGCCCCAAAGGCTTTTCGTGCAGGAGGCGCTCGACGATGTCGTCGCGGCGACCAGCCGGTTCGGGGCGGACCCGGGGCTGTGGTCGGACGCGACCCAGCTGAGCGTCGGCGAGCACCTGTTGCCGGACGGCTCACCGGGCACGGTCGCCCGGGGGCACGAGGAATACCTCACGCCCGGCTCGACCAGTCAGTGGAACCTCGCCGCGGTGGCCGCGGGACGCACCGACCTCGTGGTCGGTCTGCCGCCGTGTCCGCCGTGGTCGCCGCTGTCCAGGAAACCGCCGCCCGTCTGCGAACGTCCGCTGCGGATCGGCTGGCTGCCCTCCCCCTTGTGACCTTCGCCGCGGCGCCCTCATCCCGGGCCGAGCGCGCACCCGCCTAAGCCACCGACACGTGCGCACCTGCCGAAGCCACCGAAACGCGCGACACGCGCGACACGCTGCGGATTCCGCAGGATCGCTTGACAGGACCTGGGTCGACAAGTCACAGTTACCCCTACATCTAGTAGTTACAGGCGTGTAACTCATCCACATGTAGTCCACAAGCACAGGTGAGTTACCCACACGCTGTCCACACGGCATACCAGGGTCGTCCACCGGACATCCCCAGGAATGTCCACAGGGACGCAGTCTGACGCAAAAGTCGAGGGGGAGGGGGTCCGCACATGCACTGTCCATTCTGTCGCCACGGGGACTCCCGGGTCATCGACTCGCGCACCACCGACGACGGCACCGCGATCCGCCGACGTAGGCAGTGTCCCGAGTGCGGACGACGGTTCACGACGGTCGAGACGGCCAGCTTGTCGGTCGTCAAGCGGTCGGGGGCGACCGAACCGTTCAGCCGCCAGAAGGTCCTCGTCGGCGTCCGCAAGGCCTGCCAGGGCCGACCGGTGACCGAGGACCAGCTCGCCCTGCTGGCCCAGCGCGTCGAGGAGTCGGTCCGCGCCACCGGCAGCGCCGAGGTCGACGCCCACGAGGTCGGGTTGGCGGTCCTTGAGCCGCTGCGCGAGCTTGACGAGGTCGCCTACTTGCGGTTCGCCTCGGTCTACCAGGCGTTCAACAGCCTCGAGGACTTCGAGGCCGCGATCACCCTGCTGCGTGCCGAACGGGAGGCGACCGGCCGCGAGCCGGCCCACCTGCTCGGCGGGACGGCATACCACGCTGGTATGCCGCACACCACCTCAGGCGCGCTCGCGGGCTCCGCGGGACCCGGCACGAGACTCGGCGCGGGACCGGGCGTGAGACCGGGCGCGGGACCCGGCGCCACCCCAGTCACACCCCACTGAACGGCCCGGCCCCGACACCCGGATAAGCACGGGAGGGCTGTCGGTGGTCGGTGATGGACTTGATACGAGCTCGACGAAGACACCAAAGACGAAGACAGCACAGTCAGGGAGGACCCCAGTCATGACGGAAACCGCGAACCGGTCGACCGCCCGCAAGAGCCCACGCGGCAAGGGCGTCACGGTGGAGCGCATCTACACCACGCCCGGCGTGCACCCGTATGACGAGGTGACCTGGGAGCGACGGGATGTCGTCCAGACCAACTGGAAGAGCGGCGAGACGATCTTCGAGCAGCGCGGGGTGGAGTTCCCCGACTTCTGGTCGGTCAACGCTGGCGCGATCGTCACGACGAAGTATTTCCGCGGCGCGCTCGGCACGCCGGCCCGCGAGTGGTCGCTGCGCCAGCTCATCGACCGCGTCGTGCTCACCTACGCCAAGGCGGGCAAGGAGCATGGCTACTTCGGGTCCGACGAGGACGCCGAGATCTTCGAGCACGAGCTGACCTATGCGCTGCTGCACCAGGTGTTCTCGTTCAACTCCCCGGTGTGGTTCAACGTCGGCACGCCCAGCCCCCAGCAGGTGTCGGCGTGTTTCATTCTCTCCGTTGACGATTCGATGGACTCGATCCTCAACTGGTACAAGGAGGAGGGGAAGATCTTCCAGGGTGGGTCCGGTGCCGGGCTCAACCTGAGCCGGATCCGCGCCTCCAGCGAACTGCTCTCCTCGGGCGGCACGGCTTCCGGTCCGGTGTCGTTCATGCGCGGCGCCGACGCGTCCGCCGGGACGATCAAGTCCGGCGGGGCGACCCGGCGGGCGGCCAAGATGGTCGTCCTCGACGTCGACCACCCCGACATCGAGGAGTTCATCGACACCAAGGCGCGCGAGGAAGACAAGATCCGCGCCCTGCGTGACGCCGGGTTCGACATGGACCTGGGCGGCAAGGACATCGTGTCCGTGCAATACCAGAACGCCAACAACTCGGTCCGGGTCTCCGACGAGTTCATGCGGGCCGTCGAGGAAGGCACGTCCTTCGGGCTGCGTGGCCGGATGGACAACCGCGTGCTGCGCGAGGTCGACGCCCGGGAGCTGTTCGACAAGATCGCCAAGGCCGCGTGGGAGTGCGCCGACCCGGGCATTCAGTACGACGACACGATCAACGACTGGCACACCAACCCCGAGACCGGCCGGATCACCGCGTCCAACCCCTGCTCGGAGTACATGTCGCTGGACAACTCCTCGTGCAACCTCGCCTCGCTCAACCTGCTGAAGTTCCTGCGCGACGACGACACCTTCGATGCCGCGACCTTCCAGAAGGTCGTCGAGCTCGTCATCACGGCGATGGACATCTCGATCTGCTTCGCCGACTTCCCGACCGAGTCGATCGGGATCACCACCCGCGACTACCGCCAGTTGGGCATCGGTTACGCCAACCTCGGCGCGCTGCTCATGGCCACCGGCCACGGCTACGACTCCGACGGTGGCCGCTCGCTCGCGGCGAGCATCACCAGCCTGCTCACCGGGGCGGCATACAAGCGCTCCGCCGAGATGGCGGCCGTGGTCGGTCCGTATGCCGGTTACGCCCGCAACGCCAAGGCCCACCAGCGGGTGATGCGCAAGCACCAGGGCGCCAATGACGCAGTCCGCACCTACGACGTCATGGACCGTGAGATCCACGACGCGGCCACCAAGGCCTGGGACGCGGTCGTCAAGCTGGGAGAGCGCAACGGCTTCCGCAACGCGCAGGCGTCGGTGCTGGCCCCCACGGGGACCATCGGCTTCATGATGGACTGCGACACGACTGGCATCGAGCCGGACTTCTCGCTGGTCAAGTTCAAGAAGCTCGTCGGTGGCGGGTCGATGCAGATCGTCAACCTCACCATCCCGCGGGCGCTGAAGAAGCTGGGCTACCAGCAGGAGTCGATCGAGGCGATCGTCGAGTACATCGCCGACAAGGGTCACGTCATCGACGCCCCGGGTCTCAAGCCCGAGCACTACGACATCTTCGACTGCGCGATGGGTGCCCGGGCGATCTCGCCGATGGGCCACGTGCGGATGATGGCGGCCTGCCAGCCGTTCCTGTCCGGTGCCATCTCCAAGACGGTCAACCTGCCCGAGACGGCCACGGTCGAGGAGATCGCCGACGTCTACATGCAGGGCTGGAAGCTGGGCATCAAGGCCCTGGCGGTCTACCGCGACAACTGCAAGGTCGGTCAGCCGCTGTCCGACGGCGGGTCGACCGCCAAGGACGCGGCTGCCGCCAAGGTCGCAGGGGCGGCCGCGGCTGCTGAGCCGGTCGTCAAGGTGGTCGAGCGGGTCGAATACCGCCCGGTCCGCAAGCGTCTGCCCAAGCGTCGCCCGAGCCAGACGATCTCGTTCTCGGTCGGTGGCGCGGAGGGTTACCTCACCGCCGGGTCCTACCCCGACGACGGTCTGGGCGAGTTGTTCGTCAAGCTCGGCAAGCAGGGCTCGACCCTGGCCGGCGTGATGGACTCGTTCGCCATCGCTGTGTCGATCGGCCTGCAATACGGGGTGCCGTTGGAGACCTTTGTCGAGAAGTTCACCAACCTGCGCTTCGAGCCGGCCGGACCGACCGACGACCCGGACATCCGGATGGCGCAGTCGATCATGGACTACGTCTTCCGTCGTCTGGCGCTGGACTACCTCGACTTTGAGACCCGCTCGTTCATGGGGATCCACACGGCCGAGGAGCGCGCGCGTCACCTGGAGACCGGCTCGTATGCCGCCCCCGACGCCTCCGACGACGACTACGAGGACGAGCTCGAAGCCTCGGCGCAGTCGATGGTCCGGCACTCGCCAGTGGCGCCGGAGAAGCCGACCACGGCTGGTGCTGGCGCAGCGGCAGGCGGGTCGTCGGCGCAGGCTCCGGTGGTCGCGACGGCTCTCGCGGGCAAGTCGGTCGACCATGCGGACGAGGTCATCTCTGGTGCAGGCGCTGCGTCGGCCCGCGAGGTGTCGATCGAGATCCACTCGTCGCAGGACCTGCTGGCCAAGTTCCAGGGCAAGGCCGCCGACGCTCCGATGTGCATGACCTGCGGGACCAAGATGCGCCCCGCCGGCTCCTGCTACGTCTGCGAAGGCTGCGGCAGCACCAGCGGCTGCAGCTGATGTGAGTTGGGCGCCCCGTGTGACTGGGGCGCCACACCACCCCGAGACACAGCGGGTGGGGCCAGAGGGGAAGCCCGGCCCCACCCGCTGTCATGTCCCCCTCCCGCCTTCCCCCTCCATTCCGCCTTCCCCTTCACCCTCCCCCTTCCCTCCTCTTTCACTCGCCGAGATTGACATTGGGTGCAGGACACGCCGTGCTGATTGGTCGCAACGCCAATCTCGGCGGAGGGGAAGCCGACCCTGTGGAAAACTTCTGCAGCGTGATCGCGGTTCCGGGCACAGTGCAGGTATGAGCTTTCAGGACCTTCCGGCCGACTGGCCGCAACGACCCATCACCGATCCGGCGATCTTCACCGACGCCGTCGACCTCTTGGCCAGCGAGGCAGACCGGCGCGCCGGCGCCATTTATGTCTTGCTGTGCGAACCCGACGGCCGCCTCGCCCAACCGTGCGTCATCACCGATCTGGACGACACGGCATACCGGAACAAGGGCGCGGTTTTCGCGCCGTTCACGCACTTCCCCGACCTGGGTCTGGTCGTCATCATCGCCCGGCCTGGGCGGGTGCAGACCGTCGACGCCGACCGTGAGTGGCACGAGGCCGCCGCGAGGGTATGCCGTGACGCCGGGATGCCGCTCTTGGCTGTCGCCGTGGCCACGCCACCGGCGATCTGGCGCGTCGACGACCAGATCGACAGCGCCATGACGGTGACCCGTTCAGCCTGAGATCGGCGCGCGGCCTCGCCATGTGATTCAACACTCAACCACGTGGGACCAACGGCCCTGCGACACGTCGGGACGTCTCGCTGACGATTGATGTGTCAACCAGACACCCGACTCCGGCCCTGCCGGAACGACAAGGACACGATCCTGATGCGCAAGATGCTCGACAAGTTGATCTCTTGGACCGGCCTGGTCATGGCCGCCGTTCTGCTCGTCGCAGGCGGTCTGCTCACCTGGGCCAGCAACTTCGTCGCCGAGAACGTTCGCACCCAACTGGCCGACCAGCACATCACGATGCCCGCTGGCCCAGCCATCGAGGACCCGCTCATCAAGCCCTATCTCACCCAGTTCGCGGGTCAGCCGATGGAGAACGGCGAGCAGGCGCGCGCCTACGCCGACCACTACATCCTCGTCCACATGAACAAGTCATCCAATGGCAAGACCTACGCCGAGGTTTCATCCGAGTACAACAAGCTCAAGGCCACAGCGGGTGCCGACCAGGCCGAGGTAGCCAAGCTCGGTGAGCTGCGCCAGTCCCTGTTCATGGGCTCAACGCTGCGCGGCTTGCTGCTCAACGCCTACGCCTTCGGGACGATGGGCACGATCGCGATGTATGCCGCCTACGCCGCCTTCGGTGGCGCCGCGCTGCTGTTCGTGCTCGGCCTGCTCGGCTTGCGGCATGCGGCCACTGTGACCCCGACGACGGTCGAGCGCAAAGAGCCTGCGCTCGTCTGAGCCGGATACGAACACCTGGCACATCAAGGAAGGGGCGCCCCCGCTCAGTGCGGGGGCGCCCCTTCAGCGTGTCCGACCCAGTGGGTGCGCCGCATCGCTCTTCCAGCCCGAGTAACCGCTTCGATGTTGGCGATTCGACGAACTTCGGGCCAGAATCCGTGAAATCGCCAACACTCAAGCGGTTACTCGCCAAGGTCACTCTTGAGTCGGGCGGCCTCGGCGGGGGAGCGGGCGGGCCTCGCGCGGCATACGGCCCTCCTCGGTGAGCGCCCGGCGGACGATGAGCTCGATCTGTGCGTTGACGCTGCGCAGTTCGTCGTCGGCCCACCGGGCGACCGCCGTGTGCACGGCCGGGTCCAGCCGGAGCAGCACCGCATGCCGGGCCGGTTTGGCTCGGCGAGACTCCGGTGGCTGCGCCGTGGGCTCGGTCATGGGGACGCCTGTCTCAGTGCTGTCGGTCTCAGGGCTGCCGGTCTCAGTGATACAGCGACCCAGCGTTGACGACCGGCGACGCCTTGGCCTCGCTGCACAGGACGACGAGCAGGTTGGACACCATTGCCGCCTTGCGTTCGTCGTCGAGGACAACGATGTCCTGACTCTCCAACCGCTGCAGGGCCATCTCGACCATGCCCACGGCGCCGTCGACGATCTTGGAGCGCGCCGCGATGATCGCCGACGCCTGCTGTCGCTGCAGCATCGCCTGAGCGATCTCGGGCGAGTAGGCCAGGTGGCTGATCCGGACCTCGAGCACCTCGACGCCGGCGACCCGCACCCGCTCGGCGACCTCGGTCGCCAGCTCGCCGGACACGACGTCGGTCGAGCCGCGCAACGACTCGCCGTGGCCGTCTGGGTCGTCGTAGGGATGGCTCGTCGCGACGTGCCGCAGGGCAGCCTCGGACTGCACCTTGACGAAGTCTTTGTAGGCCTCGACCGCGAACGATGCCTTGGCGGTGTCGGCCACCTGCCAGACGATGATCGCCGCGATCTCGACCGGGTTGCCCTCGGCGTCGTTGACCTTGAGCACGTTGGTCTCGAAGTTGTTGACCCGCACCGACACTTTCCGCTTGGTGGTCAACGGCATGAGCATCGACAGGCCCGTGCGCCGCGCGGTCCCGACGTAGCGGCCGAAGAACTGAACGACCTTGGTCTGGCCCGGCTGGATGACGACCACCGCGCTGAAGACCAGCGCAGCGAGAAGGGTCAGGACGACGATGATGGTGATGTCGCTGGCGCTGGGGTTGCTGACCCCCGACGTGGCCAGAACGATGATTCGCCACACCGCCAGGGCGACCAGGACGAGGCCGACCAACAGGGCGAGGAAGCCGTCGACCGCAAACGCGGACCGTTCGGTCACGGTGACCCGGGCGCCGGCATGCCCGACCGGGCGTCCGGCCGGGGGCACAGTGATGGGGTCAACACTGGGAGAGGTGGGCGAAGAAGGGGTGGTGCTCATGGCTGGCGCCTCCGTGGACGAGATCACATATGTGACATCTAAGTGATATCACATTACTAGGACGTCGTCCAAGGCCCTCCGGTTCCTGCCGATCTCACCGCGGCGGTTGATCCCGGCCTCACTCACCCCGCCCGTCAGCGGAGTTCGAGTACGAACATGGGGAAGATGCGCGACGTCTTCGTCTGGTATGCCGCGAAGTCGCCGAACACTGCGACGCACCGCTGCCACCACTCCTCGCGCTCCGAACCGCGCAGCTCCCGGGCCCGGACCGGCAACACCGCCGTTCCGTCCTGGAGCAGGATGTCGGGATCGGCCCGAAGGTTGGCCACCCACTTCGGGTCCGCAGGGGAACCGCCCAGGCTGCCGACGACGGCATACCGACCCCCGTGCTCCACCCGGATGAGGGGGACTTTGCGCGTCAGGCCGGTGGACCGTCCGCGCATCGTCAACAGGACGACGTGTTGGCCATGGATCGACACCGCCCCGGTGTCGCCGGCGGCTTCGATCGTGGCCACCTGGTCGCGCACCCACGAGGTCGGGCTCGGTCCATATTCACCCGGCAACTCACCCGCCAACTCACCCGCCAACTCACCCGGAAGACCGCCCTGCCGAACACCTGGATCAATGCCCTCGGTCATGTGGGCCAGTCAACCACGGGTGGCCCTGTCGTCCGGAAAGGCGACCCACTACCCTCATCACAACGCAGCCGAGAAGGGACGATGATGTCCGAATCCACCGCAGCAACCAATGCCGCTGAGACCCTCGACGGGGCGGCCACCGACGGCGCGCCCGCGCCGGAGCAGAAGCCGTCCGAGACCCTCGGCCAGGCGGTGACCGACGGCGAGTTCACCTACTCGACGTCGACGTTCACTCCTGCGACGGCGACCCTGGACGAGCTGCGCAACCGGATGCTGCTGGACCAAGAGAGTGACGACGCCAAGCTGCGCTACGTCCCGGGCGAACCGCTCGACCCTGACCCGATCGCGTGGAAGCAGAACTACCCCTACTCCAAGAAGCTCAAGCTCGCCGAATACGAAGCGACCAAGCGCCTCCTGCAGATCGAGCTGCTCAAACTCCAACACCATGTCAAGGAGCAGGGTCTCAAGGTCGTCGTCGTCTTCGAGGGCCGCGACGCCGCTGGCAAGGGCGGGGCGATCAAGCGCTTCATGGAGCACCTCAACCCGCGTGGCGCCCGGGTCGTCGCGCTGGAGAAGCCGACCGACCAAGAGCGCACCCAGTGGTACTTCCAGCGTTACGTCCGGCACATGCCGCACGCCGGCGAGATCGTCCTCATGGACCGCAGTTGGTACAACCGCGCCGGTGTCGAGCGGGTCATGGGCTTCTGCACCCCGGCGGAATACCTCGAGTTCCTGCGCCAGTGCCCCTCGTTCGAGAAGATGCTCATCGGCTCGGGCGTCATCCTCGTCAAGCTGTGGTTCTCGGTCGGTCGCGCCGAGCAGGTCCGCCGGTTCGAGCGGCGCAAGATCGACCCGGTCCGCCAGTGGAAGCTCTCGCCGACCGACCTGGCGAGCCTGGACAAGTGGGACGCCTACACGCAGGCCAAAGAGGCGATGTTCTTCTACACCGACACCATGGACGCCCCCTGGACTGTCGTGAAGTCCAACGACAAGAAGCGCGCGCGCCTCGAAGCAATGCGCGTCATCTTGTCCCGCATCGACTACCCCGATAAGGACGTCAACGTCGTCGGCGTCCCCGACCCGCTGCTCGTCGGCCGCCCCGAGCTGGTCTACGACCAGGGCGAGCGCCCCATCCGCCCGCACCTCACCGTCTGAGGCTTCGCGCGCGCACGTCACCCGGGCGGACGGCATACCCAGTGCCCGCCCGTATGCCGTGTGCCCACCATGCGCTCCCCGTATGCCGCCGCGGCGGCATACGTCACAGGCGGCGGGCTCGCGCCGCGTCGGTGAGGTAGGGGAACACGAGCGTGTCGTCCGGGCTGACGGCGGCCACCTCGACGCCCAGGGCGCGCACTGCGGCGAGGATTCGCTCGCGGCGCGGGCTGATCGCCACGTGTGACCACGAGGCGACGGTCGCGACCAGGTCATCGACGGACATCGTTTGCTGATAAGCGAATTCGCGTTCCTCGAAGGGCTCGAAGCCGGCCACGACGAGCGCTTCGGAACCGGACCCCATGTCGGTGCGCTCGGCGCGCTCGTCCAACTCGACTACCCAACTGACCGACCGGTCCGGGCGGTGCCAGGCCATCCCGAGGATGCCGCCGGGCCGCAGGACCCGCACGCACTCCGGGGCAGCGGCGTCCGGATCGACCCAGTGCCAGGCCTGGAAGCAGGTGATCGCATCGACCGTGGCGTCACCCAAGGGGATGGCCTCCGCGCCTGCGAAATGAGTCGGGACCTCGGCCGTCTCGGGTTGGTGAGCCAGCACCTCGAGCATCTGGGCCGACGGGTCGACGCCGACAACTCGATGGCCGAGCCGGACCAGCGCCGCGGTGCCCTTGCCAGTGCCGCACCCGAGGTCCAGGACGTCCAGGGTTGACGTCGGCTCGCCGAGCAGCCAAGCGACCGCGTCGGCAGGCCAGCCCGGGCGGACCCGGTGGTAGTCCGCGGCATACCCGCCGAAGGCCAGGCGCCGGGCCTGCTTGACCTCTTCGGTGATGCCGATCCCGCTGGTCGGCGTGCTCGGGTCGAGGTCAGTCATGCGGTCGTCCCTCCCGTCAGGACACGGGGACCGGGCAGGTGACGGCGCCGCGCAGGCGGGCCCGCAAGGCCCAGGCGAGCAAGGCGACGCCAGCAAGAGCGAGGACCGGCTGCAGCGGCGCGAACCACTGCAGCGCACCGCTATAGCCCAACGCCAGCAGCGCGATCTTGTTGCAGACCGGGCAGCCGACCGCGAGGAACGACAGCAACCCACCGATCCCGGCCGCTCGGGTTCCTTCCGCGGCGGGCTCCGCCGCCCCCGCCCCTGCGGCGCCAGGTTCGCGGACGTAGGTCGCGAAGAGCAATCCGCTCAGCACGCTGGTCACGACAAGGACCGGCCACGACCAGGCAGTCGGGGGGACCTCCCGGCCGAAGACGGGGGTCGGGATGAGCGCCGTCGGCACCCCGATGACCAGGCCGGTGACGACGGCCGCGCCGAGGGCGGCCAGCCAGCGTCGCCTGCTCCAGGACGCCAACGCGGTGGTCATCCGGCGATGCTACCCGGCGCTCTCGATGGCCGGTTCCATCGGTGGTCGCCCGGGCTGCGCCGACTGTGCTCGACCGGCGGTCGTCCAGATTCAGAGACGGACGTGTCGAGGCCTGGACGGCTCACGTAACCTCAGCCCTAGGTCATGAGTGTCAGCGACAAGCCCCGGCTCGCTGACCGGCAACCCTTCCATCCGCGATGGGGTGCCCCGGGTGAAGACCAGGCTGGCGCCCGACCGGGCCGTCAGCAAGCGCGGAGTCGCTGCGGCGACTCCCTGGCACGAAAGAGCACCCACACATGAGCGACACCTGGGCATTCGAGACCAAGCAGGTCCACGCCGGACAGTCCGCCGACAGCGCCACCGGCGCCCGGGCCCTGCCGATCTACCAGACGACGTCCTACGTCTTCAACGACACCGACCACGCGGCAAACCTGTTCGCGCTCAAGGAGTTCGGGAACATCTACACCCGGATCATGAATCCGACTCAAGACGCCGTCGAGCAGCGGATCGCCGCTCTTGAGGGTGGCCTGGCCGCCCTGCTCGTCGCCTCTGGTCAGGCCGCCGAGACCCTGGCGATCCTCAATATCGCCGAGGCCGGCGACCACGTCGTGGCGTCCCCGTCGCTCTATGGCGGCACGCTCAACCTGCTCAAGTTCACCCTCCCCAAATACGGCATCCAGGTCTCCTTCGTCGAGAACCCCGGCGACCTGGACTCGTGGCGCGCGGCCATCCGGCCCAACACCAAGTTGTTCTTCGGCGAGACGATCGCCAACCCCAAGGTCGAGGTCCTCGACATCGAAGGAGTGGCGGCCATCGCCCACGAGGCGGGCGTTCCGCTCATCGTCGACAACACCATCGCGACGCCGTATGTCATCCGCCCGTTGGAGTGGGGCGCCGACATCGTCGTCCACTCGGCGACGAAGTATCTCGGCGGTCACGGCACCTCGATCGGTGGCGTCATCGTCGACGGCGGCACCTTCGACTTCGGCAAGGACCCGGCCAAGTTCCCCAACTACAACACGCCCGAGGAGAGCTACCACGGGCTGGTCTTCGCCCGCGACCTCGGTGTCGGAGGCGCGCTGGGTGCCAACCTCGCCTTCATCCTCAAGGCCCGGGTGCAGTTGCTGCGCGACCTCGGTCCGGCCATCTCGCCGTTCAATGCCTTCCTCATCAGCCAGGGCATCGAGACCTTGTCGCTGCGGGTTGAACGACACCTGGAAAACACCGCCAAGGTGGCCCAGTTCCTCCAAGGCCACGCCCAGGTCGAGTCGGTCCGGTGGGCGTCTCTTCCGGACAGCCCCGAATACGCCAAGGCCCAGAAGTACTGCCCCAAAGGCTCCGGCGCCGTCCTCGCCTTCGAGATCGCGGGTGGGCTCGAGGCGGGCAAGAAGTTCGTCGAGGCCCTCACCCTGCACTCGCACGTGGCCAACATCGGCGACGTCCGCTCGCTGGTCATCCACCCCGCGTCGACGACCCACTCCCAGGGTGGCGACGCCGACCGCCTCGCCGCCGGCGTGACGCCCGGCCTGGTCCGCCTCGCCGTCGGCATCGAGCACATCGACGACATCCTCGCCGACCTCGCGCAAGGGTTCGCCGCCGCGGCGGGCTAGGACCGCAGCGCGTAGCGCCCGGAGTGTGGGAGGGCGGCATACGGGAGGGGTATGCCGCCCTCCCGCACGTCCGCGCTCAACGGAATCGGTGGGCCGGTGATCGTGGGCCTGGAGTGCTGCGTGGCTATTCTGGGCCCGCCTCGGGGACGGGATGGGGACGAAGGTGGCGCCTCGTCCTCCTGATTGATTTACCGTAACACGCAAAGTAGATTGCAGGTTATGCAATCTCCCAGCCCGCCGCTGCTGCCGCTGCTGCGGTCCGCACTACAGGGGGAGATCCTCGCCCTCATCTTGCTGAACCCGGGGCAGGAGTGGTCACTGACCGACCTCGCCTCCCGGGTGGGCGCCTCGGTCTCGACCGCCCAGCGTGAGGTGTCCCGCGCCGAGGACGCCGGCGTCGTCACCTCGCGCCGGGTCGGGAACACCCGGCTGGTCCGTGCGATGCCGTCGCCCATCACCGAACCGCTGACCGAGCTGCTCCTCCGGTCGTTCGGTCCGCCACAGGTGATTGCCGAGGAGTTCGCGTCCGTTGGTGGCATCGAGGGGATTTACCTGTTCGGATCGTGGGCCGCGCGGTATGCCGGTGCGTCGGGGCGGTCTCCGGCCGATCTCGACGTCCTCGTGATAGGCCGACCTGACCGCGACGATGTCGACTATGCGGCGGAACGTGCGCGCCATAGGCTAGGCCGAGAGGTCAACGTGACCATCCGCTCGCCGCAGTGGTGGCGTCACGGCACCGACGGCTTCCACGCCGAGGTCACCACCCGCCCCCTGGTCATGATTCGGGCAGCGCACGACGAAGGTGACACGCCATGACGTGGGAGCCCGGGCATGCCGAGGTGGACGCGCTCCTCAAGGGCGGGGAGCTTGAGCGGGTCACTCCGGATTCCGAGCTGGCCGTTCGCCTGCTCGCCGACAGCGCCCGGCACATCGAGACCGCCCGATCCGCCGAGGCGCTGGGCGACCTGACCGGCGCCTACCAGCTCGCCTACGACGCACTGCGCAAGGCGGCCGCGGCGCTGCTCGCGGCACAGGGACTCCGAGCCACCAGCCGCGGCGGCCACATCGCCATCCAGGATGCCGTTCGGGCCCAGTTCGGGGGACCGGGGTCGCCCTTCCGTTCGTTCAGCCGGATCCGGCGCAACCGCAACGCCTACGAGTACCCGGACTCCGACGAGGCCGGCCCCGACGTGGGTGACGTCGACGACGCGGTGGCGGTCTCGCGGGCCGCCCTCACGGCCGCCCACGCCCTCATGCACTTGGGCAAGCTCGGGGTGTGGGACTAGTCCCGGGGTCCGCGGAGAAGGGGCAGGCTACCGGACGCTCACGAGAGCCATACCGACTTCCCGCACGTCCGCGGTCAACCCGCTGTCCGCTCGCGGCGTCTCATGGGTGGGAGCCGAGCGAGTGAGGAGAGGACGATGCGGGAGCGGGTGGCACTCATCGGGGCGGTCCTCGCCCTGTGCGCCGCGTGTGCCGCGGGCACCCCCGACTCACCCGTGACAGTGACCGTCACGCCGAGTCGCACATCGGCACAGGCACCATCGCCTGGCGCCACGCTTCCTCAGACCGCCTCCGCGGGGCCGAGCTCCTCGACGACCGGGGCCACCGGCCCGACCGGGCCGACATCGTCGGCGACCACCGCGTGTCCGCTCCCCTCGGCGTCGACGAAGTCGACGAAGCCGGCCGCGCCGACGTCGACCGCACCGAGAACGACCACGCCGACGTCCAGACCAACGCCCCCGGCCTCGCCGTCAACGCCGGTCACACGGCCCGCGACGGTGCTCGGGGTGCTGCCGACCACCGACAAGGTCGTCGCCCTGACCTTCGACGGCGGGGGCGACGACGGCGGGGCCGCTGCGATCCTCGCGACCCTGCGTTGTTCCGGCGTGCCCGCGAGTTTCTTCGTCACGGGCAGGTTCGTCACGGCATACCCGACTCTCGTCGCCGACCTCGCGACTGTGGGGCCGGTCGGCAACCACTCGTGGGACCACCCGCACTTCCCGACGCTCACCGACACCCAGGTGGCCAGTCAGCTCGACCGGACCCGCTCGGCGATCATCGCCGCGACCGGCAAAGACCCGATCCCGTTCTTCCGGTTCCCCTTCGGGGACTCCGACGGGCGGACCCGGACGCTCGTGGGCGCGCAGGGCTATCAGGCGGTCGGCTGGACCGTCGACAGCCTCGGGTGGAAGGGCACCTCGGGCAGGATGACCGCCAGCAAAGTGGTCGACCGGGTCGTCAGCGCGGCCAGACCTGGGGAGATCGTTCTCATGCACCTGGGCGCCAATCCCGACGACCACACCACCCTCGACGCAGATGCCCTCCCACAGATCATCGAGCGGCTGCGCGCGACGGGCTACCGGTTCGTCACGCTCGAGTCGCTGCGGTGATCGCCGGAACCTCCACGTGCCAGCAGTGACCGACCCAGGTCCATCCCCGGCCTATCCTGGCTGGCGTGTCCGACCCTGTCCCCGATCAGCCGCAGCGCGCCCGCCGGCGGCCGCGACGGAAACCGGCGGCGCGGCATACGGGATCGGCGGGGCCATCGACCGCGCAAGGTGCGGGGCAGCCGCCTCGGGAGGGGACGGACCAGCGGCGGGGGGCCCGGGGGACGCCGGAGGCGCCTTGAGCCCCGTCTCG
>MTKY01051493.1_pt1 | contig 15870 bp, 10 predicted proteins | sample 1042731 | NCBI WGS metagenome assembly MTKY01 (sample SAMN06212206, study PRJNA360538) | anaerobic digester metagenome | biome: Wastewater treatment plant; material: sludge; isolation source: anaerobic digester fed with sludge from wastewater treatment plant | place: Denmark: WWTP Soeholt ... | reverse complement strand
TGTGATGCACCTTCATTGAGCCAGCTCTCCTCGTTGGGATCGTTAGCAGCGTGGATCATGTGCTGGAACTCATGCGCCAGTACCGAAAGGGCATAGCGGCTTCCCAGGGAAACCACATCTGCATTCAGCATGATCATTTCATGCGCATTGGAGTATGGAAAAACCAGAGGGTGAAGCGAGTTGGAAGGTGCATAGTATCCTGCCAATCCCTCGCCCAGGTCGCCCGCCCACAGGATGTGAATGCGTACATCCCCATCCACCCCCGGCGTAAATTCGCTGCCAAAGAACTGCCGTGTGTTGGGGTGGATGCTCTCTTCGAAGGCTTCGATCAACCCAAGCGCGTCTTTTTCCTCATAATCGAGGCCGGATTGCACCCACAGGCTGGCGTGCGCATTTTGCGCCGCAAGGTCGGCTCCAACCGTAAAAATCTCATCCCGGTCACGGTTGATCACCCAAAAAGCGGCATGCTCTCCAACGATCCATTCTTTCACCGGTTCCAGAAATAATGGAAGTTCGATCCCGCCGGCAAGGCTCTGCTTCACCCGACGCTGATCGTTGACCGGCAGGCTGGCATCCTCGAATGCATGCAGGCTGGCATTGATCTGAGCCCATTCGAGCGGCGTCGGCGCAGCCGTAATATCTGTTTCCGGAAGAGGCGGCGTGGATGTCCGGGTAGCATCCGCCGCCGGAAGGCGTTCCCGCAGCCCTGGAATGACCAGGAAAATCCCCGTCAGACAGAGACAGGCGATTGCCACGATCGCGATGATGAAAATTAGATTCTTGACCATGTTGGTTTGATTATAACGGCAGAGAATCAAAAAGAGAGGCCGCTCACTGGCCTCTCGGGGTGTGTATTTTTACCCTGCTTACTTTTGCACAAAATTGATGACAATCAGGTTTTTTGCGCAATCGGCGCTGGTGCTGAATGGAACAGCGGCGCTGAGCGGATTTCCCCGCTCGTCAAACACCTGAATGGTGAGTTTGTCAACCGAAGACAGCGGCGTAGTGCCAAGCACGATCTCATAACTTCCCGGCCCGTAAGGTTTACCGTCCACCATGCCGGTGACGCCAATGCCAATAAAGGGTTTATTCTGCCAGGTGCCGGTGACTTTGACAACCAGATTGGCGACCGGTGTTTTGGCGCTGTTGAAAACCTGCCCGGCTATCCCCTGCCAGTTGCAGGCTTCTGTTGGATGCACAAAATTCTGCATGAACAGCGGGGTATCCGCCTGGATGGCGTAGATGAACGGCAGCGCGGTTGCGGTGGGCGTCGCTGTGGCAGGCAACGGCGTGGGGGTGGCAGTGGGCGGAACCGGGGTCGGTTCCAGGGTGGCGGTTGGAGTGCTGGTTAGGGTGGGTTCCAGGCTGGGAGCGAGCGTCTCGGCTTCGGTGGGTTCCACGGTGGGCGCAAGCGTTTCCTCAAGCGTGGGCACAAGGGTGGCTTCCGGGGTGACGGCTTCGGTGGGCAACGGGAGTTCCGTGGGGATCTCTTCAGTCAGCGCCGGGGTTTCCGATGCCACGGGCGTTGGGTTGACGATCAAGTCGGACAGATCGCCCATAACAACGCTGCACGCGGTGACCAGCACCAGGAACATTAACCAGACCAATTTTTTCAACATGCGTACCTCCCGACCAGCTTTGATGTTTGACGCCAGGATTAGATGCATGTTTTGTGCCAGAATATGGATAAAAAAAGCAGCAGGGGCACGTTCCATAAGCCCTGCTGCTTATACTTCTTTTCGTTGGTGCTTATCTATTTAACAAACTCACCGTTCTTGTAAAACAGATCCCCATCCACCCGAATTTCAGAATCGGTGCGAAGGTCGCAGATCATATCCCAGTGAATGGCGGAGCGGTTCAGCCCGCCGGTTTCCGGATAGCTTGCTCCCAGCGCCAGGTGGAACGACCCGCCGATCTTTTCGTCATACAGGATGTTGTGCGTAAAGCGGTTGATCTCGAAATTGGTACCGATGGCAAATTCGCCGATGTAGCGCGCGCCGGCGTCAGTATCGAGCATGCTCAGAAGAAAATCCTGGTTGGTGCGCGAAGCCGCCTTCACCACCTTCCCCTGCTCAAAATGGAGTTCAATCCCTTCCACCGCCCGGCCGCCGTACATGGCCGGATACGTGAACCGCACCCACCCCTGGGCGGAATTTTCCACCGACCCGGTATAAATTTCGCCATCCGGCAGGTTGTGAATGCCGCATGAATTTAGAAAGGTTCGCCCTTCGATGGACAGCTGCAAATCTGCGTTCGGACCCTTAACCGTCACCTGCTTTTTCCCGCTCACGCGCCGGATATGCCCTTCCTGCGCGGCTTTCACGCCCTGCCAGAATGCCACCGGATCATCGGTGTCGTCATCCACATGACAGGCGCGGAAGGAGAAATCCTGATACTCCTGCCAGCCCATCTCGGCTTCCATGGCGTAAGCCTGGGTGGGAAACTGCGTGCTGATCCAGCGCATCTCGCCGCGCGCGGCGCGATCCATAACTGCCCGCTGGATGGGCGCAAGCGCTTTCTGGCGGCGCATCTGGCGCGCCGGGTCAATGCCGCTGAGAGCGCGTGTGTTCATCTCGCAATAGATGCGGATGCGGGCGTCAAATTCCTCCGCAGCCAGTTGGTGAAATACCGGAACAAAATCCAGCTGCTCCGGTCCAGAGGTGGTCAGGTAGATTTCCTCCTGATCCGGCATCGCCAGTACCGGCAGCGGATGCCCTCCCTTTTCAAGGATGCGCTTGAAGACCTCACGCACAATTGGTTCCGCCGCTGTTGTGGATTCGATAAAAATCCTCTCGCCGGGTTTCACGTCGATGGAATAATCCACCAGCACCTTTGCCATCTTTACCAGCCGAGCATCGCTCATTTCATACCTCCCGTTTTCTGATGGGGCGATTGTACCACCCAACCCGATCTCCATTATAATAATTGGCGACCAAAGGAATCAAGTAATCTGAATGGATTCGACTGCTGAAAGTTCTTCTCATCTCACGACCTGGCGGATTAAACCGGTGGTTTTGGCGGCATTCGCCATGCTTGCCGGTTTGCTGGCAACTCTGTGGGGATATGTTTATGCCGGCGGAAATGAAATCGAACAGCTGCCGATCATCCTGCGCGCCATCGACCCTGCCTATTTAGTACGCGATTTTTTCACCAACACCAGCGCAGAGTTCGGGCCGCGTTTTTACTACGCTCATTTCATTGCCCTCATCGCCACTGAAGCCACCCTCCCGGCCGTCTTTTTCTTCCTCACGGCGCTCGCGAACTCCGGCATCGCCTGGGTGAGCGCCCGTTTTGCGCTGCACCTGTTCGATGACCGCCCGCTGGCAGGCGTATTTGCAGCTGCCGCGGTGCTTTCGTTGAAGACCTTTTGGCTGGGTTCAAGCAACGTCATCTACCGGAGCTTTCTGGAACCCGGACATCTCATCGCTCCGCTGCTGCTGGCATCCGTCTGGCTGGCATACCGCCGGCAGCCAATCGGGGTGGCATTATGCTGCGGCCTGGCATCGCTGGTTCACCCGCTGCTCGGGTTGGAAACCGGCGCCATCCTGCTGGCGGTCATGGCAATCTCCGCCTGGTATGCCCGCAGAAAATCATCCCTTTCGACGCCGGTCATCCCCTCCGGAAGCGCATATCTCCGCGCGTTTCTGATATTCGCCGCCTTTGCGGCCGCCAACCTGCTGCCCTATTCGCACACCTTCCGGCTCTCCACCGGGCAGTTTGTTTCCATCCTGGCTCAATTCCGCCACCCGCACCATTACCTTCCATCCACATTTGGCGCCTGGCAATATCTCCAGGCGGGTGTTTTTTTGTTTGCCGGGGGCGCTGCTTTTTCGCTTTCGCGTGGAAAAGCAGCCGGCGTAAAGAAAACCACGCTGGAAACGCTTGCGCTGGCAATCATCATCACGCTGCTCTGCCTGATCGGGTACGTATTTGTGGAACTTGTTCCCGTGCGCCTGGCAGTTTCCGCCCAGCTTTTCCGCCTTCTCTACCTCCTCAAATGGCTCGGTCTGGTGTTCCTGGCTGGAAGGCTGGGAATGGAACTCGAAACCCGCCTGGCAGGCGGCGAACGTGCCGGGCTGCTCTTCCAGCTTGCCGGGCTGGTAACGCCAGCCACGGCGGCAGTTGGCCAGCTTTTTGCCCTTGTTTTCCCGCCTGAGCGCAGTAAAAGAAAATGGACATTCTGGCTCAGCCTGTCACTGGCAGCTCTGGCGGCAGGATTGGTGGCCTGGCTTTACCGCCCGGGTTTTCGCGCGCTGCTGTTGTTTCCTCTGCTGGCCGGAGCAGGCGCAATCCTGGTGCTTTTTCCCGGGCGCATCCGGGCGTACGCGCTTTCAGCCTCCCTCATGACGGCGCTGGGCTTCTGTCTTTTATGGGGAAGCCGCTTCCTTCCGGCGTATGCACAAACCGTGCTGGAATATCCCTCCTTCACGCTGGCGGGGGTAAGCGGACAGGCCGTAGAGGTAGCCCGCTACGCCCGCGATCATACCCCCGAAGATGCGCTCTTTCTTACACCGCCCAAGTTTGGCGATTTCCGGCTTTTAGCGAAGCGTGCAATTGTGGTCGACTTCATTTCCTTCCCTTTCCAGGACGACGCAATGCTGGAATGGAAAGAGCGGATGTTTACCTGCTACACCGAACCGGTTGCGCGCGGCTTTGATGCTATCGTCGAAATGTCGAATCAATACAAGCGCATCAACGATCAGCGCCTCCTGGCTCTGAAATCCAGGTACGGCTTTGAATACGCCGTCCTCTACCGCGCCACCCAAACCGCCTTCCCGGTGCTCTATGAATCGCCACACTTCAAAATCGTGTCTGTGCCATAATGGAGGCACAGTCCGTTCCAATATTCTCTCTCTCAAAGGACAGCGCCATGAAACAGGTCTTGCAAAATATGCGTGATGGAAAAACGTCGGTACTGGATGTTCCCATACCCGCCGTCCGGCCCGGCATGGCGCTGGTGCGCACGGCGGCTTCGCTGGTATCCGCCGGAACCGAACGCATGCTGGTCGAGTTTGGCGAAAAGAACCTGCTGCAAAAGGCGCGCTCCCGCCCCGACCTGGTAAAGCAGGTGCTGGATAAAGCCCGGCGCGAGGGCTGGGTTCCCACCATCGAGGCGGCTTTCAACAAGCTGGACCAGCCCATGGCGCTCGGTTACTCCTCCGCCGGGACCGTGATCGAAGTGGGAGAGGGGCTGCAGGGCTTTCAGCCCGGCGACCGCGTCGCCTGTGCCGGCGGCGGATATGCGGTGCATGCCGAATATGTCCTCGTTCCGCAAAACCTGCTGGCAAAAATTCCGGAAGGCGTGGATTTTGAATCGGCTGCCTTCGCCACGCTGGGCGCGATTGCGCTGCAGGGTTTTCGCCTTGCACAGCCGCAGGTTGGCGAACGGATTGCCGTCATCGGGCTTGGCTTGCTGGGGTTGTTGGCTGCGCAAATCGCCCGCGCCGCCGGCTGCGCCGTTTTTGGCGTGGACCTCAGCCCGCAGCGCCTGGAGCTTGCCCGGCGGCTGGGCATAACCGCCGCTGCCCGGGCGGAAGCCGAAGCTGCCGGCATGGCATTCAGCGCCAACCGTGGCTTTGACGCCGTCCTCATCTGCGCCGATGCGGCTTCCAGCGACCCGGTCGAACTGGCTGGCCGGCTGGCGCGCGATCATGGCAAAGTGGTGGCCGTGGGCGCGGTGGGACTGAATATCCCCCGCAAGGTCTATTACGAAAAAGAACTTACCTTCCAGGTCTCCCGTTCGTATGGCCCAGGTCGCTACGACCCGCTCTACGAGGAAGCCGGCATCGATTATCCCTACGGCTATGTGCGCTGGACGGAAGGCCGCAACCTGGAAGCCATTCTTGCCCTGCTGGCTGGCGGGAAAATGGATGTGCAGACGCTCATCACCCACCGCATCCCGGTGGAAATAGCAGCCGCAGCTTATGAACTGATCACCACCCGCGGGGGGGAACCCTACCTGGGCGTTTTGCTCACCTACCCCCCCGCCGGGGACGCCCCGCTGGAGCGGCGCATCTCTCTGGCAGCCGGATCCATCCCGGCGGCAGCCCTTCCGGGCGAACCTGCCCTGGGCGTATTGGGCGCCGGCAATTATGCCAATGCCGTCTTCCTGCCAGCCGTCAAAAAAACCGGCGGGGCAGCGCTGGCCGGCATCGCTTCAGCCTCCGGCTTGAGCGCCCGCCATGCCGCCTCCCGCTTCGGTTTTGCATACGCCGCCTCCTCCAGCGAGGAGATTCTGCAAGATCCGGCCATAAAAATGATTGCCATTCTCACGCGCCACAACCTGCACGCTGCACAGGTGCTTTCCGCGCTGCAAAACGACAAGGCAGTTTACTGTGAAAAGCCGCTGGCGCTGGATGAAGATGAACTGGTGAAGATTCAGAACCAACTGGCAAAACCGGGCTGCCCCCTCCTGACGGTAGGCTACAACCGCCGTTTTGCGCCCTTCGCCCGCCTGCTGAAAAGCCAGGTGTCTCAGATTCATGAGCCGCTCATGATTTCTTACCGCGTCAATGCCGGTTACCTGCCGCCCTCCCATTGGCTTCACGACCCGCAGCAGGGCGGCGGCCGTATTCTGGGAGAAGGCTGTCATTTCATCGATTTTGTCATTTACCTGGCTGGCCAGCTTCCCACGCAGGTATCTGCGGCAAGGCTGCCGGATCAGGGTAAATACTGTGCCGATAACGTGCTGCTCACGCTGACCTTCCCCAACGGGTCGGTTGGAAGCGTTGCCTACCTGGCAAACGGGGATAAAGCCTTCAGCAAGGAACGAGTGGAAGTCTTTGGCGGCGGCCTGAGCGCATCGCTGGATGACTTCCGCCGGCTGGAATGGTCACGGAAGGGCGTGCGTGCTCAAAAGACCGCCCGCCTGCGCCAGGAAAAAGGCCACCGGCAAGCCTGGAGCGCCTTCCTGGAAGCCGTCCACTCCGGCGGTCCGGCGCCCATCCCCTATCCTGAACTGCTCGGCAGCGCCCACACCGCCCTGGCAGCCGCCCGCGCGGTTGAAACCAACCAACCCCAGTTGTTGAGTTGGTCTGCACTCCAAACACCCCCCGGCCTATGAATCCTGTGCTGATCCCGACTGCCGTGCGCGAGCTGGGGATTCCCTCCCTTGCCAATTATGCCCTCTACCAGATGGGGTTGCGCAGCGGGTATTTCCGCCGTATCACGCCGGTATTGGATGCATGCCCATTGGAGTCTTCCACCCCCGCGCTGCCTCCCGTTCCTACCTGTGCAGACCTGCGCGCCTGTCCCGGTCTGGACGAAACCGCGCTGCTGGCTGAAGCCGGCCTTCTCTTGCAGGGTCAGGCCCGGCTTTTTGGCGCAGAATCCCGCCCCCTGTTTCTGGCGCCGGCGCCCCCTCTCCGGCACTGGACGAGATATGGCAGCCAGGTGAATGGCACGGACATCAAGTTCACCTGGGAACCGGCCCGCTTTGGCTGGGCATTTCTGCTCTGCCGCGCCTACATTCTGACCCAGGATGATGCCTATGCGCAGTGTTTCTGGCAGCACTTCGAAGCTTTCCAACAGGGCAATCCCCCCAACCTGGGACCCAACTGGGCTTCGGCGCAGGAGATCGCGCTGAGGCTGGTCGCCTTTACCGTGGCGGCGTCGGCGCTGTCCGCGTCGCCCGCTTCCACCCCCCAGCGCATGCAGTCTCTGGCTGGCGCGGTTGCCTTCCACGCCGGGCGCATCCCGCCCACCCTCTCCTACGCCCGCGCCCAGAATAACAACCATATTCTGAGCGAAGCCATCGGGCTGATGGCTGCCGGCGCTTTTCTGCCGGACTGTGCCACTTCTGCCGGGTGGTTTGAAAGCGGGTGGCAGGTGTTGAACCGCTTTTTGCAGAAACAGATCGCCGCAGACGGCACCTATGTGCAGCATTCCACGAATTATCACCGCCTGATGCTTCAGGCTGCCCTTTGGGGAATGAAACTGGCGTCCATGCGCAACCTGCGCTACCCGGCCGAAACCCGGGAGCGGCTGGCAATGGCAACCCGCTGGCTGGCAGCCCGCATGAACCCGCAGACAGGCGTTCTGCCCAACCTGGGGCATAACGACGGTGCATATATCCTCCCGCTTGCCGGCGGGGATTTTCGGGATTACCGCCCGGTTGTCCAGGCCGGTGCACGCGCCTTTCTGGATGCCCCCTGCCTGCCGCCTGGCGCGTGGGATGAATTTTCGCTCTGGCTTGGGCTGCCGCTGGATTCCCCTCCCGCCTCCTGCCTGCCATCTTCTCCGGCGCTGCACGCCCTGCAGTCACCCCACGGTCAGGCGCAGCTGCGTGCCGTGCGCTTTTGCGAGCGGCCAGCGCATGCCGACCAATTGCATGTGGACATTGCCTGGCGCAACTTTCCCCTGGCGTTGGACCCGGGAACGTATCTCTACAACGGCAACCCGCCCTGGCAGAATGGGCTGGCGGGAACGCTGGTGCACAACACCGTTACCGTGGATGGCAAAGACCAGATGCTGCGCGCCGGGCGGTTCCTGTGGCTGAAACGCGCCAACGCTGAACTCCTCCCGGGTTCTCCCCTGCAGGACAGCCTGCAGGCCGGCCATGACGGCTACCTGCGGCTGGGCATATATCACCACCGCCGGCTGGCGGCTCAACCGGGTGGCTGGCTGGTGGAAGACCGCCTGATTCCCGTCCACAACGATCGCAATTCGCATCATTTTCTGCTGCACTGGCTGTTGCCGGATTTACCCTGGGAACTGCAGGGAGAAACCCTCACCCTTGCCGCGCCCCTGGGTTCCATCTGCCTTACGGTGCAGCCTTCTCCGGCGCCTGCGCGCATCAGCCTTGTCCGCGGCGGAGAAACCCTGGCCGGTACGTTTACCTCCCCCCTCCTGGGATGGTACTCACCCGCCTACAGCCGGCTGGAACCCGCCCTCTCTTTTGTGACGGAAATCAATGCCTTTGCCCCGGTCACCTTCTCCAGCCGCTGGGTGCTGCACCCCGCCGGCACATCCGCGCCATAGGGTAAAATGATGCCATGCATATCCTTTTAATCCATCAGGCTTTCGCCGCGTTAGATGAAGCCGGCGGAACGCGCCATTACGAAATGGCGCAGTTCCTTGTCCGGCATGGCCATCGCGTAACGATCATTGCCAGCCCGGTCAGTTACCTGACGGGCGAGAAATCAACCCGCGGCAGCGGCTGGGTGGATCGCTCGCAGCCCGAACCCGGCATCACCATTCTGCGCACCTACACCTACCCGGCGCTGCACCGCAGTTTCGTGCACCGCATTTTCGCCTTTGTCAGTTTTATGGTTTCATCGTTCATTGCCGGACTGGGCGTCCGGCAGGTGGATCTGATCTGGGGAACCTCCCCGCCAATTTTCCAGGGAATGACTGCCTGGCTGCTGGCGCGCCTGAAACGGAAGAAACTGCTGTTTGAAGTGCGCGATCTGTGGCCTGCGTTTGCCATCGCCGTGGGCGTGCTGCGCAATCCACTCCTCATCCGGCTCTCGCTCGGATTGGAAAAGTTCCTCTACCGCCACGCAGACCAGATGATCGTCAACTCGCCGGGCTACCTGGAACACGTTCAACAGCGCGGCGCGCGCCAGGCAACGCTCATCCCAAACGGCGCCGATCCGGAAATGTTCGATCCCGGTTTGGACGGGGAACCTTTTCGCGCGCAGCACAACCTGCAGGGTAAGTTCATCGTCCTGTATGCCGGTGCGCATGGCATGTCCAACGACCTGGACGTGCTGCTGGATGCAGCCGCGATACTGTCCGGCAGCCATCAGCTTCGCTTTGTGCTGGTGGGCGACGGCAAGGAAAAATCCCGCCTGCAGCAGCGCGCCTGTGAATTAAACCTGGACAACGTGCTCTTCCTTCCATCGGTTCCGAAAAACGAGATGAAGGTTGTACTGGCCGCGGCGGATGCTTGCATCGCCATTCTGAAACCGATAGAATTATATAAAACCACCTATCCCAACAAGGTGTTTGATTACATGGCTGCCGGACGGCCGGTTGTATTGGCCATTGACGGCGTTGTACGCGAAGTGGTGGAAAAAGCCGGGGCAGGTATTCCGGTTCCGCCGGGCAATTCGCAGGCTCTGGCACAGGCGGTGGCAGACCTGCAGCACTCCCCCGAGCACACCCGCCAGATGGGGCTGGCTGGACGGGCATACATCGAAACCACGTTCAACCGGCAGATCTTCAACCGTCAGTTTATGGAGTTATGCGAGAAATTGGTGCAATGATGTCAGAGAAAATCCTTGTCGTCGAAGACGAAATCGCTCTGCAGGAAACCCTGGCTTATAACTTGAAGCACCAGGGCTACACCGTTGAAACCGCCGGGGATGGCATGCGGGCGCTTGAGCTGGCGCGTGAAATCCACCCCGACCTGATCATTCTGGATATCATGCTGCCCGGCATCGATGGCTTTGAAGTCTGCCGCATCCTGCGCCAGGAGATGACCACGCCGGTGCTCATGCTCACCGCGCGGGATGACGAAATCGACCGCGTGGTTGGCCTGGAGGTGGGCGCAGACGACTACATGACCAAACCCTTCAGCATGCGCGAACTGATGGCGCGGGTAAAAGCCATGCTCCGGCGTGTTCGGCTGATCCGCCAGGAAGCGGGCGGAAAAAGCGCCATTCCCGGCGGGCAGGTTTACACCTTTGGCAACCTGGTCATCGATGAATTCCGGCGCGAGGTGCGGCTTTCAGACCGCCCGGTGGCACTCAAACCCAAGGAATACGATCTGCTTTCCTTCCTCGCCGGTCACCGGGGACAGGTTCTGACCCGCGAGCATATTCTCGAAACCGTCTGGGGATGGGACTACGTCGGCGCCAGCCGCACCGTGGATGTGCATGTGCGCTGGCTGCGGGAAAAAATTGAAGCCGACCCTGGCAACCCCACCCGCATTGTCACCGTGCGCGGCGCCGGTTACCGATTTGAGGGATAAACCACCATGCAACGCTCCCTGGCCTGGCGCGTCGTTTACCCCTATCTCCTGCTTCTCATTCTAACCCTCACCCTCCTCAGCCTGGTTACTTCCAGTTTGGTGCGCCGGGCGTATCTTGAAAAATGGCGCAGCGACCTGCTGGTGGAAACCCGGCTGATAACTGAGCAGATCAAAGACGACCTGCTGAACGATCCTCACAACCCCGCCATTGCACAGAAAATCACCCGGATCACAACCCTCACCGGCATCCGCATCACCATCATTCTGCCGGATGGCAGCGTGGTGGCTGACAGCAGTTCCGAAACCCCGCTCCTTTCATCACATTTCAACCGGCCGGAGGTGCAGGCAGCCCTCAACCACAACCCCGCCACCGTGGAACGTTACAGCGATACGCTGAAAACCAACATGCTTTACGCTGCCCTGCCCCTGGAGAGTAACGGCAAGGTGACCGCCGTCATCCGCACCTCACAGCCCCTGTCCGTTTTGGAAACCGATATCCGCAACATTCGCAACCTGGTGGTGGGAATTGCCGCCCTTACACTCATCATTGCGGCGCTTTTCACCATCTGGATCACCAACCAACGCATCCGCCCGTTAAGGCAGCTCGCCTCCTCGCTGCAGCGTGAATATCCGGGCTTGAGTATTCCTCCCCACAGAATTGATAAAAACGATGAAATCGCCGATCTACGATCGGTCTTTCAAACCCTGACCACGCGCCTGAACCGGCAAATTCAGGAGATGCAGGTGGAGCAGGTGAAATTAAACAGCGTTTTGGAGAACATGACCGACGGCGCCATGATCGTCGATGCCGGGGGGAACATCCTGCTGATCAACCCTGCCGCCCGCCGCCTCTTTCAGGTGGATGAGACTGCTGTCCTCAATCATTCCCTGACGGAGGTGGTGCGCCAGCATCAGGTCGTTGAACTATGGAAGGAATGCCACGCCAGCCGCCAGCCGCAGTCGCTCTTTATTGAAACCACCGATAACCAGGCGTATATCAACGTCATCGTCTCCTCTCTTGAACCAGGGCTTCCCGGTGGCGTGCTGATCGTCCTGCAGGATCAAACCCAGACCCGCCGTCTGGAAATCGTGCGGCGCGACTTCATCAGCAACGTCTCCCACGAACTGCGCACACCCCTGGCGTCGTTGAAGGCGCTCACGGAAACCCTCCAGCAGGGCGCCATCGATGATCCCGAAGTATCCACGCGCTTCCTTAAGCGCATGGAAGACGAGATCGACAATCTGATCCAGCTGGTGGGCGAACTGCTGGAGCTCTCGCGCATCGAATCGGGGCGCATCCCGCTGCGCCGGCGCGCTGTTCCGCCGCTGGACCTGGTCAGGCATGCCGTTGAACGCCTGCAGCTGCAGGCTGAACGCGCCGGGCTGATCCTTTCCACCGATTTACCGGCATCCCTGCCGGATATCTTCGTCGATGCCGAGCGCATGGAACAGGTGCTGGTGAACCTCATCCACAACGCCATCAAATTCACTCTCCCAGGGGGAAAGATAACCGTGCGCGCGTTCCAGCAGGGTGAGGAAATCATCCTTTCCGTCGCCGATACCGGCGTGGGCATCGCCCCGGAGGAGCAACTGCGCATCTTTGAACGCTTCTTTAAATCTGATCGCGCCCGCTCCGGGGGCGGCACCGGCCTGGGATTGTCCATCGCCCGCCACACTGTGGAGGCTCACAAAGGCCGCCTGTGGGTGGAAAGCCGCGTCGGTGTTGGAAGCACTTTCTCAATCGCCCTCTCTCATCTCTAAAACCCATCCTCAGGCTTTACCAACCCTTTACCATTTGTTAACAGGGTTGAAACCTGCCTTTAAAATCCATCCGGTATGATCAAGATGGAAGATTTAATATCGGAGGCAAAGAAAAAATGCGACTTCTTTATCAAATAGCTGCGGTAATTATTATTATTGCGATGCTTGCTGGCTGTGTAGCAAAAGCACCAGATCAAAACACCAGCGTCAGCACCCCGGTTGTTCCATCCAAACCGGTGAGTATTAATGGCGCTGGCGCCACCTTCCCCCTTCCGGTTTACACAGAATGGATTTACGCCTACCAGTACGTGGATCCCCTCGCCACCATCAATTACACAGGCACCGGATCCGGCGGCGGGAAAAAGGGGATCGTCGACAACACCATCGACTTTGCCGGCTCCGATTCGCTTTTAAAGGCTGATGAATATGCCGCCGGAGAAGATTTGCAGATGTTTCCCATGCTGGCCGGTGCAGTGGTACTCATTTATAACATTGAGGGTTTAAGCGCCGCAGACCCGGTTTTAATCCTTGACCGCGAATCTCTGGTGAACATCTATGCCGGCAGGATCACCCGCTGGAATGACCCGGCTCTGACAGCCATCAACCCCGGCCTGGCGTCCAAACTGCCGGATGCCCCCATCACCGCCGTGCATCGCTCCGATGGCTCCGGCACAACTGAAATTTTCACCAAGGCGCTTTCCGCTTTCAGCGATGATTGGAAATCTTCCGTCGGCGCAGGTTCAGCCGTGGAATGGCCGGTCGATAAAACCGGCAACGGTATTGGCGGCAAGGGTAACGCCGGTGTAGCCGCCGCGGTTCAGAACACCCCCAACGCCATCGGGTACGTGGAACTCTCCTACGCCGCCGCCAACCAAATCGCCTATGCCCGTCTGATCAATCTGGCCGGCACTATCGTCGACGCAAACGCAGATACGCTGGCTGCCGCCATGACAGACTTTGCCGGCGCGTTCACCCCTCAGCTTACGGTCGATATCGTCAATGCGCCGGGAGCGAATTCCTGGCCGGTTGCCGGGTACACCTATATCATCCTTCATGCCCGCAATATGGCGGACTGCGAGAAGGCTCAGCGAATGCTTGAATTCTTCCGCTGGGCGCTCACCGACGAAGGCGCTTCAAGACGCGCTGCCGAATTGGGATACTCCACCCTCCCGGATGAAGTCCGCACCGTCGTCCTTGGAAAATTATCGGAAGTGACCTGCAATGGAAACCCCGTTCTGCAATGATAAAAAGCTTCTCTCTTTGCAGTGTCGCGATAAGAGAGACAACCCGGTTGTTTTCTTCTGATCCTCTGAAAGACAGTCATGCATCCTTCTCAAATGCGCACGCTCTCGCCCGGTAAAGCAAGCCTATCCGCAAAAACAGACCGGCTCAAGCACGGCGATATACCCTGGAACATCCTCCTGGCAGCCATGGCGGCTCTGGTTTTGCTGCTGGTGTCGGCCATCGGCTATTATCTCTGGCGGGATGCTTCCCTTTCCAGAAATACCTCGGGCTGGAATTTTATCCTCCCCTCGCAAAACGCCGCCTGGAATCCGGTGTTCGATAACTATCAAGCCTGGCCATTCATCTTTGGCACATTGCTGACATCCCTGCTGGCCATCCTGCTGGCCGTGCCCATCAGCGTAGGAATCGCCATCTTCCTGGCGGAGCTTAGCCCTGCCTGGCTCCGGCAGCCGCTCACCTGGCTGATCGAGCTTCTGGCGGCCATTCCCAGCGTTGTGTACGGGCTGTGGGGCATCTTCACCTTCCTGCCCAACGTGGTCGCCCCATTCGGATCGCTGCTTGGCAAGGCTTTTGGAGGCGTCCCGCTGTTGAGCGCTCTATTCGCCGGCAGCATTTCTCCCAGCGGTTCCAGCCGTCTGGCGGCTGCCATGATTCTGACCATCATGATCATCCCCACCATTGCCACCGTCACCCGGGAGGTGCTGCTTGCCATTCCCCGTTCTCAACGCGAAGCCTCATTGGCGCTGGGCGCCACGCGCTGGGAGATGATTTCGCAGGTTCTGCTGCCGTACGGTCTTTCAGGCATCCTTGGGGCTGTGATCCTTGGCCTCGGGCGCGCGCTCGGCGAGACCATGGCGGTCACCATGGTAATTGGTAACAGCATTGAAGGCACCGTTTCACTGCTGCGCCCCGGATATACCATGGCAAGCATTATCGCCAACGAATTTGCCGAAGCCGTTTCGCTCATGCATTCCAGCGCCCTGGTGGAGATTGGCCTTGTGTTGTTCTTCATTACCCTGTTCTTGAATATCATCGCGCGCCTGCTCGTCTGGCGTGTGGCTCGCAAAACACCCCGGGAGGTGCGCGCATGACGGTCATTCCACATGCCATCCCCCGAAAAAGCCTTATCCGTTCCTCCACCGGCTTGCGCCGGCGGAAGGCGGTCAACGCCTTTATGCTGGCCCTGACCGGCGTGATGACCCTGCTGGCGCTGGTTCCCCTTTTCTGGATCATTACATACGTCGTTCTGCAGGGCGGTAGGAACCTGGATCTGGCATTCTTTACCCGCCTGCCGCGTCCCCTCGGCTTGCCGGGCGGCGGCGTGCTGCACGCCATTGAAGGCACGCTGCTGCTGTCAATCCTTGCCAGTTTCTTTTCGGTTCCGCCCGGCCTGCTGGCTGCCCTTTACGTTGCCCGGCACCCCAACACGCCACTGGGTACTGCCGTGCGTTTTGCCACCGATGTACTCTCCGGCGTACCCTCCATCGTCATCGGCCTGTTTGGTTATGCAGTCATCGTGAAAACCCAGGGGCATTACTCCGCCATCGCGGGTGGTATTGTGCTGGCCATGATCATGCTGCCAATGATCATCCGGACAACCGAGGAGATGGTGAAGCTGGTGCCCGGATCCCTCCGCGAAGGTTCGCTCGCGCTCGGTGCGCCGGAATGGAAGACCTCCCTCAGCGTCATCCTGCCGGCGGCTTCCAACGGCATCATTACAGGTGTTTTGCTTGGCCTGGCGCGCGCCACCGGTGAGACCGCCCCCCTGCTTTTTACCACCCTCGGAAATGAGCGCTTTGAAATCGGCGCCATGATCCAGCGCGGCGTAAACGCCGGTTTGCCCTTCACCGCCATCGTGGGACAGATTCTCAACCAGCCGGTTGACTCGCTTCCACTTACCCTGTGGAAATACTCCCAGCAGCCCTACCCGGAACGCGTCTCCCAGGCCT
>MTKY01054471.1_pt1 | contig 15889 bp, 8 predicted proteins | sample 1042731 | NCBI WGS metagenome assembly MTKY01 (sample SAMN06212206, study PRJNA360538) | anaerobic digester metagenome | biome: Wastewater treatment plant; material: sludge; isolation source: anaerobic digester fed with sludge from wastewater treatment plant | place: Denmark: WWTP Soeholt ... | reverse complement strand
GCTACGCGGCGGGCCTGTGCGGCACCGGCGCGGTGGTGGTGGGCATACCGGGGCACGCCCTGGTGGAGGCCCTGTGGGAGAAGGGGCTCCTGGCGCTGGCCGTGGACGACCATGCCCGCGCGGTGGCCGAGGCGCAGTCGCGATTCTGTCCCGCCAGGTATCACCCCCGCCCCCTCGAGCTGCTGGAGGCAGCGCGGGTCGGCGGGGCGGACCTGCTGGTCGTGCCCTTCCCCGAGTGCATGGAGGGGCCGAGGCTCGAGGAGCTGCTGCGCTGGGCCGGGAGGAACCTGGGCGCCGGCGGCAGGGTGTTGCTGGGGCGCGGCGGCGGGGAGGCGCGCCGCTTCCCCTACGAGGACGGCTTCGTGCGCTTCTGGCCCGCCGCGTACCTGCGCGGGCTCCTGGAGAGGGAGGGCTTCGCCGTAGAAGAACGGGAAGAAGCCGGCACCGCGCTGCTGCTGGGGGAGAAGGGGGCGGAGGGATGAGGATCCACCAGATCTGCGCCCGCCTGAAATACGGAGACGCCGTCACCAACCAGGTCATGCGCATCCACGAGGCGGCGACCTCCTGGGGGTGGGAGAGCCACGTCTACTCCACCGCCCACGACGACGTCATGGAGGAGGTGAACGAGGGCCTGCCGGAGTACCGCAGGCGCTACCTCAAGAACCGCGAGGACCTCCTGGTCTTTCACTATTCCATCTACGACAGGAACCACGAGTTCTACGACGACAGCCGCAACCGGCGCGTCTTCTACTATCACAACATCACCCCGCCGGAGTTCTTCGCGCCCTACGACGCCTTCATGGCGGAATACTGCCGGCTGGGCAGGGACCTCATCCCAAGCTTCAGGAACTGCGACTTCGCCATCTCCGACTCCGAGTTCAACCGCGAGGAGCTGCTCGAGGCCGGCTTCGACGCGGAGCGCACGGGGGTGGTGCCCATCATCGTGGACACCGGCGAGATGGGCGGCGAGTATAACCGCGGGCTGGTGGAGGAGCTTTCGGACGGCAGGGTCAACGTGCTCTTCGTGGGGAGGATCGTCCCCAACAAGCGGGTGGAGGACGTGGTGGACATCTTCGCCCACTACCACCATGGCATCAACGCCCACTCGCGCCTCTTCCTGGTGGGGACCACCCTGCTCATGGGCTACAACCAGGTCATCGCGGACGCCATCTACGGGCGCAGGCTGCAGGGCAGGGCGATCATGCCGGGGTGGCCTGCGGGGGTGACGGATGCCGACCTGCGCGCCTACTACCGCGCCGCGCACGTCTTCATCACCTGCAGCATGCACGAGGGATTCTGCGTGCCGCTGCTGGAGAGCATGTACTTCGGCGTGCCCATCCTGGCCAGGGAGAGCTCGGCCATCCCCTATACCCTGGGCGGGGCGGGCATCTGCTTCAGGGAGGTGGACCCGCCGGTGGTGGCGGAGGCCATCGAGGAGCTGGTGACCAACGAGGAGCTGCGCTCCCTCCTCGCCGCGCGGGGAAAGGCGAGGATGGAGGACTTCCGCCCCTCCAGCGCGCTGCGCACCCTGAGGGAATACCTGTCCCGCTTCGAGTGAGAACGGGCGCCGGGAAGGGAAGGCCGGAGGGAGCGAAGAAAACCAGGGGGAGCATTAACGTCCCGGGCAGCGTCCCGGGGAAACGAGGGATGACACGCGGATAACGAGGGAATGAGGGCGGTTGAACAGGTTCGAGAAGGCCCTGGAGTGGTCGCTGGCCACGAAGACAAGAGAATACGCGCTGGTGCTGCTGCTCTTCCTCGCCCTCACCGTCGTCTTCACCTGGCCGCTGGTCCTTCACCTCCATAACGGGGTCATCGGGGGGCGCGGCGACCCCATGCTCAACGCCTGGATCATATCCTGGGACGCCAAGACCATCTTCACCAACCCCTCCGGGCTCTTCCAGGGGAACATCATCTATCCGTCGCGGGACGTGCTGGCCTATTCCGAGCACCTCTTCGCCATGGGCATCCTCACCGCGCCGGTCTACTTCATAAGCGGGAATCCCGTCCTCTCCTATAACCTCCTCGTCGTCTTCGCGGCCGTGCTCTCGGGCTTCGGCTGCTACCTGCTGGTGAAGGAGCTCACCTCCAGCCGCTGGGCCGGCCTGGCGGCGGGCGTCTTCTTCGCCTTCTGCCCCTACAAGTTGAGCAAGCTGGGGCATCTCCACGTCTTCTTCTCGCCCTTTCTGCCCTTCGCGCTCCTCTACGAGTACCGTTACCTGCGCAAGGGGGGGAAGTGGAACCTGGTCCTCTTCGGCGTCTTCTTCCTCGCCCAAGCCCTTTCCAGCTGGCATTACCTCATATTCACCTCGCTGGTCGTGGCATCGTTATGGTTGTGGGTGGCGGTCTTCACCAGGCGGCGCGAGGGGCTGATGCGGCTGCTCGGGATCGTTGCGGCCGTGGCCGCAGCCGCTATTATCATCGTCCCCTTCGCCCTGCCCTACCTGCGCGCCCACGACAGGCTGCCCGGCTTCGAGCGCTCCATGGACGAGCTGGAGGGGTACGCGGCGACGCCCGAGGACTTCCTGCGCGTGCTGCCCGAGAACCTCGTTTACGGCGATGCGGCGCCCCCCTTCGAGCTGCCGGGCGAGAGGGGGGAGAGCGTGTTCTTCCCGGGTTTCGTGGTCCTCGTCTTCGCCCTGCTGGGGCTGGCCGCCCTGTGGGCCGGGCGCGGGAAGGAGGCCGGCGGAGGCGGTGAGGCCGGGGCAGATGATGCCGGCGGAGGCGAAGCCGGGGCAGGAAAGGCCGGGGCAGGCAAAAAGGGTGACGGGAGGGAGATATTCCCCTTCCGGCGGGGTGCGGCGTTCCCCTTCCTGCTGCTGCTCCTGGGGTTCGTGCTCGTGCTGGGGCCGGAGCCGCACGGCATATCCAACCCGCCGTTCATCGCCATGTTCCACCTGGGCCTGCTCAAGTTCATACGTGTGCCCTCCCGCTTCTACGTCATCGTCGCCCTGGCCCTGGCGATGCTGGCGGGGTACGGCATGGCCTGGCTCGTAGCGCGCCTGCGGGCGGGCGGCGGCAAGCGGGGATTGAGGCGGGCGGCGCCCTTCTGCCTCCTGCTCATCCTCGTCTTCGAGCTGATGAGCGTGAACTTCACCATCGCCGAGGTGCCGGTGGGCGGGGAGGTGCCCGAGGTCTACTCCTGGCTCGAGCAACAGGGGGACGTCCGGGTCATCGAGCTCCCCACCTCGTACCTGAGCCCGGCGGTGAGCAACGACCGCGACCTGGGGCTGGCCTTCACCGACGTGCTGGGATTCCACGAGAGCGAGGCGACCGTCGTGTATTTCAGCACCTATCACTGGAAGAAGATAGTAAACGGCTACAGCGGCTACTTCCCCTACCATTACCGCCGCACCATCACCGAGATGCAGGGTTTCCCCTCCCAGCGCAGCCTGGAGCTGCTGCGGGCGCTGGGGATCGACTACGTGGTGTGGAACTGGGAGGCGGTGCAGCCGCAGCGCCGCGAGGAATTCAACGTGCGGCTCTTCTCCGTCCCCGGCCTGAGCATGGTGGAGGACTTCGGCGACTACACCGTGTTCGGGGTGGAGACGGGCCCGGTGGTGGGCGCCGAGGCCCTGGACGTCGGCGCCTTCGGCCCCGATACGGTGTTGCCGGGAGAGGATTTCAACCTGGGGCTGATCGCGCGCAACCGCGGCGGCGCACCCTTTATCTCCCTTGAGGAAGGGTCGCAACGCTACCAGGCCACGTTCGCCGACGCGGAGGGGACCACGGTCTCAGTCCAGGACGGCGAGTTCTGGGGGCCCTTCTTCCTGCGGCAGGAGGAAGCGGTCAGCATCCCGCTCTGCCTGAAAGCCCCTCGGGAGTCCGGCCGCTACCGGCTCCAGCTGGCCCTGCGGGAAGGGGTGCTGGGGGAGAGGTCTTTCACCTTCGACGTGGACGTCGGCGAAATCCCGGTGTCAACGCAGCCCGCCGGGCTCGACGGGACCATCTCCATCGTGGGCGGAGAGACCATCGGCCTGGCCTCGCCTGACGGCCTGCTGCCGTTGTCCTTCGAGGTCGAGAACGCCGGGGACACCCTGTGGAAGGCGACAACGCAGGACAAGGAGCCGGACGAGGTAGACGTGGGCCTGGTGCGCATCGGTGTGAGCTGGGAACAGAAGGGCGTAAAGGTGTGGGAGGACCAGCGCTGTAACCTGCCCGGCGACATCGCGCCGGGACAGGAGGTCACGGTCTCGACCCTGGTCAGGCCGCCGCCGGTTCCCGGCGCCTTCACCATGCGCGTGGGGCTGGTGTGCGAGTTCTTCGGCTGGTTCGGGAACAGCCTGGAGATCGAGGTGGAGATCGAGAACTGGATGCGGGAGGAGACGCGCGAAGCCCCCGCCGCGTCGGGGCCCGCCCCCGGCGGGTACGCGCTCCCCGCTGCGCATTTGATCGAGGCGGCCTGATGACATGTTGTTGAAATACGGCAGGAAGAATACAGGCGCGAAGGGCGGTCCCGGCGGGGCCCGGTGGAGGAGCTGGGGATGGCTCGCGGCCCTCCTGCTGGTCTTCGCCGCCGCCCTGGCCTGGCGCTGGCACTTCGCCGCCAAGTCGCAAATCTATACCTACGACAGCTATTATTACCTGGTGCTGGCCCGCAACCTCAGACACGGGTTCGAATACGCGGTGGCAGGCCACCCGCACTTCAAGTTCCTGCCGCTCTACCCCCTGAGCATCGCCTTCCTCGACCTCTTCATCCCCAGCCTGGAGATGGCGGGAAAGCTCAGCAACGTGCTCTTCTCCGCGGCGTGCGTCTTCCCTGTCTTCTCCATGGGGAGGCTGGTCTTCGGGCGCCGAGCGGGCATCGCCGCCGCCGCCCTCTTCGCCTTCGAGCCCATCAGTGTGGCCTGGTCCTCGGTGCCCATGTCCGAGGGACTTTTTACCCTGCTCGCCTGCCTGTCCGCCCTCTTCTTCCTGCGCTGGATGAAAGGCTGCCGCAGGCGGGACCTGTACCTGGCCGCGGGAGCGGCGGGCCTGGCCGCGGTCACGCGCTGGGAGGGGATGCTGCTCATCGCCTTCGAGGGGCTGTTCCTCCTCTATTACTGGTACCGCGGGCGCGCCCGCCTGGAACACGTGCTCATCGCCGGCGGCCTGGCCCTGGCACCGGTCGCCGTGTTCGCGCTGCGCAACCTCATCGTCTTCGGCACGCCCTTCAAGAGCGCGTACGCAGACGAGATGAGCAACTACCTGCCGCAACTGGAGATGTTCAGCAAGGGGGAGAGGATAAGGCGTTACCTCATCTTCTCCGACCTGGACCCTTCGGGTATAAGCAGTAGGTCCTACCACTGGGGGTACCTGCTCTTCGGCTACGGCGGCCTGGCCTTATCCTTGTGCGTGCGGCGCTTCCGCCGTTACGCCCTCTTCCTGTGGGCCTGGCTTATCTTCATGGGCCCCATGCATTTCCTGTGGTATTTCGCCTCGGTGCGCTTCCTCATCCCCGCCGTGCCGCCGCTGTGCCTGGGGGCGGGCGCGCTGCTGGGCGTACCGGTGGAAAAGATGGAGAGGAGGAGGCTGCCGGCCGCGACCGGCGCTGTCCTGCTCGCCCTGGCCGTGTGCGTGACCGCGGCGCTGGCGGTGACCTCGCGCCCGGCCACCAACGATTTCTATCGGCGCAACATAACCTTCCTCGAGGACGACCTGGGGGGCTTCGCCTCCAGGGAGGCGCTGCTGTGGCTGAGGGACAATGGCGGGGAGGGGGAGGTGGTCACCAACATGGGCGCCGAGGCGTCGTTCTACCTGGGGAGGGACGCCCTCTTCCTGGGGGACTGGCAGGACTTCGAGCCGGCTGACGTCGATCCCGGACGGCTGCTGGAGGATGGGCGGGAGAAAGGGGTGCGCTACATCGTGATCTACTCCACGCGGCGCGACATCGAGAACGCCATGGAGATAGCGGGGATAGACTACGGCATCGCGAGCCGCCTGGAGCTGATGGCGGAGTTCTACGCCCCACCGACCGATACGGACAACGTCAGCGCCTATGCCTTCGTATTCGAGCTGCCAACGGAGGAGTAAATCCGGGCGGAGGTTCGCAAGGGGGCGCGGGGAACACTTATGATGTTGACGGAGGGGCGCCGATGGAGCGCCCGGTGAGGATACGAGGAGGTAACGGACATCGCTGACCCGGTATTCGAAGGCATGCCTGAATCCCTGACGTTAACGGGAGAGCCGCTCGGCTTCGCGGTCCGCCTGGGCGGGGCGGAGCCGGTCTCGTCCTTCTCCGTGGACATATACGACCACGGGCTGCACGTGCACCCGCAGCGGCACTGGGGGTACTGGATCTTTGAAGCCGGCCTCGCGGCGGGCGAGGCGGCGGAGATGGAGATAGCCCTGGACGTCGGCGGGGACAGCTCGCGCTGCCCGGTGCGGATCACGCGCGGCGGGACGGAGATGGAGCCATCATCCTGCTGGCACAACCCCGATTTCGTCGTCTCTCCCATCCTGGACGTGATGCTGGTGGCCGCGCGGGGCGGCGAGGAGGTGGAGAGGGTGAACGTACCGGTCTACGTTCAGGACCCCGCGCTGCTCAAGATGTACTATTCCGCGGAGGAACACCAGGGAGTGTACGGGGAGAACGCATTCGACATCTTCCTCGAGCAGTTCCACGCCGCGCGCGTGAGGGTGCTCGCCTCGGTGTTCCGGCGCTGGTTCCGGGAGCTGGAGAGGGTGGTGGACGTGGGCTCCGGCACGAGCATGTTCCGCCACATCAGCGAGGACTGGCCCTACGAGATAACCTGCTGCGACCTGGACGAGCCCGCCCTGCGCACCATCCGCGAGAACAGCCCCCACTTCAAGTGCGTGGAGAGCGACGCCGTGGACCTGCCCTTCGGCGAGGGGGAGTTCGACGGCCTCTACGCCGGCGAGATCGTAGAGCACGTGATAGACCCGCGCGCGGCGGTGAGGGAGTGGATAAGGGTGGTCAGGCCCGGGGGCGTGATCGTCGTCACCACCCCCAACGCCGCCAGGCTGCTCAACCGCGTGAACCGCGAGCGGGAGGTGGTCAACCCCGAGCACATCAACGAGCTCTCCTACCGCGAGATATGGAAACTACTGGAAGGCGAAGGGTTGAGGGTCGTGGAGTGCCGCGGCATCTACCTGGAGTTCCTCTTCAACTATTTCCGGCGGGGGAAGAAGGTGGACCTGCTGCCCCGGCGCTTCGGGCACCCGCGCTGCCGGCCCCTTTACCGCCTGGCCATGGGCCTGGGCAACCTGGCCCGGCCTTTCGCATTCGACCTGGTCTTCGTCACCCGGAAGAAAGGGGCAAGCCATGAAGGCGCATAAGGACCTGGACCATTTCTTCGCCCCGGCCAGCGTGGCGGTCGTGGGCGCCACCCCCAACAAGGCAAAAGGGGGCTATTCCATCATCGCCAACATGCTCGAGTCCTTCGGCGGCCCGGTATATCCCGTTAACCCCGGCAGGACGGAAATAAACGGCGAGAAATGCTACGCCAGCCTGAGGGACCTGCAGGGCAAGGTGGAGCTGGCCGTCGTCTTCGTCCCCGCTTCCCAGGTGCCGGGTGTGCTGGAGGACGGCGCGGCCGCGGGGATAAAGGCGGCGGTGATCGAGTCCGGCGGCTTCGCGGAGACGGGAGAGGAGGGGAGGGAACTGCAGGACAGGTGCCTGCGCATCGCCCGCGAGGGCGGGATGCGCCTGTGGGGACCGAACTGCACCGGGCTGGTGAACACCGACCCCCTCATCTTCACCCCCTTCATCCGCTTCCCGGACCTGCGCACCCGCCTGCAGAGGGGCAACCTGGGGATCATCGCCCAGAGCGGCATGATGGCGGCGGGATTCATGATGCAGTACCTGCTGACAGGGTTCTTCAAGGTGAGCAAGGCCTGCGCCATCGGCAACAAGATGGACGTGGACGAGGTCGAGGTGCTCGCGTACCTGGCCGACGACCCCAACACGGAGGCGGTGGTGGCCTACCTGGAGTCCATAGGGGACGGGCGCGCCTTCGTCGAGGTGGCGCGGAGGATGGCGGGGGCAAAGCCACTGGTGGTGTTGAAGGGAGGGCGTTACGAGGAATCCGCCCGGGCCGCCCTCTCCCATACCGCCAGCATCGCGGGCTCGGACGAGGTCATAGAGGGCGCCCTGCGCCAGGCCGGGGTGCTGCGCGTGCACGATTTCCAGGACCTCATGGACCTGGGCAAGGCTTTCTCCCTCAATCCCCGGCCCTTCGGCGCCGCCAGCGCCGAGGGCAACCGCATCGCGGTGGTCACCGTGTCCGGAGGGGGAGGGGTGGTGGCCAGCGACCTCGCCCGCGACAACGGGCTGAGCATCCCGCCGCTGCGGGAGGAGACCCTGGAGAAGCTCAGGCGCGTCTTCCCGCCCTGGATGGCGCCGGGGAATCCCGTGGACATCTGGCCGGCGATAGAGCAGAACGGCTTCGATGCCTTCTCGGGGTCCATAGAAGCGGTGCTGGCGGACCCCGGCATCGACGGGATCGTGCTGCTGACCTTCGCCTCGCGCATCATCGGCGCGTTTCCCTTCGAGGAGCTCGGCGAGAAGATGAGGCGAGCGGGCAAGCCCATGGTCTCCTGGGTGTTCGGGGACGCGAGGTTCTTTGATACCTACCGTGACAGCATGGAGAGCATCGGCGCGCCCGTGTATACGACGGTGCGCTCCTGCGTGAAAGCGTTGGCGGCCTACCTGCATTTCGGGCGCTGGTCGCGCCTCGAGGCCGGGGAGCCCGTTTCCGGCTGATACGCGTCCTACGGCAGGGGAGAGCCCAGGACGTTATGGCCGCCGTTGATGCTGCCGTTGTAGCTGAAGTACATGGGGCGCTCGGCCACGATGGGTTGGGTAGAGGTCACCTTGATGGAGACGTCGCCGTGGGGCCCGTCGTGGATGCCGATGCCGTTGGTGGCGTCATGCACGGCCACGGTGTAACGCGAGCTCTTCCTCACCGAGACCTTTCTGCTCACCCTTGCCCCGTCGCCACAGAGGTAGTCGATGGTCACCTCGGCGTCGGCGCCCGTGGGGTTCTGCAGGCACAGCCAGGTGTGGAAACCGGGGCGCGTGCACCCCTCGGCGAAATACCATCCCACCTGAGCGGAGGTCGCCCCCATGACGTTGGAGCCACCCGCCCAGGCGCCGTTGTAGTCGAAGTACATGGGTCGCTCGGCCACGATGGGCTGGGTAGAGGTCACCTTGATGGAGACGTCGCCGTGGGGCCCGTCGTGGATGCCGATGCCGTTGGTGGCGTCATGCACGGCCACGGTGTAACGCGAGCGCGCCTTCACGGTCACGTTCCTGCGCTCGTTCGCCCCGTCGCCGCAGAGGTAGTCGATGGTGACCTCGGCATCGGCGCCCGTGGGGTTCTGCAGGCACAGCCAGGTGTGGAAACCGGGCCGTGTGCACCCCTCCGCGAAAAACCATTCCGCCCGGGCGGAGGTCGCCCCCATGACGTTGGAGCCGCCCGCCCAGGCGCCGTTGTAGTTGAAGTACATGGGGCGCTCGGCCACGATGGGCTGGGTCGAGGTCACCTTGATGGAGACGTCGCCGCGGGCGGAGGCGTGCTCGCCTATGCCCTCTCCCGCCCCGTGCACGGCCACGGTGTAACGCGAGCGCGCCTTCACGGTCACGTTCCTGCGCTCGTTCGCCCCGTCGCCGCAGAGGTAGTCGATGGTGACCCGGGCGTCGGTGTCGCCCGGGTTCTGCAGGCACAGCCAGGTGTGGAAACCGGGCCGCGTGCACCCCTCGGCGAAATACCACTCGGTCTGGGCGGAGGCCGCCCCCATGACGTTGGAGCCGCCGGCCCAGCCGCCGTTGTAGTTGAAGTAGAGCGCCCTCTCCGCGATGAGTTCGTCCTGGTCGGAGATGATATAGGCGCTGACGTCCTGGCCGCTCACGAAGGCGTGCACCGGCACGGTCATGCGCGAGAGCGGCGGGATGGTCACCACCTGCACCACGGACTTGCCGCTGGCCAGCATGTACCTTATCTGCACCTGCACCGGGTAGTCGTGGGGGTTCATGAAGAGGATGTATTCGCTGAAGCCGCTGCCGGTGTAACCCTCGGCGAGGAAGAGGCGCGTCCTGACCTCCTCGGGGGGCCACAGGTCGGGTACCTCCTCGTGGGGTATGGTGGCGCTGTGGCGGGCATCCTTGCGGAACATGGGCCAGGGGGCGAGGGAGGGGTCGAAACTGCCCCCCTCGTAGCAGAAGATGCAGCGCCCGTCCGTGTCCTGGCTCCCGTTGGCCACCACCAGCTCGATGCGCCCGTCGGCGTCTATGTCGCCCACCGCCGGCGCGTTCATGATCAGGCCGTTGGTATAGGCGTCGAGCACCATGTTGCCGGACGCGTCCCACGCGCACACCGACCAGGCGTCGGGGCAGAGGACGTCGACGTCCCTGTCGCCGTCTATGTCTGCCATGACGGGCGAGCCCATCTTGGTCGCGCCGCTGTTCTGGCGCTTCCACCTCAAGGCGCCGTCGTGCTCCCACAGGTAGACCCAGCCGTCGAGGGAGGCGCAGGCCACCTCGAAGTACCCGTCTCCGTCCACGTCACCGACGGCGGGGGAGGAGAAGTTGTTGTCGCCGGTACCCGCGGGCCAGCCGGGGAGGTTCTCCCCGCGGTAGTTGAAGGCATAGACGTGCCTGCCGTCGGCGTAGGAGAGATAGTTCGACGCCGCCGGGTTGGCGTTCTGCCAGTAGAGGCCGGTACCCACCACCACGTCCGGGAAGCCGTCGCGGTCCAGGTCGGCTATGGCCGGAGAGGACCAGATCACCTGGGGCAGGGCCTTGGGCCAGCCTGCTTTGATGGAGCCGTCGCCCTCGAAGACGTAGAGGAGGCCGCCGCGCGGCCAGGGCCAGTTGGGCCCGCTCCAGCAGTCCGCCCCGATGACCACCTCGTCCTTGCCGTCCAGGTCCACGTCCCCACAGGCGGGAGAGGACCACACGGTATCGGCGTTGTAATACTGCCAGGCGACGGGCCCCTGGTAATGCCAGGCGGTGATGTAATGGCCCCACGAACCCACGACGATCTCCAGGTCGCCGTCGCCGTCGAGGTCGCCGCTGGCAGGCGAGGAGAACACCTGGTAATAGCCGAAGGCGGTGCCGGCATGCTTCGGCCACCCCCACTGGGAGAGGGGCGAGCCCCAGGCGTTGAGCCCGTGCACGAAGCCGCTGTCGCAGCCGATGAAGATCTCCATCGTCCCGTCGCCGTCGCAGTCCACGGCCAGGGGCGCCCCCTGGATATTGCCCCCGGTGTTGAAGACCCAGCGGATGCCGCCGTCGGGGTTGACGCAATAGAGGTGGCCGTTGCTGTTTCCCACCAGTATCTCCTGGCGCCCGTCCCCGTCGATGTCGGCAAGGGTAGGGGAGGCGTGCTTGAAGATGCCGCCCACGTCGAGCATCCATTCCTGCCGCCACTGCGTCGGGGTGACGGCCGCGCCGGCGGGATCGCGGGAGAGGGCGGAGCCCCCGCAGACGAGGACCAGGGTGACCAGGAAAACCGTCAAGGGAACAAGGACATGTCTGCTGCTCATCTCACCGCATCCCACTCTCACATCTCGAGATCACTTCGCGTTCCCGCTCCACGGGTAACGGGCGTCACGCCCGGGACGGGAGTCGCTCCCATACCAGGTAAGTCGGAATAACAAAAGGACGCCTTGAGCGCGGAAATTGACGGCCGTCAAGGAAAGGGGGACCACGCTCCGTGGATGCGATGCGGAGCCGGGATCATGCCCGGCCGGCGGTCCCGCCCGCGATCGCCGTGAGCATCGTCTCGAGCTCGCGGATCACGTGGTCCCAACCCCGGGTGCTCATGACCTTCTCGCGGCCGCGCTCACCCATGGCCCGCGCTTGCGCGGGGTGGCGCAGCAACGCCAGGGCGCAGGCTCCCAGCTCCTCCGCGTCCGAGCAGAGGTAGCCGTCCACGCCGTGCTCGATGAGGCCGCGCGCGGCGATGCAGTAGCTGTTGCCCAGCACGGGCTTCCCGCGCAGCCAGGCCTCGCAGAAAACGAGGCAGAAGCTCTCGTGCAGGGACGGGAAGACGAGCAGGTCGCAGGCGTCGAAGGCGTCCAGCACTTTCTCCCTGGGCAGGACGCCGAGGTAATAGACCCCCTCCCCGCCTATGGGCAGATAGTCCTCCTCCGGCCCGATCATCACCAGGGCCGCGTCTATACCCTCCGCCCTCACCCTCTCCACCGTCTCGATGGCCTCCCGGTAACCCTTGAGCACGTTCTTGCGGGCGACCCAGAGGAGGATGGGCCTGTCCCCGAAGCCGAACTCGGAGCGGAAGCGCCCGCCGTCTATGTGTGGGGCGGAGAACTCGCCCAGGTCCATGCCCGGACCCACCGCGAAGGCGGGAAACCCCCATGCGCACATGGAGTCCGCCATCACGCCGAGGTTGGCGTCGACGCCCGCGGCTTCCCGCATGGCCACCCCGAAATGTTCCCAGTAATGGCTGGGGTCGCGGGCGTGGAAGAGGGGGAAGATGACCAGCGGCTTCCCCGCCTTCGCCGCGACCTCGCGGGCCAGGGGGACGGTGGCCATGGGGACCATGGAGGCGAGGACGAGGTCGCAGCGGGCCGCGGCCTTGAGGGCCTCGCGCCCGAGGCCCGGGACGCGCGGGCCGATAAGGTATCTCTGCATGCGGTTGACGGAGGAGGGCCGGCTCGCGGCGGCCGACCACAGGATGTCGCCCAGCAGCGTCTCGGGGTAGGTGTTCGTGAGGTGGTCCCAGTCCCTGCGCATGTCCAGCTCGCGCACGGCCGTCCCGTCCCGCACGGCGACGGCCCGGAAATCCAGGCCCAGCATCCTCCCGTCTTCCGGAGGAACGAAGGTCCCCGGCACCTTGAGGTCCACGATGAGGCCGCGGCAGGGCTCGAAGGAGAGGTTGACCTCCCTCACCCTGCCCCTCTCCATCTCGAACTCCCACGTCCCTATGCCGTTGAGCTCTACGGTGAGGGGGTTGTCCAGGGGGGAATGCACCTGCATGCGCAGCTCGGTCAGGGATTCGCCGCCCACCAGCAGGGTGGCGTTTCTCTCCATCCAGCGGCCGGGCCCGTCCGCGCGGTCCTCGTATACATGCCATCCCGAGAGGAAGCAGTGCTCGGGGATGCCGCGCATGGTCTCCGCCACCTTGAGCGCGAAGCCCGGGCTCCGCCTCTCGGCCGCGAAGTAACGCTTGAGCGCCCGGCCGAAGCGGCGCCCCTTGCGGGGCCGCGGGTTCTTCGCCGGCAGGCGGTGGACGGTCACCCCGCCGACCTCCTCCACGCCCCTGGGCAGGAAATCGTCCCATACGAGATATCCGTAGGGGGAGAAGACCATGTTCCTGGCGCAGGTGGTGAAGACCTCGATGTCGTGGCCCCGGGCTGCCAGCCGGGTGACCAGGTCCCACATGTACCTCTCGCCCCCGCCGATGATATCGCGTCCGAAACGGTAGGTCAGCAGCATCAATCGCATGTCGCGCTCCTTTCATGCGCTCGCCCTTGAAGATAACGCAAGAAGATGAACAAGGGAAGCCGCCGTGAGCCCTCGCACGACAGGAACGCAGCGTCAACGGGAGTCTTGCGGGCTTCGTTTCCGCGCTCCCATGGTGGTGAAACCGGTCGTGGGGGAGGGGAGGATGTCGCCGGTTGCCGTTGCTCTTGTCGCTGAATATCAGGTTTCAACCCCGGCAGGCGGTAAGTATAATGTTTGAATGACATTCCGGCCGGCTCCGAGGTTCGAAGAGAGGATAACGAGACCATGATGAGCGAGTCAGGGTTCGTCAGAGACAGGAAGATAGTACGCTGCTTACGCATACTGGTACTGGTGTCTTGCGCGGTACTGTTCACCCTACCCCTCGCGGGAGTGGGGATATCGGCAGGGACGAGCGGCGGCGCCACGGCCGCCTCGGCCGTGGCCGGCGGCACCCTGCTTGGCCTGGACGTGCGCGACTACGCCGACAACATGGCGGCGAAGGTGCCCCTGGCGGAGAGGCAGCAGATCCGGCATTACAAGGTAGTCGTATTCTGGAACGAGGTAGAAAGCAGGGACGGCGTGTTCAACTGGGACTATTACGACCGGCAGATATCCCAGATCCTCGCGGACGGCGCGGAGTCCATCCTGCTGCTCCTGGGCTGGGGGGTGCCCGGCTGGGCGCAGGACCCCGCCTACGGCGAGAACGCCGCCATGGCTCCCCCCCGCGACCTCTCCAAGTGGTACCGCTTCTGCGGCGAGGCGGCGGAGAAATACGGGGACCTCGTGGACTTCTACGAGGTGTGGAACGAGCCCGGCTGGGACCGGGACTCGGCCGCGCAGCAGATACACGGCGTGGTCCACTTCGGCGGCCAGGTGGAGACGGAATACCTGCCCCTGCTGCAGCTGGCCCACGCGGCGGTAAAGGAGAAGGACCCCACCGGCCAGGTCATATGCGGGGCGCTGCTCTACGGCATGGACCCCGCCCCCACCGCGGGCACCGAGCTCTACAGCATGCTCTTCGACGATCTCAACCGCCCGGGCCAGGACGTCTCCATCGAGGTCGCCTCGGGCAGGCCCATCGTGGCCGAGCGCCCCATGTACTTCGACTACCAGGGTCTGGGGGCGTGGGGCTGGACGGGCGGACACGACGTGCTCGGAGCCACCGCCGCGGCCGGGGAGTGGTTTTTCGCCGAGGGCACCACCCGCGCCGGCTTCGAGGAGTGGCTGTGCCTGCAGAACCCGAACCCGGCGCCCGTCACGGTCACCGCCACCTTCATGTTCGGCCCCGGCCAGGGTCCCAACCTCACCAGGGACTACGCCCTGCAGGCCAACTCCCGCACCACCCTCATGGTCAACAACGAGGTGGGCGAGGGCAAGGACGTCTCGGTCAGGATCACCTCGGCGGCGGACTTCATCGCCGAGCGCCCCATGTACTTCTCCTACGGCCCCGGCTGGACGGGAGGCCACGACGTGGTGGGGGCCACCGCGGCGGCCGGGGAGTGGTTTTTCGCCGAGGGCACCACCCGCGCCGGCTTCGAGGAGTGGCTGTGCCTGCAGAACCCCAACCCGGCGGCCATCGACGTCACCGCCACCTTCATGTTCGGCCCCGGCCAGGGTCCCAACCAGGCGAAGACCTACCGCCTGGACCCCGCCTCCCGCACCACCCTAAAGGTCAACGACGAGGTGGGCGAGGGCAAGGACGTCTCGGTCAGGATCACCTCCGCTTCCGACTTCATCGCCGAGCGCCCCATGTACTTCTCCTACGGCCCCGGCTGGACGGGAGGCCACGACGTGGTGGCGGCGGCCGCGCCCTCCACCACCTGGTATTTCGCCGAGGGCTGCACGGGATACTCCATCCAGGAGTACCTGTGCCTGCAGAACCCGCACGCGGAGGCGGTATCGGCCGACATCACCTTCATGATGACCAAGGGCGAGGTCTTCACCCGCACGCTGAGCCTGCCGCCCGCGTCCAGGACCACCCTGGACATAAACCGCTTCATCGGCTTCAACGGCTCATCGGACATGGTGGCCGTCCACCCCTACCGGTCCCCGGCCGACTGGGGCGCCCATTACGCCGCCGTGGTCCAGGCCCTCAGGGCCAGGGGGGCTGGCCACGAGGTGGTGTGCACGGAGATCGGCTGGCCGCACTACTCAGACGACCACCCCGAGGCCTATTCCGAGGCCGCCCAGGCGGCGGACCTGGGGGCCAGGGGAGTGGGAGGCCTGTTCAACAGCGGGTGCAGGAAGATCTGGATATACCGGGACCTGGACGAGCCCCCGGGGACCTCCTGGGACAAGTGCTACTACGGGCTCTTCGATCACCTGGGCAATCCCCACCCGGCGTGGGGCTCGTACAAGAGCTGGCAATCGCAGCTGCCCGACTATCCCGTGCTGCCCGGCACCCCCCCGGCCCCCTAGCCCGACAGGGATGGCCATGAGGACGGCGCTTTTCGCGGACCAGCTCGATTACGAGCAGCCGGG
>MTKY01054297.1_pt1 | contig 15889 bp, 14 predicted proteins | sample 1042731 | NCBI WGS metagenome assembly MTKY01 (sample SAMN06212206, study PRJNA360538) | anaerobic digester metagenome | biome: Wastewater treatment plant; material: sludge; isolation source: anaerobic digester fed with sludge from wastewater treatment plant | place: Denmark: WWTP Soeholt ... | reverse complement strand
GGTTCCGCGAATGGCCGGAGTCGGCATGATCGACGACCCGCATGGCCCGCTGTATTCGGTGGTCTGTACCGACACCAACCCCTACGGCACCTGGCAGACCGAGTTCCTCGAGCACACCTGGGTGCGCGCACACATGCCGGGCGAACTGCTGCGCCTGGTCGGCACCCCGAGGGGTGAGCGGCTTCCGCGGCATCACACCGCCCGGGTGGTGCGAACCGCCGCCACCAACACTCACGAACTCCTCGACCACGACTACACCGGTATGAACCGGCTCCATTCGCTGTCCGAATGGTTGGAGCGCGAACGTCCGGTCGGCACGGTGTTGATCCTCGACTGCGACTTCGCGTTCCGAGCGCCGCTCACGAAGCGGGCCAAGCCCGGCCGCCCGATCGGCCAGCTCTGGTACGACTTCACCTGGGCGGGCCACTGGGGCGAGCTCGCGGAGGAGATCTCCCCTGGCGTCGGCCCGCTGCAGGCCGTCACGTGGCCGCTGGTGATCCACACCTCCGACCTGCGGCGCATCATCGACCGCTGGGTCGTCGTGACGGCGCAGATTCGAGCGCGCAGCGGTGCATGGGAGAGCGACATGATCGCGCTTCCCATCGTGCTCGCGGAGAGCGGGTTGGTGTGCGAATTGGAGATGCTCGCAGCGTGGATGCCATGGCCCGACGAGGTGGTGGGCGATGCACCGATCATCCATTACTGCCAGCCGGTGCTCGACCGTGCCGGCAACACCCTGTGGTACAAGCAGCGCTACACCCCGTGGGAGCCGACCGGCGTGACTTCCTCCGATGTCGCGCTGGGCTACTGCGTGGAGCTCCTCGCGATGTTCGATCGCTACGCCGCGATTCGTCGCCGGGCCGACTCACTCTGAGCGACGCCTCGGCCCGCGGCCACGGTGGTTGTCGGTGGGCGACGGATCACCGCGCCCGTTGGAAGCGCGGAGGTGTCACCCCGTCGCGCGCCTCGGCGGTGACGGTCCAGGCGTCGGCGTCGATCCCGGCCCAGCGGTGGTACTCCGCGACGGTGCGGGCATTGCCTACGGAGTAGGGCAATAGCAGGCGTTCGGGGTCGCCGCGGTGCAGCGCCCGCAATCGCCGGTACGCGCGCTCGTCACGTTGCGACACCTCGGTGGGATCGGCGTCGAAGATGAACTTCCGGTTGCCCCCAGGGTGGTGGCGATGCCAGACCACGACGCGTGTGGGGTTGAACATGTCGTACCCGTGGGTGAACGACCGGATGCTGAGCGCGAGTTCCTCACCCGTGTAGAGGTGCTCCGGGTCTTGGCGAACCTCCTCGTTCCAGATGCCGAGTGTGAACACGAACGCTCCACACAGTGCTCGCGTGGGTCGCGGCGACTCCAGGACTTCAGCCCTTTCGATGCCCGGGTGCCAGATCCACCCGACGGGGGTGATCTGGTCGAACACCGTTACCGGTACCGGCCCGGGTTCGGGGATCACGTCGCGATCGTCGACCACGTCGTAGAGCGGTAGGTGCGACGTGATCAGCGGCTTGGGTGCCTCGGTGTGTCGCATCATGTCGATGAGAGCGCTGTCCCACCCCGACGCCATGCGCATGTGCGAGTCGATCTGCAGGGTGAACCCTTCACCGCGGTACAGCCCCTGTGCGAGATGACGGGCCCAGCATCCGCCCTTGCTCTCGGTCCAGTCGAAGCTCAGCAGCGAGACCTCGGCCTCGATGCCGACGAGGCAGTCAGGCTGGGTCTCCCGCGGGCCGCTGCGGTCGTGTTGCAGACAGACCCCGAACCTCAGCCGGCCCGGCTGATCGGCCATCGCCACGCAACTCTCGATGGTGCGGCGGAGTTCGGGTTCGCGGTAGGCCGCGATGGCCACGAAGATCTCTTCGTTCGCGACCTTGATCATTGCCGCACCTCACTGCGTAGGTTCGCTGCCCTTGCCCGCGACACCGCTGCCTTCGCCGACGCCTGAAGGAGCCGGCGTCGGTTGGCGGTGGGCAGCATCCAGGTGGGGATGAAGCGAAGCCGTTGGCCGCGCGGCACCTCTCGGAAGCGGCCGAGGTGCTCGAGCACCAGGCGCCGATGCGCTGCCACGAAGGTCGCGCGGTCGAGCCAGTCGGGCTGCCGCCACTCGTCGAGCGCATTCAGCACTTCGGTGCGCCCGCTCAGCCGCGCCTCCACGCGCAGACCTGCGCACACCAGCGACTCGACCCCGAGCGCTGCGGCGAAGCGTCGGGCCTCGTCGAGGTCGAGGTCGGCGCGGTGGAAGAGACGTGCGATGTCGACGACTCCTGACATCCGGCGCGTACCGGGTTGAGCGATCATGAAGTGCCCGGCAGCGTGCACCAGCCGGTGCTCGGCACGCAGCCCACGGCCGGGCACCAAGCGGAGTTGCTCGCCTGCATCGGCGAACAGCTCGTCATCGAAGGGGCTGCGCAGGAAGAGCCGATTGTGCAGGTCGACCTCCACTCCGTTCGGTGCGTCGAGTGTCCACCCGCGCAACAGCGCCGGATGCTGCGACGGGGACGGGCGAGTGGCGCCGTCTGCACGATCAGCCCCGGGCGTGGGTTGCAGGCGGTGGTCGTTGTCGCGCAGCAGCTCGACAGCACGGTCGAGGTCGCCGGGACGCACCGCGAGATCGACATCGCCGGTGTGTCGCAACTGGTGGTTCGGATAGTCGAGTTCAGCCGTCGCCAGACCCTTCAGTACCCGTGTCTCGATGCCCGCCCCGTGAAGCAATGAAAGGACGGTGGTGGCTGCCGATCGGATGCGCAGGTGGGTTGCTGCAATGGTGAGGTGCTGCTGGCGGAGCCACTCACGATGGGGTGCTTCCACGAGTGCGAGCGGCACGAGGGTTGAGATCCGGTGTCGCTCGAGCAGCGCCCGTGTTCGTGGTGAAGCGAGATCGATCGGGTCGTCGCTCGTCCAGTCGGTGTTCGCCAGATGCAGGACCAGCGAGAGAGCCGCGGCGATCTCCGGCTCGTCCGCGCGCTCGTCGACCAGTTGCCACAGGTCGTCCGGATCACGACGGAGCGCGGTCATCGGCGCACTCTACTGACTGTGCTCCTCCCGTGATCCGCCGGTTGCCGGTGGCGAGTCGAGGGGGAGTGTCGCCGATGCACGGACAGCCGAGTCGACCATTGGGCCTCCGTTCGACCATCGGTTGCTCGATCCTCGGGTCTGGCGCTCTGTGTTCACCCGGCTTTCGGCTGCGGCGACGGCACCGCCGAGCCCGTACCTCTGCTCTGCAGCCGGCCAGAGACACAAGAACCCCAGCCCTTGCAGGCCGGGGTTCCAGATGACGTGCTAGTGGGCGAGGGGGGACTTGAACTTTCATAACCGGGGTTTTGGGTGGTGTTAGCACATCCGGAAAATGGTCTGTGAGCTGGGCTTTCGCGTTTCGCCGTGTTGACCCGTGCTGTGGATAACTACCCCGTTTCTACCCGTCCGGTAGAAGATCCGGTAGAAGATTGGGGGTTGCTCGGGGTTCGCCCGGGACGGGTGGCATTAGCGGTTGCGTGGTATTAGCACTGTGCTTATAGTTGTCTCTGTGCTTATGGAAGTCGTCTCCTCGCTTGAGGCCGCTGGGGTCTCTGTTCTGGTCAAGCGCGAACGGCGCGTTGCCGGCCGATTGATCGATGCGATCTTGCACATCACCGTTGGAGACGTTCAAGGCGAGTTCGCTGTCGAGGAGAAGCTGCGGTCGCCATATCCGAATGAACTGCCCGATCTCGAAGCCATGCGACAGTCGCTCGCCGAGGTTGCGACGCCGATGCTGGTTGTGCCCTTCGTAACGAAGTCGCTCGGTATCTCGCTCACTCAGGCCGGATGGTCCTGGGCCGACGCGACTGGGAACTACGACCTTCGATCCGACCGCGTCGTTCTGCGCCAGCGTGTGACGGCGACCCCGCCACGCACCAAGGCAAGTCGGCTACCGCAAGGCTCCGGGAGCCTCGCCATCATCCGTGCACTCATTGGGTTCCCGCGAGGGACAGAGGAGGAATCGGGTGCCAGCGCGATAGCCAAGCAAGTGGGCGTGTCGCAGCCACGCGCTTCACAGGTCCTGCATCGGCTGCTCGACTTGGGGCTCGTCGCACGTACGCCGCAGGGCCGGTGGTCACCGAACCGTGAGGCGTTGCTCGACCGGTTCCTGTCTGAGTACCGCGGGCCTGGCGGCTCGGAGCGCTTCCTCTACAGCCTGGACTCACCGAGTGAGGTCGCACGACGCGCTGCGAAGCGGGCCGACCTCTCCTCGCTTGCAGTTTCGGCCGACGTCGGTGCCGACCTGCTCGGCGGTTGGCACCGGCCTTCCATAGTGATCCTTTACACGCGCCAACTCATCGACGCCAACCACCTGGGCCTCGTTGATGCTCAGGGTCGCCACGACGCCAACGTGATCCTCCGCATTCCGAACGAAGTGTCGATGTTCCCCACTCACCGTCTGGTCGGAGAGATCGGTGGTGTCGAAGTACCACTTGCTGATCCCACACAGCAGATCTGGGATCTGCTCGACCTGGGGGGAGCTGACCGTTCGGAGGCTGCTGGAAGGTTGCGGGAATGGCTGATCAATCTCCCTTGACGCGAGTTGTCCTCAGAGCAACGTCGGTGGCTGACGACGTCGGCTACGTGGCGCTCAGCGACACCGCCGACGTTCTCGGTTCGTTGCCCTACCGAGTCATTGGTGGGCATATGGTCACCGCCCTCGTGGCCCGCTGGCAACTCGGCGGCGATCTCTACCGCGAGACCGCCGACACCGACTTGGGCGTGCCACCCGTAGTCGTGAAGGAACACGGCATGATCAGCCGCCTGGTCGAACGGGGCTACCAACGAGTCGAGGGAAACCGATTCGCACGACCGATCGACGATCTCCCGGCGACCGTGCGCGGGGCCGAAGTGCTCCGATATGCCGTCGTAGATGTTCTCGTCGCCTCATATCAGACTCGGGTGCGCAACAACCGTCGCGTATCAGACGACCTCGTCACGACCGAGGTGCCGGGGTTGGCGCTTGCGCTACAACGCGAGCCGATCCGACTCGACATGGAAATGCACCGACTCAACGGCGACCGACTCACTATCGAAGTGCGATTTCCCGATGAAGTCGCTGCGCTCGTGCTGAAGGCCTTCGCTTCGCAGGTGCGCGACAAGCCGACCGACGTAGTCGATCTGTGGCGATGTCTCGAGGTCGCTTACGCAGCAGGGACGGATCCGAGGGCCTTTGCCGCAGGTGACGCAGCCAAGGCAGCACGGATCATCCGGACCCTCTTCGACAGCCGTGAAGGCGCGGGGATGTCGGCACTGACCACCGAACAGCGACTGTCGGACGCTGCCGCCAACATGCGATTCACCCGAATCCGAGCACTGATACAGCGAGTCCTCCCTGCTGGCCGCAGGTCTTAACGGAATCTCGAGCGGGGATCCGGGGTGATGTTCTTCTTCATTGACGCACCTCAACGAGCGGTCCACTGGTGATCTGGTCGAGTATGGGGTTCCGGCCACGGCTGGCGAACTCGTCGCTGTCCACGATCATCGGGCTCACCTCGATGCCGTACTGCCCGGAGAGATCCAAGCAGACGGATGTGACGACGTACTCGTCCGGCGTGCCGATCACGAGGACGTCGATGTCGCGGGGCGTCGGGCCAGGTTCACCAAGGTGGCGGCGGGCCCACGAACCGAACACCATCACCCGCTCAACACCGTCCACGTCGTAGAGGCGCTTGAGGTCGACGAGCGGCCCGACCGTGAGGTCGACCAGGGTGCGCAGCGCGTTGATCGCCGGGTGGTCGTCGACGACCGCGAGCACCTTGTTCCGCCCGACGACATCCTGCCGAATGATGCCGGACACGAGCAGCCGGCGGGCCTCTGTGCTGACCGCCTGACGTGACAGGCCGAAGCGCTGGGCGATGGCCGAGGCCGTGCGCATGTGAGCGTCGTAGAACAGGCAGTACAGCAGCGCCGGCTGTGCATCGCTGCGCCAGATCGGCATCACCTCCGTGGTGGCAGTCTGTCCCATGATGGACGTGTATCTCTATTCGTTACATATGTCATGAATAGACGTACATTTCATCCAGCCTCCCCAGGTGCAGATCTCGTCGGTCGTTTCCTTTCATTGATCCGCCATCTGTCAAAGGATCGACCCCCATCCTTTAACGGACGATGACCTGTGCCCTTCAGAACACTGTGATCGCCGTGATGAGTTCGAAGTCGACGATGCGCTGTGCGCCGGTTGCTTCCAAACGGTTCTCGTCGTACGCGCGCACCCCGAGGGCGATCAACCCGTCGTCCGTTCGCCTGATGCCGTCGACGACCACAACGGCAGGGGAATCGGCCACCCCGGCGTCCACGGCTTCGAGTGCCACGACATAGCCAGACAGGTATCCGATGAACGAGTCCACGGCCTCGTCGGCGAGTTGCAGAACGATGGTGTTCACGGCGGGCCTCCCGATGGCCAGCATGCCATCGGGGTGTTACACGCATGATTGTTGTAACACCCCGTTGCCATCATGAGTCCCGTCCCCGTGGGACCCGATCGAAGCGGCAGGGGCCGCTTCCAACAACCATGTAACTTGAGCGCGTGGGAGTCGACGCTATGCCTGATACTCGGCAACTCTCCATCATCCCGTCGCAGCACTCGGCTGCGTGGGCTACGGCCCCTGACGCCGAGTTCGGCGAGGTCTTCACCAAGCGCTGGGTGGTCGAGTTCATCCTCGACCTCGTTGGGTACACACCCGACAAGGACCTCGGCGCGTTGACCATCGTCGAGCCGTCTTGCGGCACCGGTGCCTTCCTCGGGCCCATCATCGATCGACTCATCGCGTCGTGCGCAACACACCGTCGTCCGCTCGCTCAGATGCACGGCGCAGTGGTCGCATTCGATCTGCTCGACATCAACGCCAAGCTCGCCCGTAAAAGCGCCGCGGTTCAACTGGCCGACGCAGGCCTCTCCGAGGAGGACGCGCGGTCGCTCGCCGCGAGTTGGATCCACGTTGGCGACTTCCTTCTCCAAGAGCACGGCACGGGCATCGCCGATTTCGTCGTCGGCAACCCGCCGTACATCCGCCTGGAGAACGTGCCGTCATCATTGACCGACGCGTACCGACGCAACTGCACCACCATGCGCGGACGAAGCGACATCTACGTCGGCTTCTTCGAGATCGGCCTCGAGCTGTTGAAGCCGGGAGGCGCGTTGTCGTTCATCTGCGCAGATCGGTGGATGCACAACCAGTACGGGTCCGCGCTGCGGGAGCTGATCACCAACGAGTACGCCGTCGACACGATCGTGACGATGCACGATGTGCCGGCCTTCGAGGACGACGTGTCGGCATACCCAGCCATCACTGTGCTCCGGAACCAGCGGCAAGGCGCGGTCAACATCGTCGAGGCATCGAAAGCCTTCGACGTGAAGGACGCCAACGCCATTTCGACGTGGGCCAGGTCGACCAGGCGACGTGTGCCTTCGTCGCCCATGTTCGAGGCGAGCCGTCTGAACTCGTGGTACACCGGCGACGACTTGTGGCCGGCCGGGAGCCCCTCGCAGCTCGCCCTGCTCGCAGACATCGAGAGCCGGTTCCCGCCGTTGGAAGACCCAGCAACGGGCACTCGGGTTGGCATCGGCCTCGCCACGGGCTGCGACGACGTCTACATCACCCGCCGAACAGATCTTGTCGAAGAGGACCGCCTGCTGCCGTTGCTTCGAGCCGGCGACATTTCGGGAGGAACGCCTGCATGGTCGGGCGAGTACCTCATCAACCCGTGGCGTGATCGGGAGTTGGTCAAGCTGGCCGAGTTTCCGAAGATGAAGCGCTACCTCGAACGGCACGGCGGCCGCTTGCGGACTCGGCACACCGCGCTCAAGCAGCCTGGCCGCTGGTACCGCACCATCGACTCGGTCGACCCGACGCTTCTAGCACGTCCGAAGTTGCTGTTGCCCGACCTCAAGGCCGCGGCTCATCCGGTGCTCGACCGAGGCAACTTCTACCCGCACCACAACCTGTACTTCGTGGTGTCCGACGCGTGGGACCTGGAGGTACTCGGGGGCATCCTGCTCTCGGACATCGCCAACCTTTTCGTGGGTGCCTACTGCGTAAAGATGCGCGGTGGCTGCTACCGATTCCAGGCGCAGTACGTGCGCCGAGTCCGAGTGCCCGACTTTGCATCCATCGATGACGATGTTGCCGCCGAACTCGCCGCCGCTTTCGCTGCGCGAGACCGAGTTCGAGCCACTGCCTCAGCGGTCAGGGCGTACGGCCTCAGTGGCCATCCGTTCAGGGTGAGCTAGTGCCGAGCCCCCTACGTGTCTGATGCGCTGCGCCCTCCACGCACCGATGTTTGGACATGCAGACCACGCGGATGCGGGACCTCGAGGTGGAACCCGGGCGGAATCGATTCGCGACCCTGCTTGAGGACATCGCCAAGATCGCCAGCAGCTCAGCCCTTTCCTAGCGCCGCAGCAACCAGCGCGGCCAGTTCTTGTGCGCATGCTTGGACTCATCGAGGATGCGGTGGTCCGAGTCGCGGTTGGAGCTGGCCTCGCCCCGACTCAGCGATCTCGCCCACCGGATCGTGCCGTGGTCAATCACGTAGTGAGACCGACAAGGGAATGCCCAGTTGCCGATTGATGGCCTGACCGAGACCGATCCGTCAAAGGTCAGAACCCACTGAGCTGGTGAGAGCGGCGTGACGACTTCGCGACGGCAACCGCATGCACATAGGTGGACTGCGGTTGAGAACCGAGCCGAGACGTACAGCACACCGGGCTCAAGCTCCCTGGGGAACGACACCACGAACTCAGGAACGATGTTGCGTGCCCTCACGCTGCTTCTTCCTCGAGACCTTCGTCGGTATGGCCAATGTCGCCGTTGCGGATTGTCCCGGTGAAGACCTTGTACACGGTCTCGCCGACTTGGGCCGAAGTGGCGTAGTACCCGAGGTACTTCTTCCAGTTCCCGACGGCGAGGACTGCATTCAGGCAGTTGAGGTCTGATACTTGGATGTTGCGGTCGTACTCGTTGACGCCTCCGCTCGTCGTTGTGATCGTGGGCTCCGGCTGGTCTGGGAAGTGATTGACAACCGCAAGGAGGCCGGAGAGGTAGCCGCCCTCATCTCGGATGCCCATGCCGACCTCGATGGCCGGGATACGTCGCTGACGCAGCCAACTCAGGATTGCACCCTTATCCTCGGCCTCTCCTGCGGCGAGGAATACGAAGGTGCAGCCTTCCAGCAAACCCAAGTTCGCAGCCGTGATGAAAACTGGGTGAGCGGTGATGCCGGTGTGCATGTGAGAGAACTGCCGTGCGAAGTGCTCGGCCTTGTTGGGACGCAGCTCTAGATCTCCAATGTCGGCCGCACCGGGCGCACGGTAGGCGTTGTGGTTGTCGAAGGTGTCACCGTCGAACAACTCGATGCCGTCAACCCAAGTCTTGGAAACGTGATCGAGAATGTACGATCCTGTCCCGCCAAGGCCGATGATGCCGACGCGATGCCCTCGGAACTTGACGTTCAGATCTGCGAGACCGGCGCGCGACGTCCCGGTGTCGGGGTAGACGAACGGCAGATCGCTGGGAACTTCGGACCATCCTGCGCCCGGTGTCGCACTCGCTTTCGGGTCGATCGCCTTGGCTGGATGGCTGAGGACGCGAACATACGAGACGATCTTGTCGTAGGTGGTCGCGAAGCTCCCAGCCGTCTTTGGCTTGCTGGAGACCATGAAGGTGGCGACCACGTCGGCGGTGATGGCGTGCGACTGGGGTGATGGCCCCGCGAGCGGCTGTCCCAGTTCGTCGCAGGGCTGCTCGCCGATCCACCAGATGCGGTGGTCACCAGACTCATCCCGCACGACGTCGCCGCTGAACGTGATGGGCAACGCTAGGCGCCCGTACGCCACGATCTTCTCGGGCGTGACGTACGGGACGTGCTCGACGATCAGGTGGTTGCCCTCATAAGAGAGGCAGTAGTCCTCAGCAAGCAGCTTCCTGGTCGATGGGTCAGCTTCGAATGGTGACGTAGACATCGAAGACCATCTTTCCCTTGACCTTGATTGTCCCGCCTGGGTGCAGCGTCCCTGCTCCGCCTCCGCCGTGACCGCGCGAGTACTCGATGCGGGCCAAGTCCCCGTCGTTGAGCGGCTCGTTCGGGAAGGCCAGGTCGTAGACCTGCTGATAGCTGATCTCGTTCTCCGACCACTGGAACTCGCGAGTGTTGATGAAGATCGTCACTGGCGGCTTACCGTGACCTGGGTTGTGGTTGCTGTCGAGGCCCATGGCCCCTCCTTTCGCTCGACCCCGGCGGGGCCTTGCTGTAAGTGTATCAGCAAAGCATCACTGCGTGGTGGATGAGACATCCAAACGCGTCACTGGAGAGCCAGGTCGAGCTAGGCTGGTTGTATGGAACGAAGAGGTCTCGAGTGACCCGGCCCGACGGAGACAGCGTGACGGGCTCCGCCAGCAGCTCGCCCAATTCGGAACGACTCGACCTCGCACAACTGGGCACGATGTTGCGCGAGCGCCGCGGAAAGCTCTCGCTTCGCCAAGCCGCTGCCGAAGCAGGCGTGAGCTTCAGCACGTTCACGCGCATCGAGGCCGGAGCTCAGCCGGACCTGACCTCGTTCACGCTCTTGTGCGCTTGGCTCGGCGTGTCGCCCGCGGAGTTCTTCACGTCTGTAGCCGAACGACAGGTGGCGCCGATCGACGAGGCAATCGCCCACCTCGCCTCGGACCCGCGCCTTGAACCTGGTGCGGCGATCAAGATAGCGGACGTTCTCCGCAGCATGTACGACGTGTTGGCCAAGGCCCCCACCCAGCGCCAAGTCGTTGCTTGTCACCTCCGCGCTGCGTCCATCCTCCGACCCGGTGTGCCGCATCGACTCAACTCAGTGTTGGGTGAGATGCACGAGAAGCTGGCGGCCCTTGTCGCTGCCGGGGAGCTGTGACGCTACGGCGCGGGTTCAAGGCAGACGCGGAACGGCAAGCGGCGCAAGTTCGCAAGGAGCTTGGGCTTGCCTCGCACGACTGCCTCGACCCGCGTGACCTCGCCCGCCACCTGAGCATCTCTCTTGTGGACGCAGCTCAACTCGTGAACATAGAGGAACTTGAAGAGTTGGAACGGCTGCAGGCGTTCGCCTTCTCAGCGGCAACCTTCGAGGTCGAGGGTCGCAAGATCATCGTCGTGAGTCCGCTTCGGAACATCGCCCGCCAGAACAGCGACATCGCTCACGAACTCGCCCACGTCATGCTGAAGCACGATCTCTCCGAGATCCGCGAGGTCGACGGAATGCCGTTCCGAACCTGTAGGCCGGACGAGGAAGAAGAAGCCACCGCGTTCGGGGGTACTTTGCTGCTCCCTCGTCCACTGCTTCTCAGCGCTGCCCGACGACAGGCAACGATCGAGCAGATCGCTAGCCAGTACAACGTCACCGTCGAGATGGCCCGATTCCGCTACAACACCACGGGAGTTGCGAAGCAGGCAGTGGCACGCTAACGACGTCGCTCGCCTCGGCAGGCAGCAGCTGCCTGACATCGCATTGGGCACCGCAGCCGCCTACTTGCTGTTGGTCGCCTTCATCTGCTCGGCGATGTCATGGATGACTCGACCGAGTTCCAAGTGAGTCGGCACCTTGCACGCGCTGTACTTCGGGTGAGGACTCGTCGGATCGACGGCTTCGAAGCAGAACAGACCCATCCCGTCCATGATCTGGCCCATGTTGCCGGTGTGATCGATCATGCGCCGCAGGTCGTTGCGATCTGTAACGCGGGCGCCAATCAGAACATATGAAAGGGGCTTCGCCTTGCGCAGCCATTGGGTCAGGCTGCCGACTGGGCCTTCCTGACCCCCGCTCGCAGCCTGATAGAAGCCGTAACCCGCCTTGAGGTCGATGGTCTTGAAGCCGGCCTCGCGCAGTCGCTTGGGTAGGTCGGAGTTCGCCGGGCGCCCATAGGCATCCGCCTTGTCGCTGCCTGGGTGCTTCGGGGTTCCCATCATCTTTGCCTCGATGAGGATCTCGGCGACGCCCTCGGCAGGATAGGTGACGTCAAGGTTGTAGTCGGCGAAGACGAGACCCTTCACTCCTCGCCGCCGGTTCAGCGGCACCCCGGACGCGTTCTCGAGTACGAGCGCCAGCAGCTCGTTGAAATAGTCGCCCTTACCGTTCTGCCGCTCACCCTCAGATGCTCGCCCTGCAAAGACCTCGGCATCGAATGACTCCATCGCCGTGAGAAAGCCCTGCTCGACTTGATCCCACGAACGGGCTGGCGGATCGAGGCGCTTCACCTCCTCGAGGTGCTGACGAAACGACGCGCACGCCTTGCCCGTCAGGAATGCAATGCCCGGCTGCTTTCGTGCCATACGTCCAGTCTCGCGGAAACTGCCTTCGACAACGGGGCATCAAGCATCGCGGCCTCTCCGAGGTGTTCAAGAGCGCTTGCACAGCGGTCACTCCTGTTAAGGAGATTGGCCACTTTCTTGAATAGCGGCAGGTCACCCGAGGACGGGGCCGGGACTCAGCGGCTGTGTTCGGCGTCGGCCCTACTCGGTAGCGCGTCGAAGTGCGACGAGGCGTGAGCGCGGTCCAACGTTGCTAGGAACTGTGCGGGCGCGTCGCCCTGGTCCCAGTGGGTCCGGGCGCTCGCCCGTTGCACCAGGCGCGACCACTGGTTGGTGGGGTGGTCTGCGAGTGCTGCGAGGATGGCAGGGGTCTGCGGGGCTAGCTGGCGGCGCACGTCGGGAGGGAGCTGGCGGAACTGCTGCGACCACCACTTCGCGGTGTCGCGTGACGCTGGGTTGAGTAGGCCGAGGAAGCGGAGCGCTGCGTCGGGTCGGCTCCAGTCGGTGGCGGTGTGAGCGCGTTGCACAGTGCGGGCCACGACGGTCGGGTCGAGTTGCCCGAGCCGTTCAAGGATGCGGCGGTGTTGACCGTCGAGCGCGTTACGAGTCGCTGAGGGCATCGCAACGAGTTGCCGGTCCCACCACTGCTGTACGGCGACGGCGCGCCGGTCGAGGTCGCGGGTCTGCTCGCGTTCGGGGGTAGCGGCGAGCCAGCGGTCTTGGACGCGGTGAGCGGACAGCTCGCCGTCGGCGTTGCGCATGATCGCAGCGGCGAACGCTGCCACCGGGTCGAGGTGGCCGACGCCAAGCTCGTCGTGGAGGTGGCCGTCCTGGATGACGTGGGCGTGGTTAGCGATACGGCCGCGGGTCATGCCGACGTAGAGGCCGGCTGCTCGGGTGCGTGGGGTGACGATGGTGTGAGCGGTGTCGGTGGTGCGACCCTGCGCGCCGGCGATGGTGACGGCGTAGGCCAACTCGACATGTGAGTCGAGGTAGTCGGGTGTGAAGGTGACGGTGCATCGCCCGCGGGTGTGACTGGCGGTCACACCGACATCGGTGAGGCCGGTGATGATCCACGTGTCGCGGTTGAGCACTCTCCGCCCGGTGGAGGTGCGGATCTCGGCGGTGTTGTGCCGCGACTGCACCAGGTCCCCGACGCGCAGCGAGCAGCCCGCCCGGCCCGTGCCGACCTGCTCGCCGAGACCACCGCCGTCGACCAGTAGTTGCTGGCAGGCGGCAGAGATCTCGGCGGCGTCGCTGTTGGTGTCGACGACGATGATCGACTCGTGACCGGCGAGCGTGTCGGCCGCCCACGAGGCGACGGCATCGGCCTGCGCCGCGGCAGCGGTCGTGCCGTGCAACCGGTCGTGGGCGGCGTAGACGGTGGCGACGTTGTCGTGGCGTGCCCGCAGTTCCTTGGAGGCGTCGCGCTCCCACTCCTCGCGGAACCTGCGCACCGCTGTCATCTCCACCGCCGAGTCCATCGCGGCGAGATCACGCAGCAAGCCACCGGCTTCGGGTGCGCCCATCTGCGCGTAGTCCCCGACGAGCCCGATACGGCAGCCGGACGCGTCGGCGAGCCGGGTGAGCTTGTCGAGGGTGAAGGTCGGAACCATCGAGGCCTCATCCACCAACACCAAGCTGCCCCGGGGAATCCGCACGCCTCCCGCTTCCCACATCGCGATCGTGTCCGCGGCCAGGCCGGTCTCCTCGGTGACCACACGAGACGCGGCAGCCGACAGGCACAACACCGTCACTTGGCGTTCGTCGGCGGCGTAGGAGGCGGCGACCGAGCGCAGCATCGTGGTCTTGCCCGACCCGGCCGGGCCGATCACCGTCACCACCGCGGTGTCGCCAGCGCACAGCGCTTCGACGGCGGCGACCTGATCGTCGCCCAACATCGCGTCCGTCACGGCGGTCACCTGGAACGGCGCGGGCGCGCTCGCAGCGCGCAACACCCGGCTCTCCGCGTCGAGGATCGACGGCGCGGTGAACTTGGTGCGATCCGGCTGACGGTAGGCGTCGTCCGAGTCGGGTTCGAGGTTCGTGCACAGGCTGACGATCCGCTCCACCTCCAGCTCGATCGCCTCGGCGTTGATCGTGTCGATCCGGCGCACCACCTCGGCATAGAGGTGAGTGCGAGTCCACCACGCCCGCTGACCGACCAACGCGTCGAGCACCTGCCCGGCAAGCGCATCGCCCGCGGGCAGACGACCACCGTTCGCCGACACCGACGGGCTGAGCGCGGCGAGGATCGCTTCGTGCTCGCTGTCGGTCACCTGGGCGCGCCAGCGTTCGTGCAGATCGACACCAACTCCGTCGGCGGTCTTCGTCAGTCGGGAACGGAGCGTGGCTCGCTCAAGGATCTGCTGGCGTTCGCGCCGCGACGGATCTGCGCCGTGCTCGGCTCTCCATTCGGCGAGCAGCGCGTCGGCGAGCTGTGTGACCTGGTCGGTGCGACTGGAGAATCGGCGGCGCACGCTGTCGGGCACGCCGACGATCTCGCGCATCAACACTCGCTCACCCACACCCGGCGTCACCCACGCGACACCGAGCCGCTCGGTCAACAGCTCCTCCAGCCGCGCTCCGTACAGCGCGCCGGCTGCGTGGGCGTGCGCGTAGATCGCTTGGCCATCGAGCGTGCGCCACTTGCCATCGGTGCAGCGCAACCGGTTCAGGATCGCGCAGTGCGTGTGGAGCTGCGGATCACCAACCCGCGACCGGTCCGTCTGGCGCGCAGTCCGGTGCCGGAACTTCGCGACGACGAACCAGTCGGTGTCGACACGACGCACACCGCCGCGACCAGCGCGAGCGTGGCCCGCGTTTGCTTCGAGGTACGCGAGGCCGTCGTCGACCGCCTGCTCATGCGCGTCGATGATCACCCGACGCGTCTCGGCATCAGCCATCGCCCACAGCACGGACACCGACTTCGACGGCGAGAACGTCACGTCCAGCGCGGCGATCTGCTCTAGCACCCTCTCCCTACCGGTGCCCTGGTTGATCACTCGCGACGCGGCCAACGGTTGGCCGAGCGCCACCAGCTGGCGTGGGCGGCCAGTGGTTGGGTCGATTGTCAGCGGCACCGAGCGTGGGTCGAGGAACATGCCGTACAGGAACTTCATGTCCTCGGGGTTCACCTCGCCGGCCAGCCCGAGCGCGCCGAGGCCGCTGCCGGCCCACACGCCCGCCGACTCACCCGCGCCCGTGTAGTAGTCGTGACGATCGCTGGCGACCGAGCCCGTGAGGTACTCGTACCCGGACCCCGATGTGATCTTGCCGACCGTTGCAACCATGACCCTCGGATCAATGCCAGGCTGGCCGACGCCGATCAACCGGTTAACGGACTTTCTTCCGCCAGCGCACCAATGGTGCAAGGGTCTGACCCAGAATCCGACCCAGAATCCGTGACCCCTCCATACGCTCACAGGGCACGGGTCGTTGGACCACCAATCATCTGCAGCTGACACACCGCCGGGGTGAGAACTTGATCGAGTGAGCCCGACACCCCAAGTCGGGACAGCCGTCAGGAGCATCAACCGGCGTGTGCCGACCCGGCCCGAGTCGGATCAGGAGCGTGGCGTGTTGAGCACGTCGAGT
>MTKY01060441.1_pt1 | contig 15921 bp, 11 predicted proteins | sample 1042731 | NCBI WGS metagenome assembly MTKY01 (sample SAMN06212206, study PRJNA360538) | anaerobic digester metagenome | biome: Wastewater treatment plant; material: sludge; isolation source: anaerobic digester fed with sludge from wastewater treatment plant | place: Denmark: WWTP Soeholt ... | reverse complement strand
CCGACCCGAACCGCTGGGCCCGATTCGCCCGGCGGATGAAAGCCCGCCCGCCGAAAAACCTCCTCGCCGAGATCGGACGCGAGTTTGGCGTCATCACGCCGCCCGGCTTCTCCGACGTGGTCAACGACCGCCAGCCGCCCTGGTCCGATGTGACGTTTCTGCGGTATTACTGGGATCATCCGACGGCCGTCGAACGCTGCCTGCCGGACCCGCAGATCCAACCCCCCTACCTCTATAGCGAAGTGATCAAGGCCAGCCGCTACGCGGGCCGCAAACCGAACCGGGAACTCTGGCAGCGACTGGCCGACATCCTCCCGTTCTACCAGCGTTTTGGCGTGGACGGTGCCCGGATCGACATGGGACACGCCCTTCCGGGCGACCTGGAGAAGATGATTCTCCAATCCGCGCGGCGGGTGGATCCGGATTTCGGTTTCATCGCCGAGGAGCTGGGCATCGACCACAGCGCGGACGCCCGGAAGGCCGGATACAACATGATTATCGGACCGTCGTGGTGGATGCAGCCGCGGGCGGCGGAGGGCCGGTTCCACGATCTGGTCCACAACGTGCTGCCCGTATCGAAGCTACCCATTTGGGCCGCCGCGGAGACGCCGGACACGCCCCGTTCGGTGACCCGCCGGGGCGGGCGACGACTGGCACGCATGGCGGCTTCGGTCAATCCTTTCCTGCCCAATGCGGTGCCGTTCATCAACTCCGGCCTGGAGGTCCTGGAACGCCAGCCCATGAACCTGGGCCTCGACGCCGGGCCGCGCACCCGCTACGCACTGAAGCCCGACGATCCCTACTACGGGAAACTGGCGTTCTTCGACCGGTTTGTGCTGCATTGGAACAACCCCGGTGCCGCCGGCATGGTGCGCCTGCTGGCAGACGTGGCCGCCGTTCGGGCGCGCTTCGCCGGCGACCTGGCAACCGCGTCGAATTACACCCCGCCAACCGTGAGCGCCAATCAGGAAGCCATCCTGGCTCTGGGATTTCGCGTGGACCGCAAACGCCGGCAACTGCTCATTCTGGCGAACACGGACTTCCGCTCCCCTCGGCGGACATCCGTCTCGGGGCTGCCCGCCCGGCTGGGATCGATCGAAGTGCTCTTCGCGTCGGACCCGCTGCGGAAGCCGCCCCGCTGGCGCGGGCGCAGCGTGGCCCTCGAACTGGGGCCGGGCGGTGTTGTCGTGCTTCTGATCTGACCATGCCAGCCACGGATTATCGGCCTTTGGGCCGCGCCCTCCTTCGCGACACGTCGGCACGCCAATGTAGGGTTCTTACGCCGTACACTCACTCTGCGGCACCGTCTGACCGAAAACGGATATGTGGGTCGCGGTGGCCGCACGGCTGAGTCGGCTCGCGGATGACGGTGCTTCGGCACCGGAAGGAGCCTGTCATGCTCACTACGACCAACACGGGAAAGCTCCTGCTGGAAGCCATCCAGCGTCGGATCGACACGGCACCGGCCAGTGGCGAGCCGCCGGATGGCGTGGAGCGCCGGCAGTTCGAACGCCGGCAGGCCGTCCTGGGTGGCATTCCGGTGACCGTCGGCGCGACGTACCGGTCTGCGACCAGGGCCACGCTTGTGGACGTGTGCGAGGACGGCGTTCGTCTGGCCGTGGATCCGCCGTTGCGGTTGGGCGAGGTCGTGCGACTGCGGTTCGATCTGGGTGAGACCCGGTTTGAGCTGAACGCGGAGGTTCGACACGAAGGGCGAGACGGTTCCGTTCGCTATGTCGGATTGCGGTTCACGGACGCTCTCGTCGGCCGACCGGTGCCACCGTCAGGCGGAGAACCATAAAGCGATGCGGACATCACGAGGCTCTTGCGGCATAACCAGGCACGGCAACTGAGAGACTGCACCATGGTCGATCGTCGAATCCGGGTGCTTATCGTTGACGACAGCAGCTTCGTCCGGATGGTCATCAAGGCTGCCCTTGCGGGACGCCCCGAGTTCGAGGTCGTCGGCGTGGCCAATGACGGTGTGGAGGGGCTGAAGGCGATATCCCGGCTGCGCCCGGACGTCGTTACGCTGGACGTCGAGATGCCGCGGATGAACGGCATTCAGGTGCTGGAGCGCGCGGCGGGCAAGGTGCCGGTATCCTTCCTGATGGTCTCGACGTTGACGCAGGCGGGCGCTCGAATCACGTTCGACGCTCTGGAGCGCGGCGCCTTCGACTACGTCTCCAAACCCACCAAGGGTATCTCAACGAAGACCGAGTTCCGGGAGGAATTGTACGAAAAAATCATCGGGGCCTATCGCGCGAAAGGACGCAAACCCGTCGCACGCACCACGCGATCGTCCAGCTCCGCGCCGTCTCTGCCGCCCAGTCAGGCCAAAGGTTGGGTGGTGGCCATCGGAGTCAGTTGCGGCGGACCGCCCACCCTGGCCCGAATGCTTCCCGCGTTCCCCAGCGACTTTCCGCCCATCCTCATCACCCAGCACATGCCGCCGGAGTTCACCCAATCATTTGCCCATTATCTTGACGGCCTTTGTGCCATGCACGTGCGCGAGGCGGTCCACGGCGACGTTCCATCGCCCGGCACGGTCCTCGTCGCGCCCGGCCATTCCCATCTGAAACTCGTGCGCCACGGCATCAACCTGTCCGTGCGGCTCGACGACGGGCCGAAGGTTTCCGGCCATCGACCATCGGCGGACGCGATGTTCGAGTCGGTGGCCCGGACCTGCGGACCGCGGGCGGTGGGCGTCATTCTGACCGGCATGGGCAATGACGGCGCCGCCGGGCTCCAACGCATGAGCCAGGCGGGAGGGTGGACGATCGCCCAGGACGAGGAAACCAGTGTGGTCTACGGCATGCCGAAAGCGGCGATGGCCACCGGCTGCATCGACCACCAAGTGCCGCTGGAGAAGATTCCGCTGACCATCGCCCGGCTGATGCAGAAGGGGCAGCGCGTCACGGCCGGCGTCTGATCACGGCCGGAAACGGTACGAAGACCGATGGTCCTCCCTGTCCCATCAGCTCTGCGGTTCCACACGGGCCCGGATGGTCCAGGGGTGCCCGAGCGATTGCAGTGATTTCGCCATGCTGCCGGCGTAGAGGGGTGCGACCGTCAGGCTGGCGGCGACTTCCCTGCCCTGCCGCACCGTCACAACCGCCCACTTGGGATCGGCCTGTACTTCCAGGACACCGCCTCGAACCAGGAAGAGCTCCCGCAATACGCGCCCGGATCTGCATACCATACGACGGTCCGTCAGGACGAGCCCTTCGTCCCCCGTCACCGGCCGACCTCCCGTTCGATCGGCGAAGTATCCGAGGAACTGCTCGCCCTCGTGCAGGGCAAACCACGTCGAAACGCGCGCCCGCACACTCACGGGCAGGGCCGTCCACTGGCGATCCCGCTGTTGCCGGCCGGCCATAAGCAGGCGGCGATAAGACGGCGTATCCCGCCCGCCATTGTTGCGGAAAAAATCCACCGCCAGCCCCAGGTTCGCCACGACCACCCGACAGGTGACGATCGACCGTTCTCGAACGACACGACACGCGAGCAGGGGCGCAGACAGGCAATCTCCGCAGACGAAATAAGCGAAGGGCCGGTCAAACGGCGCGGGAAAGGAAGTTGCCGGAACAATCGTGTCCATCCAGGCCGCTCCATGCTCCCGACGCAGGTGTGCCAGCGGCCGGACCGTCTGTCGCTCCGCGTGAACGGCCGCCTCGCGCTGCTCCGGCGACAGAACGTCGGCCCAGACCACAAGCTGGACGTTCAGGTTCTCCCGGCGCATGCAGTGAACGCAGTAGAGCGGGAAAGACTCACGCAGACCCACGTCCGCCAGCAAAGAGGCCGGAAAAGAGAAATGAGCCCCCTGCTCGTCCAGGTCCGCCAGATGAATGCGCGGGGTGGACGGCACCGCGGCTCGGCGCGGCCGAGGGGGCTCCACCGGCGTCGTGCCGAAAATGGACGAACTGCCCATTACGCTTTCGCTGGAGCCGTCCGAATCCTCCATCACCCAGCCGAACAGGGTGTCCTCGTCGATCGGGGAATCAATCGCGATGCGAAACGACTGGCCGCACTTCTTGCAGACGGCTTTCTGTCCGATCTGCGCCTCCGGAACGCGGTACTTCTGCGAACAGGAGGGGCAGGCGACGATGATCACGTCGTCGTTCGGCATTGCTACATATGCACCGGCGGAAGACTGGACGTGCCACGACGGGGCGCGCACGTCGCGCGTGCCGCCCATCTGCTTATACCCGACGGAACTCCCGCAGGCAAAACGCGACGCCTCGCCTCCCGCCCGACGGACCGCCTCTTTGGATCCCGTTTGATCTGTTCAGCCCTTGGCGCTATTATTCAGGGGGCAGTCGCAGCGAGGTCGACGGCTTTCCTCCGACCTCACCGCACGCGGCGTGTCCAGGGCAACGCTGATGGCTCGTATCTTGATTATCCATGGGGATCGGTCCGCGCGAAAGGCGCTGGAGACCGGCGCGTCCGCTCGCCATGAAGTGCAGTCGGTCGGCGACCTGTCCAAAGGCATTAGTGCTATCAACAAACAACGGCCCCGCCTCGTCATCGTCGGGCTCGACGTCCACAAGAAGGATGGACTGGAACTGCTTCGAGCCATGAAACGAAGCCACATCAGCCTCCCCACGATCGTCATCGGCATGACCGGCTCCGGGCTCATGCAGCCGGCCGTGATGAAGCTCGGCGCCTCCGCCTTTCTCGAGTACCCGGTGGAGCGGCCCGTGCTCGAACAGGCAATCGCCCGCGCCCTGCAAACCGACGTGGACGCCCGAGGCCAACAACCCCCGATCACCGCGGAGGAGGCCGGCGCGAACCTCACGGAGCTTGAGGCCGAACTCAATCGACGGATGAAATGCGTGGCCGGCAAGAACCAGGTATACATCCAATCGCTGATCGTGGGCCAACTGCGCAAAACACGCCCCCGCATCAGCCTGAAATGCCCGCTCCGCGCCGAGCACGGAGACCCGCCGAACGTCTACTACGAGTACATCCGTGACGTCTGCTGTACCGATCCCGGGGCCTGCCCCGCATGGCAGGCGTTCCGCGCCAAGCACCCTGCATGAGCCCCTCACCGGGCACTTATCTACTTGACAACCGCCGCCCAATCGGCTACACTGTGAATAGTTTCACGTTGTGAATTCGTTCACAACGACATGTGCCGCCACGCTGCCAGGGCCCGACGAATGGCTCCCCTGGCGACGTGTCCGGGCGGTTCACAAAGCCATGGAACACCGAAGCTCCATGAATCGCGACGAACTGCTGGAATGGCTCACCCAGACAGACCCTCAGCGGCTCGAATCGCTTTGGACACGGGCGGACTCCGTGCGCCGCCAGCATGTCGGGGATGAGATCCATCTGCGAGGACTGCTGGAAATCTCCAGCTATTGCGTGCGGTCCTGCCTGTACTGCGGGTTGCGGGCCCCCAACCACGACCTGCCACGCTATCGCATGAGCGCAGAGGATATCCTCGCCTGCGTCAGGCAGGCGGTGCGCCTCGGATATGGGACCGTGGTGCTCCAATCGGGCGAGGATCCCGGGCTGACCCGGGATTTCATCACGGATGTCATTCAGCGGATCAAGGCGGACACGGCGCTGGCCGTCACGCTCAGCCTCGGTGAGCGAGACGTGACGGAGCTGGCGGCCTGGCGAGCGGCGGGCGCCGATCGCTATCTGCTGCGTTTCGAGACCTCCAACGCCCGGCTCTACTCGACCATCCACCCGTCACTGCCCGGGCGGCCGTCGGACCGCATCGCCCTGCTCGGACAGTTGCGCGACCTTGGATACGAAATCGGCAGCGGGGTCATGATCGGCATTCCGGGCCAGACGTATGAGAACCTGGCCGATGATCTTGAGTGGTTTGGGCGGCTGGACCTGGACATGATCGGCGTGGGGCCGTTCATCCCCCATCCGGCCACGCCGCTGGGACAGGATGCGGACCGCCATCCGATCCGCAATCAGGTGGCCCGCTCCGAGGAAATGACCTGCAAAGTGATGGCACTGGCACGGCTGATCTGTCCGGATGCGAACATCCCTGCGACGACGGCCCTGGCGACGGTGAACCGTCGCCATGGACTGCAGCGCGGGTTGATGCGCGGCGGGAACGTCGTGATGCCCGACCTGACGCCCGAAAGGTATCGTCGACGGTACGACATTTATCCGGAGAAGGCGTGCATTCAGGAATCGGGGCCCGAGTGTGTCGATGGTCTGGAGCAGGGTATAATCCGCCTAGGCCGTCGCATCGGGCGGGGGCGGGGAGACTCCACCAACTACCTGCGGCGTCAGAAAGCGATACCACAGAAAACATGACGAAAGCAACAATGGGGATTCTGCCGAACCTGACCCTCAGCCGCGATGCGGTTGACTTCATTCGCGACCGTGATCTGGAGGGCCTGCTGCGCCCGCAGTCGCCGGATCCGGGCCGCGTTCGCGCCGTCATCGACCGCAGCCTGGCGAAGGAAGCGTTGACGGTCGAGGAGGCCGCCGTTCTGCTGCGAGCGGACGATCCCGAAAGCGTTTCCCTGGTCTTTGACGCGGCCCGCCGCCTGAAGCGCGAAGTGTATGGAAACCGGATCGTGCTGTTCGCCCCGCTCTACATCGGCAACGATTGCGTGAACGACTGCCTGTACTGCGGGTTCAAGCGATCCAATCGGCAGGTGATCCGCCGGACGCTGGATGATCAGGAGATCCGCCGGCAGGTGACCGCGCTGGAGGACAAAGGGCACAAACGACTGATCCTCGTGTTCGGCGAGCATCCGCGATACAACGCGGAATACATCGCCCACTGCGTCCGCACGGTCTACGCCACGCGTCAGGGCCCCGGGGAAATCCGACGGGTCAACATCAACGCCGCACCGATGGACGTGGACGGTTTCCGCCGCATTCGCGAGGCGGGCATCGGCACATATCAGATTTTCCAGGAGACGTATCACCACGAGACGTACAAGCAGGTTCACCCCGCCAACACGCGCAAGAGCAACTATCTGTACCGGCTCGACGCTCTCTGCCGCGCCCAGGAGGCAGGCATCGACGACGTGGGCATCGGCGTTTTGTTCGGCCTCTACGACTGGCGATATGAGACGCTGGGCCTGATCGCACACGCCCGCCACCTTCAGGATCGATACGGGACCGGACCCCACACGATCAGTTTTCCGCGGCTCCGCCCGGCCTCGGGCGTCATGGTGGATCCGAAATACGCCGTCAACGATCACGACTTTCAGCGGCTGATCGCCATCCTCCGGCTGGCGGTCCCCTACACCGGGCTCATTCTGACCGCCCGAGAGGACGCGAACGTCCGCCGGGCGGTCATGGAGTTCGGCGTCTCCCAGATTGACGCCGGCACGCGCATCGAAATCGGCGGGTACACCGAGGCGGGCGATGCGCAGTGCATGGAGCGGGAGCAATTCCACATCGGCGACATCCGCTCGCTGGACGAGGTCATGCGTGAACTGCTGGTGGACGGATACCTTCCCAGCTTCTGCACGGCCTGCTATCGGCTGGGCCGAACGGGAGAGCACTTCATGGAGTTCGCCATTCCGGGTTTCATCAAGGCGTTCTGCACGCCCAACGGCCTGACTACTCTGATGGAGTACCTGACGGACTACGCCTCTCCGGAGACGAAGGCCGCCGGCCGGAAACTCATCGCGCAGGAGCTGGCGGCCATGCCGGCCGGCGCCCTGAAAACCGAGCTGGTGGACCGCCTGCGTCGGATTGAGCATGACGGCGAGCACGACCTGTACTTCTGAACCGCGCCGGGAAGCAACCATGTGGCCCAGCGAGTGGAAGACAATTCATTCGAAACCGACGATCTGCCGAACAACATCCCTTGCGGCATTCTCCGCAGAACGACGCTCGACGGGAGTGCGACGGAGATGACCCAGGCGGCCCCCAAGGGCATGAGATTGCACATCGGCCTGTTCGGCCGGCGGAACGTCGGGAAATCGGCGCTGCTCAACGCCATCACGCGGCAGAGCGTATCCATCGTTTCGGACGTGGCCGGCACCACTACCGATCCGGTGGAGAAGCCGATGGAGATGCCTCCCATCGGCCCCGTGCTTTTCATCGACACTGCCGGCATCGATGACACCGGCGACGTGGGCTCCATGCGTGTCGAACGAACGCGGAAGGTATTCGAGCGAACGGACATCGGGTTGATCGTCTGCGATCAGGGCGGTTGGGGACCGTTCGAACAGGGGGTTCTGGACACACTGCAGGCGCGCGGTGTCCCCGCCATAGCAGTCTTCAACAAAGCAGACCTGTGGTCACCGCCGGACGGGCAGATGGACCTCCTCGCCGCCGCAAAGGTTCCGTGCGTGCGAACGGTGGCCGGCCGCGGGGAAGGGGTGCTCGAGCTGCGAGCCGCGCTCATCCGGACCGTCCCGGACGATTTCATCAATCCCCCCGCCATCGTGGGCGACCTTGTGGCCCGGGGAGATCTGGTGGTTCTGGTTGTGCCCATCGACAAGGAAGCCCCCAAAGGAAGACTGATTCTTCCGCAGGTGCAGACCATCCGTGATCTGCTGGACCACGGCGCGTGTGCCCTGGTGGTCAAGGAGCACGAGCTGCGCGACGCCCTCTCGCGGCTCGGCCGGCCGCCCGCATTGGTGGTCACAGACTCGCAGGTGTTCGCGAACGTGGCGGCCGAGACGCCGGCGGAGGTGCCTCTCACATCGTTCTCGATCCTGTTCGCCCGGTACCGGGGCGACCTGTCGGAATTCGTGCGCGGCGCCATGGCGATTGACCGGCTGCGTGCCGGAGACCGGGTGCTCATTGCCGAGGCCTGCTCGCACCACCCGATCGCGGACGACATCGGACGGGTGAAGATTCCGCGCTGGCTGACCCGGTATGTCGGCGGCGAGCTCGAATTCACAACGGTGCAGGGTCGCGACTTTCCGACGGACGTGCTCCCCTATCGCCTCATCATCCACTGCGGGGCGTGCGTCTGGAACCGCCGTGAGATGCTCTCCCGTATTCTCGCCTGCCGGGCCGCCGGAGTGCCGATCACCAACTACGGAATGACGATCGCGTATTCCCTGGGCATCTTCGAACGAGCCCTCGGCCCGTTCCCCGCCGCTCTGGACCTCTTTCAGAATCTGCGAACGCTCGGCGACGATCCGCGGCCTGACGAGCCTCGCACGGAATGCTGACAGACTCTCTGTCCAGTTTGGTAGACAAGATTGATCCTGGCACTTTTCGAGCATATCGTGACACAGACACACAACCGCGACCAGGCCGGCCGTTGTGCGTTTGCGGGGCGCATGGAATACCGCGGTCGGCTCTTCCGAGACGGTTGTTCCAGGAGAGCATCCGGTGCAGCACTCTGATCATCAAGTGGCCGCGTGCGCTAGCTGCGGCACACAGCGCGACCCGGTCTGTGGGATGATGGTGGACGCCGGGACGGCGCGACACCGACTCCAGCATGAAGACCGAACCTATTACTTCTGCTGCGAGCGCTGTCTGACGGCATTTCGCTCGAATCCGGCGCGGCACCTCGCCGCCCAAGGCGCGAAACCACAGGCACAACCCCCGCTGTCCCGCGACAAGGACACGGCTAGCCGGGCGGGGTCATCAGGGCCGGTCGAATACACCTGCCCGATGCATCTTGACGTCATCCAGGACCATCCGGGCGACTGCCCCCATTGCGGCATGGCGCTCGAGCCGCTCGGAGTGCCCGTGGACCCGGCCGGCCAGGATGACTCGGAACTCCGGGACATGACCCTCCGGTTCTGCGTCAGTGCGGTTCTGGCGATTCCCCTGGTCGTCATCGCGATGGCCGGCCACCTGCCCGGGTCGCCGTTGGCCCGGTTCATTCCGCCAGCAATGCAGAACGGGGTGGAGTTCGCCCTCAGTGCGCCGATCGTGCTCTGGTGCGGATGGCCCTTCTTCGTTCGGGGCGTGCGATCGATGGTCAGCCGGCACCTGAATATGTTTACGCTGATCACGATCGGTGTCGGTGCGGCCTGGGGTTACAGCGTCGTGGCCACGCTGGCACCGGCCCTTCTGCCCTCGTCGTTCCGCGGAAAGCACGGCACGTTCAACGTCTATTTCGAAGCCGCAGCCTTCATCACGACCCTCGTTCTGTTGGGGCAGGTTCTGGAGTTGCGTGCCCGGCGTCGAACGAGCGACGCAATCTCGGCCCTGCTCGGTCTTTCCCCCCGGACGACGCGACGGGTGGGCTCGGACGGCTCGGAGGCGGAGATCCCGCTGGAAGAGGTGCAAATCGGCGACCAGCTCCGCGTGCGGCCCGGCGAAAAAGTGCCCGTCGACGGGCGAGTCGTGGAGGGCCGCAGCGCCGTGGATGAGTCGATGGTCACCGGCGAGGCAATCCCGGTCCCCAAGGTTCCGGGCGATCGCGTAATCGGCGCAACCGTCAACGGAACCGGCATGTTCGTCATGGAGGCCGAGCGAATCGGGCGCGACACCCTGCTCGCGCAGATCATTGAGATGGTGCTGGAGGCGCAGCGCAGCCGCGCCCCGATCCAGCGGGTCGCCGACAAAGTGGCCGGCTGGTTCGTTCCAGCCGTGGTCACGGTCGCGATTCTCACTTTCCTGCTGTGGTCGTTGTTCGGGCCGGCGCCTGCCATGGCATACGGGCTGGTGAACGCGGTGGCGGTCCTGATCATCGCGTGTCCCTGCGCCCTGGGCCTGGCCACCCCCCTGTCCATCATGGTCGGCACGGGTCGGGGGGCGCAGGAAGGGGTTCTGTTCCGCCACGCGGAGGCGCTGGAGGCGCTGGAGAAAGTCGACACACTGGTCGTCGACAAGACCGGAACGCTTACCGAAGGCCGTCCCCGGCTCGTCACTCTGGAGACGACGGACTCGTGGAGAGAGCCCGAGCTGCTGAGACTGGCAGCGAGCCTGGAACGGGGCAGCGAACACCCGCTGGCGGATGCAATCGTCGACGGCGCCGCGGACCGTGGCGTATCCCTCGCCACTGTGGAGGAGTTCCACTCTGTCACGGGCAAAGGCGTGCTCGGGCGTGTCGGCGATCATCGAGTCGCCCTGGGCAACTCGCAACTGCTGGCGGATCTTCAGGTTGATCCGGGGCCGTTCGAGGAACGGGCGAACACTCTTCGTGAAGACGGACAGACGATCGTGTTTGTAGTCGTTGACGACCGTCTCGCCGGCCTGCTGGGGGTCGCGGACCCGATCAAGGCCTCGACGAGGCAAGCCATGCAGATGCTGCGTGACGAGGGGCTGGCCGTTTTCATGGTGACGGGGGACAACCGAACGACGGCGCAGGCCGTGGCTCGCGAACTGCAAATCGAACAGGTGGAGGCGGATGTTCTGCCCCAACAGAAGGGAGACGTCGTGAAGCGGCTGCAGATGCAGGGCCGCCGCGTGGCCATGGCGGGAGACGGTATCAATGACGCGCCGGCGCTGGCCCAGGCCCAGGTCGGCATCGCCATGGGCACGGGCACCGACGTGGCGATGGAGAGCGCCGGCATCACGCTGGTCAAGGGGGATCTACGCGGGATCGTCCGGGCCCGCCGCCTGAGCCGCCACACCATGCGGAATATCCGCCAGAACCTGTTTTTCGCCTTCGTGTACAACTCTCTGGGCGTGCCCGTCGCGGCCGGCGTTCTGTACCCGGTGTTCGGCATTCTTCTCAGTCCCGTTATCGCCGCGGCCGCCATGAGTTTCAGCTCGGTGTCCGTGGTGACCAACGCCCTGCGGCTTCGCCGCACCGCACTGTGACGGGCTGTCCCTAAGGCAGGCGCCCGCCTCAGCGCTGGCCGGCGTGTCAACGGGTGGGTATCATCTGGAACGATGGACATGCACGATGACCCGACCTGGAGTCAGGCGCTGCCCGTGTTCCCGCTGCCCAATTGTGTGCTGCTGCCCGGCGGGTTGCTGCCGCTGCACATCTTCGAACCGCGATACCGGCGCATGACGCTGGATCTGCTGGATCGTGACCCTTCCGATCGACATCTGGCCCTGGCGCTGCTGCATCCGGGCTACGAACCGCTGTATCACACGAACCTGGCCGCCATCCATCCCGTCGTTTGCGTCGGCACGATTCTGCGGCACGAAGCATTGGAGGACGGCCGATTCAACCTGATCCTGCTCGGTCGCACGCGCGCGCAGATCCGGCTGGAGGACACGACGGGGCCGTACCGCCGCGCGATCCTGGCCTCGGCGGAGCCTGGCCGGCTCCCTGAGCCGGAGGAATCGGAACAACTACGCTCCGACCTGCGCCGCGTGCTGGCAGAGGCCACGGAGCTCGGTCTGGCCGCCGCGGATGCGGTGGAGCAGATATTTGCCGCACGCGGGTCGATCGAGGCTTTGGTGGACACCATCGCGTTTTATTTCATCGCGCCGGAAGCGTTTCGAATCAAACAACACGTCCTGGAGGCCGTGGACGTCCGAGAACGGATTCGGATCGTGCTGCACCAGCTTGAACTGACCGTGGCCCGCGCTCGGGCCGGAACGCGCGCCGCCGGCGGCTCCTGGCCTCCGGCGGTTTCCGATAACTGAATCGGATCACGCCGCGCGCCTTGCGAGCACGGCCAAGGTTCCCGCCGTCGCTGACCCCATAACCACTGATCCCAACGTCCCGTTCCCGGTTATGACCGCCCGTATTGTACATTCCCAGAGGGCATCGCGACCGGTGACGGTTCGGTGCGCGTATCATGCGAATGCTTCGCGCATGCACATGGCTTATGATGGCCGCGCTGGGCGCTTGTGCGCCCGCGACGCCGGCTCATCCGCGCGCCAGCTCCTGGCCGCAACGTCTGTCCGGTCGCCCCTCCGACGCTCACCTCAGCGCGGAGACGGACGTTTCCAGCAGAGAACCCTTCGATGCGATCGATGGTTCGCAGGCCCGGGCCGCCGCCTTGCGCGCCCTTCCCGCCGTAGTGGACATCCATACCGGAACTGCCCGCCCCCCCACGACCAACCCGGTCCGCGGTGCGCCGCGCGGCGCTGCCCTCCCCTCCACCGGCAGCGGTGTGGTCATCAATTCAAACGGCCTGATTCTCACAAACGAGCACGTCATCCGGAACGCTCGCACCATCACGGTCTCGATGGATGACGGCACGTTGCACGCGGTGACCCGCACCGCCGTCCATCCGTTTCTGGACATGGCGGTTCTGAAAATCGACGCGGACGACCTGCCCTCGGTGCGTATGGCCGATCACGAGCCGCGGCGGGGCGATCGAGTGACGGCCGTGGGCGGGCCCAGCTTCCGCGAAACGGACCCCGTTCGACCGGGTGTGATCACGCACCTGGAGGTATCTCTGCAACGGGCGCTCGATCGGCAGCGCACGCGACTGTACGAACACCTCATGGAAAGCACGACACGGATTGAAGCCGGTTTCAGCGGCGGGGCGCTCTTGAATGCGGAAGGGAGCCTGATCGGCCTGAATGTCGCCGTCTCCGGCCACCCCGAGAGCCCCCACTGCCGCGGATATGCGATCGTCCTGTGGGCCGACGCACTGGCGGCCGTTGAAACGCTCGTGCAGGAGATATCAACGGAACCGTCGGGCGATTAGCAGCCCGGCACGGGCGCCGTCTGCCGCAACGATCAATACTTGAGTACAGCGCCGGTGGTCGCGGAAGTCACCAGGGATGCATACTTCGCCAGACAGCCGGTGAGCTTGCGGTCCGGCGGCTTGTACCCGGCGCGGCGACGCGCCAGATCGCTATCGCTGAGCCGAACCGCCAGCCGACGTCGTGGAATGTCTATCTCGATGATGTCGCCGTCTTCCAGCAGCCCGATCGGTCCGCCGGCGGCCGCCTCGGGAGAAATATGCCCGATGCACGCACCGGCGGTGCCCCCGGAGAACCGGCCGTCCGTGATCAGAGCACACGTGCCCGCCAGCCCGACTCCTTTGATATAGCTGGTCGGTGCGAGCATCTCCTGCATTCCCGGGCCGCCTCTGGGCCCCTCGTGGCGGATGACGACGACATCTCCCGCTTTCACCCGGCCGGCCAGGATGCCCTCACAGGCCGCCTCCTGAGACTCGAAGATGACGGCCGGCCCGTTATGCACCAGCATGCTCGGGTCCACGCCGGCGGTTTTCACCACGGATCCGTCCGGCGCGAGGTTGCCATACAGAACGGCCAGCCCGCCTTCCGGAGAGTAGGCGTTCGCCACGGTGCGAACGCAGTCGTACGGATCGAACGCCCCCTCGGCGATGGCGGCCAGCACCGCCGGTCCGGGGTGCGCATCCACCGCGTCGAGCGGCTTACGGCGCAGCGCGGCCGACCGGATCCGGTCGGCCCAGTCCTCGGCCGAGAAGTCGATCCGACCGGCGCTGACCAGGCCCTTCGTCTGGATGGACTGGCCGGCGGCGCGGATGTCGTGCTGGGCGATGTTCTCCGCCAGGGTCCGGCCGGTGACGGTGCGGCAGTTTCCTTCGATGAGCCCGGCGGCACCGCGGACCAGTTCGCCCATAAGCGTCATCACACCGCCCGCCGCCTGCAAATCCTCCATGTGATACATCCGGCCATCCCGGCCGGCGGAAGGAGCAATTTTGCAGAGCGTCGGCGTCCGCCGCGACAGGTCGTTGATCCGGGCCAGATCGTACGGGATACCGGCCTCGTGGGCGATGGCCGGTATGTGCAACACCGTGTTGGTGGAGCCGCCCATCGCCATGTCCAGGACCATGGCGTTATCGAACGCGGGCAGGGTGAGCACGTCACGGGCCTTGATGTCCTCGCGGACGAGTTCCACGATTCGGCGGGCGGCCTGGAGATACAGCTCGATCCGGTCGACGCTGGTGGCCAGAACGGTGGCGTTGCCCGGCAGTGCGATGCCGAGCGCTTCGCAAAGGCAATTCATGCTGTTGGCGGTGAACAGCCCGCTGCACGATCCGCACGTAGGGCAGGCGTTGTTCTCGATGTCGGCGAGCCGCTCCGCGGAGATTTCGCCTCTGGTGTGACCCGCCACCGCCGTGAAGGCGGAGATGAGGTCCACCTTCGCGCCGTCCGCCGTCCGGCCCGCCTCCATCGGCCCGCCGGATACGAACAGGGTGGGGATGTTGCACCGGGCGGCCCCCATGAGCATGCCGGGAATGATTTTGTCGCAATTGGGAATGCAGAGCAGACCGTCGAAGCAGTGCGCCTCGACCATCGTCTCCACCGCATCGGCGATGATCTCACGCGACGGCAGGGAGAACTTCATCCCCCCATGGCCCATCGCAATGCCGTCATCCACGCCGATGGTGTTGAACACGAACGGGACGCCGCCGGCCTGACGGACGCATTCCTTGACGAACTGACCCACCTTGTCCAGGTGCGCGTGGCCGGGGACGATGTCCACGTAGCTGTTGGCGATCGCGATGAAGGGCTTGTCCAGATCGGCGTCGCTGTAGTTTCCCGTCGCCTTGAGCAGGCTGCGATGCGGGGCCCTCTCGAAACCGCGTTTGATCCTGTCAGAGCGCATCAGTGTGTTCCTGTCTACCGAATGACCCGGACGATGGAAGACTCCCGAGCGGTTTGCGTCATGGTTCCGATACGGCGGCGGCGATCCGATCGCCCATCTCGCACGTGCCGATGGGCGTCTGGCCCGGCTGGGCGAGGTCAACCGTCCGGGCCCCCTCAGCGATCACCCGGTCCACCGCCGCTTCCATGGCGTCGGCCGCCTCCGGCCAGCCCAGCGAGTAACGACACATCATGGCGGCGCTGAGGATCGTGCCGACGGGGTTGGCGGTGCCCTTTCCGGCAATGTCCGGCGCCGAGCCGTGAATGGGCTCGTAAAGTCCGAGCGTCGCCTCCCCCAGCGACGCCGAGGGCAGCAGCCCCATCGATCCGGCCAGCACGGACGCCTCGTCGGTCAGAATGTCGCCGAACATGTTTTCGGTGACGATCACATCGAAGCGCCCGGGATCCTGAATGAGGAACATGGATGCCGCGTCCACCAGCACGTGATCCAGCACCACATCCGGGTATTCGTCCCTCACCACCCGCGTGACGGTCGCCCGCCACAACCGCGAGGATTCC
>MTKY01005670.1_pt1 | contig 15926 bp, 17 predicted proteins | sample 1042731 | NCBI WGS metagenome assembly MTKY01 (sample SAMN06212206, study PRJNA360538) | anaerobic digester metagenome | biome: Wastewater treatment plant; material: sludge; isolation source: anaerobic digester fed with sludge from wastewater treatment plant | place: Denmark: WWTP Soeholt ... | reverse complement strand
CCGCAACAGATCAGCGGCACCGGGTCTTCGGCATGACGCAGCAGGACGATCACGCAATGAAACCGGGCGTTGCGCCGTTCATCGGCAACGCCGGCCAGCGCCTCGAGCAATTTGCGGTTGTTCTGGGCATCGCTCGCCTGCGGACCGGCAAAACGCGCGGAATGGATCCCCGGGCGGCCGTTCAGCGCGTCCACCTCGAGCCCCGAATCGTCGGCCAGTGCCGGCAGTCCGCTGTGTCGACTGGCATGGCGCGCCTTGAGAATCGCGTTCTCGACGAAACTCAGGCCGGTTTCGTCGGCGCCCACGATAGCGAACTCGGCTTGCGAGCGCAGGCGGAGCCCGCTCGCACCGATCAACGCCCGCAATTCGAGCAGCTTTTTCTCGTTGCCGGTCGCGATGACCAGCTCTTCGGGATGCAGCGCGTTCATCAGTCGGCGTAAAGCGTCTGGTTGAACTGCAGCGACAGCGCACCCGGCTGGCCCTCGGGACGGATCGCCAGGTCGAGGTAAATGGCCTCGCCACTGATGAACGCAAAATCGGCCAGGTAATAAACGGCCTGTTCCTCGCGGATTTCGCGGAATTCGAGCGCATTGTTGTAGATGAGATCGCCGCGCTTGCCGCTGACCGCGGCGCTCACCGCGATGCCGGCAGGACTGTCGCTGCCGCGACGCACGGCGATGGTGAGGACCGCGCGATCACGGGCGCGCACGATCGAGTATGCGCTGGCGATCGAGGGTTGCAGAAAGCTGCTCTGGAACAGGCTGTAATGGACTTCGTAGGCGCCGAACCGGCGCACTTCGGCGTGAGCGGCACAGCCCAGTGAAAGCAGTATCAAGCCGATCCAGAACTGCTTCATCGCGTCGCCCGCCTTCGCATGTCGAGATTCATTTGGTCACCCGGTAGATGGCGGTCATGCCGAACAGGTTTGGCAGCAATCGCGCAAGCATGGTGCTGCGGCTGGCCTCGTTGACCACCACCCGGTTGATGATGTGGATTTTTTTCAGACGGCACAACGCCTCGAAATCGAACACGGTACAAAAATGGATATTCGGCGTGTCATACCACGTGTATGGCAGGAATCGTGATACCGGCATCCTGCCCATCAGGGCGAGATGCAGGCGGCAGCGCCAGTTGCCGAAATTGGGAAAGGTGATGACACATTCCTTGCCGACACGCAGCATTTCGTCGAGCACCAGGTCCGGGAAGCGCACGGCCTGCAGGGTCTGGGTCATGACCACGGTATCAAAGGAATTGGTGCGGAAATTTCCCAGCCCGCGATCGAGATCCTGCTCGATGACGTTGACCCCCCTGTCGATACAGGTCGCGATATTTTGCGGATCGATCTCCAGACCGTAGCCCTCGATCTGCTTGTCGCGCATCAATTCGTGGAGCAGGTCGCCGCCGCCACAGCCGAGATCGAGTACCCGCGCGCGCGGCGCGATCCACTCGCGGATGACGTCCAGGTCAACGCGCATCGCAACCTTCCCGCGATTCCAGACCGGCAGCGACGCGTTTCAGGTAGCTGCGCAGTGCGTCGTGATAGCGTTGTATCGGCAACAGAAACGCGTCGTGGCCTTCGTTGGCCTCTATTTCCAGGTAGCTTGCATCGCGTCGGGCAGCGATCAGCGCATCGACGATCTCGCGCGAGCGTCCCGGCGAGAAGCGCCAGTCGCTCGAAAAAGACATCACCAAAAAGCGGCTGCGGGCACATCGGAACGCGGCGATCGGATCGTCACCGAATTCGCGCGCGAGATCGAACTGATCGAGCGCGTGCGTCATCAACAGATAGGTATTGGCGTCGAAGCGATCGGCAAAGGTATCGCCCTGGTAGCGCAGATAGCTCTGGACCTGGAATTCAGACTCGTTCAGGGGGTGCGGATCGCCGGCATCCTGCAGCCGCTCGCGGCCGAAGCGGTCGCCCATCAGTTCGTCCGAGAGATAGGTCACATGTCCGATCATGCGGGCAATGGCGAGTCCCTGGCGCGGGACGGTTCCGTGATCGAGAAACCATCCGCCATGGAAGCCAGGGTCCGCGGTGATGGCTTTTCGCGCTATCTCGTTGAAGGCGAGATTTTGCGCGGAAAGCTTCAGCGCCGCGGCGATCACGATGCAGTGGGCGATGCGATCCGGATGATCGACGGCCCAGCGCATGGCCTGCATTCCGCCAAGGCTGCCGCCGATGACTGCCGCCCAGCGTCCGATACCCAGGTGTTCGGCAAGCCGCAGCTGGGTGCTCACCCAGTCGCGTACCCTTACCGCAGGGAAGTCGGGGCCCCATATTCTGCCAGTGGCAGGGTTGATGCTGCAGGGCCCGGTGCTGCCGCCGCAGCCGCCGATATTGTTGAGGCTGACGACGAAGAAACGCGTGGTATCGATCGGTTTGCCCGGACCGATGCAGTTGTCCCACCAGCCGGGTTTGCGATCCCCGGCGGTGTGGCGCCCCGCGGCATGATGATCGCCGCTCAGCGCATGGCACACCAGCACGGCATTGGAACCCTGCGCATTCAGCGTGCCGTAGGTTTCATAGACGATGTCATAGCCGGGCAATACGCGGCCGCAGGCCAGCACCAGCGCTTCATCGAAATGCTGCTGCTGCGGGCAGACGATGCCAACGCTGTCAGCGGCGCCAGGCGGTGTGCTCACGTCGCAACCCCTGGGTCCGACGGGTGGTGATGCGCTCCGTCGCGGGTGGCTGCAAGCCAAGCCGGCAGGTGTACGGGGCCGAGGATATGCACCGCCTTGTAACGATGGCAATGGCCGCTGCCAATCGTAACCGCGCCGGGCGCCACACCGAACTCGTCGGCCAGCAGGCGACGCAGGCGCTGGTTGGCCACGCCATCGGCGGGAACCGCCCGGATCCTGATGCGCAGACGGCCGGCGTGTTCGCCGACGATCTCGTCGCGGGCCGCGCGCGCCTGTATCTGGCAGCGCAGGACCAGGATATCTCCCTGCCAATTCCAGAATTGCATGGTTGTCATCACAACCCCAGCACGATCCCGCCCGGCATGCCCAGCCATGCGGCGAGCCCGCGCAACACGATCTCGAGCACGTTGATGGCGACAAAAGCCAGGATCGGCGACAGGTCGAGCCCGCCCATCGGCGGCAGCAGACGGCGCAACGGTGCCATCGCGGGCTCCGTGAGCTGGTGCAACAGCGCGAGTGCGGGGTGGTGGCTGTGAGGTGCGATCCAGCTGAAGATGATCATCGCGAGGATTGCGAAAAAATATACCTTGACCACCAGCGACAGGATCCCGACCGCGCTCCACACGATGACGATCAGCGGATTCGGCGTGCCGAAAGGCACGCCGAGCAAGCCCAGCACGATAATCGTCGCCAGGAATTGCAGCATCAACGCCAGCAGTACGGTGGCTGAATCAAGGCGCCCTATCGACGGTATCACCCGGCGCAAGGGCAACACCAGGGGGTTGCTCAGCTTCACCACGAACTGCGAGATCGGATTGTAGAAATCGGCGCGCGCCAGCTGCAGCAAAAGGCGCAGCAACACGGCGAAAATATAGATGCCGAAGACAGTCTGGGTCAGGTATCGCAGGACTTCCGCAAATGTAGCCATGGATGATGATTTCCCTGTTTATGCCTGGCCGAGCTCGGCGGCAAGCTCGCGCGATCGGTTGGCCGCTGCGGTCAGCGCCGCTTCGAACAAGCGGCGAAGTCCGCGCTCCTCGAATACCCGCAACGCCCGCTCCGTGGTCCCGCCGGGAGAGGTGACCCGGCGCCTGAGTTCCACTACATCGACATCCGACTCGAGCGCCATGCGTGCGGCACCCAGGGCGGTCTGCGCGGTCAGCTGGCGGCTGAGTTCGGGCTCCAGCCCCAGCGTTTCGCCGACCAGCTGCATGGCTTCCATCACCAGGAAGAAGTAGGCAGGCCCGCTCCCCGACAAGGCAGTGACGGCGTGCAGGAGTTCTTCCCGATCAACCCAGGCGGCGCTGCCGATGCTCTCGAGCACCGCGTGCGCACTGCGTCTCTGGATGGCGCTCACGTTCCCGGTTGCGAACATTACCGAGGCTGCGCATTGCAGAAGCGCGGGCGTGTTTGGCATGCAACGGACTATTGCTGCGCCGGGACCGATCCATGACTGCAGCGAGGCGGTTTCGACGCCTGCGGCAATGGAAATCACCAGCGAGCCGCGCTCGGCCACGCTCGGCGCGACCTCCATGCAGGCGCTGCGCAGTTGTTGTGGCTTTACCGCGAGCACCACGATCGATGCGGCTGCGGCTGCTTCCCGATTGTGTTCGGTGACATGGATGCCGAGGCTCGCCAGCCGGGTGCGCGTCGCGGGGTCGGGATCGCTGGCCCAGATGTTCTCTGCGTTCCAGCCCTGGGCGAGCACCCCTCCGATCATGCTGCCCGCCATGTTACCGCCTCCGATGAAGGCGATGGATTCACTCGTCACACTGCTCTCTCCTGATTCTCGTTGTGTGGATCGGCCCGCGCGCCGGCAAGGGCTGCGAACCGTCGGCCGCCAGGCTAGGTGCGCGGACCGAACAACGCGGTTCCGATACGGACCATGGTCGCCCCCTCGGCGATGGCCGCCTCCATGTCCGCGCTCATGCCCATCGACAGCGTATCCAGCTGCGGAATTGCCACGCGCAATTCCGCCAGGTGCTGCGCCAGCCGTGCAAACGGTATGCGCTGCCGCGCCAGTTCGTGGCTGGCCGCAGGCAGCATCATGAGTCCGCGCAGCCGGAGCCGCGGCATCGCCGCAACGGCTGCCGCGAGTGCTGCGAGCTCCCCCTCGCCGACGCCGCCTTTGCCTGCTTCGCCCCCCGAATTCACTTCCAGGCAACAATTGAGCGCTGGCAGGTTCCCGGGTCGCTGGTCGTTCAGCCGCTGGGCGATGCGCAACCGGTCCACTCCGTGCACCCAGTCAAAGCTCGCGGCGATCGCCGCGGTCTTGTTGGCCTGAATGCGCCCGACGAAATGCCATACTATCCGAAGGTCGCCAAGCTCTGCGATTTTCGGCAGCGCCTCCTGCAGATAGCTCTCGCCAAACTGCCGCACACCGCCTGCCCACGCCTCGCGAATACTCTGCGCGGGGTGCGTTTTACCGATACCGATCAGCGCAACCGAGCCGGGTTCGCGCCCATGGAACTGCTCCAGGCGGCTGATTTCGGTCAACAGGAACCGGGCCCGCTCCGCTATCGTAAGCATTCGATTCTCACTCGTTGGCAGGACTCGACCGGGGCGCTTTCGCAGCGGCTTTCCTTTACCGTTCTCAGGTCTGAGCTATTATACCGAGAGCGGTGCAGCGGTGCCCGCGGACCTAACGGCAACAACAACCGCCTTCGGGGGCGCACATGGATATCACGGAACTTCTGGCCTTTGCTGCCAAGCAGCGCGCTTCTGACCTGCACCTTTCGGCCGGCCTGCCGCCGATGATCCGGGTCGATGGCGATGTGCGGCGCATCAACCTGCCGCCGATGGATCACCGGCAGGTGCATGATCTCATCTATGAAATCATGAATGACAAGCAGCGCCGGGATTACGAGGAGTTCCTCGAGACCGATTTTTCTTTCGAGGTACCCGGCGTGGCCCGGTTCCGGGTCAATGCGTTCAACCAGAATCGCGGCTCCGGAGCCGTATTCCGCACCATCCCCTCCAAGGTGCTGACCATGGAAGACCTCGGGATGGGCCAGGTTTTTCGCGATATCTGCATGGAGCCGCGCGGGCTGGTCGTGGTCACCGGGCCAACCGGTTCGGGCAAGAGCACCACCCTGGCCGCGATGGTCGATTACATCAATGACAACAAATACCATCATATTCTCACCATCGAGGACCCCATCGAATTCGTTCACGAGGCGAAGAAATGCCTGGTGAACCAGCGCGAGGTGCACCGTGACACGCACGGTTTCGCCGAAGCGCTCAGGTCGGCGTTGCGCGAGGATCCCGACATCATCCTGGTCGGCGAGATGCGTGATCTCGAGACCATCCGGCTGGCGCTGACGGCGGCCGAAACCGGTCACCTGGTGTTCGGCACGCTGCACACCACCTCGGCGGCCAAGACCATTGACCGGGTCGTGGATGTCTTTCCGGCCCAGGAGAAATCCATGGTCCGGTCGATGCTGTCGGAGTCATTGATGGCGGTGGTGTCGCAGACCCTGCTGAAAAAGGTCGGTGGCGGGCGCATAGCCGCGCACGAGATCATGCGTGGGACGCCGGCCATCCGCAACCTGATCCGCGAGGACAAGGTTGCGCAGATGTATTCGGCGATCCAGACCGGTAGTGGCGTGGGCATGCAGACCATGGATCAGTGCCTGGCCGACATGGTCGCGAAACGGCTGATCACGCGCGAGGCAGCGCGTGAGAAGGCCAAGATTGCCGATAATTTCTGATACCCGCGACGCGAGGAGACAAGCGATGGAAGTCAATGACATGCTGTCGAGGATGGTGGAGAAGAAAGCCTCCGACCTGTTCATCACCGCGGGTGTGGCGCCATGCATCAAGGTGCACGGGAAGCTGCACCCGGTGGACGAGACGCCGCTCACTCCCGAGCAGGCCCGGGAGCTGGTGCTCAGCATCATGAGCGAGAGCCAGCGCAAGGAATTCGTGCGCAGCCACGAATGCAACTTCGCGATCAGTTCGCGCGGTGTCGGACGTTTCCGGGTCAGCGCGTTCTACCAGCGCAACCTGGTGGGCATGGTGCTGCGGCGGATCGAGTCGAAGATTCCGACGGTCGAGGAGTTGCAGCTGCCGACCATCATCAACGAGCTCGCGATGACCAAGCGCGGACTGATCCTGTTCGTCGGTGCCACCGGGACCGGGAAATCGACTTCGCTGGCGGCGATGCTCGGTTATCGCAACCTGAACAGTTCGGGCCACATCATCACCATCGAGGACCCGATCGAATACGTGCACCAGCACCAGAAATGCATCGTCACCCAGCGTGAGGTCGGGATCGACACCGAGAGCTTCGAGATGGCGCTGAAGAACACCCTGCGCCAGGCGCCTGATGTGATCCTCATCGGCGAGGTGCGTACCAGGGAGACCATGCAGCACGCAGTGACGTTCGCCGAAACGGGTCATCTCTGTCTGGCCACGCTGCACGCCAACAACGCCAACCAGGCGCTCGACCGGATCCAGAACTTCTTCCCCGCCGATGCGCGCGACCAGTTGTGGATGGATCTCTCGCTCAACCTGAAAGCAATGATCGCCCAGCAGCTGATTCCGACGGTGGATGGGCAGGGGCGCCGCGCCGCGGTCGAGATCCTGATAAATACCCCGCTGGTGTCGGATATCGTGCGCAAGGGCGAAGTGCATGCGCTGAAGGAATTGATGGAGCGTTCCACGGAACTCGGCATGCAGACCTTCGACCAGTCGCTCTATCAGCTGTACTGCGACGGCGTGATTTCCTACGAGCACGCGCTTTCGCACGCGGATTCGCAGAACAACATGCGCCTGATGATCAAGATGGGTACCCAGACCGGTGGCAACCTCGGGCGCGCCAGCGGGCTCAGTATCGACGACGAGCGAGAGAGCAACGCCGGCCAGTTTTTTGGCAAGCGCTGAGATTCAGCCCTGGCCGCGATCCGTGGCCTGCGCCGCGAACCAGCTCTGAAGTATCAGGCACGCGGCGATGCTGTCCAGCGCCACGTTCTGCGCGTAGTCGTCCACCAGTGAGCGCGCCTCGAAGCTGCTGAGGCGCTCGTCCATCATCTCGCTGGCGATGCCGAATCGCCCCGTGAGCCGGCGCGCGAAGCGCTCCGCGCGGACGCTCATATCGCTCGGCGTGTCGTCCATGTTCAGCGGCAGTCCGACCAGCAACAGATCCGGCTTCCATTCCTCGAGCAGCCGTCGCACCCGCTCCCAGTCCGGAACACCGTCACGGGCCGCCAGCGTGGTCAACGCACTGGCGCTACCGAGCAGGGCGTTGCCGACCGCGACACCGATGGTTCGCAATCCATAATCGAAAGCCAGCACGGTTTGCGGCCTGGGATCGCCCACTCAGGCAGTGCCGCAGCTGCCGCTCAGCAGGTCGAGATTGAAGCCGAGCCGCGCCGCGGCGGCCTGTGCCCTGCGTTCCAGGGGCACATCGAACAGGATGTGAGCCTCGGCCGGCAGGCTGAGCCAGGCATTGCCGGCCAGCTCCTGCTCGAGCTGCCCGGGAGCCCAGCCGGCGTATCCGAGTGCGATCAGCGCATCGCTCGGCCCGTCATCGTGGGCGATCGCCTCGAGAATGTCACGCGAGGTGGTGAGACTTATTTCATCGCTTATGTCCAGCGTCGATTGCCACCGCTTGCGATCGTTGTGCCGGTGCAGAACGAAGCCGCGATCGGTCTGTACCGGGCCGCCGGCCAGAATCGGCTGATCGTGGTGATGGGGAAAATTCTCGATATCGAGATGCTCGAAAATATCGTCGAAACTCAGGTCGAGGGCACGGTTGATGACGATGCCCATGGCGCCGTTCTCGTTGTGCTCGCACAGGTAGGTGATGCTGTGCGCGAAACGCGAGTCGTCCATGCCCGGCATGGCTATCAGGAAATGGTTGCGAAGGGTGTCACTCATGCATCAATTCTGCGACTCGTATTGCCGCAAGGCAAGCGCCGCGGTCATTCAGCCGCGCTCAGGCGGTTGCTGCGGAACTGCCAGGTGCGAATGATTTCCAGTACATCCGCCTCGGCGCGTAACTCGGGCGGAAATGCGTCAAACGGTTCCGCCAGGCGCACGATCCGTATCGCGGCATCGTCGAGCAACCGGTAACCGGAGGACTGCAGCACCCGCACCTCCCTGACGCTGCCATCGGGCGCCACCGCCACCAGCAGGCGCAGATCGCCGTAGAGACGGCGGGTGCGCGCTTCCAGGGGATAGTTGTTGTTGCCGATGGTCTCGATGCGCTGGGTCCAGTTGAGCAGGTAGGTCGCATCGACCGCCGCGCGGGTGGATACCGAAGTGATGCGGTGTACCTTCGGCATCTTTGCGTAGGCGCGCTGCTGGGCGTCCAGGCGTGCCATCAGCGAGGCAATTTCCTCGGCGCTGCGGGCGTCCTCCGGTGCCTGGTCGGAGTTGGCGGTGGGCGCGGCAGGTTGTGCCGCCGAGACCGTCGAAGTGCTTGTCGGCGCGGCACTGGTGGTGCTCAGCAAAGTGCTCGCAGCCGCCTCCGATGGCGGCGGTGGGCTGGCCTGGCGCAGCACTTCCTGTACTGTCGGGGCATCGCGCTCGGCTGCCACCGGGGTGCTGGGGCTGGCCGCCGCGGCCAGCGTGCCACTGCCATGCTGGTTGGATTGTGCGAGGAAATCGGCATCCGGCTCCGCGAGTTCCTCGCGATACTGGGCCAGGGTGATATCGAGGCTCCGGGGAGCCGGAGCCTGGTCATCGGGCGCAAACCCGAGCCCGAGGATCAGCCCCGCATGCACCAGCAGCGCCACCACGATCGCGAAGGCCAGCCGGTCATTGGCCGCGGTTTCGTCGTACCAGGCGAGCATGAAGGTGCTCAGCGCCCAAGGCGGCGGGCGATGCAGTCGATCAGCATCCGGCCGATATCGAGGTCGTGCGCCTGGTCCAGCTCGCGGATACAGGTGGGGCTGGTCACGTTGATCTCGGTGAGATAGTCCCCGATGACGTCGAGACCGACGAAGACCAGGCCGCGCTCACGCAGCGTCGGTCCGACTTCGCTGCAGATCCAGCGGTCGCGCGCGGTGAGCGCCCGCGCTTCACCGGTGCCGCCGGCGGCCAGGTTGCCGCGGGTTTCTCCGACTGCCGGGATGCGCGCCAGCGCATAGGGTACCGGTTCCCCGTCGATCATCAGGATGCGCTTGTCGCCGGCCACGATCTCGGGGATGTAGCGCTGCGCCATGATGGTGGTTGCACCATGACCGGTCAGGGTCTCGAGGATCACGCTGATGTTGGGATCGCCCTCGCGTACCCGGAATACCAGGGCTCCGCCCATGGCATCGAGGGGTTTGAAAACGACGTCGCCATGCTCGCGCTGGAAGGCGCGCAGACGCACGCTGTCGCGGCTCACCAGCAGCGGCGGACAGCACTGCGGAAATTCGGTGGCAAACAGCTTTTCATTGCAATCACGCAGCGAGCGCGGATCGTTGACCACCATGCAACCCGTGCGTACCGCTGCCTCGAGAATCTGGGTGGAATAGAGAAACTCGTTGTCGAACGGCGGATCCTTGCGCATGAGAATCACGTCGAGCTCGCCGAGGGCGATATCCCGTGGCGCATCGAGCTCGAACCAGCGTGCCGCGTCCCTGAACACCTGCAGCGGGCGGCTGCGGGCGCGCGGTCCGTCGTGCAGGAACAGATCCTGCTGCTCCATGTAATGCAGTTCCCAGCCCCGGTCGGCTGCTGCCCACAGCAATGCCAGCGTGCTGTCCTTCTTGAAGTTCAGCCTGCTGATCGGGTCCATCACCACGCCAAGCCGGATCGTCATCGCCATCCTCCGCACCGATTTATCTGGCGGTTCTGTATTTCCGCCCCGTAATGGTCTATTAATTATCGACCGCCGGGCAACGATAGCAGAAGCCCGGCCTCTGCGCGGAACCACCGGACGCACAACATGCAGCTGCCGGGGCGACGGCACGGACACCATCGGGAATCCTGACTATGGAACAGAGCTTGGCCGGCCTCAAGGTGATGGTCATAGACGACAGCAAAACCATCCGGCGCACCGCCGAGACGCTGCTGCAAAAGGAGGGTTGCGAGGTGATCACGGCGGAGGACGGCTTCGATGCACTGGCCAAGATCGCTGACAACAAGCCCGACATCATCTTCGTCGACGTGATGATGCCGCGTCTCGACGGCTACCAGACCTGTGCCCTGATCAAGAACAACAGCGAATTCAAGTCGACACCGGTGGTCATGCTGTCGAGCAAGGACGGGCTGTTCGACAAGGCCAAGGGACGCATCGTCGGCTCCGACCAGTACCTCACCAAGCCGTTCAGCCGCAACGAATTGCTCGGCGCGATCGGGCAGCACGTCAGGACGGCGAGCTGATCAGCTCCAGGGAGCCAGCATGCCTCGCGTATTGATCGTCGATGATTCGCCTACCGAGATGTACAAGGTCAGCGAAATACTGAAACGCAACGGTTACGAGGTACTGTCGGCCGATTGTGCCGAGCAGGGCATGCAGGTCGCGCGCGCGGAGCGGCCCGACCTGGTCCTCATGGATATCGTGATGCCCGGGCTGAACGGGTTCCAGGCAACCCGCCAGCTCACGCGCGATCCGCAAACGGCGGCCATCCCGGTCATCATGCTGACCAGCAAGAGCCAGGAAACCGACCGTGTCTGGGGGGCGCGCCAGGGCGCCAAGGGCTATCTCACCAAGCCCGTCGAGGATAGCGTGCTGCTGGCCACGATCGAGCAGGTGCTGGCTGCGGCCGGTCGCTAGGCGCCAGCATCGTGTCAGCGTCGCCCTTTGAATTGCTGCTCGACATCGCGACCCGCGCGCGCAGTGGCGGCGAGGAAGCACAGGCACGGTTGCGTATTCAGCCACACTGGAGCGGGGTCGGCTTTTCGCTGCTCGACCAGCGGCTGGTTGTGCCGATGGGCGAGGTCACTGAAATCCTGAAGCTCCCGGAGCTGACGCGTCTGCCGCGGGTTCAGCCGTGGGTCCGTGGCGTGGCCAATATCCGCGGACGCTTGCTGCCGATTGTCTGCCTCGCGGGGTTTTTCGGTGGCCGGCCCTCGCTCAACTGGCGCGCACACCGGGCGCTGGTCGTGGAGCACGGCGATATCTACTGCGCGCTGCAGGTCGATGAGGTGCATGGCCTGAAGCATTTCGGTGCCGAGGCGTTGCGCGAGGGAGCGCTTCCCGACAACGCCGCGCTGGCCACGGTAACGCGCGGAGCATACGCGGCCGGCGACGGGGACTGGTCGATATTCCAGCCCGGGCTGTTGCTGAACGACAGCCGGTTTCTCGATGCAGCGCTGTAGCGCGCATCTTCCATGGGCGATGCGGGCGCGCCTGATCCGCCCGATTTTCAGCGAGAGGAAATGACGATGAACGCCAAACAGAGAAGCCCGGTGCCTGGGCTGCCGAGCAGCCGGTGGATGATGGTATGGGGAGCTGTCCTGGTGGTTGCGGTCATCGCGTTCATGTGGAACCTGTTCGTGATGCTGCGCGATACCAACCGCGATGCCGCGTATCTGGAGCTGGTGGGCAATTTGCGGGTGTACTCCCAGCAAATCGACACCAGCGCACGCGTGGCGGTGGCGGGTGATACCGAGGCATTCACCGCGCTGGAAATCGCGCGCGAGGCATTTGATTCCGCGCTCGGCGAACTCGATAACGGCAGGGACGGGCTTCCCTCCCCGCGTGACATGCTGGCCGGCGAATTGGCGGTACTGAAGAAGATATGGTCTGAAATCGATGCCGCGGCGGCAACGATCGTGGCAAAAAAGGAAAGTATCCAGTTTCTCGGCGAAATCTCGAAACAGCTGAACGACTCGATTCCGGAGGTACAGAAAAAATCCGGGCGCATTGCCGAGATACTTGCCGCCAGCGGCGCAAACGCACGCCAGGTTGCACAGGCGGAACGCCAGGCCTGGCTGGCGGAGCGCATATCGCGCAATGTCGACCGGATGTTGCAGGGTGGCAGCGATGCGAGCGCGGCAGCGGAACAGTTCAGCAGCGATACCGACCGCTTCCTCGGTATCCTGGGCGGCATGCTGGGTACTAACCAGACGGTGGGCACGGCCGCGCTGTCAGGTGCGGATGCCCTCGTGCTCGCCAACGAGGTGGAAGCGCTGTTTCGGGTCGTGGGCAGCAGCAAGAGCCGGATTGCCGACTCCTCGACGGATCTGAAGCAGGCGCGCACGGCGGCCGATTCCATTGTCCAGAATGCGCCCAAGCTGTTCAATGCCACCAGCGTCGCTGCGGATCGAATCACCAATTTCGAGGACGAGCGCCAGCTCAACACCGGAAGCGCGCTGATATTCGGTGTCCTGATCGTGATCGCACTGGTGATGATCGGGGTGCAATCGACGCTGAACACACGCCGGCGCCTGGCGATGACCGGTGAAACCAACGAGCGCAATCAGCAGGCGATACTGCGCCTGCTCGACGAACTGGCGGGTCTCGCCGACGGTGATCTGACCACCACGGCCACGGTCAGCGAGGATTTCACCGGCGCGATCGCGGACGCGATCAATTACACCGTCGACCAGTTGCGGGTGCTGGTCTCATCGATCAACCAGACATCGAAAAACGTGTCCTCCGCCGCGGAAGACACCCAGGCCACCGCGCTGCATCTCGCGGAAGCTGCCGAACACCAGGCACAGGAGATAGCAGGCGCATCCGCGGCGATCAACGAGATGGCGGTCACCATCGACCAGGTGTCGTCGAACGCCGCGGAATCGGCCGGCGTCGCGGACCGTTCGGTGGCACTGGCCAACACCGGATCTCAGGTGGTGCAGAACACCATCGGTGGCATGGACATGATTCGCGAGCAGATCCAGGAAACCTCCAAGCGGATCAAACGCCTCGGCGAGAGTTCGCAGGAAATCGGCGATATCGTCTCGCTGATCAACGATATTTCGGACCAGACCAATATCCTGGCGCTCAATGCCGCGATCCAGGCATCGATGGCCGGTGATGCCGGGCGCGGCTTTGCAGTGGTCGCGGACGAGGTACAGAGACTGGCGGAACGCTCCGGAGGTGCGACCAAGCAGATCGAGGCGCTGGTGAAAACGATTCAGTCCGACACCCACGAGGCGGTGACTTCCATGGAGCAAACCACGGCCGAAGTGGTGCGCGGAGCGCGGCTCGCGGAAGATGCCGGCGTGGCGCTCGAGGAGATCGAGTCGGTATCCAAGAACCTGGCGGCGCTGATCCAGAATATTTCCAATGCGGCGCGGCAGCAGGCATCGTCGGCCGGACACATATCGAACACCATGAACATCATTCAGGAAATCACTTCGCAGACCTCGGCCGGAACCACGGCCACGGCGCAATCGATCGGCAAGCTCGCGGGCATCACCAACGAATTGCGCAACTCGGTGGCCGGATTCAAATTGCCCGACGACGCGCGCGGCGCGCGCGCGCGTTGAGTCGCTGACGGTTCCCCGGGAATTCCGCCATGGATCAGGATTTCGTGGCCCTGCAGTGGGTGACGGGCGAGATCGAGCAGACCTCCGAGCAGTTCGGCAAGGCCTTGCTCGGCTATGCCGACGATGTTTCCGACCAGACCCGGTTGCGCCTGGCGTTGACCCACGCCCACCAGATCCACGCCACGCTGCGCCTGCTGGACATTGCGAGTGCGGTGCAGCTTGCCCGTGAAGTGGAAGAAGGCGTGCAGGCAATGCTGCATGGCAGGATTCCGGGCTCAGAGTCGAATCTGCAGGTTCTGCTTGCCGCAGGCCTGCAATTGCCGGGTTATCTGCGGCGCATTGCCAGCCAGCGTCAGGAATCTCCACTCGATGTGCTGAGCCTGGTCAACGAACTGCGCGTATTGAGGGGCGCGGAGCCGCTGGCAATGCCGGATCCGGTAATCGATACCCGCGCGCTCGAACGCGGCGTCGATCGGGATGCCACGCCGGCGAACGAGGAAGAGTTGCAGACGCTGCGGCGGGGGCGGCAGAAATTCCAGACCGAACTGCTTGGACTGTTGCGCGGCGAGGCGGTCTCCGAGCGCCTGCAGACGTTGCAGAAACTGTTCTCGATGCTCGCGGATTGCATGCGTCCGGGCGACCACCGCCTGTGGTGGCAGGCCTGTGCCGGGGTGTGCGAGGCAGTCGGGGCGGGCGGCGTCACACTCGATACGCGGGTGCACGAGGCTTTGCGCGAAGTCGATAACGAGTTTCGCGCGAACCTGGCACTGGAGCAGGGTTTTTATGCCCGTGCCCCTGCAGCGGCCGCCTACGACAAGTTGCTTTCGATCATCGCATTGAGCTCTCCGGTATCGGCGCAGCTGGCGGAAATCCAGCAACGTCATCACCTGCGCCCGGATGCCGCGGGTGCCCGCAATGCCACTGCACTCGACGATCTCGGTGCCACCGGCGCAGCGGTCGATGCGATTGGCGCCGAGCTGAACGTGGTGCTCGAGCGCCTCGAAGCGAGCGAGGGCGATGCATTCACCATCGGCCGGGTGCTGCGCGAGGTGGAACCGGAACTGCGCCGTATCGCGAGCGTGCTGGCCGGCCTCGGTTACAGCGAGGAGCATGCGCTGCTGTTGCCGCAGCTGGAGCGCATAGATGCGGGCCTGCTGAGCGGATCGGCGCTCGATGAGCGGCTCACCGAAATTTCGGCTGCCTTGCTCGACGTCGACCAGCGGCTTGCCGGGCGTGCAGTCGCAGCCGGCAAGGACAGCACGCGCGCCGAATCACGGCGCCCGCCGCTGGCGAGCGCACAGGTCGCGGTCTGTCGCGAAGTGCAGGCGGGCATCGATCAGATCAAGCAGGCGGTGACCGACTATGTGAGCTTGCGCGAGGCAAGCGTGCTCGAGGGCAGTGATGCGCGTCTGCATGCGATGGGCGGCGCGATGCTGCTGCTGGGCTCGAACAAGGCGGCCGCGGTGCTTGCGGATTGCGAGGCGCTGGTGGTCGCGACGGCGGGCGGAAAACGCGGCGCACTGCTGCCCGCGGAAATCGAAGTATTTGCCGATGCCCTGAGCAGCGTCGAGTATTTCCTCGAACGCCTGCTCATCGACAAATCGCCCGCCGACCTGGTGCTGGCGGGGGCGCACGAGTCGCTGCGCCAGCTGCTTTCCGCGTCGGCAGAGGCGGTGGTGGTGGTTACACCGGCGTCCGCGCTGGCCGATGACTTCATCGGCAAGATGCTGCTGGATCATGCGCCGGCGCTTTCAAAGCCCGAGCCGGAACCGGTATTGCCGCCGCAGCATGCGGCCGCGCCCTTGGTGCGGGTCGAGGACGAAGAGCCGCTGGATACGGAGATCATCGAGATATTCCTGGAGGAGGCGGGCGAGGTCCTGGAGGCCATCGGCGCGCAACTGCCGGCCTGGCGC
>MTKY01055110.1_pt1 | contig 15929 bp, 9 predicted proteins | sample 1042731 | NCBI WGS metagenome assembly MTKY01 (sample SAMN06212206, study PRJNA360538) | anaerobic digester metagenome | biome: Wastewater treatment plant; material: sludge; isolation source: anaerobic digester fed with sludge from wastewater treatment plant | place: Denmark: WWTP Soeholt ... | reverse complement strand
CGAGCGTCAGCCGGAAGGCCTCGGTCTCCATCTGCTGCTCGGGGAGATGAATCTCGCCCCAGCCCAGGGTCTCGTGGGAGTCCAGGTGCACACGCCGGTAGGCTGCGGGCTTGATGTGCACGATCACCTCTTCGTCCGAAAGGGCCAGCCCATGGACATACACCTCATCGACAGGCTCACGACGCCGCAACTGCAGGCGCTCTACCTTGGTCGACGCCGAGGCCACCGTGTAGTAGTCCAGGTCGGCAGGTCGGGCCAGCGCGATGCCCTGCTCCCAATCCAACGACTCAATCAGGAACGATTCGGCCCCGTGGAAGTAGATCGCCCCCTCGTGGACGAGGAGCGGCGCAGTGGGCCGGTCGACGGTACCGATGACACCCGTCTCGGCGGAACGCACGACGACGTTGTCCGCGGTCGATCTACGCAACGACACCGTCTGGGCAGGATAGGTCTCCCCGACCCAGGAGAACTGCTCGCGAGCCCGATCCGGCGGCTGGACCTGACCGGCGTGGAGCACCCCCTCCGCAGCCAACGCCTCCAACAGCGCATCGACGTCCAGGTGACGGCCAAAGCGTTCGCCACGTTCGAAGGGAAGCTCGAAAGCCGCACATGTCACGTGCGCAGCCAACAGGCTCAATGCATCGGGATTGGCACGGGCCTCCTCGGGCGACCTGTCGAAGAAGTACTCCGGATGCGCGACCAGGTACTGGTCCAGCGGATCCGGAGTCGCCACCATCACGGAAAGCGAGGTGCCCGCACGCCGCCCGGCGCGTCCCATCTGCTGCCGCGCCCCAGCAATCGTCCCCGGATACCCAACGAGAATCGAGGCATCGAGCGCTCCGATATCGATCCCGAGTTCGAGCGCATTGGTCGCAATCACCACCCTCACGCGTCCTTGGCGCAGCCCCACCTCAATAGCACGTCGCTCCTGTGGCAGGTACCCTCCGCGATATCCCTGGACGACCTCCGGATCGAACCCTGACTGCGTGGCGCGTGACCGCATCTCCCGCAGGATCAACTCGACCGACAGCCTGGAGCGGGCGAAGATGATCGTCTGCACGCCGGCTTGTAGCAATCGTGTCGCCAGCTTCAGCGCTTCATCGATGGCGCTGGCTCGCAGGCCCAGGGTCGGGTTCAGTAGGGGCGGGTTGTAGAACAGCACATGCCGCTGCCCATAGGCGGCCCCGTCATTGTCGATGGAGGTCACAGGGCGCTCCCACAACACCTCAGCCAATTCCCCGGGGTTGCCAATCGTCGCCGATGCAGCGAGGTACTGGATGCCCACGCCCCCCTCTTCTGAGAGGCCCTTGTCTGCAAGGCCTGCTCCATAGAACTCCGCGATGCGCTTCAAACGACGGAGCACATTCGCCACATGGCTGCCGAAGACGCCCCGGTAGATGTGCAGCTCATCAAGCACGACGTAGCGCAAACCGCGGAAGAAGCGCAGCCATTGGGTGTGGTGAGGCAGGATGCCCAGGTGCACCATATCGGGATTCGAGATCAGGATACGTGCCTCCTTGCGGATCCCGGCCCGCAGGCGCTGTGGCGTATCGCCATCGTAGGCGCGCAGCGCGATCGGGACATTGAGTGCGCCGATCCACTGCGAGATCGCCATCATCTGGTCATGGGCCAGAGCCTTCGTCGGGTAGATGAGCAATGCCGTAGCCTGGGGATCCTGCAACAGCGCGTGGAGCACCGGCAGGATGTATCCCAGCGATTTGCCCGAGGCCGTCCCTGTGGCCATCGCCACATCCTCGCCGCGCAGCGCGGCCTCGATCGCCGTGGCCTGGTGTGAATAAAGCTGGGTAATCCCCAACGTCGCGGCTGCCTTGGCCAGGCGCGGGTCAAGAGCCACCGGCCATGCCGCTGTCTGAGCCTGGCGACTCGACAGCGTGCGCCACGCGGTCACGTTGCGCACGAAACTGGGATCGGCCTGTTGACGCGCCAGTACCGCGTCGAGTCGGTCCGGTCGACATCGGATCAGGCCACAGCGCGCTTCCTGAGCGCCAGGGGAATCGCTACAAGGCCGACCAGAGCACTCACCACGAGGCTAACTTCCAGAAGAGCTGCGGCGGCAATCGCAACGAATCCGACGCCGGGGGCGGAACCGGTCAACCCCAGGCCACCCAAGCCCAAAATGACGGCGAAATTCCACAGTCCATGGAAGATAATGGCCAATGCGTAAGCCAGGGGCAACCTCCACCTGCGCCCCTCCCAAAACCATCCCCAGCCAAACCCTACCACGCCACTGGTCAGACAATGCATCGCCGTTGCGGGGACGCGCAGCCCCACACCCCCCAGCCATGCCGCGGTGCTGGTCATCCCGAGGGCACCATTCGAGATGCCTTCAAGCCAGGCAAATCCCAACCCACAGGCCGCGCCCCACAGAAACGACGTCACCACCGGGGGGCGCCGCCATACGCCCATGACACCCAGAAGCAGGGTCTTGCCCAGTTCCTCGACGACCGGCGTGATCACGGCGAGTGTCAGGACAAGGGTGATCAGTATGGTGGGCGAAGCCAGAATGGCCAAAATCTCTGTCTCGTCCGTCGGTGGACGCGTCGACCAGCGCTCGAGCGTTGCCGTTAGGGCGGCTACCCGATTGAATCCCCCCGGGAGCAGGAGCGTGACCCCCACACCCGTGGCCGCACTCACAACAAGGCCGATGAGCTCTGCGGGCACAGCGATCACGATCGTGGACGCCCCTGCAACGACAGCCACGACCCAATGTCGGAGCGTTATCGCCACATCGGAACCGGCGACCAGCGACAGCAGGGAGAAAAGGAAGAGCCCGGGCAACCCAATGAGGGCAAAGTGAAACAGCGAAAGGACCAGATCAGTCTCTGTGATCCTGGGCAGAAGCGCCGCAAGGCAGGCCAGCAGCACCCCGGCAAGGAGGAACACCAACCAGCCACGGCGGGGGTAGAACCGGCGGGAGGGACGTTGCTTCCATCCCCTGATTCCGGCCACGCTCAGACCACCCCCTGACACGATGCAGAGCAGGCCATAGCCCAAGAGCACCACGACGATCATCTCCAGCGATTGCCGGAAGATGAGCGGCACGACGACGAGGACAAGACCAAGGAGGAACAACCCCAGACCGACCAGCGCAGCGACGATCCAGAGCCAGGTAGGGAACGGAGTATTCTGTCTCTCAGGCATGGGCGGTGATCCTATCGTGGTAAGCGACGTACAGGGGCGATTCAGAACAGTGTAAGGTGCGGGGTTCCAACGCGCCCGTCGACATTTCCGAAGGCCCGGACCGCGGGAAGTTCACGCGGTCCGGACAATGGCACCGATCCAAACAGAGTCTCCCGCCCTGCTCCAAAGGGATCACGCGGGAGCGAGCCTACTTCTCAATGATCTCGACCGTCTCGAGCACGTCTGCTGCCGGGGCCGAAGAATCACCCACAGCACGCCGGGCCAGCGCATCGAGCACATCCAGGCCTTCGACCACTTGCCCGATCAACGAGAACTGACCGGAAAGCCGGGCAGCATCTGCGCCGAGCGTGATGAAGAACTGCCCGTTACCCAACATTCCCACCAGTCCTGCACGGTCGAACACCCCCTGCGTCTCACCCTCACAGGTGTATCCGGGATAGCCGACGGTGGAGTTCGTGGGATCGCCGGTGACCGCGACGAAACCGTCCTGTACGTAGAAGAAATCGGCCCCGTCATACCAGTTCTCGTTCGCCAGGAAGATGAAGCTATTGACGTTCGCCGGCGCCGAAGCGGTCAGCAGGTTTACGCGCATGTCGCCCTTGCTCGTCTTCAGCACCGCCTCATACGTGTCCTCCACCGCCACGGTCATCGCTGGAGGCTCGGCGTAGAAAATCTTGTCCCGATCCTTTATGATCGTCCTGAACGCTTCCATACCCTGCAGGGACAGGCCGATGTCCGAAGGGAACAGAACATTGTCAAAGATGAAACTCGGCGTGCCCGGAAGGCGGAGTTCCATAGCCTCGTCATTTTGAGCTTTGACCTTCTCTGTGAAGGTTCCGTTGTCCAACGCTGCATTGAATGCCTCGACATCCAGGTCCAGCGCCTCCGCATATCCCGTCAGGACGGGTCGAATCGTCTCAGGGGTCAGCGAAGTCCAGGAGTTGGTGTTACCGAAGAGCATGTCGTGCATCTCCCAGAACTTCCCCTGTGCGCCCGCTGCCTCGGTGGCTTCAGCCGCGATCTGGGCAAGCGCATGGAAGCTCAGCGGAAAATGCCGGTAGACGAGTGCAATCCCGGGGTTCTCCTCCAACAGCATGTCGACGACGGTTGACATACCGGAACAACCGGGGCACTGGAAGTCCGAATACTCATAGATCACCATCTCGGCAGTCTCCAGGCTGGCTCCCTTGACGTAGTCGGTCTCGTCGGCAACCCGCACCGGCAGCTCAGGGAGAGGCGAAGCAGTACAAACACCGGGCGTCTCCGCAGCGACCACCGTGACCGGCTCGTTGGGATCCCCCATAGTGATCTCTGTAGGCACAGCCACGTCTTCAGATTGTGTCGTCGGTGCTGCCGTAGGGGCCGTGGTTGGTGCTGCCGTGGGCTCTGCAGTCCCTGCCCCTGGCTTACAGGCTGTCACCAACAGCATCAGGACCAGACCCAGGGCAGACAGACTTTGCCTTGTTTTCTTCATCCTATCCGCTCCTATTCACGATCGAGTTCACGCATTGTACCAGGTAACAGGGCCTGATCAAAGGTAAGCACAGTGTCGTCGCGCAGACTTGTTGGACCCCCGCGGCTACGGGGACGGAGTGCCCTGTGACTCTACGGCGGTCACGGGGCGATGTGGAGGCCAGAAGGGGTAGCGTTCCATACGCCACAGTAAGACCAGGCAGACCAGGGCAACCAGACCTCCAACGAGGTAGCCCTCCAGGATCGTCGCCCGGGTCACGAAGATGGCCAGCAAGCCGAACACGAAGGCGGCGATGTAGAGCAGGAATACCGCCTCACGACGCGATAGGCCCGCATACGTAAGCCGGTGCGACGTGTGGTCGACGCCAGGAGTCGTCAACGGGTTCAGGCCTCGGCGTAGCCGCGAGACCGTCACCAACGTCGTATCGAAGATCGGTACGCCCAACACTAGGACCGGCACCATCCAGGTCACAAAGGGCACATTGGCCGGAAAGCGGAGCTTGATGCCCAGTGAGGCAAGCGTGAGTCCCAGAAAAAGGCTGCCCGAATCGCCCATAAAGATCGTCGCCGGGTTCCAGTTGTAGACCAGAAAGCCGATGCAGGCCGCCATCACCGCCACCGAAAGCGCTCCGACGAGATACTGACCGCTGAGAGCACACATAAGCGAGAAGTGCGCGGCCGCAATCGCCGCGATCCCTGCAGAGAGCCCGTCCATGTTGTCGAGCAGATTCATGGCATTGGTAATGCCCACCAGCCAGACCGCGGAGATCGCCAGGTTGACGATCGGAAACGGGGATACCCGAACTGTCACCCCGCTGGAGATCACCAGTGCGGCTGCCAGCAACTGCCCGGCCAACTTGACCCACGCGGAGAGGCTGACCCGGTCATCCCAAAAACCTAGAAACGAGACCAGGCTTGCCCCTATCAGAATCCCTAATAGCTCCTTGAAAACCCCCTTCAACAGCAACGTCGCAACCAGGGTGCTCAGGTAGATCACGACCCCACCCATACGCGGCGTCGGGACGGTATGCACCTTGCGCCGGGGGTCGGGTTGGTCCATAAGCTGTAGCCGCAGTCCGAGCCTGCGCGCGAACGGCGTCCCGACCGTGGCAAGGAAAAGGACCCCGGCAAACACGATGAGGTAGGTCGCGATATCCACCGTCACGGGGCGACCTCCGGCTCGAGCTCTTCCAGCTGCAACTCAAAGCCCATGAGCTGGTCGATCAGGGCTTGTATGGCATCGCGCTGTGCCTCCGGTGCAATAGCCAACGCCGTCTCGGCAGCCTCGAGGGCAAGGGACGCATGGCTCCCGTCCTCCGATCCGCGGTTGGCATACGCGACAGCCAGCACCCGGTACATCTCCCAGAGCTCACCATCGGCAGGGCACGCCTCCGTAGCATCCTCCAGCGTGGTGACAGCCTCATCCCAACGCGATTGTTGCGCCAGCAGCGTGCCCACAACGCGCCGAACCGTGCAGCTGTCGCGTATCCCGAGCGACCGATTGTAAGCCTCGATAGCGCCGTCGAGGTCCCCTTGTGAGCTGCGTAAATCGCCGATCAGCATCCACGTCTGCTCGAATTCGTCATCCACCTCGAGAGAACGCGTGATCGTCTCCTGAGACTTTATCTGGTCGTCCAGGTCGATGGCATAGAGCTGTGCCAACTCGTTCCAGAGGATCGCGTTGTTGGGGCTCAGTGTGAGCGCCGTATGGTAATAGCCGAGCGACTGCTCCAGGAGTGCCTGCCGCTTCCGTGTGAGCGGCACGATCTCTGGCGAGTCGCTCTCCACGGCAGTCAGCTTTATGTTGAGCCGCGCTGCCCAGGACTTGTAGAAGCGTGCCAGATTGGCACTGTGGTCCGTGTTGAGGGGGTTGATCTTCCGTGCGTCGGAAAGCACCTTTTCGGTCCGTAGAAAGAGCGACTCGCGCTGATCCGCCGGTGTTGTATTGGGCAGCCCCTGCGCCAGCTCGAGATAGGCCTTGCCTAGGAACAGATAGTAGTAGTCCTCGCGTGGCGCGTATTCGATAGCCCGCTCATAGTGCTGAATGCCAACCTGCTTCTCGTTCACCGTCGCGGCGTCGGCAAAGGCACTGCCCTGCTTGAAGATGATGTCAGCACGGATCAGATTGTAGCTACCATCGCGGATCACGAAGACACTGCCCAACAACAGGATGGCCAAAACTGCTATGCTGGCGAGGCTGCCGGACTCCCTCGGCAGGCGCTCCTCTTGCATCAGCGTCCACCCGATGAGGACAACGGAGGTGAAGATCAGGACATAGTAGTAACCGAGCAGGCCGGTCAATAGATCGGCCACGTCGACCACCTCATCCAGGGTAGCCACCTGCGTCCTGGTCAACGCGGCCTGGAATCCGGCAACCAGAAGCCCAAAGAGGACGAATCCGACCAGCGCGACCCCGGTATATACCCCCACGATCGTAAGGACCCTCGACCTGCGCTGCGAGCCAAAGGAGCCCTCCGCATCGAGTTCACACAACCCGATGACGCCAAACAGCGCCCCGGTGAAAACGACGATCATCAACGTACCATAGGCGCGGGTGGGCGTTGGCGAGGACAGGATCGTCAGGGAACGAGAAAAAATGGAGAACCCGTCGGAGAGCCGGTCCGGGTTGTTGACGAAGTCAAACGCAACCGTGCCCAGCAGAAACGCCGCGAGCAGGCCCAGCGCCACCACCCCGGTGAGCCAGGGGGCGAAGATCCCGGTCCGTTGAGTCCGCGACGACGCGCGAGCAGCGCGTGGGTGGGCACCACGCGCTGGGGCTCCACCGCCCGGCAGTGCCTGAGACGCAGGAACGGACTCCTCGGATTGCAGCCCCGGCACCCACCGGAGGCCCAGAACGACCAACAGGGCCGCATAGGCCCAGAAGGTTGTCCTGGTCGAAGCGACCGCAATCCCGAAGTTCATCTCCACGAAATGGGCGATCACACCCGCCAGCAGTCCCATCAGCACCAGGCTATGCGGGTGCGGCGCGACACGCTGCTCGTTCGCAGTGGTATCTTCCACCAATGGCGCACTTGAGAGACCCCGAAAGCCTTCACGTGTCAGATACGCCATCGTTCCGACCAGGATGCCCAGCGGAATAGCCACGGCAAACAGATAGGCACCCTCCAGCCGCCACGCGACGATGAAGAAAACGGTCGCAAACAAGACATCCAACCCAATGTAGGTCAGCAGGTCGCGGCGAGAGGAGAGCAGCCCCAGCCAATGGAAACCCCATGCGAAAAAGCTGACGAAGGTGAAGAGGTAGATCGCCAATCCGAGCACACCCGTGATGACCAGCGAGTCGAGAACCTCATTGTGAGACCGGTCCGGAGATGCGGTCCGCGATTCATAGTGTCCCAGCTCAGGAGGGTAGAAGGAGTTGTAGGCAACGTACATAGACTCCGGCCCATACCCCACCAGAGGGCGAAGGAAGTTCAGACGGTCCTTGCTCCCGTCCGGGAACTCGATCGGCTCGTGGATGGAAATCAGGTCCACCGTGCCCTGCCAGATAAGCCCGCGAACTTTGCCGGTGCCCGACTGCAATTCGGTGATCGTCGTCAACCTCCGCAGCGCTGACACCTGCCGGACCTGATCCTGAAGGGGGCCCGGAACATTGATCAGGATCATGCCCAGGGCAACCGCCAATCCCACGCACCCCCAGCCAATCCACAACCACTGCCAGCCTTTGCGTTCGACGATGAAATAGAGCCAGAGTCCGCCGAAGACCAGCAGGGCTAGCCCCAGCCCAAGGTAAATCGCCAGGGGGCCCTCGAAGATGAGGGTCGCCAGCCCGGCGAGGGCACCGGCCAACGCCAGCGAGCCCCAGCCAAATCCAATGCCGCGGAGGACGTTCCCCAGTCTCCCCGACTTCCCATCCCCATCCCGCGGTGACTGGCGCTGCAGCACGATGAGCGCGAGGTAGGGGAACAGGAAGGCCGAAGCGACGATGCCCAACCAGGGACCACGGCTCTGGGAATACCAGAGGGTGAGCAGTTGCACAGCGAGAATGAAGATATAGCTCGATGCCTTGAGCACATCCGTGGTCCGCGATTCCTCTCGTCCCATGATGTCCCCAAAGCTTTGGACTATCCGCGCCGCTGTGAGCGGCACGATCATAATCAGGTATGCAGCGACGAAGATCGAGTTGCCCATGTTGGCGGCGACGCGCGTGGTCACGTCGCCGGCCCACGGCAGCGGATCGAGCCCATTGTGCTGGATGATGCCATAGAGCGAGACGGGCAGGCTGTTGAGGATGAGGACCGTCACGAGCCGGCTGAGTTGTACACGGGTCCGCAGCCCGGTGAGGATAGAAAAGAAGATCACCAGATAGCCAAACAGCGTGAATGTCCCCTGCAGACGTTGGTAGGAACCGAGCATACTCGTGAACGGAACCAGCGATGTCACCGAGCTGATGAGGTAGATTGCCATCGTCGCCAAGGCGGGAAGGACAAGCGGGGTCTTCAACGAAAAGAGCAGGGGCCGTCCCCCGCGTGCGATCTCGTCGATGACCCGGGTAAGCCAGAGCACAGCCATCACCACAGCCAAAGCCCGCATCGTGGTCAGTTTGTCGGGCTCGAAGACCCGGCTGCTGTACACATTGAAGAATACGGGCGTGATCGTCACCGCCAGAAGCCAGCCGGCTTCCAGAGCCTTGTCACAGAAGAGACTGAGCCGTGATGTGTTCATCTGGCTACTCCTTGGACCACCAGAGCGATCAAGATATCGTTGACGTTGGTGCCGGTGGGACCCAGCTTGAGCAGGTCACCGGTGGCGTCCAACAGGGGGTAGGCGTCGTTGTTGGCCAGGGCCGCGTAGGGGTCCAGCCCCAGCGCACGAGCGCGGCGAACGGTGCCCCCATCCACAACTGCGCCAGCAGCATCGGTGGGACCATCGCTGCCGTCGGTCGCCAGGGCCAACACGGCGACCCCGTCCAAGCCTTCGATCCCCAATGCGGTTGCGAGTGCCAATTCCTGGTTGCGTCCCCCCTTGCCGTCACCGCGGACGGTGACCGTCGTTTCGCCTCCCCAGACGAGGCACGCGGGCGCGTCCACAGGATCTCCGTGTGCGCGCACTCCCCTGGCCAGAGCAACAGCAACCTTGGCCACTTCACGCGCCTCACCCTCGACAAAGGTCGTCAGCAACAGGCTATTGTAGCCCATCGAGTGCGCTTGCCTCACTGCAGCCTCCGCTGCCAGACGGTTCGAGCCCACAAGGACATGGGTGACGGAGTCAAAGAGCACGTCCCCTGGCTTGGGCGTCTCCGGGCGGCGTTCCTCGGCCCCTGCACGCAGAGCATGGGCAACGGCCTCGGGGACGCGGGCAAGGACCCCATAACGCTGCAGGATGGCCAAAGCCTCCGCATACGTCGTCGGATCGGGTGCCGTGGGACCCGAGGCAATCACGTCCAGCGGATCTCCTACCACATCCGAGAGAACCAGGACCAACAACCGCGCCGGGACCGCCAGGCGTGCCATCTGTCCACCCTTGATTCTGGAAAGGTGCTTGCGCACAGCGTTGAGCTCGACGATGGTGGCTCCTGCGCGGAGAAGCAGGTCCGTCGTGCTCTGGAGGTCTTCCAGCGTAAGGCCGTTGGCTGGCGCTGGGAGCAAGGCCGACGCCCCGCCCGACAATAACACCAGGACTAGATCTGTAGCCGTCGCCGAAGCAAGGAGCTCGATCACAGCAGACCCCGCCAGCAGGCCCGCGGCATCGGGAATGGGATGCCCCGCCTCGAGCACGCGCACCGCAGGCGGGAGTGCGTGCCCAGTCGCGTGACCAACCTTGGTGACAACCACGCCATCCAGCCGGTGCTGCGCCACAATGTCGTCATCCAAAACCCGAACCGCTGCAGTGGCCATCGGGACAGCGGCCTTGCCAACGGCACAGATCAGCACCCGCTCGAACGGGATCGTTACGTCGTGCCCCGGAACCCGGAGGGAGTTGCCGTCCCTGAAAAGATGCCGGGAAACAGCCCTGGTTGGCTCCACCGCATCCAGAGCTACCTGGCGAAGGACCTCAAGGTCACGTCGCAGAGCCAGAGACGTCGGAAGTGAGGCGGAATCCCCTATCTCGGGTGCTCTTTGCTTCCTCACCGGTCTCCCCTGCACAGGTCCATCCATCGCCGGATCAGCGCCTGAGCGTGGTAAGGGCCAGGCTCGCAGCGGCCTCTGCGGAATCGGCTTCCCGCTGAAGCAAAGCGGTCAGTCCCGCCTGCAGTGCCCGGCGTACCGTGCTGTCCACCGACGGCAGGAGGGGGGCCACACTGTTGGAGAGCAAGTCGGCGAAGGCAACCGTGCCCTGGAAATCCAGGGGCCACGCGTCCACCGCCGCCCTCCGCGTCGGCACCAAATATGCCACACGCGTCAGATCGGCCATATGCTGTGCTGACACCAACCAGCGCACCAGGCCCAGTGCAGCCTCTCGTCGTGCAGGATCCTGCGTGACCACGGCCAATCCCCAGGTCTTCATAATCATCGTCTGGGTACCTGACGCCGTCGGCACCGTACCGGGCAGGGCCTGGATGATCTCGGTCTCTTCTTCTCCCTTCGGCTCAGCATAGGACGTCCAGAACAAACTCGCCGGCACCGGGGTCAGCTTGCCCACACCACTCTGGTAGATCTCCCAGCACGCAGCTGCATCTGGCAAGGCCAATGCGGATTCGCTGTCCAACAGACCGGCGTCGCGCATCGCGCCGAAGAACCCGTAGACGCGCTCGAGGCTCGCCCTGTCCAACGCAGGTTGTCCATTCTGGTCCGCGACACGCCCACCGGAACCGAGATAGATCGCCAGGAGGCTATCACTGGCCAACCCGTCCACAGGACCGGCAGGGAAGAGCATTGGGTAGCTCCCGCTGAGCACCGCAGTCCAGGAGAGCGGTAGTGTGCCAGTGATCTCAGTTGCATAGGCCATGTGCTCCGCTTTGCCGACATACGGGAACGCATACACCTCATCCCCAACCGTCACAGCCTCCATAGCGGTGGGGAAGAAGCCCGCATCCGTGGGAATTGCTGACGACAGGGGCTGGAGCAGGCCCTCCTCTGCGACATCAACAAGATCGTGTTGGTTCATCACGACGACATCGGGCAGAATGGATGGAGCCACAGAGGCTGCCGTACTGATCAGGCTGTAGAGGCCTCCCGTACCGGTATCGCTCTTTACAACCACCTGCACCTGGACATCGTGAGCGACTTCCACAAAGCTGCCCACCTGTGCAGCAAGCACCTGCGAGACCTCGCTGTCGATGTCAGGGCTCAGGAAGTCGGGCACCCAGAGCTGAAGAGCCAACGTCTGTGGTCCCTGCACTGGCGTTCCGGTTGCGTGGGGTGTCGCTGGAACCGCTGTCCCCTGGGATTCGGAAGGCGGTGGCGAGGGACTGGGGAGGGCGATCGGCACCGGGGTTGCCGTGACAATGCCGGGAAGATTGAGCGGCAGGCTCTCCAGCCAGGTACAGCCAACTAACAGCAGGGAAACAGCGACGAGACAGACCCTGCACAGAGCACGGCTTCCATATCCGCTGATGACACTCACGTTGCTAGACCTCGTCCCCTGGTATCAGTCTGCATTGCCCGTATATGTCTGGACGCCGGTATAGATCGGGAGCGCCTGGAAATCCGGTGTCACAAACGCGTAGTAATCCTGGTAGTTATATAACGGCTGTGGCGTCCTGAACATCCACATGGCCACGACAGGGCACCACGGCCAATGATCAGCGGCCCAAGCATAGGCATCTAGCGTAAATCGTACACGCTCGCCGGGAAGGACAGCCCATGCCCATCGCGGGTGGTCGTTCCACCCCGCCTCCGTCACGTAGATCTCCTTCTGGCTGTCACCATAGGCATCCATGATACCACGGAGAAGCTCGATCCGGCGGAAGTTGATCACATCTTCTGCAGGCGCAATCTCGGGCGCGAACGCCAGTCCATAGGCATGCGCAGCGAGCGCATCGAAATATGCAGAAACTCCATTTTTATACATTTCTTCAAGATAAACAAGATCGTTGAGTCCAGCGGCACTGCCGGGAGGTTCGAGCGTCGGTGCTAGCGCACCTCCCAACACGACCACCTCAGGATTCGCCGCGTGCGCTGCCGGCGTGACGGCCCGCAACAGCGCCACATACGCGGCAGGATCCACCGGTCGATACCCCCACTCGAAGCTCAGATTGGGCTCGTTCCAGACAATGATAGCCACGACCGGGTCACGATAGCGTGAGACAAAGGCCCCCACAAAGGAAGCAAAATCAGCGTAGCGCTCCGGAGCCAGATAGGTAAACGTGGTCTCCATCTCGCGGGGGTCGGGTCGGGCCCACTCTGGAACCATGCCCAGGCGTGCGATCACCGTCAAGCCCTGGTTCTCCGCATGGGAAATGACGGCGTCACTGTGCTCCCAGGTGAACCGGTCTGGCTCGGGTTCGATGTAAGCCCACGGGAAATACTCCACGATCCACGGCGCCCCCATCTCACGCACCATCGCGAGCGAGGCCTGTATCTTCCAGGCCTCAACCTCGTCGGTGAGCCGCGTATGGACACCCACCTTCGGATTCGTGGTCAACACCTCCTGCGGTGGGGGCAACATCTGCCGCAGGGGCTGGGGCCGCATCAGCCCACTGACAAAGAGCACGAAGAGCAGACCCCATGTCCTACATCTGGACTTTGACGCTTTCCCTGAGCGAGCCAGGGCCTCCCAACGCGCTCGCAGGGCGCCCGGATCTCTATGCCCAAACACACCCAACCGGCGGCGTCCCGTTCTTGTCCCCTCCATAGTCCAAGGTTATAATCAAAGTGTGGAAAATCCAGCTCCATCGGCCGCGTCGCCCAACTTGTTCATCAAAGCGCTCAGAGAAGCCCTCCAGGGGGAACTCCCCGGAAGCGCAGCACAGCAGAAGATGGCACCTCCGCTGAGCCAGGAAGCTCCCCTGTCGTCGGCGCCGGCACGCCAGTCCGCGGTATTGGCCCTCCTACATCCGGTAGAGGGTGGCATCGCGCTCTACTTCACGGAGCGCCCCATCACGCTGCGCCACCACGGAGGTCAGGTTTCGTTTCCGGGAGGGGGAAAAGAGGCCGGCGACAAAACGCTGGAAAAGACGGCCTTGCGTGAGACAGAGGAGGAGCTTGGGTTCCCAACGTCCGGGGTGGACATTCTGGGGAGGATGACACCGCTGTTCGTCGCGCCGAGCCACAATCTGGTTCACCCCTTTGTGGGCTGGTTGCCGGCACGTCCTGCGCTGCGCCCCGACCCCACCGAGGTGGCAAAGGTACTGGATGTCCCGATCGCGGTTCTGCTGGACCCCAACACACAGAGCACGTACCAGTGCCAATCAGGAGAGCAGCCCATCGATGTCCCCTGTTATCTGATTGACCATACCCCTATCTGGGGAGCCACGGCGATGATTTTGAGAGAACTGCTCGAGATCGTCCAGACTCTCCCTTCACCGGAAGCATCCCTGCAGCAGCCTGCGCGTTCGCCGGACTAGACGATGCGTCCGGCGAGGTCGTAGGGTAAGGCCTCCGTAATCTCCACCGTCACCAGACGATGGGGCTCGACCACCTCCGGCACTAGCACGAGGCCGTCGATCTCGGGCGCATCGCGGTAAGAACGACCCACCGTAAGATCCTTGTCGTTGCCCTCGAGCAACACTGTGAGCCGCTTCCCTACCAGTTCCTGGTTACGTTCCAGGGAGATATCCTGCTGCAGCGTCATGATCTCGTCGTAGCGGGCTTCCTTCACCTCTGTGGGCACATCATCACCCAGCGCTTCGGCAGCCGTTCCCGATTCAAGCGAGTAGGTGAAGACCCCTAGGCGATCGAACCGCACCTCACGAACAAAGTCGACCAGTGTGCGAAACTCGGACTCGGTCTCCCCCGGAAATCCGACGATGAGCGTCGTGCGCAGGGCCACGTCAGGCATTGCAGAACGCAAGTCGGCAAGGGTGCGGCGAACCTGGTTCATATCCGCGGGACGGCGCATGCGCCGCAGCACACCAGGATCCGCATGCTGCAGAGGAAGGTCGATGTAGGGCAGCACCTGGGGAATACCACGCATTACGGAGATCAACCGGGGCGTGATAAACCCCGGGAAAGCATACAACACGCGGATCCAGGGAATCTCGGGCGCAACCTCCACCATGCGTTCGAACAGCCCGGCGAGGCCATCGCGCTCCCCACGATCCACGCCGTAAGTGGTGGCATCCTGAGCAATCAGGTTGATCTCCAGCATATCGTAGTCACGGAGCTGGCGCACGTCCTCAAGGATGGCATTCAGATCACGGCTCACGGCGGGTCCCTTGATCGCGGGAATAGCACAGAACGCGCAGTGTCGGCTACACCCATCCGCAATCTTCAGGAAAGCGCTCTTGCCGGAGATTACATATCCCGGTGCGTGTGCCTCCTCCGGCATCGTGGAGAGGCGCTCCTCGATCAGCCGCTGGGTAGGTTCGCCCACAGCAGCCAAAAGGTGCTCGGCAAGCGGCACGATCTGGGCCCACGAGCGCGTCCCCAGCACAGCATCGATGCGTGGAACAGCACCTATGATGGCATCCGGGTCGCGCTGCGCCCAACAGCCAGCAGCGACCAGGTGTTGGCTCTCCGTCAGGGATGCGGCAAGGTCTTCCAACGTTTCCAGGGATTCGGCCCGGGCCTGTTCGATGAATCCGCACGTGTTGACGATGACAAGGTCCGCCTGGCTCGAGTCGAGCGTCGGCTCATACCCTGACCGCTGCAAGAGCACGCCCATCGCATTCGAGTCGACCGTGTTCTTGGGACACCCCAACGAGGCGATATAAAAACGTGAGGGGCGCATGGCGCCCCTCACGACGTTAAAGCGCTTTCTCAAGAGCCCCCCTGTGCCGCCGCATCCAGCGACGTTTCACCTGTCGGGGTCCAGGCACGCCGGACAATCTCGCCCTGGCCCCCCAGCACCCCCCAATCCGTGCCGTTGACATAGAGATGGAAAGCCCCCCCATTGCCCGTAGAGACGATGAGGATCTCCTTGGCACTGGCCTCCACCACCTGATCGGGGGCCGCGATGCCCTGGTATACGATAGCGGCGTCCGCTGACAGACTGACCCACGCATGACTGAGTGGCCTGAGCCGTACACGCACAGTCCCGTCTGCCGCAATCGGAAAACTCGGCGTCGCCGGCGGCAGAGTAGTCTCGGCGGTCGGCTGAACCGCAGCCCCGTCGGTCGCCATCGCCGTGGGCTGCGAGGTAGGCGACGCCGATCCTGTGCCGAAGCGCAGCCAAACATAACTCCCCAACGCCACCAGCAAGAAGAAGACGATCAACCCCATCAACACCTT
>MTKY01051701.1_pt1 | contig 15932 bp, 12 predicted proteins | sample 1042731 | NCBI WGS metagenome assembly MTKY01 (sample SAMN06212206, study PRJNA360538) | anaerobic digester metagenome | biome: Wastewater treatment plant; material: sludge; isolation source: anaerobic digester fed with sludge from wastewater treatment plant | place: Denmark: WWTP Soeholt ... | reverse complement strand
ATCTGCATGGTGTCGATCCGTGTTCGTCCGGGCCTATCGGCGTCTACATTGCTTCGCGATCTACTGCCAGCAGATCACGCCGCGCCTGTGGCAATCGAATAATCCCCCAGCGGTTTAGTCACATCGACGTCGATGCTCAAGCGGTCGATCGCATGTTGCGCCATTTCATTCATCTTTTGCCAGTGGATGCTGCCAAAGCGGCGCGGCTCACGTCCCAGCATAATGTTCTCGGCCACGGAGATGTTGGTGCAGAGATTGACCTCTTGATAGACCGTGCTAATGCCAAGTTCCTGGGAATGTTGGGGAGATCTAACGTGCACAAACTTCCCGTCAAGCTCGATAGTGCCTTTGTCTGGTTGCTCCACGCCCGTTAGGACTTTGATCAACGTGGATTTCCCGGCCCCATTTTCTCCTACCAGCGCGTGGATCTCGCCTTTTCTCAGGACAAAATCGACGTCCTCGAGGGCGATCACGCCTGGAAAGGATTTGGTGATTCCCAACATTTCTACGACATCGTTTGGATCTTTCATAGAAATAACCTGCCCGAAATGATTTGTATTTGGGATAGAGAAGCGCCGTGGACAACACGCCGCTTCTCTATCGACCCGGTTTGCTTGCGCGACTTACCGCGCTATCGTGTTATGGTTTAGTACTTGCGAGTCGGCAGCAACTCAGCGGCGTTGGCCGGATAATAGACCGTCTCGTCGGTGAGCACTTCCCGCTCGATCGTTTGGCCGTTCATGAGTTTGAGCGCCATTTCGTAGACCTGTGGCCCAAGCAGGGGGTTACACTCGACATCAGCCTGGAACCAGCCATCCACCATGGCCTGGAAGCCGCCGCGCGTGCCATCCACAGAGACGATGAAGAGGTCGCCAGGCTTGACGCCGGCCGCCTTCAACGCCTCGATGGCGCCGATGCCCATATCGTCATTGTGGATGAAGATGCCCTGGAAATCTACACCGGGTTTGTATTTCTGCAGGAAAGCCTGCATCACCGGAAGCGCCTCGGCGCGGGTGAAGTTGCCGGTCTGCGAGTCGATGATCTCGATCTTGGCATTGAGCTTGGCGCGGAATCCCTCGGCGCGCCCAACGGCGGCGCCGGAGCCGGTCGTCCCGGAGAGTTCCAGGACCTTGGCGCCATTCGGGAACTGCTTGTTGAACTCCGCAGCGGCGCGTTCGCCTTCCAATTTCATATCCGAGCCGATGTGTGAGGCATACAGGTCTTTGCTGGCGCTGACGCTGCGATCCACGATGATGACGGGGATCCCGGCGTTCTTGGCTTCCGTCAAAACCGCCTCCCACCCATCTTCGACCACCGGGGGCAGGCCGATCACATCAACTTCTTGCTGGATGCAGGAGCGCAAAGCAGAAATTTGATTTTCCTGCTTCTGCTGCGCGTCGGAGAAAATCAAGCGCACGCCCCGTTCGCCGGCGGTCTCTTTGAAAGAAGCGGTGTTCGCTGTGCGCCAGTCGCTTTCCGCGCCAAGCTGCGGATAGCAGAACGTCATATCGGTATACTGGCAGTTCGGCGCGCAACTGGCCTTTTCAGACGCAGGGGCTTTGCCGCCACAGGCTGCCAGAAGCATAGCAGCCACAACGATCAGCAAGATGTGTTTTTTGAAGCGAAACATGATCCTTTCTCCTTAAATGTGTTGGTTCTCCTCGCGGAGATGTCTGTGATATAATTGATATGCGATGTGGCCCAATTACGGGCCGTATCGCCTGGTCGGAAGTGTCTGCTTGGCAAGGCCATTGACTGAGCAGGCACTTCTTCCTCCGATCTCGAAAACTGTTTTGTCATTCACCTCCTTTTGCCTCTAGATTTAACCGTTTGCCACCACCTGCTGGCGCAGCGACTTCAAGCGCTTCATCACGTCGTTCGCCCCACGCCCAAAATAATCGTGCAACCGGACGTACTCGGCGTAGAGTTGATCGTAGATGGCTTTGTGTGCCGGGATGGGCTTGTAGACGCGCTCTTGCAAATGGGCCATAGTCTGCGCGGCCTCGAAAATACTGTGGTGACCACCGGCCGCCTTACCCGCCGCGACTGCCGCGAACATTGCCGAACCAAGCGCGCCGGCCTGGTCTGTGCCGGCAACCTTGATCTCGCGCCCTGTCACGTCGGCGTAGATTTGCATGAGCAGGCGATTGCGCCCCGGCAAGCCGCCACAGGCGACGATCTCGTTCACGGGGACGCCGCCTGCCTGGAACGCCTCGATGATGATGCGCGCGCCGTAGGCGGTGGCTTCGATCAATGCGCGATAGATGTCTTCGGGCCGGGTTGCCAACGTTGCGCCCAGCAGGAACCCCGCTAAATCTACATCTACCAGGATGGAGCGGTTGCCGTTCCACCAGTCCAGCGCGAGCAGTCCGTGCTCGCCGGGTTTCTGCCGCGCCGCCAGGGTTTCTAGCCACTGGTGGATGGTCAGCCCGCGCCGCGCCGCCTCCTCGTAATAGGCGGGGGGCACGCCGTTCTCGACGAACCAGGCGAAGTGATCGCCCACGCACGATTGCCCGGCCTCGAAGCCGTATAGCCCGGGGATGATACCGTCTTCTACCACACCGCACATCCCCTCGATAATGCGCTCTTGCTTGCCGAGCGCCATTAAGCACGTCGATGTGCCCATAATCGCCGCCATCTGTCCTGGGCCGACTACGGTGGACGCCGGGACGGCGACATGCGCGTCCACGTTGCCGACCGGCACGGCGATGCCAGGTAGCAGACCGGTCTTCTCGGCCATAGCGATGGTGAGCGTGCCTGCGCGCTGCCCTAGAGGATGAATCTCGCGCGATAGCTTCTCATCGACGACGTGGCGCAGGGAGGGATTGAGCGCGGCGAAGAAATCGTCGCTGGGATACCCGTTGCGCTTGTGCCACAGCGCTTTGTACCCGGCGGTGCAGGCGTTGCGCTTCTCCTCGCCGGTGAGCTGTAACACGATCCAATCGGCGGCTTCGATGTAGCGATCCGCTGCCGCGAAGACTTCCGGCGCTTTGTTCAACGTCTCCCAAATTTTGGGGATAAGCCACTCGGACGAAATCTTGCCGCCGTAGAGGTCGAGCCAGGTCTCGCCGCGTTGGCGCGCGATTTTGTTCAGCTCGTTAGCCTCCGGCTGCGCGGCGTGGTGTTTCCATATCTTCACCCAGGCGTAGGGATTGTCTCGCCACTGCGCCAGTGTGCAGAGTGGGACGCCTCGAGCGTCGATGGGCAGCATCGTGCAGGCCGTGAAGTCCGTCCCAATACCGATGACGTCTTCCGGCGCGACACCGCTGGCGCGCAACACGGCGGGAATGGTTTCCTCGAGCACAGCGATATAATCCTGTGGGTTTTGTAACGCGAAGTCGGGGGGGAGGAGGGTGTCGCTGCCGGGGAGATGGGCGTCGATCACCCCGTCGCCGTAAGAATGGACGGCGCTGGCCGCCTCTTCTCCGGTCGCCACGTTTACCAGCACCGCGCGCCCCGATTCAGTCCCGTAATCCACGCCGATTGTGTATTTGTCAGCACCCATACTTGGGTTCCTCTTCGAGAATGGTTACAAGCGATACAACCAACCACTATGTGACTAAAGCCTATTTCCGCAGGAGCGAGCTTGCGCGCACGATCAATTCGGGTTGCAGGATGACGGCTTCCGGCGGACAGAGAACGTCGTTATGTCCTGCCTCGATGACCTGACCCAATTTTCTGACCGCGAGACGGCCCAACTCGATCATATCCTGGCGCATGGTCGAGAGCGCGGGATAGAAGTACTCGGCATCCTGCACGTCGTCGTAGCCGATGATGGCGAGGTCTTCAGGAACGCGGCGACCCATCTGCCGCGCCCTTTTTAGCGCCCCAACGGCCATACGATCGTTGCAGGCGAAGATGCCGTCGATTTCGGGGTAGCGGGTGAGCAGTTGGGTGAGGCCATGTTCGCCGCTGAGGGCTGACCAATTGCCTTCGACGACGTACCCCTCCTTGCGCGGCAGCCCGACACTCTCCAGGGCATCCTTCCAGCCAAGTTTGCGTTGGCGCGCTTCCCACCAGTCCAGCGGCCCGGTGATCAAGCCGATGTTTTGACAACCCTGCACGATCAAATGCCGGGTGGCCATCATCCCACCATTGTGGTTATCTACCGCTGCCACAAACCTGTCTGGGCGCGGCTCGGTGCTGAGGAAGATGATGGGCACAGAAGGCCAGAGCGTTTTATCCTCCAACCAGGCGTGATTTTCACCGATCTCCGGCACCGCCCAAATGATGCCGTCCACGTAACGTGATTGCATCCGCTCCAGGAGTTCCTCAACGTTATTGGTCTCAGGCTGACGAATAAGATGGAGCAGCAGGGTGTAACCCAGTTCGCTGGCTTCTTGTTCGATGCCGGAGATCGTACAGGAGGGTCCGAAAAACTCCAGACCATAGCCGACAATGCCTAAAGTGCAACTCCGTTTGGATTTGAGACTGCGTGCCATGTCGCTCGGGTGATAGCCAAGCTCTTCTATAGCCTTTTGGACACGTTGGCGGGTTTCCTCACGGATGTACTTGCTTTGCCCGGCCAGCACGCGGCTAACCGTGGCTTTGGAAACATCGGCAACGCGCGCAACATCTGCGATAGTAGTACGCGACATACTCTATGACCTTCTGTGTGATGGATTGGCTTGCAAGTATTTGCAGAAATCGGTTTCAGAAATCGGTTTCTGAAATCGATTACATTTTATAGCAAATTTCACATTTTGTCAATAGGCAATTTTTAAGATTAAGACGATTACATCGAAATTGACAGGCATAGGCTTCGCGGTTATGATGAAGTTGTTCACAAACCACGGTTGACGATAAAGACATTGTTATCGAAGGGCCTAGTTTGCTGAAAGTGATTGTCGTTGCTGCTGTCTTGGGCAATGTCTTTTTCAGCCGCCTCGGAGCGGTGAGTTTTCATAGCGACGAAAGCCACTGGATGGCGACCAGCTGCTATTTCGAAGCCGGGCTAACGCCCTGTTTTAGCGAACCGGACTGGTTGCGTACAAGCGTCGTCCCTGATGACTTCCCCATTCCGGCGCGGCTGGTTGCGACGCTGGCTCCCCAGGCGTCCTCCACGCCCGTCTGGAGCGCGCAGTACTGGACGCTGACGCAGCCGTCACCGGGCCTGCTCCGGTCGTCGCGGGCGGCGATGGCGTTTCTGTCGGTCATCAATCGAGTTCTTCAACATGCCGCTGACCCTGCTTGGTCTGTACCTGCTGATTCGCGGTGCGTGGCGCTGGTTGCGGGGCAAGGAGGGCATATTCGAGGGAAAGGCGACTTACGCGGGAATCGGTGTAGCGATTCTGGTTGTCGGTGCTGGCACCACCGCATTGCCGCCCTTGCTGACCCCGTTGGATTGGGATCGCTACTATATGTATCCCGTTATTTTCGTCTCGTTGAGCGTGGCCATCAGCCTGGGGTGGATTGCTAGCCACTGGCGGCAACTGGTTGCGCTGTACACCGAATCATAATCTCCCTCGATCTTTCATTTGCGTGATTCCCCAGCCTGGACTAGAATACCCCTCGTGTGTCTACACGTTTAAACGAACGACTTTGACTACGGAACCATCCGGCTATCTGATTATTTTTAGGAGGCTTATCAAGCATGTCAACTTATGATTCGCGCGACCGTTACCGGAACTTCAACGTTGCCATCTACTGTACCGTCTACGATGTGCAGAAAATGGCCGATCTGGCCTGGCTGGAACAGCGCTTCGACGTCATCAGCCGCCACATCAAGGTGAACAAAGTGTATCTGGAGACGCACCGCGACGCGATCATCGCGCCGGAGGCGACGATGAAGCAGGCGAAGCGGTTTTTCGTCGCGCGCGGCGTCAAGACGTCCGGCGGGATCACGTACACGGTCAACGAGCGCAACCGCTTCCAGACCTATTGCTATACCGACCCGGAAGACCGGCAGAAGGTGAAAGAGATCGCCGAATACACCGCCAGCCTGTTCGACGCCTTCATCCTCGACGACTTCTTCTTCACCAACTGTAAGTGCCCGCAGTGCATCGCCGCCAAAGGCAACCGGAGCTGGACCGCCTTCCGTCTGGCGCAGATGACCGAAGCCGCGCAAACCCTGGTCATCGGGCCGGCGAAGGCCGTCAACCCCCAAGTCGAGGTCACGATCAAGTACCCCAACTGGTTCGAGCACTTCCAGGGCCTCGGCTTCGACCTGGAAACCGGACCGGCGTTGTTCGACGCCATCTACACCGGCACAGAGACCCGCGACCCGGTGTTCAGCAACCAGCACTTGCAGGCGTATCACGGTTATTCGATTGTGCGCTACTTCGAGAACATCAAACCTGGCGGCAACCAGGGCGGTTGGGTCGATCCGTTCGGCTCGTTCTTCCTGGATCGTTACGCAGAGCAACTCTGGCTGACGCTGTTCGCCAAAGCGCCGGAGATCACGCTGTTCAACTTCGGGCAGTTCGAGCGGCCCCTCGATCCTCAACAGCGCGCGTCCTGGCAGGGCAGCGGTTCCAGTTTCGACTTCGACGCGATGCTGGCCCCGTGGCTCCAGGCTGACGGCAGTTGGCCTGAGGAAACATCGCTGGCTATGGCTGCCGGGCACGCCCTTGCGCAAATCGACCCGGTGATCGCCGAACTTGGCAATCCACTGGGCATCAAGAGCTACAAGCCCTTCCACTCCACCGGCGAGGATTTCCTGCACAGCTACCTCGGTATGCTCGGTGTCCCCATCGACTTGCGCCCGGAGTTTCCGGTCGATGAGTCGCTGATCCTGCTGACCGAAGCGGCCAAATTCGACCCGGACATCGTGACGAAAATCAAGGGACAGCTTATGGACGGTAAAACCGTTGTCGTCACGTCTGGGCTGTTCAAGGCGTTGCAGGAGCGCGGCATTCGCGATATCGTCGAGCTAACCGTCACCGACCGCAAGGCCAGCGTGCAGGATTACCTGATTGGGCGGTTCCGCATGGTCCATTCGGACGAAGCCGTGCTGCTGCCGCACATCGATTACCTCACCAACGATTCTTGGGAAGAGATTTCTGGCACATCGCGCACGACAGGCCATCCGCTGCTGCACTATGCGGCCTATGGCGCCGGCGTGCTCTACGTTCTCACCATCCCCGACAATTTCGACGATTTGTACAAGCTGCCGGTGGAAGTGTTGGCGCGTATCCGCGAGCTGCTCCTGCGCGACCTCCCCGTCCGCGTGGACGGCCCGGCGCAGGTGATGTTGTTCGTGTACGACAACGACACCTTCATCGTTGAGTCCATTCTGCCGGAATCGGCGGACGTGCGTATCGTCGCCGACACCGCCGTGACCGCCATCCGCGACGTGTTGACTGGTGAGACGTTGACGGACGCCGAAGCCATCCTCGACTGGCGCGGGGAGAGCACCGGCAAGCACGCTTTTGCCGCGACGCTCGAACCGCACTCGTATCGCGTCTTCCGGTTAGAGAAGTAACTCGTTTGGGCTGTTAAGGAGAAACTGATGGTGAACACAGATAAGACATACACCCTGGCAGACTTGCGCATCCGCGACCCGTTTATCGTGCCGGATGCGACCACGCAAACGTACTACCTGGTCGCGTCGCTGCCTGAGGGCAACGAGGGACGTCCAGCCGTGGGCCTCTACGCCAGCCGCGACCTGGAGACGTGGACCGGCCCGACGGTCGTTTTCGAGACGCCCGCCGATTTCTGGGCGCAAGGGCCGATCTGGGCGCCGGAACTGCACCGTTATCACGATAAATACTACCTTTTCGTCACTTTCAACACCAGCGATCCCCTGCCCGAGGGTGCGCCGCTGCCGGAGGGCGAGATACCCGCCTGGTGGTCGAAGTTCGTCAAGCGCGGTTCGCAAGTGCTCGTCGCCGACTCGCTCTTGGGGCCGTACCGCCCCTTCCGCAACGCCGCCCACACGCCGCCCGAGCTGATGATCCTCGACGGCACGCTCTGGGTGGAGGATGGCGTCCCCTATATGATCTACTGTCACGAGTGGGTGCAGGTCCGTGATGGGACGGTTGACTTGGTGCGTCTCACGCCCGACCTCTCAGCCATCGACAGCGAACCCGTCACGCTCTTCAAGGGTAGCGACGCAGTTGGAGCGCGCCCCGGTATGGAACGTTACGTCACCGACGGGCCGTTCATCTACCGGATGCCAGATGGCAAGCTGCTGATGCTGTGGGCGACCCTGGGGTGGTTCGGCTACACGCAACTCATGGCGATTTCCGAGTCGGGCAGTATCCACGGGCCGTGGACGCAGCACCCGCGCCCGCTCTTCATGGATGACGGCGGGCATGGGATGATCTTCCAGCGCTTCGATGGAGCGCCATTCGGAAATGGCGGCCCGATGCTTACCTTGCACCACCCTAACCATCCGCCGCACGAACGCCCCCTCATCTTTGAGCTGGAACCCGACGGCGACGCCTTTGCCATCGTCCGCAAACCGCCGGGCGGCTACCCCTTCGCCGACCCCGACTTGCCCAGTGAGGCGCGCATCGACAACCTCCTGTCGCTGATGACGGTCAGCGAGAAGATCAACTGCCTGGGGACGATCCCCAACGTGCCGCGCCTGAGTGTATGGGGGACGGGCCACGTCGAAGGTTTGCACGGGTTGGCCATGGGCGGGCCGGGCGGCTGGGGCCGTCCCGCGCCTGCGCCGACGACGCAGTTCCCGCAGGCGATTGGCCTGGGCGAGACCTGGGATCCCAATCTTATCCAACAGGTCGCCGCTGTCGAAGGCTACGAAACGCGCTACATGGCGCAAAGCAAGCGCTTCCGGCGCGGCGGCTTGGTGGTGCGCGCGCCCAACGCCGACCTGGGCCGCGACATCCGCTGGGGCCGCACCGAAGAGTGCTACGGCGAGGATGCCTTCTTCAACGGGACGCTGGTGACGGCGTTCGTGAAGGGCCTGCAAGGCGATCATCCCCGCTACTGGCAGACCGCGGCGCTGCTCAAACACTTCTTCGCCAACAGCAACGAGGACGAGCGTGAGCATTCTTCCTCCAACTTCAACCAGCGCCTTTTCCGAGAATATTACTCCGTCCCCTTCCGCATGGGCATCGTGGACGGCGGCGCGCGGGCCTATATGGCGGCTTACAACGCCTACAACGGCGTCCCCTGCACCGTCCATCCCATTCTCAAGGAGGTTACCGTCAACGAGTGGGGCCAGGACGGTATTATCTGCACCGACGGCGGCGCGTTTACGCTATTGATGACGGGCCATCACTACTATCCCGACCTCGAGTTGGCGGCGGAAGCGGCCATCAAGTCCGGCATCAATCAGTTCCTCGACCGCTACCGTGAGGCCGTGCATGGCGCTGTGGACAAGGGCTGGCTCGCCGAGGCCGACCTCGACGTGGCCCTGCGGGGTGTTTTTCGCGTAATGATAAGACTGGGCGTGCTTGATCCGCCCGAATTGGTCCCGTATAGCGCCATCGGCAGCGAACCCGAACTCCCCTGGGAAAGTGAGAAGCACAAGGCCCTCGCCCGGCTGGTGACGCAAAAGTCCATCGTCCTGCTGAAGAACGCGGACAAACTGCTGCCGCTGGACGCCGGGGTGCTCAAGACTATCGCCGTCATCGGACCCCGCGCTGATGAGGTGCTGCTGGACTGGTACAGCGGCGATCCGCCCTACGCTGTGACCGCGCTGGACGGTATCCGCGCCAGGGTGGGGGACGCGACGCGCGTGATTTACGCAAAGGACAACGAGAACAACGCCGCTGTCGAGGCTGCGAGTCAGGCCGATGTCGCCATCGTCTGCGTAGGCAATCACCCCACCGGCGATGCTGGTTGGGCGCAGTGCCCGACGCCGAGCGATGGCAAGGAGGCCGTGGACCGTCGCGCCATCGTCCTGGAGCAGGAGGAACTGGTCAAGCAGGTCTACCGCGCCAACCGCAACACGGTCGTCGTGCTGATTAGCAGTTTCCCTTTTGCCATTGCGTGGACGCAACGCCACGTGCCTGCTATCGTTCACTTGACGCACAATAGCCAGGAGTTGGGCAACGCGCTCGCCGACGTGCTTTTCGGCGACGTCAGCCCTGGCGGCAGGCTGGTGCAGACGTGGCCGCACAGCATCGAGCAGTTGCCGCCGCGCCTGGACTACGATCTGCGCAACGGGCGGACGTATATGTACTTCGAAGGCGAACCGCTCTACCCGTTCGGCTTTGGCCTCAGCTATACCACCTTCGCGTACAGTAACCTGCGCCTGAGCGTCTCAGACCTTCCGGCGGACGGCGAACTGACCGTCAGCCTCGATGTGACCAACACCGGCGACCGCGCGGGCGACGAGGTGGTGCAGCTCTACGTGAAACACCTGCGCTCGGCGGTCGAGCGTCCCAAGAAGGAGCTAAAAGGCTTCAAACGCATCGCCCTGCAACCCGGCGAGACGCAGACCGTGACGCTTTCGCTCAAGGGCGAATCGCTCGCCTACTGGGAAGCCGAACGCCAGCGTTGGGTAGTGGAAACCGGAACCGTACACCTTATGCTCGGCCCCTCCTCCGCCGACACCCGCCTGGATGCGACAATTGCGGTTGCGTGACATATTTACCACGAATCTACACGAATCCAGAAAAATTGTACGCGGATTTCACGGATTCTACGGATTTTTTTGGAAGAAAATCCGTGTTTTCCGTGTTCATCCGTGTACCAATCTCTGGTCGATATGAAATTCGTGAGGATTCGTGCAGATTCGTGGTTCGATTTGTAAGAGGACATTATGACACAACATCGTATCGACCGCCGCGCGGTGGTGACACGGCACACCGTCATCCTTGAACGCGCTGACCCGCTGACGCCGTTGAGCGTGGGCAACGGGACGTTCGCCTTCACCGCCGACGTCACCGGCTTGCAAACCTTCCCCGGCTTCCACGCGCGGGGTATGTCGCTAGGGACGCACGCGGAATGGGGATGGCACAGCCTGCCGAACCCCGTGGGTTATCGCCTGGAGGACGCGCTCGAAGACTATATCGTGGACGGACGCGCCGTGCCTTACCTCTCCGGGCTGAATGCCTCCGGCGACTACACGCCCGCCGCGGAATGGCTGCGCGCCAACCCGCATCGCCTGCACCTGGGGCGTCTCGGCCTTCGCATAGTCAAAACCGGCGGCGCACCACTTGCTATCGATGATGTCGCGCACCCGCGCCAGACGCTCGACCTGTGGGCCGGCCTGCTCGACAGCCGCTTCGAGGTGGAAGGACAGCCGGTTCACGTGCTGACCGTGTGCCATCCAGCGCGGGATGTGCTGGCGGTGCGCATCACGTCGCCGTTGCTGGCGGAAGGGCGGCTGGCGCTGACGCTGGCTTTTCCTTACGGCGCTGCCGAGTGGGACAACGCCGCCGACTGGACGCAGCCGGAGCGTCACCAGACGCAGGCCGTTATCGACGGCAACGGGGCCGACTTTGCTCGCATCCTTGACGCCAACCGCTACTACGTCCGGCTCGCGTGCTCTGGCGCGGGACGTGTGCAGGCCGTTTCTGCCCACGAGTACGCGATCCAGCAGACCGGCGGCGGCTCGCTCGACATCGTGCTGGCCTTTGCGCCGGAGCTGGTTGCCGATCCCCTGCCCGATTTCGCCGCAACGCGCGAGGCGTCAGCCCGTCATTGGGCGGCGTTTTGGGAGAGCGGCGGTGCGCTCGATTTCTCCGATTGTACCGATCCCCGCGCCGTCGAGTTGGAGCGCCGCGTAGTGCTTTCGCAGTACCTCACGGCCATCCAGTGCGCCGGTTCGATGCCGCCGCAGGAGACCGGGCTGACCTGCAACAGTTGGTACGGTAAGCCCCACCTGGAAATGCACTGGTGGCACGCCGCCCACTTTGCGCTGTGGGATCGCCTGCCCTTGCTCGAACGCAGCTTGCCGTGGTACGATCGTATCCTGCCCCTGGCGCAGGAAACCGCCGCGCGGCAAGGCTATCGCGGCGCGCGTTGGCCCAAAATGGTCGGCCCGGACGGACGGGACAGCCCCAGTGAGGTCGGCGTCTTCCTGATCTGGCAGCAGCCGCATCCCATCTACCTTGCCGAACTGTGCTATCGCGCGCGTCCGCAGCAGGAGACGTTGGAACAGTACAGGCGGATTGTTTTCGAGACTGCCGAATTCATAGCGTCGTATCCAGTGTGGGACGGGCAGCGGTACGTCCTCGGCCCGGCGTTGATCCCCGCGCAGGAGAGCTACGCCGCCGACCGGGTGCGCACGTTGAACCCGACCTTCGAGCTGGCGTACTGGTATTGGGCGCTGGACGCGGCGCAACGCTGGCGCGAACGGCTCGGCATAGGGCGCGATCCGCAGTGGGAGCGCGTGCTGCGCAGCCTGGCGCGGCCCACTGTGCGCGACGGCGTCTACACGGCCATCGAAACGCCGCCGTACACCGTCCCCACGGATCACCCTTCGATGCTCGCGGCGCTCGGTGTGCTGCCGCTGACGCCGCTGATCGATCCGGCGGTGATGCGGCGGACGTTCGACGCGGTGCTGCGCATCTGGGACTGGCCGACGACCTGGGGCTGGGACTATCCCGTGCTGGCGATGACGGCTGCGCGTCTTGGTTGTCCGGAGCAGGCGGTGAATGCGCTGTTCCTCGACTCGCCCAAGAACCGCTACCTGGCGAACGGCCACAACTACCAGTCTGCGCGGCTGCCGCTCTACCTGCCTGGCAACGGCGGCCTGCTCACCGCGGTGGCGATGATGGCCGCCGGGTGGGACGATGCGCCCGACCGTCCCGCGCCCGGTTTCCCTGGCAACGGCGCTTGGGCCGTGCGTTATGAAGGCTTGCGGCAGATGCCATAGTGTCAACGGATTGAACGGATTTCAACGGATTTTTGAATTCTCAACCGGTAATGGAAATGCTTGCGCCGGATCATAGAAATGCTTGCGCCGGATCACAATTCGGCGCTGCGGGGACGGCGGATTATGATCCGCCTTAAGTGTTGAAGTACGGCTACTTTCGAAGGGGGTGACATGAAACTTTTCCGATCTGCTAACAAAAAGCAAGTGCCTGCTGTGGAGCGCGATTGTAATCATTGCGACCACTTCCTGACCGGGCATCTGGATCGCGGCGCGAACTGGATGCAGTGTGACAAGGCCCACCGCCTGGTCGCGGAGGAGACGTTGGTCATTGAACATCATCTATATTACGATCCAGACGAAGAGGTGGTGAGGTTGACGCAGGACGGGTGGGCCGCGCAGGGCGGAAGCGGCGAACCGATGCTTGACCGTACAGACTGCCCGGATTGGAAGCGCAAGGGGTTCCGGCTTGATTTGGGAAACCCTGAGTATGACTGAGAGTACGCCAAAATTTACCCTAAATCATAGACTGGATCAGCCTGACACAGCTTGTCGACGACGTCTAGGACAAGCCTCAATGAAGATCTTCGGTTTGATCAGTTTACTATTTGCCGTTTTGATAGGGGCAATACTCTTAACAATCCGGCAGAATCCGTTTTTGGTGCGGTTCATTCCTTATGGCGAATTGCCAGATGGTTACAGTTGGGTGCTTCGTGAGGGGCCTGATTTTGATGTCTACTACGCTGAAAAATCGGATGATGAGACAGCAGGTATGGGCCTTTACTTGGGGAATATGTCTAGCCTGTTTTTCGACGAGAGTGAAGATATTTCTGTTGATGACTTACCTCAGGAGAAAGGAAGGCTTTTATCCCGTGGCATTACCTGGCTAATCGAGGATGAGATTAACATTCAAGGATATCCTTTCTTTCGCGAAACACAGTTTGAATACTATCACGGAGCTGGTTTTCTTTATACAGAAGTGCATATATGGGTATATGCCGCAGATCAAGAAGCGTTAGACGGACTGCTAGTAAGTTTGCAGGGATTGCGGTTGAAGCCAATGGCGAGTATTTGGGAGATCTTGGCTCATCGAATCCACTGGTTAGAATTTTTGAGGTAGTATTCATACTTGAATCACACCGACTCAACGTTTGGTTCCTATCACCATATACGAAAAGGTAGCAGAATGAACACTGAACGGCTAGAACGACAACTGGCATTTATCGTGGAACTGGACAAGGTGAAGCAGATTTTCCGCAATACGATTCTCATGGACACCTCGCGGAAAGAGAATGACGCCGAACATTCCTGGCACATGGCTGTGGCGGCGCTGGTACTTGCCGAATACGCTGATGAGCCTGATCTGGACATGGCGAAAGTGTTGAAGATGATCGTGTTGCACGATATTGTCGAAATCGACGCGGGCGATACCTTTGTCTATGGAAACGTCAATTGGACTGAAAAAGCTTTGAAAGAACGCTGGGCGGCCGAACGGATTTGCAGTATGCTTCCTGAGGATCAGGAGCCTGAGTTTTTGGCGCTGTGGACTGAATATGAAGATGGTGTGACTGCTGAAGCCCGGTATGCCCAGGCGCTGGACAGCTTTATGCCGCTCCTCCACAACTACAGGACAAAAGGACTGCAATGGCAGCGCTTGCACGTGACGCGTGATCAGGTCTTGGCCCGAAATCGTCGCATCGAACGAGGCTCCTCAGCATTATGGGAGTATGTCCAGAATATCATAAACGACGCCGTCGTGCGTGGGTATTTACGACAAGAAGAGCTATAGAACAGTGTTGGCGGAGAGTATATGGGATTGGAAGACACCCGTAGGATGGCAAAGACCCTGGAACTCGAATCAACGTTCAGGATGTTGTTGCTCAAGAAACTGATTACCTGATGTTTTTGAGGACAGTATGGATTATCATTTCGAAGCTCACCTCACCGCGCGCGATTGTAAACGCTACATTCCCCACGAGTTCGTCGTTCCGGCAAACTGTGGCCGCATCGACATCGATTTTCACTATGCGCCGCAGCGGGTGCAGAGGATCAAGAACTTGCTCACGTTAACTGTGTTCGATCCGCACGGCTTCCGAGGCGCGCGGCATCGCAGCGGAACGACGCATCACGTCACGCTGAGCGCCACGGAAGCGACGCCCGGCTACTTCCCCGGCCTGTTGCCTGCCGGAACGTGGACCGTGGAGGTCGATACGCACATGGTCATGCCGGGCGAGACCGTCTGCTATACGCTCGACGTGACGCTGACCGTCGGTGCGACGGCCGACGTTGCCCCACCGCGCGAACGTGTCCACACAATCGCGCGCCCGCAGCCCGGCTGGTATCGCGGCGACCTGCACACCCACTCCGACCATTCGGACGCGCACGACTTCCCCGTCGCCGACCTGCTCCGGTTGGCGCGCGACGCCGGGCTGGACTTCGTCTTCCTCACCGACCACAACACCGTCAGCGGCTTGCCCGAAATGGACGCCTCGGCCAGTGAGACGTTGTTGAGCGCGGGCGGCATCGAACTGACGACCTATTACGGCCACGCGCTCTGCCTGGGCGCGCGCGAATGGGTGGATTGGCGAATCCGCCCCGGCGACGACGATATGGCGCGCGTCGCGGCGGCGACTTATGCGCGGGGGCAAGTCTTCGTCATCGCGCACCCGCAGGCCGATGGCGAACCCGGTTGCACGGGCTGCGCCTGGCGCTTCGGCGAGATGATGCCGGGCAACGCGCGCGCCGTCGAAGTCTGGAACGGGCCGTGGGGCTGCGATTCCAACAACGAAAAGGCGCTGGCGCTGTGGTACGACTGGCTCAACCAGGGCCTGCGCCTCGCGGCGACCGCCGGCTCGGACGCGCACGGCCCACGCGACTACGCCTCCGGGCCGGGCTTCAACGTTATCTACGCCGAGGCGCTCTCCGAGGCGGCGTTGCTCGAAGGCGTGCTGACCGGTCGCCTTTACCTGAGTTCCGGCCCGCAGCTCACCTTCCAGGCGCAGAGCGGCGACGGCGCGGCGTGGACAATCGGCGACACGGTCACGCAGCCTGCCCGCTTCGAGGCGCACTGGCGAGATTGCCCGCCCGACGCGACGGCGGGGGTGATCGTCAACGGGCGACTGCTGTGCGCGACGCCCACCGGCATCGAAGGCGCGCACACGTGGGAACTGACGCCCCAACAAGCCAACTGGGTCACGGT